>Ga0302262_10000803_pt1 | contig 13353 bp, 13 predicted proteins | sample II_Fen_E3_4_FD_194557 | JGI IMG/M metagenome (GOLD analysis project Ga0302262, IMG submission 194557) | Peat permafrost microbial communities from Stordalen Mire near Abisko, Sweden - II_Fen_E3_4 | ecosystem: Environmental > Terrestrial > Soil > Wetlands > Permafrost | place: Sweden: Abisko...
TGAAGTCGGCATTCGCGCCATGCATTACTCCAACGCCGGCATCAAAAAACCCAATGATGGGATTGAAAGCTACGCCCTGCACTACACCATGCCGTTTTGAGTTTCATATATTTGCTGTCTGTTGACTGTCTGCAATGAAGGCTTCATGAACATGTGCGTCCGGACTGTTTGGTAAGTCCGGCCCCTATGTTCATGAAGAACTAAATATATGCACTGCTAATACCTTCTCGCTCGGTAAGACACTCGTCCGACCCCGTGGCGAACTCGCGGCAAATCAACGGACGCCGTTCGTAGATCGTACACAGCATGCTGTTGCGATCCAGCGCGGCACACCAGCCGTCATCGAGGCGCAGCATCACTTCGCCGCCCCACTCATCGATATCGATATAGCGTTCGGGCACGCCCGTGTCGGTGATCAGCATCACTTCCAGCTGGCAACAGCAGGCCGCGCACGTTGAGCAGGTGACGGTGGGCTGCGTGGCGACAGGGGTCAAGGGGATCAGGGTCGTGGTCATAGCGGCGCAGTGTAGGGCATGACGGCTCAATGGTGGTGACGATCCAGTGACCGTTGGGAAGCATTGTTGCGCAAATAACTGGCCAGCCAGTGCAGCGCCGGGAATACCACCGCCCAGATCAGACCCAGCAGGATCAGGCTCTGCCACCGGCCAAGCGGTAGCTGCACGCCGGCCAATTGCGCGCCCGCGCAGTAGGACAACGGGGCGGCGATGGCGCCGAGCAGGCTGGCCCGCCACCATGGCTTGGCACTCCAGGCCAGGCAATGGTTGAGGGTGATGGCCAGCAGGCTCCACATCAGCATCAGCCAGAGCGGGATCAGCGCACTGCCGGACGGGAACGCGAACACACCGAGCATCGACAGAAGGCTGTCGAGCAGCGTTCCGAAGACGGTCACGGCAATCAGCAATTTGCCGTCTTTGGCCCAGGAACCAAGCCAGCGCAGATGAATCAGCACGATGGCCGCGACACTCAACAGCCAGTAGCTGTTCCCGCCCAGCGCGCAGGCAAACCAGCCGAGCTGGAATAGCACGGCATTGGCCAGTTGCCTAAGCATCGAAGCGCCCGAGTAACGGTTGCGGCAGGGCTGCCGGTTTGGCCAGCAGCAACTGGGCGGTGCCAATGGTGCGCTCCAGAAAACCACCCTCGCAGTAGCACAGGTAAAACTCCCACAGGCGCAGGAAATAGTCGTCGTAGCCCAGCTCCATCAGGTAACCACGGGCGTGGCGGAAGTTGTCGTGCCACAGGCGCAAGGTGCGGGCGTAATGCAGGCCGAAGTCTTCCATGTGCAGCAGGTTCATGTCGGTATCGTTGCCGACGATTTCCAGCATCTTCTGCACCGAAGGCAAGGCGCCACCGGGGAAAATGTAGCGCTGGATAAAATCCACGTTGCGCCGCGCCTGTTCATAACGTTGTTCGCGGATCGTAATGGCCTGCAACAGCATCAAGCCGTCACGCTTGAGCAGCCGCGCGCATTGCTTGAAGTAGGTCGGCAGGAAGCGATGCCCGACGGCTTCGATCATCTCGATGGATACCAGCTTGTCGTACTCGCCGGTCAGATCGCGGTAATCCTCTAGCAGCAGGGTGACCCGGTCACCCAGGCCGAGGGCTGCCAGGCGCTGGGCGGTGTAGGCGTACTGCTCCCGGGACAGGGTCGTGGTGGTTACGCGGCAGCCATAGTGCTGGGCCGCATAAATGGCCATGCTGCCCCAGCCGGTGCCGATTTCCAGCAAGTGATCTTCAGGGGTCAGGGCCAGTTTCTGGCAAATGCGCTCCAGCTTGTTCAATTGCGCCTGCTCCAGCGTGTCATCGTCACGTTGGAACTGGGCGGCGGAGTACATCATGGTCGGGTCGAGAAACTGTTCAAACAAGGTGTTGCCCAGGTCGTAGTGGGCCGCAATGTTCTTCTGCGAGCCTTTGCGAGTATTGCGGTTGAGCCAGTGCAGGCCCTGAATGAAGGGCCGACCCAGGCGTGCCAGGCCGCCCTCCATGGCATCGAGCACCTCCAGATTGCTGGCCAGCACGCGAATCACTGCGGTCAAGTCCGGCGACGTCCAGTAACCATGGATAAAAGATTCGCCAGCACCAATGGAGCCGTTGCTGGCGAGCATGCCCCAAACGGCCGGGTCGAGAATATTGATTTCAGCCTGGATAAGCGCGCCAGCCTGGCCGAAGACATGCCGCTCTTCGCTTTCGTTGATCACCAACTGCCCCGAGCGCAGCCGCGCCAACTGGCGCAGCACCCCACGGCGCAGGAGAGCGCCCGTCAGGCTCTTGGTGCTCAGAGTGCTCGAAAAACTGCTGCTAGTGTTTTTCATGGCGCGAATCCTTGGGTTGCGCATCGGCAATACGAAAGGCGCCATCGGCAGCCTGATGGGAATGAATCGGTAGGCGTTTGCACAGCAGGCGCAGGGCCTGCCAGTAGATGGCCAGGGCGGTTTTCGCGGTCATCCACGGGTAGGCCAGCAGATAACGGTGCAAGGCCGAACGGCTCAAGGGCTGGCGTTGCAGGTTCAGCGTGGCATCGAACAGTTTTAGCTCGCCTTGCCAATCGGTCATATGCACGCCCAGGCGTGCGGCGGGCTGGCTGAAGCTCATGCGGTATTCGAGGTCGCGTGGCAGGAACGGCGAGACATGAAAGGCCTTGGCCACGGCGAAATGCTGATGCCCATCGCTATTGGCGGGCAGCACGTAGTGATAGCGCTCGCGCCACGGCGTGTTGGTGACCTCGCACAGCACTGCGGCCAGGCGCCCGTCGGCTTCATGGCAGTAGAAAAAACTCACCGGATTGAACGCCAGGCCCCAACTGCGCACTTGGGTCAGCAGGCAGACGTTGCCCAGCGGCATATGGCCCAGCGCGATAGCGACCCGTTGGCGAACCGCATCGATCAAGGGCACGCCATGCCGGGTAAATTCGCGCAGGTAATCGATTTCCCGAAAGGAAAAAGCCGCAAAGCGCTGACTGCCCGCCAGCGGTGACAGGCCGAGCACCTGCTCGCGCTCGCTGAGGTCCAGGTACAGCATGGCGATGCGATAGCTGAAATGATGCGCTTTGGGCGAGAACCGCCGGTGGCTGATCCAGCCGTGGTACAGGGCGCTGTTCACAGCGTCTCACCGAAGGCGTTGGCCACGCGCAGGGCACTGACCACGCCATCTTCGTGGAAGCCGTTGGCCCAGTACGCGCCGCAAAAATAGCTGTGTTGCGTGCCATGCAGTTCCGCCCAGCGAGCTTGCGCCGCGACACCGGCCAGGCTGTATTGCGGATGGGCGTAACGATAGCGGGCGAGGATTTTCCGCGAATCAATGGCGTCGTTCTGGTTGAGGCTGACGCAGAAGGTGGTTTCGCTGGCGATGCCTTGCAGGATGTTCATGTTGTAGGTCACGGCAGCCAGGGCCCGGCCATCGCCACCGAGGCGATAGTTCCAGCTGGCCCAGGCCAGCGGGCGCTTGGGCAGCAGGCGGGTATCGGTATGCAGCACCACATCGTTATCGGCATACGGCAGTGCGCCGAGGATCTCCCGCTCGGCGGTCGACGGTTGGGCCAGCAGCGCCAGGGCCTGATCGCTGTGGCAGGCGAACACCACCTTGTCGAAACGCTCGCTGCCGGTCGCGCTGTGGATAACCACGCCGCTGGCATCGCGCTCGACTCGCTGCACCGGGCAGCTCAGGCGAATGTGCCGGGCAAAGGAGCGCGTCAGCGGCTCGATGTAACGGCTCGAACCGCCGCTGATCACTTGCCATTGCGGCCGATGCCTGACAGACAGCAGGCCATGGTTCTTGAAGAAGCGGACGAAGAATTGCAGCGGGAAACCGAGCATGTCAGCCAGGGACATGGACCAGATCGCCGCGCCCATGGGCACGATGTAGTGCTGGATAAAGCGCTGGCCGTAGCCGCGCGCTTGCAGATACTGGCCGAGGGTGGTGTCGGCCGTGAGGCGCTGGTGTTGCAGGTCGGCGATGGCTTCGCGATTAAAACGCAGGATGTCGCGCACCATGCCCCAGAAGCGCGGCGACAACAGATTGCGGCGCTGGGCGAACAAGCTGTTGAGGGTATTGCCGTTGTACTCGGTGCCGCTCGCGGGATCGCTCACCGAGAAACTCATTTCGGTGGGTTGGAAAGGGACGTGCAGGTGCTCCAGCAGACGGATGAAATGGGGGTAGGTCCAATCGTTGAACACAATGAAGCCGGTGTCGATGCTATAGCTGCGTTCGTTCACGGTGACGTCGACCGTATGGGTATGGCCGCCGATCCAGTCGGCCGCCTCGAAGACGGTGATGTCCTGGCTGCGATTGAGCAGATAAGCCGTCGTCAGGCCGGCAATACCGCTGCCGATAATCGCGACTTTCATGGCGTGTCCGTAGGGTTGCGCGCCATGCGCTTACCCAAGGCCAGTTGCATGCGCGCCGGCAGCAAGGCCAGCAGCCGCAGGCCGAGAATGAACGACGCGGGGAAGGCGATTTCCAGCGGGCGCTTTTTGTGTTGCAGCGCTTGGGCGATATAGCGCGCCGCGCGGATGGCTGGCCAGCGCATGGGCATGGCGAAATCGTTTTTTTCCGTCAGCGGCGTATCGACAAAACCGGGGCTGACGATCGTCACGTCGATGCCTTCGTCGGCGATATCGATGCGCAACGATTCAAACAGATAACGCAGGCCCGCTTTCGACGTGCCATACGCCTCGGTGCGTGGCAGCGCCAGGTAGGTCACCGCGCTGGCCACCCCGATCAGATGCGGCCGCCGCCCCAGACGCAGCAGCGGCAGGGCTTCCTGTATGCAATAGCTGGTCGCGATCAGGTTGGTGCGCACGACGCGCTCGATAATGCTGGCATCGAAGATGCGGGTGTCGACATATTCACAGGTCCCGGCATTGAGAATCGCCATGTCCAATGCGCCCCAAACGGCTTGCAGGTGGTCGCAGATGGCGCAGATCTGCGTGGCGTCGTTGATATCGCCAGTGGCCACGATGACCTGTCCGGGAAAGCGCACATTAAGGGCCTGCAGAGGCTCGAGGGTGCGGGCGGTCAGGGCGACACGATGGCCGGCAATCAGCAGTTCTTCAGCCAGCGCCAGGCCGATGCCACTGCTGGCACCGGTCAACCAGATACGTTGGCTAGCGACTTGGGTCATTGCGGCCTCCTGTTTGGCGAGAATTCAGTCATAGGTCGGCTCACTGACCGGCTGCCGATGTGGCAGGGCTTTGAATGCAGCCAGCGCGCGGGCCCGGCTAGCGCCCAGATCGACGATGGGCGCCGGGTAGCCCGCCGGTGCAAACAACGCACCGGCGCCTGCCGGGTTATGCACATCCTTCTTGTTCAGGCCCGCCAGTGCGGGCAGCCAGTGCTTGATAAAACGCCCTTCGGGGTCGAACTTCTGCGACTGCGACAACGGATTGAAAATGCGGAAATAAGGCGCCGAGTCAGTCCCGGTCGATGAACTCCATTGCCAGCCGCCGTTGTTCGCCGCCAGATCGCCATCGATCAGGTGACGCATGAAGAAGCGCTCGCCTTCGCGCCAGTCCAGCAGCAGGTTCTTGGTGACGAACATGGCCACGACCATGCGCAGGCGGTTATGCATCCAGCCGGTTTCGAGTAACTGGCGCATGGCCGCATCAATGATCGGCAGGCCGGTGCGGGCCTCTTGCCAGGCGGCCAGATCCGCGGGCGCATCGCGCCAACGCAGGGCTTCGGTTTCCGGGCGAAAGGCGCGATGACGCGAGACCCGTGGGTAGCCGACCAGAATGTGTTTGTAGAACTCGCGCCATAGCAGTTCGTTGATCCAGGTGACAGCGCCGCTGCTGCCGGTCTCGAACTCGCCGTTGTTGCTGCTCAAGGCGACGTGCAGGCATTGGCGTGGGGAAATAACACCGCTGGCCAGGTAGGCCGACAACTGACTGGTGCCCGGTTTGGCCGGGAAGTCGCGTTGCAGTTGATAGTCATCGATCTGTTCGTCGCTGAAGCTTTCCAGGCGTCGCCGGGCTTCGTCTTCCCCGGCGGGCCACAGCGCCCGCAAGCGCTCGGACGGCACGGCAAACCCTTCGACCCGCTCGGGCAGCGCATCGCTCTTGAGTGCCAACGGCGCTTGCGCCTTGGGTAGCCGCACGGGGCGCGGCAGGCTTTCGTACAGGCGCGAGTAACAAACCTTGCGGAACTGGCTAAAGACCTGAAAGTAACCGCCCGTACGGGTCAGGACGCTGCCAGGCTGGAACAGCAGTTGGTCCAGATAGTGGTGAACCTGTACGCCGGCATCCTGCAAGACACTGGCCGCTGCGCGGTCCCGCGCCGTTTCATTGAGGCCGTACTCATCGTTGGCATGCAGGGCTTCGATGCGCTGCTCACGGCACACCTCAAGCAGCACCTGGGGGACTTGCGCCCAGGTCTCGGCATGGCGAATCAGCAAGGGAATGTTGAGCCTGGCCAGCGCCTGCTCCAGAGGCACCAGGTTGCGCAGCCAGAAATCCACTTTGCACGGCGCGTCATCATGCCGCTGCCACTGGCCGGGGCTGATCAGATAGAGGGCCACGGTCGGCCCGTGCTCCATGGCTGCGGTCAGGGCCGTGTTGTCGTGAACGCGCAGATCGCTGCGTAGCCAGAGCAGTTGCATGATGAGTTCCCGGGTGTCAGATAAGGTCGAGCCGCTGCAAGGCGGTCTGGGCTGCCAATGGGTCTTCAGCGAGCGTCAGCCCTTCGAGCTCGTTGGCCGCTGTGGACAGCTCGTCGGCGTGGATACGCACCGCAGGGCCGACCAGCAGTCGAGGGCAGGTGATGGTCGCCAGCAGGCGGGGTAATTGGCCAGGGCTCAACGCCTTGCTCGAATACAGCAGCACGCCGCGCGCCTGCAGGCGTTCGGTGGCCAGGGCCAGTTCGCCGACGGGCAGAGGCCAGTCGAAGACCTCCACCGGGCAATCGGCGCTGCTGACCAGCCAGGCGATGAGCCACAAGTGCGGCTCCATCGGCAGGTCGGAGTGATTGACCAGCAACAGCGGTGGGCCGCTGAACTGACGGTTGTTGTGATAGATCCGCGCACCGAACTTGCTGCGCAGCCAGGAATAGAAAAACACCTGTTCCAGTTGCGCGCCAAGCTGGCCTTGCCAGCGCTGCTCCAGTTCGGCCAGCAGCGGCTGCAGTAATTGCTCGCACAGGGTACGTGGCGGATACAGCGACATGGCCTGGTTGAAAGTGTCGTCGAGACGGCGCTCGGCGAGGTCGTGAATGGCGGCCAGCAGGTTCTGGCGCAAGGCCTGCCAATCATTGCCCTGCGGCATGCTTTCGGGTTGGCGGTTGTCGATCAGAGCCTTGACCTGGCTGACCGAAACGCCGCGATTGAGCCAGGTCAGAATGTTTTGCACGCGTTGCACATGTTCTTCTGAATACAGGCGATGCCCCTTGGGCGTGCGGTGCGGCACGATGAGGCCATAACGTCGTTCCCAGGCCCGCAGGGTCACGGCGTTGACGCCGGTCTGCCGGGCGATTTCCCGAATTGGCAGCCAGCCGGCCTCGGTCGCCTCTTCGGGCTGGATGTCGGGGATGTCATTCATGGTCAGATCGCATTTCGAAGGCTGAGGTTTTCCGGGTGCGGCTGCATGTAAACCTGAAGCGCGACGTACGGATCGGGGTGTTGGCGGAAGTGATGCTTGAGCAAGGTCAGCGGCACCACCAGCGGCACGATGCCTTGGTGGTACTGGCCGATCAGGTGCTGGATTTCCTGCTTGTCGGCACTGGTCAGGCTCTGTTTGAGGTAGCCGCTCAGGTGTTGCAGGACATTGGTGTGGGTGCCGCGCGTGGCGCATTTCTTCAGGGCGGCCATCAGCTCGCTGAAGTAGTGCAGGCCAAGCTCATGCAGGTCGTCGTGCTTGCCCATGTTGCCCAGCAGGGCGCCGAGGATCTTGTATTGCTCCGGGTTGCTGGCCATCAGTTGATATTTGTAGCGCGAGTGAAACTCGATCAGGCCGGGACGGCTGATGCCGTCTTGCACCAGCGTTTGCCAAGCCGCATAGGCAAATACGCGGGTGATGAAGTTTTCCCGCAGCACCGGGTCGTTGAGCCGCCCGTCTTCTTCCACCGGAAGGTTGGGGTGGCGGGCGCAGAAGGCTTTGGCGTAGATGCCGGTGCCGCCGCCGTCGACAGGCGCGCCGTTGTCACGATAGACCTTGACCCGTTCCAGGCCGCATGACGGCGACTTCTGCATAAAGATGTAGCCGCAGATATCGTCCAGCTCGGTTGCCATCTGTTCGCCGTAGGCAGCCAATTGCGCGGTGACATTCAGCCCGGCGCTGACCGAGCCAACGGCTTGCGGGTGCTCGGCATCGCCGACCAGGCGAATGGTTTCGCGGGGGATGCCCAGGCCAATGGCAACTTCCGGGCAGACAGAGACAAAATCAAAGTACTGGCTCAGGGTGCGAGTACACAAATGGGACTCTTTGTGACCGCCATTGAACCGGACTTCGGCCCCCAGGAGACAGGCACTGATACCGAGCTTCGGTTTACCGACTGCAGGCGCGGACATGATAACCCTCTGGACAAATACTTGTACGCAGGACTTTGCGTGTACAACTTATGTCCATCATAGATGGGAGGTTGTACAAGTCAAACTTTATGTACAGGTATTTTGTACAGCAGGGGCGTTTGCGCGCGCAGGCCTATGGGATCGGCCGAAGGCTGCGAACCGGGTTTATCTGACGCACCGATTTCGCAGCCTTTGGCGGCTCCTACAAATCTCATTCCAGGATTGCGTTTTGTTTCACAGGAGCGGCGTTATTTCCAACCCATGTGCCAGGCGGCAGCATCCTGCAGGGTCTGCCAGGGCAGGCGCTCGCTGCGCTGGGTGAGCACGGCCTGCAATTCGATTTCCTGGACCGTGCCTTCTTCATCGCGAAACAGTTCGGTCACCAGAAAGTGCTTTTCGCGATGACGCGGCAGGGCTGCTGTCCATTTCGACAGCAGTAGTTTGCTGGGGTTAAGCCGGTTCATTGCAGGTGCTCAAGAAGACGGCGCGCGGCTTCCTGGCCGCTGAGCCAGGCGCCTTCGACCCGGCCGGACAGGCACCAGTCGCCGCATACATAAATGCCCAGGTCGGCATCGGACAGCGCGCCCCACTCATGGGCGCCCGCAGGCCGCGCATAGAGCCAGCGATGGGCAAGGCTGAAGATGGGGGCAGGCACGGCGCAACCGATCAACTCGGCGAAAGCGCCGTGCAAATGCTCGATCACCTTTTCTTTGGCCAGATCCAGATGCTGGCGGCTCCACTGGCTGGTGGCGTGCAGCACCCAAGTGTCGACGCGTTCACTGCGCTCGGGTTTGCTGCGGTTGCGGGCCAGCCAGTCAATCGGGCTGTCGCGTACAAAGCAGCCCTCAAGTGGGGTCTGCAGGGGGGTGTCGAAGGCGAGGGCGACGGCCCAGGTCGGGTCCATCTTCACCCCGGCAACCACGCCAGCCAATTTCGGCGCAGCGGCCAGCAACACTGTAGCCTGAGGCGCGGGTGTAGCGACCACGACATGGCTGAAGGGGCCATGGCTTTTGCCTTCGGCATCTTGCAGGTGCCAGTACTCCTCGCCACGAAAGACTTCAGTGATACGGCAAGAAAAGGTCACTGGCAGATCGCCCAGCATCGCGCGGGTGATGGCACTCATGCGGGGCTTGCCGACCCAGCGCACTTGTTCGTCCGGCGATGGGCTGAGTTGGCCATTGTGGGAGTTAAAGAGTTGTGGCGCCCATTCGGCGGCGACGCCTTTGGCCTGCCACTGGTTGACGATATTGACGAAACGTCGGTCGCGGGCTGTGAAGTATTGGGCGCCCATGTCCAGCGCGCCGGCTTCACTGCGTTTGCTCGACATGCGCCCGCCGCTGCCGCGGCTTTTGTCGAAAAGATGAACATTCTGCCCGGCGGCGTGCAGTGCCTGGGCGGCGGAGAGTCCGGCGATACCGGTACCGATGATTGCGATGGGTACAGTCATAGGGGCCTCGTTACCTTGTCTGGACAGAGTACGCCGTAGTTAAAACCTGTACAAATTTGTTTTTTGGTATAAGTTGCCACCTTATTAAAAGCAAAAAGACTGGCTACGGGGTCGTACGGCGCGAGCGCTATTCTGATCCTTGGGCAGCGGTGGTCAACTCTCCAAACGGGTAGTCCTGTCATCAATGCTTTCCAGATGGCCTAGTCTTAAAAAATAGACTACCGAAGTGCGATGCACGCCACGCAAGGACACCCACCATGCACATATTGCTGACCGGCGGTACAGGATTGATCGGACGCGAACTGTGTCGTTACTGGCACGCTCAAGGTCATCAACTTTCCGTTTTGAGTCGCCGCCCCCAAGAGGTCGCGGCTCTTTGCGGGCCCAAGGTGCTCGGCATTGCGCGGCTTGAGGACATCGGTGCGCAACCGGTGGACGCCGTGGTTAACCTGGCCGGGGCGCCAATTGCCGGGCGGCCCTGGACGCGCAAGCGCAAAGTGCTGCTGTGGGAAAGTCGGGTTGCCCTGACCGAGCGCCTGTTGCTGTGGTTGCAACAGCGCGAGCAAAAACCGTCGGTGCTGCTTTCCGGCTCGGCAGTGGGTTGGTATGGCGACAGCGGCGAGCGTGAAATCAACGAGCAATCCCTGCCGGTCAATGAAGATTTTGCCAGCCAGCTCTGTGGTGCCTGGGAGGAGACGGCGCAGCGTGCTGAAGCCTTGGGCATACGTGTCGTGTGCCTGCGCACCGGCTTGGTGTTGTCGTCGCGGGGCGGTTTCCTGCAGCGGCTGCTGCTGCCATTCAAGCTGGGGTTGGGCGGCCCGATAGGCAAGGGGCGGCAATGGATGCCCTGGATCCATATCCTTGATCAAATCGCCGCGATTGACTTTCTGTTAAACCAAACCGATGCACGCGGTCCGTATAATCTTTGCGCGCCATCACCGGTGCGTAATCAGGACTTCAGTAAAACCCTGGCAGCGGTGTTGCATCGCCCCGCGTTCATGCCTATGCCAGCGGCGCTGCTGAAGACCTTGCTGGGCGAATTATCGGTGTTGTTGCTGGGTGGTCAGCGCGCACACCCTGCACGTTTGCAGGCAGCAGGTTTCACCTTTCGTTATCCCGATTTGCACACGGCCCTGAGTGAAGTCACGGGTCGCCACTGAAATAGGATGTTGCATGACCGATCACGCGCTGTTGCTGGTCAACCTGGGTTCGCCAGCTTCTACCAACGTGGCTGATGTTCGCCGTTATCTCAATGAGTTCCTGATGGACCCTTACGTCATTGACCTGCCGTGGCCGGTGCGGCGTCTGCTGGTCTCGCTGATCCTGGTCAAGCGCCCGGAACAGTCGGCCCATGCCTATGCGTCGATCTGGTGGGACGAAGGGTCGCCTCTGGTGGTGTTGAGCCAGCGCCTGCTGGAACAAATGCGCCCGCAATGGAGCCAGGGCCCGGTGGAGTTGGCGATGCGCTACGGTGAACCGTCGATTGAAACCGTGCTCACCCGCCTGGCATCCCAGGGCATCGAGAAAGTCACGCTGGCGCCGCTGTACCCGCAGTTTGCCGACAGCACCGTGACCACGGTGATCGAAGAGGCCAAGCGAGTGGCCAAGGCCATGTCGCTGAAGATGCGCTTCTCGGTGTTGCAACCCTTCTATGATCAGCCTGAGTACCTCGATGCACTGGTGGCCAGTGCCCGTCCGTATCTGCAACAACCCCATGATCATTTGTTGTTGAGCTTCCATGGCTTGCCGGAGCGGCATCTGCATAAGCTCGACCCTACCGGCAACCACTGCTTCAAGGGCAGCGATTGCTGCCAAAACGCCTCCGCTGAAGTGCTCGCGACCTGCTATCGCGCCCAGTGCCTGAGTTCGGCGGCGCAGTTCGCCAAGCGCCTGGGCCTGGCCGATGGCAGTTGGTCGGTGTCCTTCCAGTCACGACTGGGGCGCGCGAAGTGGATCGAACCCTACACCGAGGCGCGTCTGGAAGCGTTGGCACAACAAGGCGTGAAGAAGCTGCTGGTGATGTGCCCGGCCTTCGTCGCCGACTGTATCGAGACCCTCGAAGAAATCGGCGACCGTGGCGCGCAAACCTTCCGCGAGGCGGGCGGTGAAGAGTTGGTATTGATCCCGTGCCTGAACGATGACCCGAACTGGGCAGCGGCGCTGAGCCGATTGTGTGAGCGGGCACCGTTGATGGTGTGAGGGCCTGCACGGCAATCTGCCTAAAAAAAAGGGTGCCTCGCTAATCCGCGAGGCACCCTTTTTTTGCGCCAACCCTACGGCAACTGGTCATCCAGATGCTTGTTCTTCCAGCTGTCATTGCCCGGCAGTAGCAGGTTCAAGGCAATCGCGGTGATTGCGCACAGGGCGATGCCCTTGAGGCCGAAATCATCCGGGCCGGTGCCGGTGCCGATCAGCACGCCGCCGATGCCGAACACCAGGGTTACCGAGACGATCACCAGGTTACGGGCTTCGGCCAGGTCGACCTTGTGGCGGATCAGGGTGTTCATGCCGACCGCTGCGATGGAACCGAACAGCAGGCACAGAATTCCGCCCATGACCGGTACCGGAATGCTTTGCAGCAGGGCGCCGAACTTGCCGATAAACGCCAGGGTGATGGCGAAGACTGCCGCCCAGGTCATGATTTTCGGGTTGTAGTTCTTGGTCAGCATCACCGCGCCCGTGACTTCGGCGTAGGTGGTGTTGGGCGGCCCGCCGAACAACCCGGCGGCGGTAGTGGCGATGCCGTCGCCCAGCAGGGTGCGATGCAAGCCTGGTTTTTTCAGGTAGTCACGCCCGGTCACACTGCCGACCGCAATCACTCCGCCGATATGCTCGATGGCCGGCGCCAGCGCCACGGGGACGATGAACAGGATGGCCTGCCAGTTGAATTCCGGTGCGGTGAAGTGCGGCAAGGCCAGCCACGGTGCCGCGGCGATCTTCGCGGTATCGACCACGCCGAAGTAGAAGGACAGGGCAAAGCCTACCAGCACGCCGGAAATGATCGGCACCAGACGGAAAATCCCTTTGCCGAACACGGCCACGATCAGTGTCGTCAGCAGTGCAGGCATGGAAATCAGCATGGCGACTTTGTAAGCGATCAGTTCGGTGCCGTCACCGGCCTTGCCCATGGCCATGTTGGCGGCGATGGGGGCCATGGCCAGGCCGATGGAGATGATCACCGGGCCAATCACCACGGGCGGCAGCAGGCGGTCGATGAAACCGGTGCCTTTGATCTTCACGGCCAGGCCGAGGAAGGTGTAGACAAACCCGGCCGCCATCACGCCGCCCATGGTCGCGGCCAAGCCGAACTGGCCCTTGGCGAGAATGATCGGGGTGATGAAGGCAAAGCTGGAGGCCAGGAAAACCGGCACCTGGCGCCCGGTAACGAGCTGGA
>Ga0302262_10000811_pt1 | contig 13242 bp, 10 predicted proteins | sample II_Fen_E3_4_FD_194557 | JGI IMG/M metagenome (GOLD analysis project Ga0302262, IMG submission 194557) | Peat permafrost microbial communities from Stordalen Mire near Abisko, Sweden - II_Fen_E3_4 | ecosystem: Environmental > Terrestrial > Soil > Wetlands > Permafrost | place: Sweden: Abisko...
GGCGCCTATACGCAAAACGCTGGCTCGCTGATCACCACAGCGGCGCTCAACACCGGCAGCTTCTCGGGCACGGGCGGCACGGTGGGGCTGAACAATGGCGCGGTGTTCACCATCAACCAGACCGCGAATGGCACCTATGATGGCGTGGTCACCGGCTCTGGCTCGGTGATCAAGAATGGCAGCGCGTCGCTCGTCCTGAGCGGGGCCGCTGGCGCCAACAGCTTCCGCCCCTCGGCCCTGACGGTCAACGCCGGGCAGGTGCAGGTGAATGGCGACAACACCATCGAAAACGGTCTGGCGCTCACCGTTGCGGCGGCGGGCACGGCCAATATCGCCGGGGCGACCACGGTCGGCGCGGTGGTCAATGCCGGCACGACCACCTTTGGCGGCGTGACCAACACCGATACGGTGACCAACAGCGGCTATATGCTGTTCGCCACCCTGGCCAACACCGCCACCATCAGCAACACCGGCCTGCTGGCGCTGCTGGGCGACACTGTTGTCACCGGCACGTTGACCAACAGCGCGACCGGCTCGCTCGCCCAGGCGGGTGATCTGTCGGTCAGCTCCACCGTGACCAATGATGGCCGCTGGCTGGTGGTGGGCCAATTGGACGGCAACCTTGGCGAAACCGGGCCTGCCACGCGCACGATCACCACCACCGGCTTTGGCGGCGCGGCCAGCGGATCGGTCGATCTGGGCGGGGTCAATGGCACATTCTCCAACCAGTTGATCATCAACCAGTCGGGCGCCAGCACCTATGCTGGCGTGTTCACCGGGGCAGGTTCGCTCGAACTGACCGGCGGCGGCACGCTGGGCGTGACGGGCGCCAGCAGCTTTACCGGCGGCCTGAATGTCACCGGTAACTCAACGCTCGACACCACCGGGGGCGGCACGCTGGCCGATACTCTGGCCGTGGGCGTGGATGCCGGATCGACGCTGGTGCTGGGCACCGATGACACGATCGGGTCGATCACCAGCAACGGCACGGTCAATGCCAATGCCGCGATCGCGCTGAGCAGCGACCTGACCAATGGCGGCACGTTCAATGTGAACTATGTGGCGCCGGAAAACACCGCCAGCCTGCTGGTCCATGGCAATGTAGGCAACCTGTCGGGCGGCACGTTCAACCTGGCATCGGGCACCACCACGGCCATTGCTGGCGATCTGACCAATGCCGGTACGCTGAACAGCGCTGGCGCCACCCTGCTGGTGCAGGGCACGGTGGCCAACGCGGCCACGGGTGTTCTGGCACTGGGCGATGGGTCGTCGAACTTCTTCGGCGCGCTCAACAATGCTGGCGCCGTGACCATCGGGGCCGACACCGCCAACAGCTTTGGCACGCTGACCAATGCGGGCACCATCGTGACATCGGGTATTGTCAACGTGACGGGCGCCTATGCCCAGAACGCGGGCAGCTTCACCACCTCGGCGGCGCTCAACACCGGCAGCCTGTCGGGCACGGGCGGCACCATCACCCTGAACAATGGCGCGGCCTATACCATCAACCAGACCGTGAACGGCACCTATAGCGGCACGATCACCGGTTCGGGCAATGTCATCAAGTCGGGCGCTGCCACGCTGACTCTGGCGGGCGGGGTGGATACGTTCAGCCCGGTCTCGCTCGACATCGCGCAAGGCACGCTGGCGCTGGCCCGCGCCAACATCCTCGACCATGCGCTGCATGTCGCGGTGGATGGCGGCGCGACCATCAGCCTGCTGACCGGCGATCAGACGGTTCACGATCTGACGGGTTCGGGCACGCTGGCGCTCAATGGCAACAACCTCTATCTGGCCAATGGCGGCACGTTTAACGGCACCGTCAGCGGCAGCGGCAATGTGCAGGTGGCCAGTGGCGCCTTCACGCTGGCCAACACCATCAATTCGACCGCAGGCAATTTCGTGGTCCAGCCCAACGCGACGGTGAATATCGCGGGCACGGGCACGCTCAATGCGCCCACGGTGGCCGTGGGCGGGTTGATGAATGTGCTGGGCACGGTCAACACCACCACCACCGACGTCAATGCGGGCGGCACGCTGCATCTGGGCAATAGCGATGGTACTGCAAGCGGCACGCTGAACGGCACCACCGTTTCGGTGACCGGCGGCGGCGCGCTGACGGGTGTGGGCACGGTGACGGGCGGCACGGTGATCGGTGGCGGCAGCGCCGGCACCCTGGCGCCGGGTAACTCGCCCGGTGTGGTCACCATCCGGGGCGACCTGACCTTTGATCAGTATGGTGTGGCGCAGATGCAGGTTGAAGGCATCAGCGGCGCTGGCCTGCCCACGATCAACGGCGGCTTTGACCAGGTGGTTGTGACCGGCAAGCTGGCCCTGCTGCCCGGCTCGGTGCTGAACATCCAGAATGACAATGGTTTTGAACTGGCACTGGGCCAGTCGGCACAGATCTTCGCCTTCGCGCCGGGCGCGGTGTCGGGATCGTTCGGGTCGGTTACCAGCACGGGCTTTGCCAAGTCGGTCATCTATAACATCGCGACCGGCGAAGTGATCGGCCTTGGCGATTACAGCACCACCGGCTTTGTGCAGGCGGTATCGACGGCCCCCAATCAGGCCGCGTTGATGAAGCAGTTGATGGTCAATGGCACGGGCGGCGTGAACCAGTATTACGGTGGCCGCCTGATGGATTATGTCACCGCTGGCCTCAACCAGGGGACGGCCGGTTCGGATGCCGCCATCGCCCGGTGGTCGCCCGAGGCCTATACCGGCATTCTTGACCACATGCGCGACAGCATGTTGGCCAACCTGTCGGATCTGAGCGCGAATGACAGCCTGTCGGATCACCAGACGGTGGCGATCGGCACCTATAACCACACCTCGTCCAACACGCGCCACGTCGATGGCTATGCCTACAACCGCTTCAACGACAACGGCTTTACCGCTGGCCTGGCGCATCAGTTCGCCACGGTGCAGGTGCAGGCCACCTTTGGCCACACCGATGGTTCGATGAGCGGTCAGTATATCAATGACCAGTTGAACGGGAACCAGTTCGCTGCGGGCGCATCGCTGCCAGTGGCGCTGGACGGGGCGCTGCGGGCCACCGCACGCTATGTCTATGGCATCTATTCGATCAAGGGTGATCGCGTGACCGATGGTGGCCGGGCCAGCATCGTGGGCGTGAAGGCCCATAGCCAGGTCTATGGCGCCGGGCTGGAATACCGCCATGTGGTGGGCAAGGTGAAGCTGGATACCTCGCTCGAATGGCTGGGCCTGCACCAGACGGTGGATGCCTTTACCGAAGCGGGCACGCAGCTCTCGTCGCTGGATGCCATGAGCGTGCATGGGCAGCGCAACACCACCTCGCTGATCAAGGCGGACGTGAAGGTTGATTACCCCGTGAGCGCCTCGGCCGGTGTCTATGTCAAGCTGGGCCTGATTCAGGATCTGGGTTCGCCCCGTCATGACCTGACCGCCAATGTCAGCGCCGAGACCCTGAGCTTTACCGTTCAGAACCCCGGCCTGAACCCCACCCGTGGCACCGCCGCGCTGGGTGCGCGGATCGTGCTGACCAAGGGGCTGACCTTCAGCGCCGATGGCGGCGCGGGCACCGATGGATCGTATAATGTGCGCAGCGCGTTCCATCTGAGCTTCTGATCGGTTTACCCCGACCAGACAGCATGAGGCGGCCGGTCATCAGACCGGCCGCCTTTTTGCTTGGGGGCGCCGTCAGGCCGTGAACAGGGCCTGCCCGATGAATTCCCCCTGCTGCGCGCCCGGCGGACAGGCGAACAGCCCGCTGCCGATATGCGTCACAAACTGGTTCATCATGTCGAATTTCGCCATATTCTCGAAAATCTTGACGAAGCCGCTGCGCGGATCGCGTTGCCAGCACAGGAACATCAGGCCCGCATCCATCATCATGCCCTGACGCCACGGCGGCCAGCGCTCCGCGATATGGGCCACGCCATTGTCATAGGCATAGGCGCGGCGCAGGATCTGGGCGCCATCATTCACTTGCGGCGCGCCCATCCGGGTATGGCTGTTTTCGGGGATGCGCGGATTGCCATCGGCATCGGTGGCGTCCAGGTTGAGCGGCTCGAACTCATGGGTCTGGCCCAGCGGCGCCCCGCTGGCCTTGTGGCGGCCCACCACCTGTTCCTGAAAGCCCAGCTTCATCCGGTCCCAATGCTCAAGGCTGATGCGGATCGGCCGAGCGACCAGATAGGAGCCGCCCTTCATCCACCCGCCTTCATCGCCCACCCAGACATGCTGGGCCATGGCGCGGGGATCGCGGGCGTCGGGGTTCATGGTGCCGTCCTTGAATCCCATCAGGTTGCGCGGCGTTTCGCCCGGCTTCCCGCCCGATCCAAAACCCGCCTGCGCCCAGCGCATCTGCACCACGCCATAGCCGATCCGCGCCAGATGGCGGGCGGCGTGCATCGCCACCTGTGCATTGTCGGCGCAGGCCTGCACGCACAGGTCGCCGCCGGTCTTTTCGGGCAGCAATTGATCGCCATTGAAGCGGGGCAGGTCAATCAGCGCCTCTGGCCGATGCGCGGCCAGGCCCAGCTTGCCAAACAGGCCCGCCCCAAAACCGATGGTCAGCGTCAACCGTTCGGGGCCAAGCCCTTCGGCCTCGCCGGAATCGCCGGGCGCCTGATCGGCGCCATCCCCGCCCGCCAGCGGCAGGCCCGCCGTGAGCCGGGCCGAGGCCTCGGTCCAGCGGCGCAGCAGATCCTCCACATCGGCCCGCTTGTCGGTGATAATGTCAAAGGCGGCGAAATAGAGGTGCTTTTGCGCGGGCGTCGTGATGCCGCCCTGATGCGCGCCGTAAAAAGGCTCGCCATGGCCCGATAGCAGCCCCGGCCCGGCCATCGCGCGTGGCGGGGTGGCCAGCGCGCTGCCCGCCAGACCAACGCCGCCCAATGCGCCCACCGCCGCGCCCAGAAAGCCCCGGCGCGAGGCGCCCGTGTTGCGATCGTCCGCCATCAGCGCGATGCCTTGACCAGCGTGTTCATATCATCCTCCACATAATAGAAGCCCGATCCATCGGGCAGCATGGCCAGCCCGAACAGATCGCCATTGCCCGGCGGCGATTGGGCCTGATCATTGTCGATCCATTGGGCATAGACCTGCTTGCCCGCCTTGGGGTCGATCTCCACGACCTGCCCGTTCTTGCCATTGGTGACGAGCAGGTGCTTTTCCGGCGTCCAGACCATCGCCAGAGGCCAGGCCAGCAGGCCATCCCGCGTCACAACGCGCCCCGTGCCGCCGCTGTCGGTGCGGGTGGTGGCGTGATCCAGGGCGATCACCGTGTTTTCCAGCCCATTGGTGACATAAAGCGTATCATCATCCCCCAGCGCGAGGCCGGTGGGGCCGAACAGGAAATTGTCGGTGTCGGCGCGCTGGGCCAGGCCACTGGCCACCACGGTCTGGCTGGTCAGCACCGGCACCTTGCCCGGCGCGATGGCCAGTTCCAGGCGCAGCACGGTCGCCTTGTGCAGCACCACCGGATAATGGGTTTCCGGGTCGAGCACGCGCGGCCCCGGCACATCAAACCCGGCCATCGAGACGAACAGCGTGGCCGTATCGCCCCGGTCCACCACCGCCATATTGCCCCACGGGCCGCTGATCGTGGGGCCGGACCAGGTGGCCACCAGCTTGCCGTTCGGGTCCAGCACCAGCAGGCAGCCTTCGCCCCGCGTCGCGGTGGTGCCGTCCCTGGATGGCAGCGAGCCGACGATTACCCAGCCCGATTTCAGCATGGTCATCGCGGTGGTCAGGCCCACCCCGCCGGGGCACTGGGCCGTATCGCGCGGGATCTGGGCCAGCAGCGTGGTCTTCCTGGTCGTCGGATTATACTGGACGATGGTCGTGCCCGTGCCTTGCAGGTTGGAGATATTGTTGAAATTGCTGACCAGCACGTCGCCCTCGGCCACCTTGCCAGCGGACGTGGGGGCCACCACCACCGCATAGGGGTTGAGGTCGCCATTGTCCGGCGTGGTCAGCGCCAGCGTGGTGTGGCGGTGCACGGTTTCGAGATAGCCCTGCCGCTCGGCCATGGCGGGCGAGGCGATCAGGCCCATGCCGGTGGTCAGGGTGAGGATCGTTTTGCGCATGATTGCCCCCTTTCAGAACAGGATATTGGTGCGCAGGCCGACAACAAGCTCGTTGCCAACCAGACGGCCATCGGCGTTGGGATCGGCCACGCCGCCGCCGGGATGGAACACATATTGGATGTCGGGCTGTAGCTGGAGCCAGGGCGCCATCTGGCGCTGATAGGTCATCTCGACATAGGTCTCGCTGGTGCGGCGCGGGTTATAGGTGCCGGTGTAGGTGGCGACATCGGCATCGGCGGCGGCCTGCCGCGCGCTGACATGGGTAAAGCCCATGCCGATCCCCAGCGAATCCATCGTGCGATAGGGGAAGGGGTCCTTCAGCACGAGGCCGAGATTGGCGCTGAAATCCACCAGATTGCGGTCCGAGAACGGCGTGCCCATCGCCCGCCCGAACAGGTTCAGCGTGCGGTTCGGGTCCTTGGATGATCGCCAGATCATCTTGTCCATCACGCCATAGATGGACATGTTGCCGCGATGCAGCCGCTGGCTGCCGTTGCTGGCCGGATCGGCCAGCGGCAGGCCGTCGCCGCCATAGCGCACATCGGCAAATTGCTCGGTATCGTACCAGACGCCCAGCCGATAGGTGCTGGCCAGCGGCGGGCGGGCACCGGGCGCGACCATGCCGCCCAGCGCGGGCGTGGTATATTGCAATTCGGCCAGCAGCAGCGCGCCATGGCGGAACACCGGGAAGCTGGTGCCCGAGGAGTTCAGCGCCTGCGCATCGGCGCCCAGCGCCTGCGCCCGCGCATTGGACATGGTGAAGGGGCTGGAGCTGAACGCGCCAAGCTGGATCGCCAGCGCATTGACCGGGCGGTAGCGCAGCCGGATGCCGGGGGTGGCGAGGGGATAGGCCGGGCCGCCACCGGGCAAATCCGCCGAGGGCAGCATCGGCCAGCCAAACATCGTGTTCACGAACATCAGCGCATTCGGGGACACCATCCATTCCTGATCCAGGCTCTGTTGGCCAAGGCGGATGTCGAGCCGATCCTCGGGCAGCAGTTTCTGGTCATACCACATTTCCCACAGGCGGGTGGCGCGGTTGGATTCGATGCCGCTGGCGGTTTGCAGGCTGCCCAGATTGCGCTGCGACAGGTTGAGCCCATGCAGTTGCAGGGCCGAGACGTTGAACGTGCCGCCGTAATAGCCAAAGGCGCGCTGCGAATTCACCTGCAACACCGCCTGGGTCAGGCCGTCGTAATCGAGGCTCTTGTGGGTGCCGCCGGTCAGATTGCCCAGCGCCTCGCTGGTTTCCTGAATGACCAGCGTGATGCCATGCTGCGACAGATCGCGGCGCAGGCCCCACATATCCCCCAACAGCGCGCTTTCGCGGCGCCAGTTATGCGCAAAGGCGAGCGGGTCGCTCTCGTGCCGGCCATCGGCATCGTCCTGCACCGTGATCATGATCGGCGGCGGCGCCGCGATCGCCGGGGCGGGGATCAGCGCCGCGCTGGTCGCCAGCAGGCACGACAGGCCTGCAAGGGCGTGGGCCGCATGGCTCGATCGGGGGGTAACGCTATGCATGGGATCCTTCCGTCCTGTCTTGCGAATCTCATTATTGCAATCAACTTGCATTTGCAAGTTTGTTGCGAAAGGTTTGCAAGAAGGATGCGGAAGGCATGGGTGCGCTCCATCCCATCTCTCAGCGTGGGCGGGCGGCAATTAAGGATGAGTTGGCGGTGATGCCAGGCGAGCGTCTTGCACTGGCAAGGCATCCCCTTCGCGCAAAGTGTGGCGAAAAGGCGAGGGAAGGCGCGAAAATTGCCGCCTATTCCCGTTATTTTCCGTTTTGAAAATTTTCGGCCTCGAAAGGCTGACCATAAAATCCCCTTATTTCAGAGGGTTTTATGGTGGGCGCGGCAGGGATTGAACCTGCGATCCCACCCGTGTGAAGCGCGAAAAATACTTTCCAGATGACGAACGGAGGTGAACGCAAGGTAACTTTAACCCATTCAAATTGCTTTCTTTTTTGGCGTATTTGGTTCATAGGAGGGAACGGTGGCGAACGGGGGAAACCCCTCAAAGCGTCTCCAAAAGACCCCTAAAAGACCCCTAAAAGACCCCTTTTTTCCGAGACCACGCCATGGCCAAGATTCACCTGACCGAAGCCGCCGTCGAACGCTACCGCCGCCCACTGAAAGAACGCACCGAGGTTTCGGACACCGAGCCGGGCCTGTTCCTCTGGATCACGCCGAACGGCACCAAGAGTTGGGTGGTGGTCTACCGCTTGGCTGGTGGTGGGGCCGGAACGCGCACCATCCGCCGCAAGGTGGCGCTGGGGCGCTATCCCAAGTTGGGTGTAGCTGCCGCCCGATTGGCCGCCCGCGAGGTGATGGAACTCGCTGCAGCGGGCGTTGATCCCGAGGTGCAAGCCGCCGAGGCCGAAGCTGCCGAGGCGCGGTCAGAGGCCGAACGGCGGGCAGGATCGTTCCGGGCCGTTGCCGAGGAATATGTCGCGGCCATGAAGGCGGGCAAGCTGATCGGCGGGCGCAAGCGTCCGGTTGCCATGACCACTGCCAACGGGCGTGAAAGCCTGCTCGATCGGATGGTATTGCCGGACTTGGGGGACAAGCCCTTGGCCGAGATCAGCCCGCAGATGATCGCGCGCGTTCTCTCCCGCATCGAGAAAACGGCTGGCCCGGTGGACGAAACGCTCAAGGTCATCCGGGGCGTGTTCAAGTTCGCCCTGTCGCGCGGCCTGTTCCACGGGCTGATTCCCACGTCGGGCATGACCAACCGTCAAGCGCCGGTGAAGCTGACCCGCGCCCTCTCCGACGATGAACTGAGCGGAGTCTGGCACGCTGCCGGGCATCAAGGATGGCCCTTCGGTTCGGTGATCCGGTTGCTGATGCTGACCGGCCAGCGCAAGACTGAAATCGCGGCGATGCGGTGGGAGGAGGTCGATTGGGACCGCCAGTTGCTCATCCTCCCCGCCGAGCGCGTCAAGAACCGCGCGGGCGCGCACGAGGTGCCGCTGTCCGCACCCGCAATGCAGATTTTGCGCGAGGCGCAGGCAGCCTACGAATTGCTTGGGGAGGATTCCGGGTTGGTTTTTCCATCAACCAAGGGCACGCCGATCAGCGGCTGGATGCCGCTCAAGCGCAAGCTCGAACGCTTCATGCGCGGCGATATGGCAGGCCATACCGATGTGGACCGCCGCGCCATCCGCGCCGGTGGCGCGCTGCGGGCTGACACGTGGGAGCGCAAGGCCGCAGCCAAGGCCAAGATCGAAGAAGCGCGGGTCGCGCCGTGGCGCATCCATGACCTCCGCCACACTTTCATCACCCGCTGCCGCGACGGCGAGGAGAACGCCGAAGGTGAAGTTATCTGGTCCGCGCCGCTCGATGTGCTGCAAGCCACGGTAAACCACGAAATCACTGCGGGCGTGACGCAGCGGTATGACCATGGGGACGTTCAGCGCCGCTACCGATTGCGGAAACGGGAGCTTATGGAGTGGTGGAATCGGAAGTTGCTGACTATTGTGGATGGGCCGCAGGACAGCGTCGTGGTGCAGATGTTGAATGTGGGGCGGGGGTAGTCGGCTTCCAGCGGATGCCCTACCGACATTCCATCAGTGCAAGCAGGTTATCCGTCCAAGTGGTGTCGCGGTAAGTTCGCACGTATTTGGTCCCCCGCGCAGTTTCGGCCGTGCCCACCCAAGCAGTGTTACCATTGGCGTCGCGGACATAGGCCTTGCCGTTCTTGTTCTTGATCCAATCGTATATTTCAAGACGGGTGGATTTGCCGGAATCGTTCGTGCCGTCTTCAGTCCATCCGAGATGGCTTATCGCAGCATGGGGATTTTCGTGGTTGCCCCCGTCCTTGTTGATGCACGTGATACGAATCGTCATTTGAAGCCTCGCAGTTCGATTACTTGAGATAGTTGATGGCGTAACGAATATTGGCGCGACCGCCGCCAAGGTCGATCACCGTGTTCCAGTGCCCGCTGCTCGGGATACCAAGGGTCGCGGGGAGGCGCTTGAAGAAGCCACCGACGTGGCGGAAGGACTGACCGCGCTGGTAAAGCGAATAATTATGGTCATCCATCACGAGAACGTTGCACTGGTGATCGCAGTCCACGCGGACCCGATTCCCCGCGTCGAGCCAGTCCCTGGAGTGAATGTGCTGCACGCTGATTCTCCTTGATGCGGCGATCAGCCCTTCGGCGGATACGGATCGTTGCCGTAGGACCAAGCTTCGCGGAACTTGGCATCGCGGTCCTGAATGCGAAGCTCTGCTTCCTGATTGCGCGCGATGTCCCGCCCGAAGGCAATGGCTTCCTTCTGCGTGTCGAACGTCTGGGTCAGCTTGGAATTGCCTTCCCCGCGAACACCCCAGCGATCGCCATTGCGCACGACATATTGGTTCTTTCCGCTCATTGTCGTCTCCTGCCAGCACCTGTGGGTCACATTCTACTTGACTCACCAACCTGCGGTGTGATTCACCGCGTTTCAAGAGTGAGGCGTTTTCACATATGATGCAAAACGTCTCACTGGTGAAACAGTACGGAGCTGTCGGTTCCGTGTCAATGCCATTGTTGGAGAGCCCATGACCCTACCGATTGAGGAACTGGGAAAATTACTCGTGCGCAAACGGGGGAGCCGAGGAATTCGAGCTACGGCGGCCGATATTGAGGTGAGTCCCGCGACTCTTTCGCGGGTTGAGAACGGGCACCTTCCAGACCTAGCCACATTCGCGAAGATTTGCCGCTGGCTCGACGTTGATCCGGCTCGATTCTTGGGCGTCAGGGCAAGCGGCGGCGAACCCCCTCAAAAGCGTGCGGTCGCTCACTTTCGGAAAAAACCGACGGTATCTCCTGAAACGGCGACATCGTTGGGCGCACTGATTCTTGCTGCGCAACGCGCGCGCCAAGCTCGCGCGGAATTGGTGCGCGGAGAATGACATGCGTCGAGGCTTTAAGGCAGAATCAGAACGAATGGCTGCCGCTGCGCGCGCGGCTTTGGGATTGTCGGCAACAGATAAGCTGTGCCCTTGGCAGTATGCTGCTCACCTAGGCGTCCTCGTTTACAACGCCGACGAACTTGATCTAGAGCCTGAGCACGCCGCCCAATTGCTGGTCCGAGATCCAGATAGCTGGTCGGGAATGACACTTTTGGAGGATGGTGTTCACCTCGTCGTCCTTAATTCCTCGCATCCAGACACCCGACGCGCATCGACGTTAATGCATGAATTAGCCCACATTATCCTTGAACACGTTCCCGCCGAAGTCGACGTCTCGCCGTCCGGGGTGGTTCTGCTATCTGACTATTCGGCCGATCAGGAGGAGGAAGCCGATTGGTTGGGCGCAGCTTTGCTTCTGCCGGAATTGGCTCTGATTCAGCTTCGCGCCCGAGGGCTTTCGGTAGAGGCAATCGCACAGCAATTCGGCGTGAGTGGGCAGATTTGCCAGTGGCGTTGCCGAATGACGGGTGTCGAAAAGCGTCTAGCATTTCGGCGTCGCGCCAGTTGACGAGCAATGGGGCGGGCCTTCGATTCGCACGTCCACGACGGGCCGCAGGATAGCGTCGTGGTGCGGTTGGTTACGTTTGGGACAGCGCGATGAACAAGCCACCATGGGACAATTTTGGGCGGGGTGAGGCGCAGATGATCGCATGGCTCGACGCCATGCTTGATCGTGACCTGAGTTTGGCGATCACCGACGCAAACAGTGACGAGAACATCGAATTGTTCTGGCGCGAAAACGAACCCGCCGAAGCAATAATTCAGCGTCTCCGGCAAGGCGAGGCCGATGCGGACGATCAGGATCGTGCGGCGCATCTACTTGAAACGCTGATTTCACCAGTGCCCAAAAAGCGCGGCCCCAAGCCCAAGGCAAAGATTGAACGTGATGAAAATCTCACATTGGCGGCGCGGGATGCAGTCAGAATTAAAGCATTGTGGCGTGAGCATTATGGTCGAACGGACCCCAAGAAGGCGGTCGAGTTCGCCTGCAAGCGGTGGGTAAACCGGGATGAGCATGACCAAGATGGCTACGATCACGCCCTCGCGGACCTGATCGAAAAAGTTTCCGAGACTCTTGGTCGGCCAAAAGCGCGAAATTTCGGGGTTTAGGCGGTCAACGCCCGTATTTCGACGGCAATACCGTCGGCTACATTGCCCACAACAGGGGCCAACCTTCCTTCCAGAGCCGAAAATGCCTTCCGGCTCATTTGGAAGGAGGTCAGGCCATGCCTGCTCGAAATCACCGCGAGGGCGCGGCCCTCGAAGAATGGCTGGCTCGCAAGGCCCAGCATACACAGCAGATGGAAAGTGCCCGTCTGCGTGTTCAGTCCCTCACCAACCACACCCTGCTCCGTCCCATTGAAGCGGCGGCCATGCTTGGCATTACCCGCAAGACCCTTCGTGAAATGGAGGCGCGCGGCGAATTGCCACCGCGTGTCAGTTTCAGCGCCAAAGTGTTCGGCTGGCGTTTGATGGATATGGAAGCTCTGGTCCGTGACCGCATGGGTGGCGCCTGCGAAGCGCGCTCGCAGGCGTAATTCGTGGAACTTGTCTCCCCGCATTCGCTTGCCGTCCGGCGGTGGCGCAATTCAGCGCTTGATCTCGGGTCTGAACAAACCCACATTTGTGGTAATGTGGATTCGGACAAAGGAGCAGCGCCAATGAGTCGGCTTACCATCGACATTTCCGATCATCAGCACCAGAGCCTGAAAGCCTTGGCCGCATTGCAGGGCAAGACGATCAAGCAATATGCGCTTGAACGGCTTTTCCCCGCACAGTCCGGCGAGGATCAGGCATGGCAGGAACTGAAAACGCTACTGGGACAGCGGATCAATGAAGGCCTATCCGGCACGATGTCCGGCAAGAGCATCGACACCATTCTTGATGAGGAGTTGGGTCGGGGTAGCCTCGCTTGACCGCCAAATATGTCCTGCTTCCGGCAGCGGAAGCCGATCTGCGGGACATCATCCGGTACACGCGCAAGCAATGGGGTGATGCCCAAACCCGAACTTACGTCGCCAAGTTGCAACGGGGCATCGAAAGCATGGCAGACGGTCAAGGCGCGTCCAAGGACATGGCTGGTCTTTATCCGGGACTGCGGATGCTTCGCTGCGAACACCACTATATCTTCTGCCTCCCCCGCGATAATGCTCCTTTAGCCGTGGTGGCGATTTTCCATGAACGCATGGACTTGATGGTGCGGCTG
>Ga0302262_10000812_pt1 | contig 13237 bp, 12 predicted proteins | sample II_Fen_E3_4_FD_194557 | JGI IMG/M metagenome (GOLD analysis project Ga0302262, IMG submission 194557) | Peat permafrost microbial communities from Stordalen Mire near Abisko, Sweden - II_Fen_E3_4 | ecosystem: Environmental > Terrestrial > Soil > Wetlands > Permafrost | place: Sweden: Abisko...
TGACTCAGTTCTGACGTGCTGTCAGCGCCGCATAACCATTCATCAAGTTGCGATAGTTCGGAATACGCTGGGACAACAGATTGCCCAGGCCTTCGATATCGTTGCGCCAGTCGCGATGCAGCTCACACGCCACCGAAAACCAGTTCATCATCTGCGCACCGGCCTGCGTCATCCGGCTCCACGCCGCCTGCTGCACCGTGGTATTGAACGTGCCCGACGCATCCGTCACCACAAACACCTCAAACCCTTCCGCCAGCGCCGACAACGTCGGGAACGCCACGCACACATCCGTCACCACTCCGGCAATGATGATCTGCTTACGCCCGGTGGCCTTGATCGCCTTGACGAAGTCTTCGTTGTCCCACGCGTTGATCTGACCAGGACGGGCGATGTGCGGCGCGTCCGGGAACATCTCCTTCAACTCCGGCACCAGCGGGCCGTTCGGACCTTGCTCGAAGCTGGTGGTGAGGATAGTCGGCAGCTTGAAGAACTTGGCCAGATCCGCCAGGGCCAGCACGTTGTTCTTGAACTCGTTGGGCGAAAAGTCCTGCACCAGGGAGATCAGGCCAGTCTGGTGGTCGACCAGCAGGACTACGGCGTCGTCTTTGTTCAAGCGGTTGTAGGTTGGCGTGCTCATGGTTGAATCCTTTTTTGTTTAAGTGGGTTGGGTGTTGCGTTCAACATGGGCACAGATTAATGGGCGGGGTGTGGGGGATAAATCGGCTGGGAGGTGTCTTACTGTCAACTTCAAAGAGACAATCTGCAGCTCCTGCCTTTCTGTCTGCACAGGCTTACAAATAACCTGCTGAACATTTGTTTGGTTTGTTATGTCGTCCAAATATCGCCTTATAGGTACATATTGGTCATGAAATAAACCATCTTTTATCTGAATGGCCAGCAGGTGCCTTGGTTATGCAGTCGTGGCGACACGAGCATGGCGTTGGGTCGAATCTCATCCAAAAATACCTGCGCACGGGTTGGGTCGAGCGCGTCGGCCATGGTGCGTGGAAGCGCGCCGGCGACAACATTGATTGGCAGGGCGGTGCGTTCGCATTACAACAAGGGGCTGCAGTAGATATTTGGCCTGGTGGTGCCACTGCCTTGAGCTTGGCCGGCTACAGCCATTACATGACATTCGGCAAACAAGCTGTGGAGCTATTTGGCACGCCGGGCGCGACCCTTCCAGGGTGGTTCCGTAAATACGCCTGGGACGCCGACGTAAGTTTCCACCCCGGCGGCCTCTTCGATGTACTAGAAAATTTGGCGTTACAAGTTTTCCAAGTTCCTTACCGTCAATTTGAGCTAAAACGACATGCCTCGCCTGTCCGTTGATATAGACCTGGCGTTTCTACCCAGCGCTGAGCGGCAGCAGGCATTGACCGATGCTCGCCTTGCACTCCAACGGATTGCTAGTGCGGTTGGGCGGGGAGGTTGTAACCGTTCAGGGGCGCCGTGATGACGAACCTGATTAGTCATGGGCGGCCTATGGCTGAACTGCTTGTACCTCGTTGGAAGTCGCAAGCGGGCATGTATCAGACTGAGTTCGCAGGAATGACACGAGAGCCGGTGACGCTTGAGCAGTTGGAGGTCACACGGGAAGCGTTGCTTAGTGCGATACGCGAACGATGTCGGACCAGCATTGCTCATCCACACCTGTACAGGGAGCTTCGGAATTTCGGTTTTGCGGGGTACTCCAAGGCCTACCTAGATACGTGGCACTGGCCCGAGAGCGCTTGTTGAACGTGATCGCGCGTGGGGAGGTCCTAGCATTTTGCAGTGGGGTGGGTTTGAGTTATACTCATCACTTTTGGCTGCCTGTAGCCCTTCCTGCTGAAGTATGGCATTTTAGACTGACAGAGGTTCTATCCTTGGCATTGACCACTCTTGGCCTGCCCGGCGCCCATGTTCTCAATCGCGAATGCAGTCTGCGCCATTATGATCTTGTGGAGGCATCGGGAGTGTCGGCCGGCAACAGCGTATTGTTGAACGCCACGCTCAATCGCGATGGCGAGGTGCTGGTCTGCTCACCCAGTAATGTATTGAACATGATCTTCGGGGCGGACTCGCAATTCTTGATCGTGAAAAATATTTCCGTCGTGCAGGACGCGGTAACTGTATGACGCTTCACCCGATATTAATCAGCGTAGTCGTGCCTACCTATAACTACGCTCAGTACCTGCATCGTGCCCTGGACTCTATTCTTGACCAGTGGGCGGATGACCTCGAACTCATCATCGTGGATGATGGCTCTACCGACGATACCGCGAAAATCGTGCAGGGTTATGTGTCTCGCTTTGCTTCTGTGCGCTACGTTTATCAGGATAATGCGGGGCCGGCGGCGGCGCGAAATAATGGTATCGGCATGGCGCAAGGTCGTTTCATCCTGCCGGTCGACTCCGATGACGAGCTGATATCCGGCGCGATTGCGGTCTTGCGGGCGATGGTGAAAGCTACGCCCTGCACTCAGGTCATTGTCGGTGCACATGTGTCGGTTCATCCGGACGGCCGTGAGCGCATTCGGCTTCCGGTGCCGGTGCCCGCTTTGACTCCTAAGGCCATAACCTGTCTGTACCTTCTCGATAAGCGTATTTCGTTTGCCCCTAGCAGTATCTTGATAAGCCGTGAACTACTGATACAGCGGCCTTACCCGGAGCAACTGCGCTCCGGCGAAGACGTTCCCGTGTTCGCCTATCTTCTGATAGCTGCGGACAAGATCATGATTACAGACCAAGTCATCGCTCGTATCCACAAACACCCTGACAGCCTGCGCAACGATCGGCGGAACGAAGAGCCATTGGCGCAAGCAATGATTAAAGAGGTGTTCTCTAGGTTGCCGGCAGAATGCCAGTCGTTGCGTAGGCGCTATGAAGCACAGCGCTATCTGTCGCTTTTTCGTGCCGCATTGCGAGACGATGACCTCCCCACGGCGCGACGCTACTATCGTCGAGCCCTGTATCTGAGTGCAATGCAGGCTTTGCGTTGGGTGTACTTTCGCAAAGCCATTCACTTGTTCTTTAAGGATTAGACTACATGTGGTCAGCGGTTTCAGCTTTAGGTTATAAATCTCCGCTCTCGGCATTTACACGGCTTTCGCCTCTATGGTTGACCTTCTTTGGCAGCCTGCTGTTATCTCTCATCGCCATCGCCGGGACCGACATCCTCGCCCGGGACGCCGCCTTCTACATGGACATTGCCCATCAGGCGAATGTCCATGGCCCGCGGGTTGCAATGACGATGTTCGATTGGCCATGGTTCGCGTTATTGATTGCCGGCACCCACGAACTCACTGGCTTACCGCTTGAAGGTTGTGCATATCTATATTGCGCGCTGTTCATGGCCGGTACCTGCACGCTGCTAGTCGACTGCATTCGTCAGCGTGCGCCTGAGGCGACGTGGTGGGGCTGCCTGGTGGTGCTGGCTATGCCAGCGATCAATCAGTTTCGCTGGGATATCATTCGCGAGGATGGCTTCTGGTTCTTCTGTAGCTTGGCTTTGTGGCTAACACTGCGATGGGAGACTCGTGGCGGCTGGCTACGCGCTGCGGCTATTTATGTCGCCGTGGCTGGCGCTGCATTATTCCGGCTCGAGGCGCTGACGCTGCTGGTGGGCCTGGGCATCTGGCAGTTACCCAACCTGCTGATCAAGGGGAAGCGTCGAGCCTTCTTGGAGTTTTTCTGGCTGCCGTTGGTGCTGCTCGTTCCTGTTTTGGCAATGTTGATACCGCGCATCGATTGGCAGTCCAGCCGTTTTGCCCTTCTGCTGGCATTGATCGAGCCGCAATCAGTATTTGCCAGTTTCAATAAGCTGGCGCAGCAGTTCAGCAGTTCATTGATCAACAAGTACTCTGTCGATGAGGCCGGGCGCATAATCTTCTTCGGCATGCTGGCCTCGCTCCTGATCAAATTCGTCAACTTGATGGGCCCCTTCGCATTGCCGTTCCTATGGCCACGTGCATGGCGCGCTTGGCAGTTCTATTGGCAGTCTTTTCGGCCCTTCGCCTGCGTTGCAGTGTCGTATCTGGTCGTGATGATGCTGTTCTTCATCAAATCACAATTCATGATCGGGCGTTATCTGAGCTTTCTGGATGTGCTAATGCTACCGCTGCTTGCGGTTGGGCTCACACGGTTCGCGCTCGCGTATCCGCGTCTTGGCAAGACCATGCTGGTGGTCGGCTTGCTGATGATGCTCGCAAATGTAATTTCTCTAGGTGCCAAGAAAACCAACTTCATTGCCTCTGGGCAGTGGGTTGCGGAGAATATTGATGAAAACGCCCCGGTTTTCTACGAGGATGGACGTATCTCTTACTACGCCGGTCGTGGTTATCCACAGCTGACTATCCCTCGTGAAATCGCCATGGACCCAGTAAATTCAGAACGCTATCAGTATTTTGTCATCGAGGCCGATGAAAAAGAGCCGTGGTTGCAGGCGTGGATAACAGAACATCGGCTAAAGGTTTTGGCTAGCTTTCCACAGCGCAAGGGCAAGACCGTGACGGTGGTCGGGCGGTGATCGCAGCGCTATGCCGCCAGCATCTGAAGCAAGGGCCACTCGCCGATCTCTCCCCGGCTCTTGAGGGTGTATCAGTCAGTTACAACGCCTACGGCGAAAATAGATCGGCAGCCTTTACTTAGAATATGGGCGGCTGTATGGCGATTAACTTTTCTGTCGGGTGAAACTTATGAGCAGCCCCGATGCCGGTGCGTCAGGACCTGTGATCAAGAGCGGCGACTATTCGGTCGAATTTGTCGTGGACGCTGCTATCGGTCGTATAGCAGCACGGTCGAATTGCTCGAGTCGGTGGAACAGATCTTGATCACGCCCATCATTGATAAAATTCGCAGTCAGGGATACAGGTATGAGAGTCATGCTGTTGGTGATGGACGAGCAACGCGTGCTGCTCGACCGGTTGTACGACATCGTTCGGCAGCATTGTGATGAGTGCGTGATTCAGCGGCTCACCAAGGCGCAGCAGATGAACCTCGGAGCGTTCCTTGCGTCGGTGAATCATCAGGATTTCGATCGCGTAGTGATTTTCTCGCGTATTAAGCGCCTGGCTCCGCAACTGCGGGTACTGCAATGTGTGCCAGGGTTGATTTTCCTGGAACACGACGCTTATCAGAATTACATGCCCAACAGTAAATATCATCACATGTACTCCCGGCTTTACAGTCGCCTGCCCGCCTGCCGCGCGCTGGTGTCCGGCGCCGTGGTGGCGCAGCGGATGAAGGCTGAAGGTATCGACGCGTTGTTCGTTTCTAAGGGCTATGACGAGGCCATGCTGCACAACCTGGGCAGGGAGCGAGATGTCCCGGTGGGCTTCCTCGGCAGCTTGAAAAGTAAGGAATACGCGCAACGCAAGGCAATCCTCGAGTCGCTGGCGAGCAAGACAGGGATGCTGGTCGCTCGCACCGCCTCGGGTGAGGAGTATCTACAAACCCTCAACCGTATCAAGGTGTTCGTCAGTGCTGATATTGGTATGGGCGAGTTCATGATTAAGAACTTCGAGGCCTTGGCCTGTGGCTGTGTGTTGCTGGCTTGGAGTCAGGGCGAGGAGGACCGTCTGCTGGGCTTCAAGGACATGCACAACGTAGTGTTTTATCGCTCAGAGGTAGAGGCTCTGGAAAAAATAGCCTTGCTGCAGAACGATCCTGCGCTGGTCGCGCGTATCGCTGCCAATGGCCAGGCATTCGCCCGCGATCACTACTGCTTCGCCCGAGTCGGTCGCGACCTTGCTGCGGCCATTCAGGCGCCGATGCGCACCTGGCAGGCGCCCGGGCGGTTAACGCAGTGGTGGGTAAAGATGCGCTTCGGGTTGCAGGTACCGAAGCAGTGAACTGCGCCGATATGGATCTCGGCGCTTTGCCCGGCGGCGATCAGAATATTTTGAGTGCACTGGCCGAGGGGTTGCTCGCTGATCTCCGGGATGCCGAACGGGTGGTACTGGTGGCCAATAACCCCGCCATTGACGAGGCAGACGTCCAAGCACTCGAACTTGGTCCCCGCGACGTAATGGTTAGCTTCAACACCTGCGTTAAATGGCAACTGCTAAGCAGCCGCTGGACCAACGTCTTCGTGCATGGTTTCAACGCACCGGACCATTATTTTTTTGGGCTGCCTTATAGGCCTGAAGTGCAGGCGCTGTGGCAGGACCCACAGGCTCGTTGTTTCACCGTACTGGTGGGCGTCGCCGACGCCATGTCGGCGCTAACCGGTGTCACACTGTTGCGTGAACGCATTCCGCTGCCCGCATTGTGGAACTATCCACTGGCTCAGGCCAACCGAAAAAGCTTCGTCGGGCCATCTACCGGCTTTAATGCGCTGGTGCTGTTTGATTGGTTACGCCGCGAGCATGGGATGAATTATCGCTTGCTGACCTTGGGCTACTCCAATGAGGCCGGCAAGTTGTGGAGCGGTCATGCCTGGGACTACGAGCGCGCCTGGCTGGCCAATGCTGACATCGAGACGGTCGTACTACAGAGTCGACTTGGCTGGTGGCGGCGACTGTTAAAACGCCGATAAGACGCTAAATATTCCAGTTTAGGGGCAATGTTGTGTTGAAAGTGGCAGTCGCGTTTTTCGGAATTCCCAGGAATTCGGCAATATGTTTCCCTTCTATCCAACAGCAGGTGCTGGCGCAGATCCCGCAAGAAGTGAAGGTGCAGTGTTTCTATCATCTGTATCAAGTCGACAGCGTGAAGAACCCGCGCTCGGGCGAAGATGGCGAGTTGACCGCCGCTAACTACAAACCCTTCGCCGCTATGACCGGCGTGCTCGAACGCGATGTTGGTGTTCTGGAACGGTGGGATTTCGAGCGGATAAAGGCATTGGGCGATACGTGGGGCGATGAGCACGCATCGGTGCGCAACCTGCTTCTGCAGTTGCACTCTTTACATGCCGTTACTGCAATGGTTGAGGCTTTTGACCCGGATTTTGTGATCTTTGTGCGGCCGGATATTGAGTACCATAACCCCCTCCCCAGTTACGTGTTCACGCATCCCGATGCTCGTTGTTTGAATGCATACATTCCCGATTGGCAATGGTGGGGCGGTCTGAATGATCGTTTTGCAATTTGCGGACGCGATATCTATCAGGCCTATGGTCGCCGAATTGAGCAGATTTTTGAGTTCTACGCCGCTACTGGCCGCAAGCTGCACTCCGAACGTTTGCTGAAATTCGCCCTGCAGCAAGCAGGCGCAAAAGTATGTCTGTTGGGCACTACCGCATCGCGAGTTCGGATCAACGGTGACTATGCCGAAGAAGACTTTACCGGCAAGCACGGCATGGGTAAGCGCGAGAACCGCTATTTCCTCCCCCTCGCGCGCTGGCGCACCTGGCTCGACAATTGGCGGAGATGAGAGCCAAGCTCCTAGGTAGCTCACACCGGAAGAGGTATCCACGCCGCATATGTCAGCCCGACCTAGTATCACTGCATAAATCGTAAGACGGTTGACATTGGCGCCAGATGGCGTTTCAACGGGTAAGCTCGGAGGCTGATAGGCAGTGCGGAAGGGCTAAGAAGATCAAAATTTTTTAGCATCGAAAAATCTTCTCTGGGCGCGCACGACTTCCAGGTATCCGACAGCAGTGTGGTTATCGTCTCAGCGCAGCGAAGCAAACAATAACTGTAATCTCGCTGAGCAGGATCGATGAGTTACTAACAGGGTTGCAGGAGAGCGTAATAAATATCGCCACAGCGAACGCGAGAGGATGGGCTGAGGCGTGGGCTTGTCCGATCGTTAGGCAGAAAAGTCTTATATTACAAAGTGTTGTGTTGTTAAAAAGCCGGCTTGTGGTTAGCTTTTTATTGATCTATATGTTTGAAAAACAAAAAGTTAGGTATTTTTAGAAGCGCTCTGGTCCCCCATTTGTTCCCCCACTTTTTTGTGGTTATTGCACGGCATTTGACCGGCTTTTTTATGGTTCAGCCTACGGATTTTTCGTGAGACTGAACCCGAATGGTGGAGGGCAGCGATTTTGTGTTCGGGCAAAACCTGAGCAACAGGTGCATGTATGCCAACCAAAAAGAAATCCGCGTGCCAAGCGATCCGAGAACTGCCGAAAATCCCGAAAGAGCTGCCTGAGCAGTTCGCTGCAGAACTCGGCCATCACCTGGGCTATCCACCGGGCGCGCAGCGCCCAGAGGATGAAACCAATCAGCGCAATGGCAAGGCAAGACGGTTTTAACCGGCGATGGCACGCTGCGAATGGATATCACCGAGAACGGGATGGCATTTTTTCACCCATTCTGATTACTAGGCACGAGCGACGTTACACAGTTTTCGATGACAAGATCATCGCTATGTATGCCCGTGGCAAGACTGTCAGAGAAAACCGCGCGTTTCTTTCCGAGCAGTACGGAGCAGACGTTTCTCCTGATTTCATCAGTTCTTTACTCGGCCCGCACACAAAAAATCTGACAGCTCCTGATCAGCTGGTTTCTTTCGGTTCTCCATGCAGTAACCGAGAACACTTGAGCCCCAGAGGTATTCCATCGCCACTTCCGGAGCCACGGTGCTTCAGAACACGCTCCCAGCGACACCGCCAGTAACGGTTGGCGCCATACGCCGACAATTCAGCAGCGAGTTTTTCCATACTCTGGACCCTAGGCCGAACATCGATTATTAGTCGCTCCTCCACCGGCAATCCCCGGTCACTCTTGCAATCAGGCTCCAATCACACCACCATTGCGAATAGTTTTCATTAGTACGGACACCACCCGCTGTGTTTCCTACTCTCCCGGCAAACCAAGATCCCCGCCAGCAGGCGCTCCATCGCTTGTTCGGCGAGCACCATAGTTGGCTGCTCGAACGTCTGCGCCTGCGGCTGCACTGCCGCGAGGATGCCGCCGATATGGCCGCCGAAACCTTCGCTCAGATTGTGGCGCTGCCTGATCCCCATGCCATTCGAGAGCCTCGGGCGTTGTTGAGCCTCATTGGCAAGCGGCTGATGTTTGCCCGCTGGCGGCGCAATGATGTCGAACGTGCCTATCTCGAAGCCCTAGCCTCTTTGCCGGAGCTGACCGTGCCTTCGCCCGAGGAACACTGGGTGGTGATGGAGGCGTTGATGGCGGTTGATCAGTTGTTGGATGGCTTGTCGTCCAAGGCGCGCGCGGCTTTTCTATATAGCCAGATCGATGGGTTGACTTACGCGTGCATCGCCGAGGAGCTGGGGGTGTCGGTGACGCGGGTACATCAGTATGTTGTGCAGGGACTGACGGCGTGTTATCGGGGCGTGCCGTGATGACGGTGTCCGCGGCGGCGGCACAGGCGATCGAGTGGTATGCGCGGCGTGCTTCGGGCGTGTTTTCTGAGCAGGATCAGCAGCAATTGATGCTGTGGCTGGCCGCCGACCCCTGTCATCTGCGCGCCTGGCAGACCCTGCAGCAGCAGTTGAACCGTAGCGTGACGCCATTGTTGCAGCAGCATGCCGCCATCCATGCGCTGTGCGACGCCGGGTACAGTCGTCGACGCATGCTGCGTGGCGCTCTCGGCCTGGGTGCCCTGGCTGTCGGCGGGCAGTTGTTGACCATGCCGGGTGGACCGCTGCACGCACGTTTGCGCGCCGACCTGCGCACGTCGACCGCCCAACGTCGTACGTTCACCCTTAATGACGGCTCGACCTTGCAACTCAATGCGCAGAGTTCTGTCGATCTGAATTTCAACCCTAGGCAGCGTCACGTCCAACTATTGCGCGGCGCGGTGCAGGCCCAGGTGCGCAGCGATCCGGCACGGCCGTTCGTGATGGCGTGCCCTTGGGGCGAGGCCTGGCTCGACAGTGGACGGTGCCTGCTGGCGATGCACGCCAGTCAGCCCCAAGTGTGGGCACTGGAAGGTTCCTTGCAGTTGCGCACGCCCCATCATAGTCAGCACATCGCCGCCGGCCAGGGCCTGGCATTCAATGGCAACCGCTGGCAGGAACTCCCTTCGCAGTATGTTGACGAGCGCAGTTGGACCAGAGGGCTGCTCGAAGTGCATGACCAGTCACTGGGCCAAGTGATCGAGCATCTTGCGCCATACCACCAGGGGCTGCTGCATGTTTCTGCAGCGGCGGCGGCGTTGCGGATTTCCGGGGTGTTCACGCTGGATGACACACGTGGCGCGCTGGCCGCGCTCAAGGATGTGCTGCCGTTGCGCATCGATACTTGGTTGGGCGTGTGGACGCGAATCGAGCGTGTCTGAATTTTTTCCTGACACCCCTGAAAATATCCTGGGCTCGCGTCACATACCTGATAGACGCGCGTATTCCGCGCACTCGTTTCCGTACTTCTGCGAGCCCGCTCATGCACCCCAACCTCCTTTTGCCGCTTTTTGTCGGCTGTTTGGCTAGCTTTACTCTGCAGGCGGCCGAAACCGCCTATGACTTCAACCTGCCCGCCGGCACCGTTGGTACTACTCTGATCGGCATTGGCCAGGTGAGTGGCCAGCAGGTGCTGTTTATTCCAGCGGATGTGGCGGGTCGCCAGGCGCTAGCAGTGCGCGGGCACCTGAGTGCGAGTGAAGCTGTACGCCAGAGCCTTGCGGGCACCGGTCTGAGTGTGCTGGTCACCGCAAGCGGTGCCTTGAGCGTGCAACGAACCGGCGACGGCCTGACCCTGGACGCTACCACCATCAACGCAATCCGCCAGGACGGGGAAACATCCGACGCCGGCTATGTAGCTCAACGTTCCTCGGTCGGCACAAAAAAACGCACGGAACTAGTAAAAATCCCACAATCCGTGTCGGTAGTGACTCGCGAAGAACTCAACGCGCGCAAAAGCGACAACATCTCCGATGCGCTCAAGTACACCCCCGGGTTCAGCAGTCAGCCCGCCAGTTTCAGCCGCACCGCCGACGACTACACCCTGCGCGGCTTCAACGTCGGCGCCGGTACCGGGGGTATCCTGCGTGATGGCATGAAATTGCAATCGAACCCCTACGACGGCAGTGTCGAAGCCTATGGCCTGGAGCGCGTCGAGGTGCTCAAGGGGGCCTCGTCCGTGCTGTACGGCCAGCTATCGCCTGGCGGCATGATCAATACCGTGAGCAAACGTCCTACCGATACGCCGCTGCACGAAATCGGCCTGGAACTGGGCAACTACGACCGCCGCCAGTACACCATCGACTTAGGCGGTCCGCTGGATGACCAGGGCCAGTTCAGCTACCGCCTGACCGGCCTGTGGCGCGACAGCGGCACCCAAGTCGACCACATCGATGATGATCGCCGCTACATCGCCCCGGCCGTGACTTGGAAACCCGACGACGATACCTCGCTGACCGTTCTCGCCAGTCACCAGGACACCTATACCGGCTTCTCGCCGCCGATGAGCTATGCACTCAGCAGCTACAGCAACACGGCCGGCTACAAGATTGGTCGCAACCAGTTCGTCGGCGAACCCGGCTACGACCACTTCACCAACCGCATGGACACACTCGGCTACCTCTTCGAGCACCGCTTCAACGACAATCTCACCGTCAACCACAGTCTGCGTTACTTCCAGGCGAATACCAATTGGGACTACCTGATTCCCGTATCGGTCAGCGGCAGCCAGTTGCTGCGCCGGTACAGCGCCCGCGAAGAGCGTTCCACCGGCTGGACCAGCGACAACAACCTCAACTTCACCTTCGACAGAGGGCGCTGGCAGCACGACCTGGTGCTGGGCGTGGATTACTACCACAAGACCTACGATTCGCACCGTTTCATCAGCTCGACCCTGGCCCAACTGGCGCCGTCGCTGAACCTGGCCAACCCGGAATACACCGGCGTCGGTGCCAACACCGCCGCCGACAGCGGCAGTGACCTGCACAGCAGCCAGGTCGGCATCTACCTACAAGACCAGATCACCTTCGACGACAAATGGGTACTGCTGCTCGGCGGCCGCCAGGACTGGGCCGAGAGCGTCACCACTACCTTCGCCACCGACGCCCGCGCCACCCGCAACGACAAAAAAGCCACCGGCCGTGTAGGTCTGGTCTACCTCGCGGACAACGGCCTGGCGCCCTACATCAGTTACAGCCAATCATTCCAGCCGGCCAGCGTCAGCAACCCGGCCTACGGCAACGCCTTTGCCCCGCTGGAAGGCGAACAATACGAAATCGGCCTGCGCTACCAGCCGCCCGGCACCGACACCCTGCTCAGCGCCGCCGTTTATCAGCTCGACCAGGACAACTCACTGAGCCTCGACAGCCTCACCAACACCTATGTGCAATACGGCAAGACCCGCTCCAAAGGACTGGAGCTCGAAGCCAAGAGCAACCTCACCGAGAACCTTCAACTCAGTGCCGGCTATGCCTACACCGATACCCACGTACTGGAAGACCAGACCGCGAGTAACGTAGGTAAACGCATCGAGGGCGTGCCCTACAACACCGCGAGCCTGTGGGCCAGCTACCGGCTGGCGAGCCTCGGCCTGGAGCGCCTGCGCGTGGGGGCTGGCGCCCGTTACACAGGGACTACGCGGACTACACCAAGTGTTTATGATGGGAAGATTCCGGCTTATACGCTGGTAGATGCGCTGGTTAGTTATGATGTTGACAGCAATTGGCAACTACAGGCTAAAGCGCAGAACCTGTTTGATAGGAAATATCTGTACTGCAATACCACGTGCCGGTATGGCGATGAGCGTAGTTTGATTGGTTCGATTACGTATAAGTGGTGATAGCCCACAGGGCGGTTTGAGGCGCTACGCACGCAGTGTGAAAGCTGAGTGCGAAGCGGTCGGAAGTTGTTGGCGTGTTTGAGCGGATCTGGCCGTTCTCTCTCACCTCGCTTAGCGGTCGAACACCCTAATCGATTAGTGAGCAATTGCACGGTCAGCGAATACTAAATAGTAGCGTCGCCGCACGGCGCCGGTTCAGTTGCCCACTATAGCCAAAATTTCGCCCTTCTCACCTAGCCACCAGTACCATGGATCAAACTCCTCTCGAAGCCAAACTTTTAAAGCCATCCCCACGTCATCCCGCCACGAATGTTGAGTGTTATCAGGGATCAAGGCCCCTGCGACCTGTGAGGGTTGTCCACTAACGCGGGACTGGCGGCTCTTTACGACCTGGAGCTTGGGCATCTCATGATCTGGCCTCCTGAACATCGTTACCGGTGGGCGGGTAGAGGCTGCACTGGCTGACGAGACCAATGCCGCGAGATCCTGAGTCGGGTGAAGGCAGTGAAACGATGATCGGGGCATGCCTGACTGTCAGTCAGGTGCAATCCATTCCTTGGGCTGCGGCACCATCATCTGCATCGCTGTTGCTGGTGACTTCGG
>Ga0302262_10000813_pt1 | contig 13234 bp, 17 predicted proteins | sample II_Fen_E3_4_FD_194557 | JGI IMG/M metagenome (GOLD analysis project Ga0302262, IMG submission 194557) | Peat permafrost microbial communities from Stordalen Mire near Abisko, Sweden - II_Fen_E3_4 | ecosystem: Environmental > Terrestrial > Soil > Wetlands > Permafrost | place: Sweden: Abisko...
AACAAAGCTCTCCGCACTGACGCTATCGCCCGCGCGCACCCGCCAGTAAAATTCGCCCAGCACACGCGCGGTGGTGATGGTCGCGCCGCCCTCCTCGGGCACAAAGCGCCGCCCGGCCCAGCCCCAGCCGCCCGGAACAGGCTCTGGCCGCGCGGTCAGCATCTGGCCGAATTGCCACTCGCCCCCGGATTCCACCAGCCAGCGATAGCCCGCATAAGGGTTGAACAGCAGATATTCCTGCCAGCCATAGCCGCCCGCCGCGCGCGCCAGCCAGCCGATCGCTTCCCACTGGGCGCCGAACACCACGCCCCGGCTGCCCAGCGGCAGATCGAGCCGGGCGGCGGCCTCATGATATTCCGCGATGATTTTGACATCGGGATGCGCCACATCCAGCACGCTGCCGCAATATTGGCAGGCGACCGAGACGGTATAACCCGCCGCCTTCACCGCAATCGTGCCGCCGCAGGAGGGGCAGGTGATCGCCCGATTCATTTCAACCCCTCCGGCACAGCCCAGCCCTCGATCACGCGCAACCGGCTGGGGCGCAGCTCGGCCAGCTCCACATAGCGCCCGCCATAGGCCATGCCCCGCCCCCCATCGCGCTGCACCGACAGCGCCGCGCCGCTGGGCGAGCGGAAGTCGATGCTCTCGATCCGACAGTCTTTCGGCGTGGGGAAAGGCAGATCACCCTCCCCGCCCAGGCATTCCACCTGCTTGATGTCGCTGGCGGTCAGCACCTGCCCGTCCACCCGCACCGTATCGCCCAGCCGGATCGGCAGCGGCCATTCGCCCAGATCGGGCCGCTCGGCCAGGATCTGAAACTGCCCCATCGCCTCGCCCAGCCAGCGGGTGGTGCCATCCGAAAGCTGGAGCAGCCACTCGTTCCACGCCCCATCGGCCCAGCCCCAGCGCACCCGGCCCACCACGGTAAACCGCGCGCCATCCACCGCGCCGCCGGTGCCCAACTGGATCGGGGAGATGTCATAAGGCAGCAGCGCCGCCGTGCCGACCGCCTGCGCATCCTCGCGCGCGATCACCGTCTGGCAATGGCCGCACACGGCATAGGGCATGGCGCCAGAGCGCATCGGAACCGGTGCGCCGCATTGCGGGCAAGTCAGAGCAGCCATGATCCGCCTACTTCACCCGCGCCAGAATATCGGCCTTCTTGGCGTCAAACTCACCTTGCGTGATCGCGCCCAGCGTCAGCAGCTTGTGCAGTTTTTCCAGCAGTGCGAAAGGGTCCTCCTGCCCCGCCGCGCCGCCCAGCGCGCCCTGCATCGCCCCGCCCAGAGCCGCCGCAGCCGCCACCCCGGCGCCCACGCCCGCGATCCCGCCAGCGGGATTATCCAGCCCCTCGGCCGCCTGAAACCGCGTATAGGCCGCCACATCGCCCAGCACCCGCATGGAACTGCCCTTGTCCAGATGCGCCTGCACCTCGTCGGGCAGGCTGATGCTCTCGACAAAAAAGCTGGGGCAGGACAGGCCCCACGCGGCGAACGCCTTGTCCACCTCCACCTTGATCAAATCGGACAGCTTTTGCTGGTTCGCGGCCAGATCGAGGAAGGGAATCGCGCTGCCGCCCAGCGCCGTGGCGATGGCCGTGCCAATCGCGCTGCGCAATTGCGTGTCCAGCGTGTCGGTCCACACCTCCGCCGTGGTGCCCACCACTTTCTCGATAAACAGTTTCAGATCGGCCACCTTGAAGGAATAGGTGCCAAACGCGCGCAACCGGATCGCGCCAAATTCCGCGTCGCGCACCGTCACCGGCTGGGGCGTGCCCCATTTGCGCCCGGCCTGTTCCTTCAGGCTGACAAACACCACATCCGATTTGAACGGCGAGGCAAAGCCCTTGTCCCAATGGAGCAGGCTGGTCAGCACCGGCAGATTGGCGGTTTCCAGACTGTGCAGCCCGGCGCCGAAGTAATCGGCCACATGGCCTTCGTTGATAAAGGTGGCGATCTGCCCCTCGCGCACGGTCAATTGCGCGCCATTCTGGATGGCATTGCCCTGGGTCGGCACACGCCACGCAACCTGTCCGGGCGCCTCGTGCCATTCGATCACATTGATGAACTGTTTGCGCAGGAAATCAAACATGGCACGCACCCTCAGGTCCTTGGACGGGTGTTATTCTAGGCTAATACACCGCCCATGCAAGCGGAACCCCAACCGCCCCCTTCAATTTCCCTCGTGTTTCGCGTATCGGCGCCCGATGACAGGCTCCCCCAAAACCTATCGCGTGAAAAGCTTCGGCTGCCAGATGAACGTCTATGACGGGCAGCGCATGGAAGAATTGCTCGCCGCCCAAGGCATTGCCCCCGCGCCCGAGGGCCAGGACGCCGATCTGGTGGTGCTCAACACCTGCCACATCCGCGAGAAAGCCGTGGACCGCGTCTATTCCGACATTGGCCGGTTGAAGCGCGACGATGGCACCACCCCGATGATCGCCATCGCCGGCTGCGTCGCGCAGGCCGAGGGCGAGGAAATCATGGCCCGCGCGCCCTCGGTCAAGGTGGTTGTCGGCCCGCAGGCCTATCACCGCCTGCCCGACATGCTGGCCCGCGCGGCCCTGGGCGAACGCGTCACCGACACCGACATGCCCGAGCGCACCAAGTTCGACGCCCTGCCCAAGCGCCGCAAATCCGGCCCCACGGCGTTCCTGACCGTGCAGGAAGGCTGCGACAAATTCTGCACCTATTGCGTGGTGCCCTATACGCGCGGCGCGGAAATCAGCCGCCCCTATGCCGATCTCATCGCCGAGGCGCAGCGTCTGGTCGAGGCGGGCGCGCTGGAAATCACCTTGCTGGGGCAGAATGTGAATGCGTGGACAGGCGAGAATGCCAAGGGGCAGGCCGTCGGCCTCGACGGGCTGATCCGCGATCTGGCCGCCATCCCCGAACTCACCCGCATCCGCTATACCACCAGCCACCCCAACGACATGACCGACGCCCTGATCGCGGCGCATGGCGATGTCGAGAAGCTGATGCCCTTCCTCCATTTGCCGGTGCAATCGGGCAGCGACCCGATCCTGCGCGCCATGAACCGCAGCCATACGGTCGACAGCTATCTGCGCCTGCTGGACAAGGTGCGCGCCGTGCGGCCCGACATCGCGCTGTCGGGCGATTTCATCGTCGGCTTTCCCGGCGAGAGCGAGGAAGATTTTGCCGCCAGCGTCGCGCTGATCGACACGGTGGGCTATGCGCAGGCCTTCAGCTTCAAATACTCGCCGCGCCCCGGCACCCCCGCCGCGACGATGGAGGACCAGATCGCCGCCGAGGTGATGGACGAACGCCTGCAACGCCTGCAAGCCGCGCTGGGTCGCACCCAATACGCGTTCAATCAGGCCAGCGTGGGCCGCACTTGCGAGGTGCTGGTTGAACGGCGCGGCAAGCTGGAAGGGCAATGGCTCGGCAAGTCGCCATGGCTGCAATCGGTGCATTTCCACGGCGATTTCGCGATCGGCGATCTGGTGCGGGTCGAATTGATCCAGGCCGGGCCGGTGTCGCTGGCCGGGCGGGTTCTGGAGGGAGGCGCGAGGGGCTAACCCCCCGCGCGCGCCCACCTTACAGGAAGAACGAGCCGTGGACCTCGATCACGCGGCCACTGCGCAGGTCCACCCGGACCACATCCTGCCCATAGCGCACCCAGCGCTGGCCCATCGGGGCGGGCGGCAGGCGATAGGCGCCCGGATTGTTGATCCAGTAACGGCGGTGGTAATAATCGGGCGCAAAGCGGTAGCCGGGCGCCACCGGGCGATAGGCAAAGCCGCGCGGCCCGGCATAGGGCGCGCCGCGGAAGGCATCGCGGTGGCCTTCGCGAAATCCGCGCCAGTCCTGCCGGTCGCCATCATGGCCGCGCCCGGCATCGCGCTGTTCCTGATGGAACTCATGACGGTCGCCGCCCTGGGCCTGCGCGGCCACCGGGGCCAGCGCGCTGGCGGCCAGCGCCAGGAAAAGGATCTTTCGCATAAGGCATCTCCTTGGTTTTACGGGCGGTGAAAGGCGCGCCCTGTGATGGGATGTATGCCGCCGCGCCGATGAACGGCCCCGGAACCTGTCGCTCAGACTTCTGACAGGATTGTTTTCCACAGCCCTGCTCAAAAGTCCCGCTTGCGCGCCGCCCGCTCTGGATTATCTTCCGATGCGTGGGCCAGCGATCCCGACTCCAGCCCACAGACAAGGAGCGCATGGCCCGCAAACAGATCCGCGCCACCCCGACCGCTTTTGGCGACACGTTCGGCGAAGTGGCGCAATTTCGCCCCCAGCAAGACCGGTCCAACCCTTCACGGCGGGCCAGAGCAGAGCTGGAGTTCGATGAGCCGACCATCCTCGGCGCGCTGTTTGGCCAATTTGATTCCAACCTTGTTCTGATCGAAAACCGGCTGGGCGTGTATATTTCCGCGCGCGGCAGCCGCATCCTGATCGAGGGGCGCGAAGACCATGTCGCCCGCGCCCGCGAAGTGCTGCAAGGCCTGCACCGCCGCCTGCTGACCGGGCAGGAGATCGACGCGGGCGCGGTCGAGGCGCTGATCGCCATGTCGGTCGAACCGACGCTGGAAGGCATCATCATCGGCGATGCCGAACATCCCCCGGTGATGATCCGCACCCGCAACAAAACCATCGTGCCGCGCAGCCCGACCCAGATCGACTATATGCGCGCGCTGGTCAAAAATGATGTGATCTTCGCGCTGGGGCCGGCCGGCACGGGCAAGACCTATATCGCCGTGGCGCAGGCCGTGGCGCAATTGATCAATGGCAGCGTGAAGCGCCTGATCCTGTCGCGCCCGGCGGTGGAGGCGGGGGAAAAGCTGGGCTTTCTGCCCGGCGACATGAAGGAGAAGGTCGATCCCTATCTCCGCCCGCTCTATGACGCGCTGTTTGACTGTATGCCGCCCGAACAGGTCGAGCGGCGTCTGGCCAATGGCGAGATCGAGGTGGCGCCGATCGCCTTCATGCGCGGGCGCACGCTGGCCGATGCTTTCGTCATTCTCGACGAGGCGCAGAACACCACCGCCGCGCAGATGAAGATGTTCCTCACCCGCTTTGGCCAAAACAGCCGGATGGTGGTTTGCGGCGATCCCAAGCAGGTCGATCTGCCCGGCGGCGTGGCCGCCAGCGGGCTGGCCGACGCGGTGGGGCGGCTGGAAGGCATCGACAGCATCGCCACCATCCGTTTTTCCAGCAGCGATGTGGTGCGCCATCCCATCGTGGGCCGGATCGTGGAGGCCTATGAAGGCAAGGATTCGGAGTGAGCGAGCGGTTTTGCTTCGACAGGCGCCTGCCTAACCGTTAGGGCCTCGCCCCATGCTGACGCTTGAGATCGATATCGAGGGCCCCTGGCCCGATTCCACCGATTGGGAAGCGCTCGCCGCACGTGCGGCGGGCGCCTTGGCGGTGGTCGCCCCCGAACTGGCCAAGGAGTGCCTACTGGTCAGCCTGCTGATGACCAGCGACAGCGAGGTCCACACGCTCAATCTGGATTGGCGCGGCAAGGACAAGCCGACCAACGTCTTGTCGTTCCCGATGCTGGAGCGCGAGGATCTGCTGGATCTGGAGGATAGCGGCCCGCCCGAAATGCTGGGCGATGTCGCGCTGGCCTATGAAACCTGCGCGCGCGAGGCGGAGGAAAAGGGCATCACGCTCGAGGATCACGCGGCCCACCTGCTGATCCACGGCCTGCTGCATCTGGCCGGGCTGGATCACGAAATTTCCCCCGAAGATGCGCGCGAAATGGAGCTGCTGGAAATAAAGGCACTTGCACTCATCGGCATTGCCGACCCATATGGCGACCACGGGGCTTGACCAAACCGCAACCTGCCGCGCCGCACAAGGGAGTGACACGCAACGTGGCCGATCTGGGCCGAACGGGAGAAACCGGCAGCGGAGAGTCGGACAGTAAACGCTCGCTCTGGCGCGCGGTTCGGCGCTTTTTCGAAGGCGGCGAGGCTGACCAATCCCTGCGCGCCCATCTGGAAGGCATCATCGACGAGCATGAGGAGGAGGGCACCGCCCGCCCCGCCGCCGGTGATCTGTCCCCGATGGAGCGGCAGATGGTGCGCAATCTGTTGCATTTTTCCGAACTGGACGCCGCCGATGTCTGCATCCCGCGCGGCGAGATCGTGGCCCTGCCGCACAATGCCCCCTGGGCCGATATCGTCGCCGCCTTTGCCGAACACGGCCATTCGCGCCTGCCGGTCTATCGCGACACGCTTGATGAAGTGATCGGCATGATCCTCATCAAGGATGTGTTCCCCTTTCTGGCGCGCGGCGAGGAGCCGCAGGGCAACTGGACCCGCCTGATGCGTCAGCCGCTGTTCGTGCCCTGCCCGCGCGGCGCGCTGGACGTGCTGGCCGACATGCGCGGCAGCCGGGTGCATCTGGCGGTGGTGGTGGATGAATATTCCGGCACCGAAGGCATCATCACCTTTGAGGATCTGGTCGAGGTCATCGTCGGCGAGATCGAGGATGAGCATGATGATGCCCCCACCGAATTGCTGCGCCCGCTGGACGGCGGCCTGTGGGATGCCGATGCCCGCGTCGAGCTGGACGAGGTGGGCGAACGCGTCGATCCGCGCCTGGCCGAGGTGGAGGAAGACATCGACACGCTGGGCGGCCTTGCCTTTGTGATGGCCGGCCATGTGCCCCCCGTGGGCGAATGTATCCACCACCCCAGCGGATGGACGCTGGAGGTGACCGAGGCCGACGGGCGCCATGTGATCCGCCTGCGCCTGCACCCCCCCGTCATCCCCACCCCCAAGGAGGATTGAGCCGATGCCTGCTACCCGCCGCCTGCCCCCCCTGCGCGCGCTGGAAGCCTTTGTGCGCATCGTGCGCCTGGGTTCGGCCAAGGCTGCCGCGAACGAACTGGGCCTCAGCCCGTCCGCCCTGTCGCGCCGTGTGGGCGCGCTGGAAGATTTCGTGGGCAAACGCCTGTTCACCCGCCAACATCAGGCAATGAAGCTGACCGATGATGGCCAGTCCTTCTACACCGCCGTCAGCCACCGGCTGGAAGAGCTGGCCGAAGCGGTGGAATCGCAGATGGAGGCCAGCAATGTGATGCGCCTGCATCTGGGCGTGCCCCCGCTGTTCGCGGGCGAGCGACTGTTCCCCCGCCTGCCCGAATTGCGCAAGCTGCATCCCCGGCTGCACATTGATTTCGACACCGGGCCGCAGCTGGAATCGGAACTGGGCGATTCGCTCGATGCCGCCATTGTGCTGTCCAAGGAGCCGGACCCCGCGTTCCATTCGGTGCGGCTGGATCATAACAAGGTCCACGCCTTTGCCAGCCCCACGCTGGCGGCCGAAATCGGCGACACGCCCGATCTGGCGCGCCTGTCCCGGCAGACCTTCGTGATCTCCTCCGACCTCCCCGAAAGCTTTGACGTGTGGAAGGCCGCGCTGGGCCTGTCGAAGCTGGAACCGGCGGCGGTGGATCATTTCGATTCGGCGCAACTGATGCTGGCCGCCGCCACGCAGGGGCTGGGCATCGCGATCATGCATGATGACCATTTCCTGCGCCAGGGCGACGACCGGCTGGTGCGCCTGTTCGATGTGGAAGTGGAAAGCCCGTACAGCTATTGGTTCGTGTGCCGCCCGCGCGCATTGGAAACGCGCCCGGTGCGGATTTTCCACGATTGGCTGGTGAAGGCCGGGCTGTAATCAGCTTTTACGGGCGGCCTTTTCGGCGATTCCGCTGACGCCCTCGCGCCGCTCCAGCTCGGCGGCGACATCGGCCAGCGCCACGCCCTTGTCGGCCAGCAGAACCAGCAGGTGGAACAAGAGGTCGGCGCTCTCGCCGATCAACCCGGCGCGATCATCGGCCATGGCCGCGATCACCGCTTCGACGGCTTCCTCGCCCACCTTCTGCGCGATCTTGGCCGTGCCGCGCGCGCTCAGTTTCGCAACATAGGACGTGGTCGGATCGCCCCGCCGCCGCTCGGCAATCGTGGCCTCCAGCCGGGCCAGCGTGGCAAGGGCGGCAGAATCAACGGGCGTTGGAGCGTGGGTTGTCATGGCTGTGCCCGATGCGGCGGCCTGCGCGCGCCGTCAAGCCCCGGCGACGCGATAGCCGCCCCGGCGCCCCAGCATCACCCCCGCCACGCCCAGCGCCACCAGCGCCAGATCCGGCGTATTGGGCAGCGCCATGCCGCTGGACGCCAGCACAGGTTCCGCCAGCATCGCACTCAGCAGGATGCAAGCCGCGACATTCAGAAAATTACGCAAGACCGTCTCCCCGCCTACCAGAAATGGTAAAGACTTAAGGATTAACGCATGGAGCGTGCCAGACAGATCAAAGCGGTGCGATTCAAGACATAGCGTGGTTAACGCCGCATCCACCCCTTACGGAGTTGGTAAGTATTCCGACAGCAAATGCCTAGGTATCCAGACTTAGGCGCGCGCCGGAAGGCCCGCCGCCCGCAGCGCCGCATGGGCCTCTGCCACCGAATGGGTGCCGAAATGGAAGATACTGGCCGCCAGAACCGCGCTGGCATGGCCTTTGGTCACGCCTTCGACCAGATGATCAAGGTTGCCCACCCCGCCGCTGGCGATGACAGGAATTCCGACACTATCGGCAATCTTGCGGGTCAGCGCCAGATCATAGCCCGCCTTGGTGCCATCGCCATCCATGCTGGTGACCAGCAATTCGCCCGCGCCCAGTTCGGTCAGGCGGATGGCGTGTTCGATGGCATCAATCCCGGTGGCCTTGCGCCCGCCATGGGTGAAGATTTCCCAGCGGCCATCGCCCACCCGCCGCGCGTCCACGCTGGCCACGATGCACTGGCTGCCAAACTTTTCGGCAATGTCGCGCACCACTTCGGGGCGGCTGACGGCGGCGGAATTCACCGCCACCTTGTCCGCGCCCGCCAGCAGCAGCGCGCGCGCATCCTCGGCGCTGCGCACGCCCCCGCCCACGGTCAGCGGCATGAAACACACCTCCGCCGTGCGGCGCACCACGTCGAGCAGCGTGCCCCGCCCCTCGTGGCTGGCGCTGATGTCCAGAAAGCACAATTCGTCCGCGCCCGCCGCGTCATAGGCCCGCGCCTGCTCCACCGGATCGCCGGCATCCTTCAGATCGACGAAGTTGACGCCCTTCACCACGCGCCCGTCGCGCACATCAAGGCAGGGGATCACGCGGACACGAACGGTCATCTCAGCCTTCCTTCTGCGCCATGGCGATCGCGGCGGCCAGATCGAGCTTGCCCTCGAACAGCGCGCGGCCGGTGATCACGCCCTCAATGCCGTCCTGCGCGTGCAGGCTGAGCAGGCGGATATCGTCCAGCCCCTTCACCCCGCCGCTGGCGATCACGGGAATATCCACCCGGCGCGCCAGATCCACCGTCGCCTCGATATTGGCGCCCTTCAGCAAGCCATCGCGGCCAATGTCGGTGAACAGCAGCGAGGCCACGCCCGCATCCTCAAACCGCCGCGCCAGATCGACGACGGCCACGTCGGACACATCCGCCCAGCCCTCGGTCGCCACAAAGCCGTCGCGCGCGTCCACGGCCACCACGATCCCGCCGGGGAACTCGCGCGCCATGTCCTTTACGAACTCCGGGTCCTTCAGCGCCGCCGTGCCCATCACGATGCGGCTCACGCCCAGCGCAAACCAGCCCTCCACCGCCGCCCGGGTGCGGATGCCGCCGCCAAGCTGCACATGGCCCTCAAAGCTCTTCAGGATGCCTTCCACCGCCTCGCGGTTTTCCGCGCGGCCCGCGAAAGAGCCATCCAGATCGACCACATGCAGGAACTGGCTGCCCGCCTTGGCAAAGATTTCCGCCTGCGCGGCGGGGTTGTCGCCATACACCGTGGCGCGGGCCATATCGCCCTCGGCCAGGCGCACCACCTGTCCGGCTTTCAGGTCGATGGCGGGGAATACGATCATTGTTTCAGTCCTCGAAGTGATAGACGCCGGGGGCCTTGCCCCGCCCAAAAACCTTACGGCTTCCACTCCAGAAACCGCCCCAACAGCTCCAGCCCATAAGACTGGCTCTTTTCCGGGTGAAACTGCACACCCAGAATATTGTCGCGCCCGACGGCCGCCACCACGCCGCCGCCATGGTCGGTCATCGCCACCACATCATGGCCATCCTCGGCGACAAATTGATAGGAATGCAGGAAATAGGCCTCGCCCGGCTCGATCAGCGCGGCATGGGGCCGCACGATCACATCGTTCCAGCCCATATGCGGGATCTTGATCGCTGGGTCGGTTACCTCGATCAGCCGCACCTCACCGCCGATCCAGCCCAGCCCCTGCGTGATGCCATGTTCCACGCCGCGCGTGGCCAGCAATTGCATCCCCACGCAAATGCCCAGGAACGGCGCGCCGCCGACCAGCACCCGCTCCTCCATGGCCTCCACCAGACCGGAGATCGCGCGCAGCCCCTGCGCACAGGCCTTGAACGAGCCGACGCCGGGCAGCACGATCCGGTCCGCCGCGCGCACCACATCCGGGTCGGCGGTGATCGCCACCCCTTCCGCGCCCGCCGCCTTCAGCGCATTGGCCACCGATTGCAGGTTGCCCGCGCCATAATCGATCAGGGCCAGCACCTCAGCCATGGAGAGATCCATCCCCCAACAGCCCCTTGGTCGAAGGCACCGCCCCACCCTTGCGCGGGTCCAGCTCTACCGCCGACCGTAGCGCGCGGGCGAGCCCCTTGTAGACGCCCTCGATAATGTGGTGATTGTTGCTGCCATACAGCACTTCGATATGCAGCGTGATCCCGGCGGCCTGCGCAAACGAGTGGAACCAGTGCTCGAACAGCTCGGTATCCATCTCGCCCAGCTTGGCGACGGTGAATTCCGCCTTCCACACCAGCCAGGGGCGGCCGGAAATATCCAGCGCCACGCGGGCCAGCGCCTCGTCCATTGGCGAATAGACCTGACCATACCGGCCAATCCCCGCCTTGTCGCCCAGCGCGGCGGCCACGGCCTGCCCGATGGCAATGCCGCAATCCTCCACCGTGTGGTGCTGATCCACATGCAGGTCGCCCGCGATCTTCACCGTCATGTCGATCAGCGAATGGCGGGAAAGCTGCTCCACCATATGGTCGAGAAAGCCGATGCCGGTGCTGACATCATACTTCCCCGTGCCATCGAGGTTGATTTCCACGAGAATATCGGTCTCGTGCGTCTTGCGGGCGATTGTGGCGGTGCGCATGAACTCCCTAATACGCAGAGGGCCGCATAAGTCCAGACAGGCTAGAGCCGGAATTGCACCATGGCGTGCACCATCGTCGTGCGATTCAGCCCCGGCACATGCGGCACCGCCCCGATCCGCAACGGCCCCAGCCGCACGCCGCCCATCGCATACACTTCCACATCATGCCCCGGATAGCCCGTCACCGCCCCCGCCTCGATGAACAGGGGCAGCTTATCCGGCTCGCCGCGCCATGCGATCTGCACCGATGCCTTGCGATAGGAATTGTCATAGACCCCCACGACAATTCCGCATTGGCTTTCGAGATACACGCCGGGGTTCACATCATTATACCCGGCCCGCGAATGCAGCGATGCCACGTGCAAACCGATAGCGGCAAGATCCAGACAGTTCATGGGCAATCTTTCCGGGGATGAACAACAAAGCCGCCAGCACGCCGGCTTTCCACGCCAACACCACCAGAGCCGATCAGTATTGCCCGCTGCATAGCCAACAAATTGTGCCGCCATCATTCGCAACAACCCCGATGCGGGCAAACGCGGAGCCAGAACGCAAGGCGTTTCTCCTCGTGCCCCCTTGACCCGGCGCCCTCCCCGCGCCACTTGAGAGGCATGACCGATGAAACGCCCGATAGCCTCATCCCCTATGACGAAATCGTGCAGGAAGCCCTGCGCGCCGTGGTTGGCCGCGTGCTGAGCCAGGTGGAAACCACAGGTGGCACTCTGCCCGGCAACCACCATTTCTACATCACCTTTCGCACCCATGCCCCCGGCGTGGACATCCCCCAGCATCTGAAGGCCCGTTTCCCCGAGGAAATGACCATCGTGCTGCAAAACAAGTTCTGGGGGCTGAGCGTGGGCGAGGAGCAGTTCTCGGTGGGGCTGACCTTCAACCAGATCCCGGCGACTCTGGTCATTCCCTTTGCCGCGATCACCGCCTTTGTCGATCCCGCCGTGGATTTCGGCCTGCAATTCCAGGCCGCCCCCGAGGATCTGGAGCCGGAGCAGCACGAGGACGCGGAAAATGACGCGCAGGAGGTCCCCGTGGCCACCAGCGACGATGGCTCCAACGTCGTCACCGTCGATTTCGGACGCAAGAAGTAACCGCCATGACCGACCCTCTGTTCGCCCGTATCGTCCGCCAGAATGGCCAGGCCCTGCTGGACAAGGCCGTGGGCACGCTGGTGAATCAGGAAAAGACCGAAGGGCCGCATCGCCGGTCGCTGCCGCGCAAGATTGCCGGGGCGGCGTTGATGAGGCTGGCCACCCAATCGGTGCCCGGCGCGATTGTGGTGGGCGGCTTCCTGCTGGCTAAACACCTGCATGATCGCAAAAAAGCCCATGAGGCAGAGGCCGCAGCCCCCGGCCACGCGGCACCGGACACCGCCTGAAGCGCCATTCCGGCGCTTTTCCGGGCTTGATCCGGCCGCTGGCTTGCGGCATCGAGCACCATGGTATCCGAAACGCACACCCATAACCACGATCTGCACCGCCGCGGGCTGATGCTGATTCTCTCCAGCCCCTCTGGCGCGGGCAAGACCACGCTGGCCCGCCGCCTGCTGGCCGAGGATGCACAGGTGCATTCCTCCGTCTCCGCCACCACCCGCCCGCCGCGTCCGGGCGAAGTGGATGGCAAGGACTACTTCTTCGTCACCCAGCAAGAATTCGACCGCATGGCGGAAAACGATGAATTCTATGAATGGGCCGAGGTTTTCGGCAATTGCTATGGCACGCCCAAGGCCCATATCCGCGCAGGACTGAAGGAAGGCCGCGATTTCATCTTCGATATCGACTGGCAGGGGATGCAGCAGCTTTACCAGAAGGACGCGCAAGATGTGGTGCGCGTGTTCGTCCTGCCGCCCAGCCTTCAGGAACTGAACCGCCGACTGACCGAGCGCGGCACCGACAGCGCCGAGGTGATCGCCGCGCGCATGGATCGCGCCCGCGCCGAAATCAGCCACTGGGACGCCTATGACTATGTGGTGGTGAACGAGGATCTGGACGAGTGCTATGACCTCGTCCGCCAGATTCTGGCCGCCGAACGGATGCGCCGCAAGCGCCAGACGGGCCTGATCCCCTTC
>Ga0302262_10000814_pt1 | contig 13226 bp, 14 predicted proteins | sample II_Fen_E3_4_FD_194557 | JGI IMG/M metagenome (GOLD analysis project Ga0302262, IMG submission 194557) | Peat permafrost microbial communities from Stordalen Mire near Abisko, Sweden - II_Fen_E3_4 | ecosystem: Environmental > Terrestrial > Soil > Wetlands > Permafrost | place: Sweden: Abisko...
CCCTACCTCTCCGTCGCGCCGGCGATCGTACTGCTGCACCTGAAGCCGGTCGCGTGAGCGGCTGCCCCCAGCGAGGCCGGTGATGGTCTTCTACCTCCGGCGGATCGCCTTCTACCTCGTCACGCTGTGGGCGGCGATCTCGCTGAACTTCCTGCTTCCCCGGATGATGCCCGGCGACCCCGCGGCGATCATGATCGGGAAGCTGCGCCGCGCCAGCGGCGGCAGGGAGCTGTCGGAGGAGACCGTCAAGGCGATCTACGCCCTGCTCGGCGCGGACAAGAGCGTCCCGGTGTGGGACCAGTACCTGGCCTACTGGGGACGGCTGCTGTCCGGCGACCTCGGTATCTCCTCGACGCGGTACCCCTACCCGGTGGCGACGCTGATCGGGAACGCCCTGCCGTGGACGCTGCTGATGGTCGGCGCTGCGACGGTGATCTCGTTCGTGCTCGGCATCATGGTCGGCGCCTGGGTCGGCTGGAAGCGCGGCACGTGGCTCGACCACCTCGTTCCCGCCACGTCCCTGCTCCAGTCCATCCCCTACTTCTGGCTGGCGCTGGTGCTGGTCGCTGCGTTCTCGGTCCAGCTGCGCTGGCTGCCGATCGTCGGCGCCTATGACGTGTTCAAGTTCCCCTCCGGTCCGGAGTGGAGCTGGGAGTTCGCGCTCAGCGCGCTCTACCACGCGTTCCTGCCGGCCCTGACGATCGTCATCTCGTCGGTGGGCGGGTGGCTGCTCGGGATGCGCAACATGATGGTCTCGACGATGAGCGAGGACTACGTGCTCACCGCAGAGGCCAAGGGCCTGCGTCCGGGACGGATCCGTGACCGCTACGCCGCGCGCAACGCAGCCATCCCGAGCCTCGCAGGATTCAGCATCGCGCTCGGCTTCGTCGTCGCCGGCTCGATCGTGACCGAGCAGGTGTTCAGCTACCCGGGCATCGGGAAGCTGATGATCCAGAGCGTCCAGGGGCTCGACTACGCGCTGATGCAGGGCGTGTTCCTCGTCATCACGCTGACGGTGCTGGCTGCCAACTTCCTGATGGACCTGTTCTACGGGCTCATCGATCCCCGGGTGCGCAGCCATGGCTGACCGCTTCGCGAGCATCCGCTACCTGCTGCCGACCTGGTCGGGCAAGCTCATCTCCGGACTGGTGATCGTCGGGGCGATCACAGCCTTCGGCGTGATCGCCCCGTTCTTCACTCAGGACCCGCGGGACTCGAGTAACAAGGGCCTGCTTCCCCCGTCCCCCGAGCACCTGCTGGGCACGACGAAGCTCGGTTACGACGTCTTCGCCCAGCTCGCTGCGGGCACCCGCGGATCGCTCTACGTCGGGCTTGTCGGCGGGCTGTCGGCGATGCTGCTGGCGATCGTCTTCGGCATCCTCGCCGGCTACTTCGGCGGCTGGCTGGACGAGGTGCTGATGCTGGCGACCAACATCATGCTCGTGATCCCCGGCCTGCCGCTGGTCATGGTGATCGCCGCCTACGTCCAGAACGCAGAGGGGCTCGGCGACTTCGCCCGCAGCTCGACGCTGGTCGCCCTGATCCTCGGCATCACCGGCTGGGCCGGGTCGGCCGTCGTGCTGCGGGCACAGGCGCGGTCCCTGCGGACGCGGGAGTACGTGGCTGCCGCACGGGTGGCCGGCGAGAGCGGGCTGCGCGTCATCTTCGTCGAGATCCTGCCCAACCTCGTGCCGCTGATCGCTGCCCAGCTGATCTTCGGGGTGATGGCAGCCGTCCTCGGCGAGGCCGGCCTGAGCTACCTCGGCCTCGGCCCGACCAACTCGATCACGCTCGGCACCATGCTCAATGACGCCCAGACCGGCCAGGCCGTCGGCTCGCGGGCCTGGTGGTGGTTCGTGCCGCCGGGCCTCATGATCGCCCTGCTCGGCACCGGGCTTTCCCTGATCAACTTCGCCATCGACGAGATCGTGAACCCCAAGCTCCGGCTCGCTCCGCAGGCCGCACGCCTGCAGCGCAAGGCGACGAAAGAGGGCAAGGGCGTTGCCGGAGGAGGTGCGTTCGCATGACTTCATCCCTTCGACACGCTCAGGACAAGTCGGGCCCAGCCAGCGTTCCGGTGCTCACGGCGCGCAACGTCTCGATCACCTACGAGGTCAACCCGCCGGTGGACGCCGTCCGCGACGTCTCCCTCACGCTGCACCGCGGCGAGATCCTCGGCCTGGCCGGCGAATCCGGCTGCGGCAAGACCACCTTCGCCTACGGGGTGAACCGACTGCTCAAGGCACCGGCGGTGATGACGTCCGGCGAGGTCACCTTCCACGACGCGAGCGGGGAGGACATCGACGTGGGCACCATGGGTCCGGAGGCCCTGCGACGGTACCGCTGGAGCAAGGTCTCCATGGTCTTCCAGGGCTCGATGAACTCACTGAACCCCGTCATGAACGTCCGTTCGCAGCTGGCAGACGTCTTCACAACGCACCAGCCGTCACTGGGCCGCAAGGCGAAGGACGAACGCTGCGCGGAACTCCTCGACCTCGTCGGTGTCGACCCGTCCCGGCTGTCCGCCTTCCCGCACGAGCTCAGCGGTGGCATGCGGCAGCGGGTGATGATCGCGATGGCGCTGGCGCTCGACCCGCAGGTGATGATCATGGACGAGCCGACGACGGCGCTCGACGTCGTGGTGCAGCGCGGCATCATCCGGCAGATCATGCGGCTGCGCGAACGGCTGGGGTTCGCCGTGATCTTCATCACCCACGACCTGCCGCTGCTGATCGAGATCAGCGACCGGATCGCCATCATGCGCGAGGGACGGATCGTCGAGGAAGGCGCGGCCGACCAGATCTACCACGACCCGAAGGCCGACTACACCCGCCACCTGCTGTCCAGCTTCCCCAGCCTCACCGGCGCCCGCGGCGCCTTCGTCCGGGGAGGTTCAGCATGAACGCGGCCCTCGAGGTGCGCGGGCTGAACAAGGACTTCCGCCTGCGCAACGGGATGACGTCCACGATCCTGCACGCCGTCGCCGACGTGTCGTTCACGGTCGAACCGCACCGCACCGTCGCGCTCGTCGGCGAGAGCGGGTCGGGCAAGTCGACCATCGCGCGCATCATCGCGAAGCTCGAGACGCCGACGTCCGGCGAGGTGCTGCTGGACGGCCGTCCGACCCCGGCACGCGCAACGGCCGACTACCGGCGGCAGGTGCAGATGGTGTTCCAGGACCCGTTCGCATCGCTCAACCCGTTCCACTCGATCAGCCACCACATCGAGCGGCCACTGCGGATCCACCACCCCGAGCTGTCGACAGAGGAGATCCGCGCACGGATCGTCGAACTGCTCGAGCGGGTGCAGCTGACTCCCGGGGCCGCCTACCTGGAGCGCCGTCCGCACGAACTGTCCGGCGGCCAGCGCCAGCGGGTTGCCATCGCACGGGCGCTCGCACCGGGCTCGCGATTCATCGTCGCAGACGAGCCGGTCTCGATGCTGGACGTGTCGATCCGGGTGGGCGTGCTCAACCTGCTGGCCGACCTGCAGCGGGCGGAGGGCCTCGGCGTGCTCTACATCACCCACGACCTGGCGACGGCCCGCCACTTCTCCGACGAGATCCTCGTGATGTACCGGGGCCACATCGTCGAACGCGGACAGGCGGACGAAGTGATCCTCAACCCCCAGCACGAGTACACCCGGCGATTGCGGGAAGCAGCTGCCGACCCCGACCGGCTCGGTGAGCTGCGTGACGAGGTCCGCCGCGAGATGGCCGGAGGGGCAGCATGACCACGATGGGGACCCCGGCCTGGCTTGCGACGCAGAACGACAGGGCTGCCTTCCGGCTACTGCTCACGCACGGGCCACTGAGCCGCTCCCAGCTCGGCGAGCTCTCCGGGATGTCGAAGCCCACAGCGGGCCAGATGATCGCGCGCCTGGAGCGGGCGGGACTGATCAGCCCGGCAGGCGAGGTGACCGGTGCCCGTGGTCCCAACGCAACGTCGTACGGCGTGCGCACCGACAGCCTCACCGGTGTGGCGATCAGCATGCTGGAGGAGGGCATCGAGGCCGTCCTCGTCGACCCGACGGACGCCGTCCACCCGGTCACGACGCTGCCGACCGGCACCGACCGCACGCCGGTTGGCGATGTCACAGCTGCCGTGGTCGCTGCCTGCGCAGCAGCCGGGGTCCGCCGCGACTCGGTGAGCCTGGTCGTCATCGGGGTGCAGGCCGGGTTCGACTCCGCCACCGACCGGCTCTCCTTCACCGACACCCTGCCCGGCTGGCCAGAGCAGGGCGCCCGCGCCGCGATCGAGGGGGCGACCGGACTCGCAGTGATCATCGAGAACGATGTGAACCTGGCCACCCTCGCCGAAGGTGCTGCCACCGGGCTGGTCGACTTCGCCTACCTGTGGCTGGGTGAGGGCCTCGGTGCGGGGCTGGACGCGGGAGGCCACCTGCAGCGGGGCGCAACGGGCTCGGCCGGCGAGATCGGCTACCTGGAGGTGCCCCGCTCCGCGTTGGCGATCGACCCCGCAGCACTCGACTTCACCGACCTCGTGGGCTGGCCAGGCATGACGGCCCTGCTGGGCTGCGCGACGTACGCGGAGGCCCTCGCCGCCCTGCCGGGCAACGACACGGCCCTCGAGTCGCTGGCCGACCGCATCGCCCTGCTGGTCGACACCCTCGCAGCCGTTGCCGACCCTGCGCAGGTCGTGCTCGGCGGTCCCACAGCGCTCGTCGGGGCCGAACGGCTCGCAGCGCTGGTGCAGGCACGGGTAGCGCTGCGCCGCGAACTCCCGGTCCTCGCAGCGCGGGCCGGTTCCGACCCCGTCCTGCTCGGTGCCCGGCGGCTTCTGGTGGAGAGCATCAGGGAACGACTCGAGGACGCCATCGTCGCGTCCGCAGGCAAGGAGGATTGATGAAGCTCACCATCGTCGGGGGTGGATCGACCTACACCCCGGAGCTGGTCGACGGGTTCACCCGCACCGACCTGCCGATCACGGAACTGTGTCTCGTCGACCCCGATCCGGCACGGCTGGGCCCGGTGTCCGCCATGGCCCGGCGGATGCTGGCCCGCGCGGGGCACCCGGCGACAGTCGTCGCCACCAGCGACCTGATCGCCGGTGTCACCGACGCCGACGCCGTGCTGCTGCAGCTGCGGGTCGGCGGTCAGGACACCCGGCGCAAGGACGAGACCTGGCCGCACGAGGTCGGGTGCATCGGCCAGGAGACCACCGGGCCGGGCGGATTCGCCAAGGCCCTGCGGACGGTGCCGGTCGTGCTGGAGATCGCGGATGCCGTGCGCACGCATGCCAAGCCGGACGCCTGGATCGTCGACTTCACCAACCCCGTCGGCATCGTGACGCGCGCGCTGCTGCAGGCCGGGCACCGGGCCGTCGGCCTGTGCAACGTCGCGATCGGCTTCCAGCGCCGCTTCGCCGGCATGCTCGGCGTCGCCCCGGACGACGTCGCCCTCGGGCACGTCGGCCTGAACCACCTCACCTGGGAGCGCAGCGTGAGCGTCGGCGGGCAGGACCGGCTACCCGGGATGCTCGGGGGGCGGCTCGAGGAACTGGCCGACGAGGTCGAGTCGGCGCCTGCAGTGCTCGCCCAGCTGGGCATGATCCCTTCCTACTACCTGCGCTACTACTACGCCCACGACGAGGTGCTCGCCGAGCAGTTGCGCGAACCGACGAGGGCCGAGGCCGTCAAGGCGATCGAGGACGAGTTGCTCGCCCTCTACGCCGACCCGACGGTGGACACGAAGCCCGAGGCGCTCGAACGCCGCGGCGGGGCGTTCTACTCCGAGGCTGCCGTCGAACTGCTGGCGGCCATGCGGGGTGCCGACGGCCCGCCGCGCGTGGTCAACCTGCGCAACGACGGGACGCTGCCCTTCCTGCCCGACGACCACGTGATCGAGGTGCCGGCACGGTTCACCGGGGATGCGTTCGTTGCTGAGCCGGTCGCTGCCCTGCCCGACGACATCCGCGGCCTCGTTGCCGCCGTCGCCGGCTACGAGCGGCTGGCCCTCGACGCTGCCGTCCACGGCGGCAGGGACCGCGTGCTGCGTGCGATGCGCGCGCACCCGCTGGTACTCCAGCACGACCGTGCGGAGAAGCTGACCGACCTGCTGCTTGCGGAGAATGCGAGGTTCCTGCCGTGGGCATGAACCCGGTGCTCGTTGCCGTCGACGGCGGTGGTTCCAAGACCGATGCCGTTGCACTCGGGCTGGACGGGAGCCTTGTCGCGCAGGTACGTGGCGGAGCGTCCAGTCCCCAGGGCATCGGCCTTGCCCGTTCGGTTGCCCTCGTCGAGTCCCTCGTCCTCGAGGTGGCTGGCGGTGCACCCGTCCAGCGCACGGAGCTGTACCTGTCAGGGCTCGACCTGCCGAGGGAACTCACTTCCTACGCCGAGGCCATCGCCGGGCGCGCCTGGGCCGAGCGCGTGGTCCTGGACAACGACCTGTTCGCCCTCCTCCGGGCAGGCACGGCCGAGCCCGATGCCGTCGCGGTGGTGTGCGGGACCGGCATGAACGCCGTCGGCGTGCGATCGGACGGCGCCTCTGTCCGATTCCCCGCGCTCGGGCAGATCTCCGGCGACTGGGGCGGCGGCTCCGGGCTGGGGGCCGAGGCACTGTGGCACGCGGCCCGGGACGAGGACGGCCGCGGTCCCCACACTGCGCTGACCGACGCTGTCCGGGAGCGCTTCGGGCCGATCCCGCAACTGATCGAGCAACTCCATTTCGGCGAGCGGAGCTCGTCGGGGCTGGCACAGCTGGCACCGGCTGTCTTCGCGCTTGCTGCGACGGACGCCGTCGCTGCTGCCCTTGTCGACCGGCAGGCTGCCGAGGTCGTGGCGTTCGTGACCGCCTGCCTGAAGCGGCTCGAGCTCCTGGACGCCGTCGTTCCCGTCGTCCTCGGCGGGGGCATCCTCCAGGCCGGTGACCTCCGGCTGATGTCGGGCATCGCGGCAGGGTTGGACGCGGCAGCGCCACACGCGAAGATCGTGCACGTCACCGACCCGCCGATTCTCGGGGCTGCCCGGCTCGCCCTTGAACACGAGGGGATCAGCCTCGAAAGGCTCTCGCTGCCGGGCTGATCCTGCACGTGGCGTTCAGCGCGGCGCCCAGGTTCCCATCATCGGGAACAACACCATGCTTGCGGCAACGAAGGTGAACAGTACGACCCACCACGTCCAGTTGACCCGTCCGCTGCGGGCGTCCATGCCGGTGGCGACGATGGCTGCGATCGTCGCGCTGAGGTTGGCCAGCACCATGACCAGCCCGAACACGTACAGCTTGCCCGCCACCTGAACCCAGGAGAGGTAGGCGACGGTGAGGAAGCACGCCGTGAGCCCGAGGAACGACAGCAGGATCGGCACCCACCATGGGGACGGCTGCGGGGGCTTCATCAGAGCAGGTCGTGCAGCATGACCACCTGCTCGCGGGACGGGCCGACGCCGATCCCGGAGATGCGGCAGCGCACCAGCTCCTCGAGCCGGCGGACGTAGGCCTGGGTGTTCGCCGGGAACTCGTCGAAGTTCCGGCACCCCGAGATGTCCTCGGTCCAGCCGTCGAGGTATTCGTACACCGGTACCGCGTGGTGGAAGTCGGTCTGGGTCATCGGGAGCCGGTCGGTGCGCACACCGTTCACGTCATAGGCGATGCACACCGGGATCTTCTCCCAGCCGCTGAGGATGTCCAGCTTGGTGAGGAACAGGTCGGTGAAGGCGTTGGCCGTCACTGCGGCCTCGACGACGAGCGCATCGAACCAACCGCAGCGGCGGTTCCGTCCGGTCGTTGTGCCGAACTCGGCACCGTCGATGCGCAGCTTGTCGCCGTCAGCATTCAACAGTTCTGTGGGGAAGGGCCCCTCACCCACCCGGGTGGTGTAGGCCTTCATGATGCCGATCGTGCGGTCGATCCGGGTAGGGCCGACCCCGGCGCCGATGCAGGCGCCTGCGGCGATCGGGTTGGACGAGGTCACGTACGGGTAGGTGCCGTGGTCGACATCGAGGTGGTGGGCCTGGGCGCCCTCGAAGAGCACAACCAAGTCGGCGTCGAGCGCGTCGTTCAGCACCCGGGTCACGTCGGTGACCATCGGGCGCAGCCGCTCCACGTGGGAGAGCAGTTCGGCAGAGACCTCTGCGGGGTCGATGGCGCGGCGGTTGTAGACCTTGAGCAGCAGGTGGTTCTTCTGTTCCAGCGCCGCCTCGACCTTCTGGCACAGGATGGAGGTGTCGAACAGGTCCTGGACGCGGATGCCGAGCCGGTTGATCTTGTCGGAATAGGCCGGGCCGATGCCCCGTCCGGTCGTGCCGATCTTGCGCTTTCCGAGGAACCGCTCGGTGACCTTGTCGAGTTCCTTGTGGTACCGCGTGATGATGTGCGCGTTCGCAGAGACCAGCAGCCTGGAGGTGTCCACGCCGCGCGCCTCGAGCCCGTCGATCTCCTCGAACAGCACCTCGAGGTCGATCACGACGCCGTTGCCGATCACCGGCGTGCTCTTGGGGCTGAGGATGCCGGACGGCAGCAGGTGGAGGGCGTACTTCTCGCCGGCAACCACGAGGGTGTGGCCGGCATTGTTCCCGCCGGAGTAGCGCACCGTGTAATCGACGCGGTCACCCAGTTGGTCGGTCGCCTTGCCCTTGCCCTCGTCGCCCCATTGCGCACCGACGACCACGATTCCCGGCATTGTCTGCCCCTCTTCATCAGGAAAGCCCGCGGCAATGCCGAGCGGGCTCTTGCGACCTCACTTTACCGGTTCGGCGATCCGGGGTGACGACGGGGTGTCAGCCCGCGTTCACCAGCGCAAGCTGCGGTCCGACGGTCAGCGCGATGAAGCCGACGACATTGGCAAGGGCTGCCAGCCAGAACCCGATCTGGAACGACTCCTTGCGATTCTTGTGCCGCAGGGACTGCTGGGCAAGGACGGCGCCCGGCCAGCCGCCCAGCAGGGCTGCGACGTGCAGGGTGCGCTCGGGGGTGCGGGCGGTCCCCGCCACGGCTGCGCGCTTGTCCCAGGAGTACAACAGGAAGGTGAAGGCGCTCATCACCAGGTAGTACGTCGCCCACCAGAACGGCAGCCTCAGCACGGAGATGACGACGGCCAGCATCCCGCCGAACACCAGCACGGGTACGAACGCCACCATGTCCATGCCGGCACGCCTGGCCGGACGCTGCCCCTGACGGCCGGGAACGGAGAAGATCCGGCTCACATTGACAGCGCACGGACGCCCGTCCGGGCCCTCGCCGAGGGCGAACTCGACGAACTCCCCTGCCTGTGGCCTGCCAGCTGCGGCCTCGAAAGCCGAGATGTGGACGAAGGTGCGTTTCCCGCCGGCCTCGACGAATCCGAAGCCGCGCTGGTCATTCCACTCGGCCAGCACGCCGGAGCGGCGGCGGCCAGCGGAACCCATGCCCGCGATGCTAGCGGGCACGGCGACGGGATTTGCTCTGGCGTGGCGGCTGTCGCTCCCACAACCCGGCGATCTGCTCGTCCACAGGGCGAATCCCGTCGCAGGTCACCTGTGGACCACTGAACGAGCCGCCCGCCCGCTGCCGAGGGTGAGGTCTGTGCATCCCCGGATCGAAGCCATCCTCGCCGAGCACGGCGTCGTCACGGTGGCTGCGCACCCGCGGCTGGAGTCGTCCCTACGACGCCTCACCCGGGAGGGGATCCTCGACAACCCCCTCCCCGGGGTGTTCGCACCACGCGGCGAGCAGGACGCCCTTGCCTGGCTTCGCGCGGCCACAGCGTGGTCGGCACCGGACGGTGTCCTCCATGGTCGGTCCGCGGCCTGCCTTTGGCTGCCCGAACTCGCCGGGCCTGTGGCGTTCGTCGCCCACCCGACACTGCGAGCACGTCGTGGGGTGGTCGTCTGCCGCCGCCTTGTGCCACCAGAGTTCGTCCGGGCTACTGCCGGGCTCCGGGTGGCGAGCCCGGCGTACGCAGCCGTTGAGCTCGCGGGCATCGACGACGGGCGCGCGCTGTGCGAAGCGCTGCGACTGCGGTTGGTGGATCAGCCTGCGATCACCGATGCCCTCGGCGCTTTCACAGGTGCCCCGGGGAACGCCCTCCGTCGGCGTGCGACGGCTGCGTGTGCACACAGCCCCTGGTCCTACGCTGAGCTGAGGCTGCACCGCATCCTGCTGGAGGCCGGGATCACCGGCTGGGTTGCCAACGCCAAGCTCGTCATCGGCGGAGTCGGGCTCTACCCCGACGTCCGCTTCCGTGCCCGGCTCCTGGTGCTCGAGTTCGACGGTCGCGAGACGCACGGCTCCCGGGAAGGGTTCCTCGCTGACCGCGAACGCTGGAACCTCCTTGAGGCTGCCGGGTACCACGTGCTCCGTTTCGGTTGGGAGCACCTCGACCAGCCCGACTACGTGGTGACCATGGTGCGACGAGCGTTCCTCGCGGCCCCACCCGCCCGATGACGCGACGGGAATTGCACTCGCGTGGGCAATCCAGGCCGTTTCCCGGACGGATCGGGGCACGCCAGTCCGAATCCCGTCGCCCGGGCTCCGCCAAGGACGCACAACGGCCCGGGACCGAGGTCCCGGGCCGCCGTGCAGTACTGGTGTCAGCCGATGGTCTTGCCGACGCTGCGCAGGTACTCGCAGGCCTCGATGACGCGCTTGGCCATGCCGGCCTCTGCAGACTTGCCCCAGGCGCGGGGGTCGTACTGCTTCTTGTTGCCGACCTCGCCGTCGATCTTCAGGACGCCGTCGTAGTTGCGGAACATGTGCTCGACGACCGGACGGGTGAAGGCGTACTGGGTGTCGGTGTCGATGTTCATCTTGATGACGCCGTAGTCGACAGCGTCCGAGATCTCCTGCGGGGTGGAGCCGGAGCCACCGTGGAAGACCAGGTCGAACGGCTTGTCCTTGCCGTACTTGGCGCCGACGGCGTCCTGGATCTCCTTGAGCACGGCCGGACGCAGCTTCACGGCACCGGGCTTGTACACACCGTGCACGTTGCCGAAGGTGAGCGCGGTCAGGTAGCGACCCTTCTCGCCGAGGCCGAGCTTCTCGATGGTGGCGAGGCCGTCAGCGACGGTGGTGTAGAGCTTGTCGTTGATCTCTGCTGCGACGCCGTCCTCTTCGCCACCGACGACACCGACCTCGATCTCGAGGATCTGGCGGGCCTTGCTGGTGAGGGCGAGCAGCTCGTCGGCGATGATCAGGTTCTCTGCCATCGGCACAGCGGAGCCGTCCCACATGTGCGACTGGAACAGCGGCTCGAGGCCGCGGTCGACGCGCTCCTGCGAGATGGCGATCAGCGGACGGACGAAGTCCTCCAGCTTGTTCTTGGGGCAGTGGTCGGTGTGCACGACGACGTTGATCGGGTAGTTCTTCGCGACAACGTGGGCGTACTCGGCCAGCGCGACGGCGCCGGTGACCATGTGCTTGATGGTCGGGCCGGAGGCGTACTCCGCGCCACCCGTGCTGACCTGGATGATGCCGTCAGAACCCGCCTCTGCGAACCCGGCGAGGGCGGCGTTGATGGACTGCGAAGAGGTGATGTTGATCGCCGGGTAGGCGTACTTGCCGGTCTTCGCGGCATCGAGCATCTCGGCGTACTTCTCAGGACTGGCAATGGGCATTCGTGGTGGCCTCTCTCAGGTGACAGCGCCCGCGACGGTGCGGGGCACTTGGCGGAACACCCCCAGTGTCTCAAACCTCGGGCTGCCGTGGTATTCCGTGCAGAGAATGGACGCGGTTGACCACTTCCGATTTCAATCCATGCGGGAGAGGTCGACCCACGCCCGTCCCGACGACAGCACGCGGACGGCGGCGTCGAGCGTCGCGGGCATGGTGTCGGTGTAGTCGATCGGCACGAGCCCGGTGCCGCGCGCGCGGTCGGTGGTGACCAGCGAGCTGGACGCGCCAAGGACGCCCGGCTTCAGCACGACCGAGCCGACCTCGGGCCAGGGGAACCATCGCTGGCCGATGAGCATGCCCTGGCGGTTGAGCCCGATCGCGAGCCCCGGCTGGGCGAGGCGGGCGTCGGCCCGTACCCGCAGGAACTCGATCAGGCTGTACCCGGTGGTCGCGAGCCCGGTGGCGACGGAGAGGCCGATCATCCACGGTGCCCACGAGCCGAACTGGTCCGGCCAGAAGTACCAGCCCGCCGCGACGAGCCCTGCGCTGATGACGGTGGAGACGGCGCGGGAGACGAGCATGCCCCGCGCGCGCCGCACGCGGTTGGCCACCAGGTCGGGGCGGTAGTAGACGCCGTACTCGTCGCTCACCGGGCCAATCCTAGGCTGCCCACTGGCGGGCCCAGTGGTACATCGCGATGGCGGCAGCAGCACCGGCGTTCAGTGACCGGGTGGAGCCGTACTGGGTGATCGCAACCAGCTGCGTGCAGCCCGCCGCGAGGGTGTCGGTCAGCCCCGGCCCCTCGGAACCGAACACGAGGCAGCAGTGCTGGGGGAGCTCAGCGGTCTCGAGTGGTACCGAGCCGGGGATGTTGTCAACGCCCACGGCAACGACGTCGTTGGCGTCGAGCCAGGCGAGGAAGCTCTCCTCGTCGGGGTGGTGGTGCACGTGGAGGTAGCGATCGGTCACCATCGCGCCGCGACGGTTCCAGCGCCGCCGTCCCACGATGTGCACGGCCGCGACGTTGAAGGCGTTGGCCGTCCGCACGATCGAGCCGATGTTGAAGTCGTGCTCCCAGTTCTGGATCGCGACGTGCAGGGGCTGCCGCCGGGTGTCGAGGTCGGCGACGATCGCCTCCACCGTCAGGTAGCGGTAGGAGTCGCCGACGTTGCGCCGGTCACCCTCCGCGAGCAGGGCGAGGTCGTACTGCTCACCGTCGGGCCAGGGCAGCGGGTGCGGCCCCACTCCGGGGGCGCTCACAGCCGCCACCTCGTCGTCGCTCAGGGTCACCATGGCGGTCACGGTACCCTGAGTGATCATGGACTTGTTGCCCCAGCTGGCCATCGTGCCGCTGCTCCTGCCGGAATGGCTGGACCCTGCCGTCATCATCCAGGCTCTCGGGAACTGGGCCCTGTGGGGGGTGGCGCTCATCATCTTCATCGAGTGCGCCATCTTCCCCATCCTGCCCGGGGACTCGCTGCTCTTCACCGTCGGCATGTTCATCGCCATGGTTCCGCCGTCGATCACCTTCCCGGGCATGGTTCCGTGGCAGGTGCTGGTGGTCGCCTGCGTCGTCTTGACCATCGCAGCCGTGGCAGGGAACGTCGCCGGTTACTGGCTCGGCCATCTGATCGGTCCAGCGCTCTTCAAGCCACGCGAGGGTTTCTGGGGGAAGGTC
>Ga0302262_10000815_pt1 | contig 13226 bp, 10 predicted proteins | sample II_Fen_E3_4_FD_194557 | JGI IMG/M metagenome (GOLD analysis project Ga0302262, IMG submission 194557) | Peat permafrost microbial communities from Stordalen Mire near Abisko, Sweden - II_Fen_E3_4 | ecosystem: Environmental > Terrestrial > Soil > Wetlands > Permafrost | place: Sweden: Abisko...
ACCGCCGCCACCGCTGCCGCCAATCGAGAAAATCCCCGCAGACGAGCCGCCATCACCGCCGCCACCGCCCACACTCTGCGCCTGAATGCCGATCGAATTCGTGCCGCGCGTGGTAATCCCGCCAGCATTGGTCACGCTCACCGAACCGCCCGGGCTGGTATTTGCCCCCGCGCCACCAATCGCCGCCAGACCGCCGGAATCACCACCCGCGCCGCCGCCGCCGCCCACGCTCTGCGCAAAAATGCCGCGCGAAAAGCCGCCATAGGTGGTGATACTGCCCGCATTATTGACCGTGACCGAGCCGCCCGCACCACCACCGGCGCCCGAACCGCCCAGCGCGCCCAAGCCAATCGCCGTCGAGCCAGAGCCACCGCCCCCGCCCACCGACTGCGCGAAAATCGCGTCCGAGCCATAGCCATGCGTCGTGACCGAGCCGCCCGCCACCTGCGTGACCGACACCACGCCGCCGCCGCCACCGCCGCCGCCCGAACCGCCCAGCGAAACCAGACCGCCCGTGCCCGATGCCGAACCACCGCCGCCACCCACGCTTTGCGCAAACACGCCCTTGGCATCGCTACCCAGCGTTTCGATCGTGGCCCCGGTATAAACCGTTACATTGCCGCCCGAGCCGCCGCCCGAACCGCTGCCGCCCAGCGTGGCTGCCCCCACAGATACGCCCGAATTACCGCCACCGCCGCCAACCGACTGCGCCGCAATGCCATACGAGCCAATGCCTTCAGTCGTGATCTGGGCGCCCAACGCCGCCGTAACACTGGCATTGCCGCCCGCGCTACCCTGGCTGCCCGAAGACCCCAGCGAGACAGCACCGATCGTGAAGCCGCCATTGCCGCCGCCGCCGCCCACACTTTGCGCAAACAGCGCCGTGGCATAATTGCCTGTGGTTGACGTGATCGAATGGGCGCCCGCCGTAATGATCGCCGTGCCACCCGCGCCGCCCGCGCCACCATTCGAGCCATCGGCGAACAAGCCCCCGCTCAGCCCGCCATCACCGCCGCTGCCGCCAATCGATTCGGCCAACACGCCATGCGCGCCATCGCCCGAGGTCTGGACCGTGCCATCCTGATGCGCCGTGGCCGTGCCACCCTTGCCGCCATAGCTACCGCCGCCCGAAGACGCCACAAAGCCGATAGAACCACCGCCATCGCCCGCCGAACCGCCAAGGCTCTGCACATAGATGCCAATCGAATTGGCCCCCTGCGTTCCCACTACCCCCGTATTGGTGACCGTGGCATCCCCGCCCTGCCCCGAAGCCGCACCGCCCGAGCCGCCCGAGGAGAAAATATAGCCCGAACCGCCCGAACCGCCCTTGCCGCTCGAACTGGATACCAGAATGCCGTAGCTATTGCCTTTCGATGTCGTCACCTTGGCCGCGTTGGAAAACACAACAGCGCCGCCAATCCCCGCGCCACCGCCATCGCCAGCAGGCAAGGCGCCATAGGCATCGCCACCCTTACCGCCGCTACCGCCGATGCTCTGCACAATCACGCCCGCGGTATTGGCCGTGGTCGAATTGATCGCCGCATGAGTCGCTGGCAAAGCATCCGTAACAGAGCCGCCATTCGCGCCAGATTGGCCATCCCCCGCCGGATAGCCAATCGTGAAACAGCCAAAGAAGCAAATGCGCACACCAAAGCCGTTATTGCCGCCGCTGCCATTAGAGCCATGCACAACATTGCGATACAAAACCTGGCCAGAACCAGCGCTCGGGAAGGTGACCGCATTCGACCCCGTGGCCGTGCCGCCAGACTGGAATTGTGATGCGGTAGGCAGATTGGCGGATTCATCGACCACCACCGCCTGCGTGCTCACAACATTGCTGGCATCTGTCAGGCTGACACTGGTCACATAACCGCTCGCATTGGCGGTCACCGCCGTCACCGTGTAATTGGTGGTGACTGAGGTATCGGGATTCGTAATGCTGAAAGTTTGCCCCACTGTGGTGGCAATAAAGATAGAGTTGCCTTTGTCGGTCATTACCGAAGCAGGCGGGTTATCTTGCGTAACCGTCTCGTATTGCCCGGTATTGGGATTATACACCTGATCCCCCACCGCAGGCAGGGTGATCGGCGGAGGGGTGGGATCGGTAGCCCGTGCCACTGGCGCCCCGCCCAAGGCCATCGTAGCCGCCAAAGCCAGCATCGAGCTGTTTGCACGCCAAGCCGAGCAAGACGAAAAACTACGCGCAGCATTGCCGCGAGCTTGCGTCGTTTCCGAGATGTACAAAGCACCCTCCCTTTAGGCAGGGACTACGCACAAACCCTAAGCGGGATGTTATTGCGCCCCCCTTACCGGGCAAGGATTAGACCTCGTCGCAACGCAAATCAAGCGCAACATGCAATGTGCTCGTTGTAAAATTGCAACATGATTGAGATTATATTTCAAAAAGATTCATCGTGCAAAAAATCATACTGCACCTGCGAAATAAATTAGCACTCGCAACTTGAAAAATCTGCTGCTAATATATTATTTAATTATACGGTTAACACCTATTAAAGAATGCTGCGGAAAAACCATCTCGCACCATACAAGGCAATTAACTAAGAAATTTGCTAGCGGCGCAAACAAATTTGAACCTTCATTCCAACGAAATTCTCCTCCTTTATGCTGCGCAGCATAGTGGATTCATATAACAGCCATCCCTTTGATCGGCCGCATCAAAATCACAAAAAGCGGGGCCTATCCCATCGGACAGGCCCCGCCAGAAGATCAACTGATACTCAAAACTTAGATTAGGCTACCTGATTTTTGAAAGGCAAAACCTCCCAGTTTGCCTGTGAAGCGATCTGCGCATACACTGCAGAAACCAGCTTTGCTTCACGCAACTTGGCAAAATTCTCATCAGGCAGCCCATCCAGGCGGGCACGGTCAATGATGAGATACTCCAGTAACAAAGTCGGCGTCGACGAACCCGGAGCGGTGTAATGCGCCTGCTTCGATTCAAACAGGCCAAGCTCTTCGACCAGTTTTACAAAAGCCTTTGTCCGCGCATCCGCCGCTTCATAGCTTTCGCAAAAAGCAAGCGCCTGCTTGGTCAGCGCGGCAGGCTCCTGCCCGTCAAACAAAGGCTCGGCCCCCGCCGTCCCCGCCACGGCCACGCGATCCGAAGCATGATCAAGGCACAGGATCAGCGCATCACTGCCTTCATCCCGCGCAAAAACAAAAGGATACCGGCGCAGGTAAGCCGGAATATAGGCCCCCGCAGCATATTGCCCTTCGGTCACAAACAGATTGCGATCAAGCCCGAGGCCACTCACGATAAAGGGTTGATGATCATCGCCAAAAAACACGATCGGATAATCCAGAGCCGCCCGCTCAAACTCGTCGACCGTGATCTGCACCATCGGCGCCTTGGCCGCAAAGGCGAAATCACCCGCGCCCAACCGCACCGCAACATCACGATGGGTCAGGCTGTGGACAGCGCGCGGCTCAGCATACAAAGGCAAACTGCCATTGACCTGAAAGCCATCAGTTGCGGGGGCGTCTGCTACGTCGTTTGTCATGGCACTCATCCCTTTGTTGTTATCATTGGATAGAGATAGCTTTGACTACACCCTGACAGCGATCAATCAAGCGAAATGGTTATTTGCCCTCTTCATTCTCCACAGGTGCGGAACCGATCCGCGCCAACACCAGCGCCGCGCTCACCAGCGCCATCCCCACGCCATCCCAAGCTGTCAACGTCTCGCCAAACGCCAGCCATCCGGCCAACACCCCCACCGCAGGCTGCGTCAGCAAGGCCATACCCACGATCATCGGACTGAAATGGCGCAGCGCAAACACCAGCAACCCCTGCCCCACCACCTGACTGCCCAGCGCCAGCGTGATCAGCGGCCACCAATGCCCGCCATGCGCCCCCGGCCACACCGGCTCGCCCATGCCCAGCGCCACGCCCAGCACCACCGGCGCCCCCGCCAGCGAGCACCAGAACAACAGCGACCAACTGCCAAGGCTGGCCCGCGCCCGCTGGAGCAACACCAGATAGCCCACGTAAAACAGCCCCGCCGCCACGCTGAACAAATCCCCCGCCAGCGTCCGCGCGCCCAGTTCAAGGCTTCGCCCCATCAGCAAGACCGCCCCGGCCACCGCAGACCCCATCGCCGCCCATTCGCCGCGATGCGGGCGCCGCCCCATGGCCACCACCCCCCAGCCCATCATGATCAGGCTGCCCGAATTGCCAAACAGCGTGGCATTGGCGATCTTGGTGCGCGCAATGCCCAAATGCCAACTGGCCAGATCCAGCGCGAAAAACGTGCCCGCACCCACCATCGCCAGCAAAGCCCCGCGCGAAAGCACCAAACGCTGCCCCGTGCCCAGCGCCAGCGCGCCAAGCACCGGCAAAGCCAGCGCCAATCGCCAAAACCCCGCCGACACCGGCCCGGTATCCGCCAACCGCACACTCCACGGTCCCAACGCCAACACCAGATTGCCGCCAATCAGCGCGGCCACATGCTGCCAATGCCAATCCTGCTGCCGCGCCATCACTCCGCCGCCGCGCTAGGCTCGGCCACAGGCTCCGCCTCCGCCGCGCTATCGGCCAGCCCAGCCACCGGCGCCGCGCGCGGGGCCATTGGCGCCTGCGATGTCAGCGCATCATAGGCAATCATCGCATCGCTGATCGATCCGGGCAGGATCTGCCCCGAAGCCGTCCGCTGATCATCAGCCTTGGGCGATTTTTTCGCCCCACATCCGGCCAGAGCCAGCACCATCATCACCGCCAAACCCGCGCGCATCACTCTCATCCTTCCGCCTTGGGGCAAGCCTGATCGAGCCGCGCCAGAAACGCCGCCCCGCGCGCCAGCAAAGCCGCATCCCACTGCTCCGCCGTCACCACCTTGCCCAGCCGCGCCAGACTGGTGACACCTTTCTCCGCAATCCCACAAGGCACAATGCCTTGGAAATGCGACAGATCGGGATCAAGGTTCACCGCAAACCCATGCATCGTCACCCAGCGCCGGATGCGCACGCCAATCGCGCCAATCTTCGCCTCGCGCCCATCAATGTCGCGCGTCCAGATCCCCACCCCGGCCTCGCTGCGCCAGCTCTCCACGCCAAAATCGCCCAACGTATCAATCACCCAGCCCTCGACCGCATGGACAAACCCGCGCACATCGCGCGCGCGCGTTTTCAGATCGAGCAAGACATAGCCCACCCGCTGCCCCGGCCCGTGATAGGTGTATTTGCCACCGCGCCCGGCCTCGACCACATCGAATCGCGGATCAAGCATATCGCTCGCCACCGCGCTGGTGCCCGCCGTATACACCGGCGCATGCTCCAGCAGCCAGATCAGCTCGCGCGCGCGCGCCTCAGCGATGGCCGCATTGCGCTCCATCTGAAAATCCAGCGCCACACGATAGGGCACCGGCTCGAAATCGCGGCGCACCATCACCCCACCGGGCAGGCCCTCGCCAATTATCTGTGCGTCATCCAGCATGATGCGTTGCGTGGGCCATCTTGCTCCGGTTATCAAGGGGGCAAGCAACGCAGGCCGCATCCCGCGCGCAGGAGAATACCCCATGAAGTTCGACAGCAATCTGGCTTGGCGCCAGGCGAGCGCCACTATCGTGGTCAATCGCGATGTTCTGCTGCCGCTGGCCGGGGTGTTCTTTCTGCTCCCGCGCCTTGCGGCCTCGCTGCTGCTGCCAGAGCCGCCCGTGGTGAGTGGCAGTGATCCAGTGGCGATGGCCACCGCGATGGAGCATTTCTACAGCCAGCTCCTGCCCTGGCTGATCCCGATGGCGCTGTTTCAGGGCGTGGGCACGCTGGCGATCCTCACCCTGTTCACCGATCGCACCCGCCCCACCGTGGCGCAAGCGATCAAACTGGGCGCGCGCGGCCTGCTGCCCTATCTGGGCGCGCAAATCCTGTTCGCGCTGGGCATGGTGCTGATCGGTGGCGGGTTGGTGATGCTGGCCGCATTTTCGGGTTCCAATGGGCTAAGCGGCACGGTATTGCTGGCGGTGATCGTGGCCGCGGTGGTCGCCTATGTCCATCTGGTGCTGGTCGCCCCGGTGATCGCGGTAGAGCGCCTTTATCACCCCATCGCCGCCTTGCGCCGCTCGTGGCAGCTCACCCGGGGCAATGCCCTGCGCGTTCTGGGCTTTCTGGTGCTGCTCTCGGTGGTGGCGATGGTGGCCATGCTGGCCGCACTCTCGGTTACCAGCGCGGTGGCCGCCCTGCTCGGCGGCAGCGAAGCGGTGCGCGTGACCAAGGCGGTGGTTTCCGGCGTGCTGAGCGGCACGATCATGCTGGTCATGACCTCTGTGCTGGCAGCGGTTCATCGCCAGCTGGCCGACCCTACCGCCCCCCTGCTCTGATGCAAAAGGGGGCACCGAAGCCCCCCTCCCCCTCAATCCTCGTCTTTCCACCCCCAGAACAGGAAACAGGGCGGCACATTGATCCACTCCAGCCCCTTGTCGATCCGGGCAAAGAATTGCGCCATGAAATCCCCGGCGCGCGGCGTGAACTGATAGACCAGAAACGCCCCGCCCTTGCGGATCACACGATAGGTCGCACTGGCAATCGCGGGGCCAACACCAGGCGGCAGCGTGGAAAAGGGCAGGCCAGACAGCACATAATCGGCCTTCTCATGCCCATGCGCGCGCACGATCTCTTCCACATCGGCCGCCGATCCATGCACGGCCACAAAGCGGCTGTCGCTGATCGTGCGCTTCAGATAATCGATGAAATCCGGGTTTAGATCGATCACGATCAACATCCCATCGCGCGGCAACCGATCAAGCACCGGACGGCAAAATGTGCCCACACCGGGGCCATATTCGACGAACAGCTTGGTGTTGTCCCAATCCACCACCGACAGCATCTTGGCGATGGTAAAGCGCGAGGAAGGGACGATAGACCCCACCATCACCGGATTTTTCAGGAACCCTTCAAGAAAGACGCCCCAAGGGCCCAGCGCCCGCTTCACGCGGCTTTTCAGCCGCTCAAGAGGCGCCCCTTGGCTGGCAAGTTCGCTCGTCATCTCTTTGTAAAATCCCTGTCCTACTGCAACGCTTGGGGAAGCCTGTGTTTGCAAAACCCCGCCCGCTTGGCAAGCACGCTGCGCCGAGCCGCTGTGCGCAAAAGACCCAATCGGTACAGCGACCAGTGGAAAACCCCTCAGAGGATCTCAAGAACCTTGTCCTGCGGGCGGCACAGCCGCACTCCCTTGCCGGTTTCCACCAAGGGCCGCTCGATCAATTTTGGCTCCGCCGCCATCGCCGCCAACACCGCAGCATCATCGGCCAGCGGCAAGCCGCGCTCTTCCGCATCCGTCCCGCGCAGGCGCAGGCCCTGCTGCGGCGTGATCCCCGCATCGGCGTAAAGCTGCGCCAGCTTCGCGGCGCTGGGCGCGTCCTTGAGATATTCCACCACGCTCAGCTCCACGCCCGGCGTCTCCTGCAGGATCGCGAGCGTCTTGCGCGAGGTGCCACAGGCGGGGTTGTGCCAGATCGTCGCCTTCATGCCGCTTTCCCCTGCAACAGCTCGGGCAACTTGCCCGAAAGCCCGCGCGCCTCGTTCATGAAAAAGGTCTTGAGCACCGGCATCCGCTGCACCGCGCCCATGCCGATCCTCCGCACCACCGAGGCCGTCCGCCCCGGCACGCCAAACAGGCGCACAATGCCATCCATCACGCTCATCGTGGTCAGATTGTCCAGAGCGCGCCAATTTTCATAGCGCTTCAACACCTGCGCATCCCCCGGCTCCAGCCCCAACCGCATGCTCTCGGCCAACACCTGCACCAAGGCGCCCACATCGCGCAGGCCAAGATTCAAGCCCTGCCCGGCAATCGGATGCATCCCATGCGCGGCATCGCCCACCAGCGCGAGTCGCTCGCCCACAATCCGCGTCGCATTCTGAAAGGTCAGCGGATAAGCCATGCGCTTGGAGATCAGCTCGATCTGCCCAAACATCCCCTCCATCCGCTTGGCCACTTCGCTCAGGAACATGGCATCGCTCATCGCCATCACCCCGCGCGCATCCTTGGCGGGCACAGTCCACACCAGCGCGCTGCGGTGGCGGCCATCGGGCAGATCGTTCAGAGGCAACAAAGCAAAAGGCCCGGCGGAATAGAAGATTTCCCACGCCACATTGTCATGCGGCTTCTCATGCGCCAGCGCGGTCACGATGGCATGGTGATGATAATCCCAAGCCACCAGCCCGATGCCCTCTTCATCACGAGTCGGGCTGCGCCGCCCCTCGGCCCCGATCAGCAGGCTGCCCTCCAGCACGCGCCCATCAGACAGCGTCACCGCCACCCCATGCGCCCCGCGCTCGCGCTTCACGGCTTCCACGCCGGTATGCCAAGCAATGTTCGGCTCATGGCGCGCCGCCTCAAACAGCGCGAGGCGAATGTCGCGATTGGCATACATCCGCCCGAGCGAACCCTCGCCCGGCTTGGGCTGAAAATCCAGCCGCCCCGGCTTCATCTGATCGGTAACGGCAATCGCGTCGATGGGGCACCCCAGCGGCGCCAGCGCCTCGCCCAAGCCAATGTTGGTGAACAGATTCCAGCTCGCCGCCGAAATCGCCGAGGCGCGCCCATCCACGCCATCAGCGGTCAGATCGGCGGGATCCGCCTTCTCCACCACATGGGAAGTGATACCCTGCCGGGCGGCGGCGATGGCCAAGGTCATCCCGACCAAGCCACCACCCAAAACGACCAAATCGCGCTTGTCAGACATGCCCGCCCGGTTACGCCTGTTGGCGCCGCCGGGCAAGTGCCCTTACAGACAAAGACCTATTGGCACGAATTGCCCACCCCCCCATCAATATCGAGGCACCGCCCGTCAAACGACCCCTGCGGCACCTGCAAGCCGATCAGCGCGGCCAAAGTCGGCGCAATATCCACCGTCTCCACCGGCTGCGGCTGCTCCAGCCCGGCCACACCCCGGCGCCAGAACAGGATCGGCACGCGGCGGTCATAATCCCAGATGCTGCCATGCGTGGTCACCGTGCGCGATCCGGCCTTGGGCGTGGGCACCGCCACTACCGCGCGCTTGAGCACAGCATAAACATCGCCCGATCGCACCGGATCATAGGAAGCCCGAATTTTCTGAAGCTGGCTCCAATCCTGCGGATGGCCGATGGGATAGGCGGTCGCCTCGATCTGCTCGCGGGTAAACACCGCCTCCACCTGCGGATGCGCCTTCAGCTTATCCACCAACCGCGCGGAAACCTTGGCCCGCATCGCCGCAGTCAGCGCCGGGCTGATCCAGTAATCCCCCCCCAGCCCATCGCTGCACACCACATTGCCCACCACATCATCGCCCGGCGTGCAAGCGGGCAGCAATTGCGCAATCCCCAATTCCTCGGCAATCGCGCGGCCCAGCGTGGCGCCATTCAGGCTCACCTCGGCCCGCGCCGCCTCAGGCACACCTTGCTCGCGCAACCGCTCGGGCATATCGATCCCGCCATGGTCGGCGGTCAGCACCACCGCATAATCCACACCGCTGGCATCCAGCTTGGCAAAAAATTCGCCCAGCTTAGCGTCGAGTTGCTGCTGCTGGATGCACATTTCCAGCCCTTCAGTGCCAAACCCATGCCCGATGTAATCATTGGCCGACAGGCTGACCGACAACACATCAGGCGCCGCGCCCTTGCCCAGCTTCATCTCGGACAGCAGCCCCGCCGCCACCTCCAACGTGGCGGCATCAGCGCGCGGGTTGGTGCGCAACAGATCCGGCGATGTCGTGCCCGGCTCAATCGGGAACCGCCCCGTCCCCACCGTCAGCGCCCCCGCCTGCACCGCGCGATCGCGCGCAACACACCACGCGGGCACCGCAAAAGCGGGCGCCCCCTTGGCCAGCAAAGCCTTGAGCCGCTCATTGGCACTCACCACCACCGGCGACAGGTCCCGCCCGCGATAAGAGGTAAACCCATCGCCCACCAGCCAATAGGCGGCATCGACATCATGCCCCCCCATCATCGCCACCGCGCGATCCTTGACCGACACCGCGACATTGCGGCTGTCAGGCCACTGCTTCTTCACCCATTCACCCAGCGTAGGCACCTTGAGATGGCCGGTAGACACCACCGGCTTAAACGGGCTGGATGCCGGATCCGCCTCATTCTCCGCGCAATAGACGCGCTTGTCGGGGCGCGTCTGGTTGAGGTCATACCAGGTGTTGGCAATGATCCCCGTGCGCGCAGGGTGCACCCCGGTCAGGATAGTCGAATGGCCGGGGCACGTCTCGGTCGCAGCATGGCTCTGAAACCCGCTGGGAAACACCGCGCCTTTCAGCAGCCGGGCCAAGCCGCCCGTATAATGCTCGCGATATTCCGCAAACAGATCGGCGCTATACTGGTCCACCGCGATCGCCACGATCAGCTTGGGCGGCCCCTTGGGCGCCGCATCGGGCGCGGGCGCGGCGGCGGGCGCATGCGCCACCCCCTTCTTGGCGGGCGCGGCCTGCGCCGATGCGCAAGCCACCATGGCCACACCAGCCACCAAAGCGGCCATCACACGAGACGAAAGGGCAGAGCGGATAAGAGCCACAGGGCATTCCTTGCAATTGGGCCAGATCGAAGGCACAGGATTTAGCGTATAGTTTTGGCGCGCCCAGACCCCGGTGGCAAGAGGGCAGGCCAAAACCACCCACCGTCCCCCACGGAGAAGACCCGCATGACCCGCTATCCCTTGCACCGGCTTGTTGCACTTGTGTGGCAAGCGCTGACCATGCTGGTGATCCTGGGCTACGGCGGCATGGCCCGCGCGGCCGATGCTCCCCCGGCGGGCGCCCCCAACCATATCGCCGCCCAGCTTCTGGCCGAACACCCCGCCGCCCCGGGCGAAACCGTCACGCTGGCTCTGCATTTCACCCCAGAGCCCAAATATCACGGCTATTGGCAAAACCCCGGCGATGCGGGCCTTGGCACCGAACTCATCTGGACCGGCCCCGGCCAGGCGGGCACGCCCCGTTACCCTGTGCCCGAAACCCTGCTGATCTCTGGCCTGATGAACCATGTGTTCCAGTCGGATTATGCCCTGCTGATCCCCTATACCCTGCCCGCCAGTGTCAAACCGGGCGCTCACCTCCCGCTCAGCGTCAAGGCCAGCTGGCTCGCCTGCACCGACACGATGTGCGTCCCCGAATCGGCCACCCTCTCCACCACGCTGGACATCGCCGCCCCGGGCGCACACCCCGCCCCCGCCCCGCAATTTGACGCATGGCGGGCCAAGCTGCCCGCCCCGCTGGGGGCACAGGCCCATTTCGTGCTCGATGGCGCCACCCTGCGCCTCGCCATACCCTTTCCCGCCAGCGGCAAGATCGAATCCCCCCATCTCTTCGCGGCCAATGAAAACACCGCCGCCTATGCCGCCCCGCAAAGCTTCGCGCGCGAAGGCGACACGCTGATCGTCACCCTGAAACGCGCAGGCACGGCTCCTTTCACCAGCTTCTCGGGCGTCCTGCGCCTCAATGCCGCCGGCGATGGCGTGGAAATCACCGCCACCCCCGGCCCTATCCCCGCCGGCGGCACCCCACTCGCCACAGACGCCGCAGCCCCCACGCTCCCCGCCCTGCCATGGCTGGTGCTGGCGGCGCTGGGCGGCGGCCTGTTGCTCAACATCATGCCCTGTGTGTTCCCGATCCTGTCGCTCAAGGCCCTTGCACTGGCCCGCGCCGGTGAATCCGAAGCCGAGGCCCGCGCCGAAGGCCTGTTCTATTCCGCTGGCGTGATCACCGCCTGCGCCATCCTTGGCGCCCTGCTGCTCGCCCTGCGCGCCGCTGGCCAGCAAGTGGGCTGGGCGTTTCAATTGCAAGAACCCGGCGTGGTCGCCGCGCTGTTGCTGCTGGCCGTGGGCATCACCGCCAATCTGCTCGGCCTGTTTGAATTCGCCGTCCCCGGCTTCGCGGCCAAGGGCGCGGGCGCCGCCCACGGCAATTCGGCGCGCTCCGCCTTCGCCACCGGCCTTCTGGCCGCCTTTGTCGCCACGCCCTGCACCGGCCCCTTCATGGCCAGCGCCATGGGCGCCGCGCTGCTGCTGCCGGTCGCCTCGGCGATGCTGCTGTTTGTCGCGCTGGGCCTTGGCATCGCGCTGCCCTTCCTTGCCATCGCCTTTGTGCCCGCGCTGCGCCGCGCCCTGCCGCGCCCCGGCGCATGGATGAGCTGGTTCCGCCGCATCATGGCCGTGCCCATGGCGCTCACCGCGCTGGCGCTGCTCTGGCTCGCCTCCCGCCTTGGCGGCGCTATGTTCGCGGGCGCCTCCCTCGCCCTCGCCCTCGGTCTGCTCGCCATCCTCGCCTATCTGGGCGATGCCCAGCGCAAAGGCCTCGGTCGCGGCGGTCTCGTTGGCGGGCAACTGGCCGCGCTGGCGCTGGTGGCCGCCATCGCCCTGCCCCACACCGTCCACACGCCTTCCGCCGAGGAAGCCGACCTGCTCGGCTCTCAGCCCTTCTCGCAACCCGCCCTCGCCAAGGCGCTGGCCAGCGGCCACCCCGTCTTCGCCTATTTCACCGCCGATTGGTGCCTCACCTGCAAGGTCAACGAACGCGCCGCCATCGAGCGCGAGGAAACCGCCGCCGCCTTCAAAAAGGCTGGTGTGGTGGTGCTCAAAGGCGATTGGACCCGCCGTGATCCGGCCATCACCGGCTATCTCACCGCGCAAGGCGCCGCCGGTGTGCCGATGTATGTCTGGTATCCCGCCGGGTCCAGCGCGCCGCAAAAGCTGCCACAGGTGCTGACCATCTCCACCCTGACCAGTCTGGCCAAAAACTAGGGCGCCCCCAAGAAAAAACCGTATTTGACACTAATCAAAGCGACACGCGCAACCCAAACGTAGAAAGCCCTCAAGTCTGGCGGTCTGGTTCATCCCCGGCCGCATCGATGGAGCATCTGCCCCATCACCTTGAGCTTTCTCCCCACCTTGGGTGGCTGCCGCTTGCGACAGCCGCCCATTTTTTTGGCGCCCATCCCGCGCACACAAAAAACGCGGGCCGCAAAGCCCGCGTCTCCCCCCTCAAAAATCACCGCTCACACTGCCGAGGAAAACCGCCGTGCCGAATCCTGTCGATAAGGGTCAAATAGCGCGGCCATAGTGCGCACATAAGGCAGCCCCCCCGGCAGGATCGTCAAAACCCCCGCCTCCAACTCGGCCAGCCCACGCTCCAGAAATGGCGCCAGATCCTCGCGCATCGCCACCGCTCGCGCTGTGCCAATCTGCGCCCGCCCCTGACACAACAAACCATTGATGATCGCGCCGAGCG
>Ga0302262_10000826_pt1 | contig 13114 bp, 3 predicted proteins | sample II_Fen_E3_4_FD_194557 | JGI IMG/M metagenome (GOLD analysis project Ga0302262, IMG submission 194557) | Peat permafrost microbial communities from Stordalen Mire near Abisko, Sweden - II_Fen_E3_4 | ecosystem: Environmental > Terrestrial > Soil > Wetlands > Permafrost | place: Sweden: Abisko...
TACGTCCTACAATTCCAGTCGTACTGCTGGATGTATTAGCGACATAAAGTAGCCCGTTGGTAGAATTTAATGCAGCATTGGATGCTGTTATTTTCAATCCCGTGCCGGTAGTCAACGAACTGGAAGAGATTGCCGCCAGCGTTCCGGTAGTTGCCGAGTTTGCTGTAATATTGAACAATCCCGTACCGGTATATGCACCCGAGCCCGTAATTCCCAACGCAGTTCCGATAGTTGTAGCATCGGTTATACCAACGCCATTGCCGGTGTGAGCACCTGAGAAATTGAAACTTGCCAAACCTGTTGAAGCAGCTCCTGCCGATGCCGATGAGACATAAAGCAAACTACCGGTGGCAGTGGTATTTGTTGATTTCAATTCCAACCCGTTACCTGCTGCTAATGAATTCCAGGCCCATGTCTGAGTGTAAGCAGCATTGTCTATCCCGTTGACTCCCGTAGCGGTTGTCAGTTTGTTGATAGGTGGAGTGCTCAGACTTGACTGATCTGTCCATGCTGGTGCAGAAGACAATCCTGTGGATGTGAGAACATATCCGCTGGTAACCGGAGTAAGGGCTTGTATTGCACCTGTACCGTTGCCATAGAGTACACCGTTGGCTGTTAAAGTTTGAGCACCTGTACCTCCCTGTGCTACCGACAAAGCGGTTGTCAATCCTGTCAGAGAGCTTATATCGCTGTTTGCTCCGCTTGCTGCTGCACCTAAGCTCGTGCGTGCATTGCTCGCCGTTGTGGCACCTGTACCTCCGTTAGCAACCGGCAGCATGCCGGTTACATCTGCCGAAAGACTGATAGCACTCCACGAAGGATTGCCGGTGGCGTTTCCGTGCAATACGGTGGTAACGGTTCCCTGATTGGCAAACAATGCCGAAGCTAATACCGGAGTAAAATAGGCCGGAGCCGCCGAAGCATTGGTACTATTGCCATACACTGTATATGCCGATGCAGTTGAAGCAGGAAGAGCTATAGAAACATTCTTCCAACTTGTGGTTGCACCATCATATTTCAATATATTTCCATCAGTCAGAGTTGAAATAGAAAGAGTCTTGCCTTGTAGTTGAGATACAACCGATGCACCCAATGTCCCTGTGATATCGCCGGTGATGGCAATACCTGTGGCAGCAACCGTTGATGCTGCAGTCAACCGACCTTTTCCATCGACCGTAAAAGTTGGAATGTTGGTAGCAGAACCATAAGAACCTGCCGTTACTCCCGAAGTTGCTAATGTGAGTGCTCCCGCATTACTTAGGGTAGCATCGCCGCTCAGGGCTACCGGAGTAGCTATACCTGACCCATCACCTACGTATAGGTAGCCCGAAGTCAATGAATTTGTCAATCCGGCAACCCAGCTCAATTTCCCCGATCCATCATTCTGAAGAATCTGTCCGTTGGCTCCCTGTGCCGGGGGAAGTGTCAGCGTATAGCTGGTAACTGTTGTTGGTGCTATAAAGCCGACCGTTCCAGATGTTAGTCCTGTAATATTAAGAGTCTTGCCTCCAGCCAACGTTGTGTTCCCGTTCAGGGAAATGTTGCCTGTTCCAGTACTGAAAGCCCCGGTACCCGTTATAGCAAAGTCACCCGATGGTTGCGTATACCCTGCAATTCCCGATAAGGTCCCTGAGCTTATAATCAAACCATTGATAGTATTGCCTGCTGTCGGAGCTGATATAGTTGAGCTGAACGTTTTTGCACCGGCAAAGGTTTGTGCTCCTATACTTACCACTCCCCGGTTGCTTGAGCTTGCATCGGGAATATTCAATGTAATGGTACCTCCCAGACTAACAGAAGTTGAAGAATTGAAATTTACGTCATTACCCGAAGTCCCGGTTGCTAACGTGATTGACCCGATTGATGCGGCTGTTACATTACCCCAATTGGAACCATTATACCGCAATAGATCACCCGATAAAGGACTTGATATTGACAAGGCAGTTCCCTGCAATTTGTTCACACTTGTTGCTCCCAATGTTCCCGTTATATCACCGGCAATAGACAAGGCTGTCGGTGCAATTGTTTTTAAAACCCCGGCATTGGATACGACCACATTATCGGTTACAACTCCTGTTTGAAGACCGGCTATGGTCAGCGTATTAGCAGCTGTTGTAGTAATGGTGGTTGCTCCGGTCAACGCACCACCCAAGGCAACATTGCCGCTGGTAACGGTCAATCCGTTATTAGCCGAAGTAACTTTATTGTTGAATGTACTCCAGTCCGCGGAAGATAAGTATCCGTTTGTAGTGTTTGTTGCTTTAGTAATTCCAACTATACCGCTCGTATTGTCATAACTTAATGGTGCTGTTGCTGATAATGACGTAAGAGAAAGAAAGTTTGGAACCCAGTTCACCCAGTTACTTCCGTCGTATTTCAACAGGTTACCCGATGCCAGACTTGAAATAGAAAGAGCTGTTCCATGCAATTGAGATACCACAGATGCACCCAGTGTCCCTGTGACATCACCGGCAATGGCAATACCTGTGGCGGCAGTGGTTCCCACTGCTGTCAACCGGCCTTTTGTATCAACCGTAAAATTAGGGATATCGGTGACTGAACCGTAAGAAGCAGCTGCTACGCTGGTATTTGCCAATGTAAGGACGCCGGTATTGCTCAGAGTAGCATCGCCACTCATGGCTACCTGAGTAGCTACATTTCCATTACCCACGTACATGTAACCTGAAGTCAGTGCATTTGTCAGTCCGGCAACCCAGCTAAGATTACCCGATCCGTCGTTCTGAAGAATCTGTCCCGTACTGCCTTGTGCAGAAGGAAAGGTCAGTTTATAAGAAGTCAGTGTAGTTGGAGCTACCAGGCCTACATAACCTGTGCCCGAAGCCTGAGTTATATTAACCTGCCCTTTCACATCCAACGCTGCAGCAGGCGTACTTGTGCCAATGCCTACATAACCCGAAGGGACTATTATAGCATAACTTTTTGATCCGCCGCTGGCACTACTGGCACTTACCGAAAGACCTACATTGGTTGGCGTTGTGCCCCCATGAGTATTGCTGATAGTTACAGCAGTGGTTGTACTGTTTGCCGTAGTATTAGCTCCGGATGTGGCAACTTTCAATAACTGTCCACCGGTCATGCCGGTAGAGGTAGAACTGATACTTAATGCCGTACCGTTGGTTAGTGCATTGGCATTGATGGCAGCTACCGTTCCCGTGTTGGCCGAATTCGCGTTCACTTGCCATAAACCTGCGCCGGTATAAGATCCCGTACCGTTAATGGCTATAGCAGTACCGGATGTGGTAGCGTCGTCAATTTCCACTCCGTTACCCGAGTGATTGCCTGTAAAGTTGAATTTGGCAATCCCTCCTGTAGGGGCAGTAGCATTCGAGGTTAAGGCTAATACATTGCCCACATGGGATGCATTGGTGTTAGTCAAGCTGTAAAGATTTCCCAAAGTCAACGAATTACTAGCTATTGTAAACGGATTTTTTGTTGTAGAAGAATTCCAATTCCAGGTTTGTTCGTAATCACCGTTCGTGATACTGTTGGTAGCTACAGCTGCTGTCAGGCTACTTAGAGGAAGTGATAACCCCTGCCCATCAAGTTGATAACGTGTACCACCATCTGTCTCTGACGTAAAGTAAAGGTGGAAACCATCATATTCAATGGTTCCGGTCTCAAGAGTGCCCAGAAGAGAGCCTGAGGAAAGCTTCAATGGAGCTGTACCCGATTCACCGGTACTGCCTGTCAGATGTAAGTGAGCAGTAGGACTCTCCACCCCGATACCAATATTACCGTAAGTAGTGGGCACCGAAGAGGGAGTACCTGAAGTGGTCGAATAGGTATTGGTACCGAAAAGCACACCTCCAATATTGATACCATTGGTAGTACCTGTTGGTAAGGTAATATTGGTACCAATAATAATATTGTTAGTACCGATATGCGAACCTAAATTTTCGTTGGCTACATTGTAGCCTAATAATGTGCTGTATGCAGCTCCCGTGGCATTATAACCGGCATTATTGCCTATAAAATTGGAATAGGTTGCTCCGGTAGCTGTATAACCGGCACCTTGTCCGAAAAAGTTTGATCCGTAAGCATTTGTTGCCGATTGTCCGGCCGATTGACCTAAGAAATTAGCATTATAGGCACCCGTAGCATTGTATCCGGCATACTGACCTAAGAAATTGGAATTAATAGCCCCCGTAGCGTTATAACCGGCATTCAGACCTAAAAAATTGGAATTCGAAGCGCTGGTGGCACTTCCACCAGCTCCTGATCCCAAAAAGTTGGAATTGGAGGCACCTGTAGCACTATACCCAGCACCGGATCCCAAAAAGGTGGAGTTGGAAATAGAGGTAACGCCGCTACCGGTATCGGTTAACCCTGTAGAAAATAAATTTGTACCGTTTATTACCGTGATCGGTGAGGCCAATGGAGCCGACCATTGGCTGCCGTCCCACACTAGGGTTACCGACATACCTGCCGGCAAGGTACAAGAACTTACCTTTACATATTTACCAGAACTGATGGAATTGGCAACGGTAAACAACCGACCTGCCGTAGCAGAGGTCGGATTTGGTAGAGTCAATGCCAGATCATTAACAGTCTGAGTTATTACCATGCCCGAATAGATATCTACCGATGCTGCTGCCGTAAGGCCAGGGTATGTGCTTGCTGTCCGGGTAACAGACATAACTCCAAGCAGCGTAGATCCCGTATTGTGCAAAGTGGCTGTAGGTGTTGAGGTGCCGATTCCGACCTTGCCGGAAGGAACTAGCAGTGCATAATTGTTCGTTCCGCCGTTGGCGCTTACCGAAAGACCTACATTGGTTGATGTAGTACCCGTGTGGGTGTTGATGATGGTAGCTGCAGTAGTAGTGCTGCCCGGGGTTCCATTGGTGCCCGAAGTAGTTACACTCACTAGCTGCCCGCCGGTTATGGCAGTGGAGGTAGAACTGATATTTAATGCTGTACCTGTTGTCAGTGCATTGGCATTAATAGCAGCTATTGTTCCCGATGTAGCCGAATTGGCACTCAGGTTCAACAAACCACTGGTACCGGTATAAGCCCCCGTACCATTAATAGTTAAGGCAGAGCCAGATATGGTTGCATCGTCAATTTCAACTCCATTGCCTGTGTGAGCAGCACTAAAGCTAAATTTAGCAATTCCTGCAGTAGGGACTGTAGCATTGGAAGTTAAAGCCAACACATTGCCGGTATGGGATGTATTGCTATTGGCAAGCGAGAAAAGATTACCACTGGTAAGCGAACTGCTGGCTATTGTAAAGGGATTGATCGAGGTCGATGAATTCCAGTTCCACGCTTGTGCATAATCGCCGTTGGAGATCGTGTTGGTAGCCACAGCTGCCGTCAATCCACTCAAAGGAACAGAAGATGCTAATCCCAATGGGGCAACCCATGCACTAAGTCCATCCCATTGGAAAGTAGCCAAAGCTCCGGGAGCAAGTGTCAGCCCCCCTACAGAGACGGAAGACGAGGACGATTGTGAGTTAAATACCGTAAAAATACGGCCTGCAGTACCAGTACTATAACTTGGTGTAGGAAGCGTCAGCGTACTTGTCACCGAATTGGTAAGTAGCATTCCCGAGTAACTATCCACCGTACTGGCTGCAGTAGGGGAATACGACGAAATATTATTTGTTACCGGAGTAACTTCCAAAAGAGTTGAACCGGTATTATGCAGCGTTGCTGCAGGAGTAGCAGTTCCGATACCCACGTTTCCGTTGGCCAATACGGTCAACCCCGAACCGGCAGTGTTATTCGACTGGATACGCCCAACGGTACCGGTAGTACCGGTAGAGTTATTAGCTACATACAACAGCCCGTTTGTTGAATTTAAAGAACTATTCGACGTGGTTATACTCAATCCTGTTCCGGTAGTCAGTGAACCGGACGAAATTGCGGCCAACGTTCCTGTGGTAGCCGAATTGGCTGTAACATTGAATAACCCGGTACCGGTATATGCACCCGAACCCGTAATACCAAATGCTGTACCGCTAGTGAGTGAGTTTGTGAAGCCTAAAGTAGAAGCATTCTGCGTTACCATACGGTTGTTCGTAAGCGTACCATCAGAAGTGTAAATGTTTTTTACACTCAGACTGGAAGCATCGGTCCACATCGGTGTAGAGGCAGCTCCCGAAATAAGTACTTGTCCTGATGTACCTGCAGCTGTGTACCCCAATGTGGTAGCGGATGATCCGTAAACCAGAGCCCCCGGAGTAGCAGCCGTTGTGATACCGGTACCTCCGTTGGCAATAGCCAATGTTCCTCCCAAAGTTACCACTCCGGTAGAAGCAATACCAGGTGTCAACCCGGTTGTACCACCGGAAATAGAGATTACCCCGGTATTAGTTATAGTCGTGCCTGAAATGGATATCCCTGTGCCGGGCGTTAAAGCAGAACCTACCAATGAGGACGGTGTTACATTGACCCAATTGCTACTGCTATTATTGTATTGCAATAAATCCTTGTCTGAAAGACTTGTATAAACAAGTGCTGCGCCATTTAGTCCTTTTACCGTCGGTGATGTTGCCGTACCGCCTAAATCCCCGGCTAATTGTACTACGCCCACACTGCTTGTAGTTGCATTATTCACCCCGAGTGTTACAGCTCCACCTGTGGTAGATGCCGTTATCGGTGCTGTTCCGGTAACCGAAGTTACAGGGGTAGTTGCGCTGATTAATTGTCCACTGGCATTAGTAGCCACATACGATGCAGAAGCCGGAACTGCAGCACTGTTCACTTGATTGGCATTCCAATAAGCTCCTGTATTAAGAATAGTAGCCGTTGTTCCATTGGTTGATACGGCAGCAGCCGTTGTAGCCGTTACTGCTCCTATCTTATTGTTAAACGTATTCCAGTTTCCAGAAGATAAATATCCGTCTGTAGTACTTGTTGCCTGAGTTATTCCAAATGCACCAGTCAAACTGTTATATGTAATAGGAGCAGTACCTGACAATGATGACAACGTCAAATAATTCGGAGTCCAGTTAACCCAGTTCGATCCATTATATTGAAGTAAATTTCCATTGTTCAAGGCTGAAATTAAAAGCGATACCCCTTTCAGTTTATCCACACTGCTTGATCCTAAAGTGCCGGATACATCTCCGCTAATAGAAAGTGCTGATGTTGAAAAATACGAGGGTGCACCTAGCGTAGCTGTATTATTTCCCAAAACGGTATAGGCATTGGCATTACTTAGCGTGTAGGACAATGCTGGCGTTGTGGTAGAAGTAGCCACCGAGCTTGTAAACAATGGACTCAACGATCCAGAGGAGACACTGGTAACCGTACCATTATTGATGGTACTAATAGTACCGCTACTGACAGCAAGACCGCTACCGACTATAACACCTCCCAAGGTAGTGGCTGTTGCCGGTGTCAAGCTCCATGTTTGTGCTGAGCTACCGTCATAATCGGAGCCGGTCAAACCGGTTCCTGCCGATAATTTGTAAGGATTAGCAGCTGTTATTGTTGCGGATCCGCCTAACGAAACATCCTTCCCGTTTACGGTAACCTTGCTATTGACTAACGAAGAATTTGGAATATTGGCTGTTATCAAGGTAGTTCCCGAGAATGCTAATCCACTACCTAAGGTTATTTCCTGTGCATTGGCAAGCACTCCGGTAGGATTGCCTACCAACGAACCGGCTGCTACCTGTTGAAACTTTGCATAAGTTACAGCATTGTTTCCGATAGTTAATGTCGGAGACAATGATGTTGTTCCAGAAGCAGTTCCTGTTACATCTCCCAATGCTGAAAAGTTGATACTTTGATTGGCGGTTAAATAAGTAGAATTATCATAACTCACATTACCACTACCGTCTAACTTAACTAATCCTGTTCCATTGGTGGTACCTAAAGCACCTGCTGAGGTATTGGTTACAAGCCCCTTGGGAGTTAATCCACTAACGGTTAACCCAGAGAAAGAAGGGGTGCTTGTGGTGGCAATATTTTGAGGCAATGTTAGTGTAACATCTCCGGTAGAAGCTGCACCTGCTGTCCCGTTTACCAATACCTGATTGGCTGTACCGGTAAGAGTGGTCACTGGAGTAGTTGCACTAATAATTTGTCCACTGGCATTAGTTGCTACATAGGATGCAGAAGTCGGAACTGCAGCACTGTTTATTTGGTTGGCATTCCACAATGCAGCGGTATTGTTTACGGTTAACGTGGCATTGCCAGAACCCACTAACTGCCCTGTGTTAGCACTCAAAGTAAGGGGCAATGCGGCTACTGCGTTCGAAATACCAGCAACAATGTCTTTTGTCAATAATGCGTTATTAGCAGGTGCCGGTGTCCATCCCGTTGTAGTATTATATACCAGAATATTGTTGGCGATTGTTGGTGATGTAGCATCTACGGCTATCCCCTGTATTTGGTTAGCATTCCAATAGGCTCCTGTATTAAGAACAGTAGCCGTTGTTCCGCTGGTTGATACGGCGGCTGCCGTCGTGGCTGTTACCGTTCCTATCTTATTATTGAACGTTGTCCAGTCTGTGGAAGAAAGTTTTCCTGTATTAGTACCCGATGCTGTTGGAATATTCAACGTAATAGATCCACCTAGATTAACAGGAGAACTGCTAATATTTACATCTGTTCCCGAAGTACCGGCTATCAATCCGATTGTTCCTAAATTTGCAGTATTGACATCCACAGTTGGAACTGTGGTTGTTCCTCCAATAGTAACTTTTGAACTACCGGCACTAATCGATGTCACTTTATTATTAAACATTGTCCAGTCTCCCGACGTAAGAGCGCCTCGATTAGAGGATGAAGCATCTGGGAGATTAAAGGTGTGAGTACTTCCTGAAGATGCTATATTAAAATCAGGTCCTGATGTGCCGATTGCAAATATTTGATTCGCAGTCGTCAACCCATTTAAAGAGCTAATAAATGTATTATTATCAAAGCTCCAGTTTGTTCCATTATATCTCAGATAACCAGTTGAAAAACCAGCCGACAAGTAAGGTACTTTTGTGTTGTCAATCGTCCAGATTTGCGCTGCGCTACCATCATAATCCGTACCCGTCAAACCGATTCCTGCTGATAATTTGTAAGGATTAGCAGCGGTTATTGTTGCGGTTCCGCCTAACAAAACATCCGTTCCATTAATGGTAACCTTGCTATTGGCTAATGATGAATTTGGAATATTGGCAGTTATCAGTGTAGTTCCAAAGAATGTCAATCCACTTCCTAATTTTATTTCCTGCGCATCGGCAGTCGCTCCGGTGGAGTTACCCAACAACGAAACGGCACCTACCTGTTGAAGTTTTGAATAAGTAACTGCATTGGTTCCTATAGTTAATACAGGAGACAATGATGTAGTTCCAGAAGCTGTTCCTGTAACATCTCCCAATGCAGAAAAATTGATACTTTGATTGGCTGTCAAATAAGTCGAATTATCATAACCTACATTACCACTACCGTCCAACTTAACAAGTCCGATTCCATTCGTTGTACCCAAAAGACCTGCTGCCGTATTGGTTACAAGACCTTTTGAAGTTAGCCCATTAACTATTAATCCGGAGAAAGAAGGAGTACTTGTAGAGGCAATGCTTTGAGGTAATGTTAGTGTAACAGCTCCGGTAGAAGCTGAAGTTATTACTTGATTAGCAGTTCCGGTAATCGAAGTTACAGGAGTAGCTGCGCCGATAATTTGTCCACTGCCATTGGTAGCTACATACAATGAAGAAGCCGGAACTGCAGCACTGTTTATTTGATTGGCATTCCAATAAGCTCCAGTATTAAGAATTGTAGCTGTTGTTCCGCTGGTTGACACAGCCGCAGCCGTTGTTGCGGTTACTGTGCCAACCTTATTATTAAACATTTGCCAGTCTACGGAAGATAAGTACCCATCTGCACCACTTGCTGCTGGAGCAATCCCGAATGCACCGGTAGAGCTGTTATAACTTAAAGGAGCAGTTGCCGATAGCGATGAAAGAGTAAGGTAGTTAGGGACCCAGTTTATCCAGACTTTGTTTATCCCGTCATATTTCAATATATTGCCATCCGCAAGACCTATGTAAGTAAGCCCTGCACCTTTTAGTTTATCTACGCTCGAAGCACCCAATGTTCCCGAAACATCACCACTTATAGACAAGGCTGTTGGAGCAATAGTTTTTAAAACTCCTGCATTCGACAAAACCACATTATCGGTGTTGGTACCTGCTTGAAGTCCTGCAATAGCCAAAGTATTGGTAGCATCGGTTACAATCGTAGTAGCTCCCGTCAATGCTCCACCCAAGGCAACATTGCCGTTGGATACCATCAATCCATTGTTGCCGATATAAGAACTGGAACAGCCGGTGTTGTTGCAACGCCATTGACCTTAGAAACAAGATTCCCATTTGTGGCTGTAAATGTATTGCTCCCGATAATAGTAGCATCAGTGGTGGCTGCAACTCCGTTTATGGTAGTTCGAACGGTATTGATTGTCGGATTAGATACGGTAGTAGTACCAATGATAGTAGCATCGGTGGTAGCAGGAACATTATTTATAGTAGTTCTGACCGTATTGATTGTAGGATTAGAAACCGTATTACTGTTAATCATCGGAACACTCGCACCAACAACACCATTGACATTGGTAATCAGACTATTGACTGAGGAGGTATTGACTACCGTATTTACAGCCGGTGCTGTTGCAGCAATACCATTTACTGTTGAAGTAATGGTGTTTAACGTATTGTCTAAAATATTGGTTGTCGGGGTACTTCCACTTCCGGAAGTCACCAAATTGCCGGAAGCATCAAAGCCTACCCCCTTGACAATTGTTCCGTTTGTAAGAGCTAAATCAGCTGACACACCATTAACAATGCTAGTCAGTTTCCCTGAGGCACCCTTTAATATATTTGTCGTTGCTTTGTCTATAATAGATTTAATACTATCTGATACAGGAGAAGTATTCAGCAAATGACCTAACTCATTTTTATCCAAATCAACCTGAGTTGCTTTGATGGTTGACCCTACCCCATTTTGAACTGTTAGCACAGAACTGTTACTGGTCAGATTATTCCCCTGAATTGTTCCCGATATGATTGCATTATTAATCACCCTAACTATGGAATCCCGGACTGTTGTATTCTGATTCAGAGAGTTCGCTATCAAGGTTGATAATTCTGATTTGTTGACAACTTGTACCCACTGTGACAAATCTATATTCCAATAATAAATACCTTTTGCTGCTGTACCAGAATCATTAAAAATAACCATTCCACTTACAGGTATTCCATCCAAGGTCCAGGCATTTAAATTGTTAAGTTGAATCCTTGGCAGGCGAAATCCTTTTGTCAGACTTTCCAGTTCAAGCAAGGACCCTGATTGAATCACCGTTGGGTTATCTCCTATTTTGTTCTGACCATATGTTGGCAAAGCTAATGCCGTCAACATCGAGAATAAAAAAAGGTATTTTTGTTTCATAACTGTATTTTTTGTTTATCTAATATTGTTAATGTGTTATTCCTCGCCTTTTTCCATACATTGATCGGGTTTATTTCGTTTCCTTCAACTCATGGGTAAACAGGATTAATTCGTTTTATCCTGATTCGACAGATAAGCATAGTCCAGCGAGTCATGACCAACTTCCTTTCTGGAATTGAGTTTTTGTTTTTCCGCCACCCTACGCATGATTATACGGATTGACAGGCTTGTTTTATTGGTTACAGTTGCAATTTGCAATATCGACATATTGAGATTCATCAGTTTAATGACAAGCTCCTCTAGCTTTGTTAATTTTCTATATTTTGTTTTCTCCAAATGCCTTGTGCTATTTTCAACCAAACGTTTATTCCGACGTTCTCCCGCTTTACCTCTTTTACTCGCAACCAAAACATTTTTTGTATTAGTAACCCAATCCACTATCTGAGAACTCTCCGATTCATGATTATTATCTACCATAGCATAGGACGTAAAAGACCCTAAATTCGCATAAATCGGAGGACATATTTCAAATAGCTGAAACAGGAACAAATCCTGACAACCATTGATCATACATGCACATAATTCAACAATAGCCTGACTATCGTTGCCATATTTTAACAGTGTCTTTGCATGACGCACTGTGTTTCCTTTCTTCAGTTCACGAATAATAGTTTTAATATAATCTTGCGTAGGAAATACTTCATCTTTTTTTTCATTGAATTCCTGAACATTACTTATATTAAGCAATTTTAAAGCAGGTTCATTGATTTCTACTAAGTTGCTTTGTTTATCGAAAACAAGTGTATACGCAGGCAGAGACTTCAACATCACCATCATCTCCTGTAAATTTTCTGTAATTGAAAGATATTTATACATAATGTGAATAAAGTTTAATTATAAAACCTAAATCATATAGACAAAATACTTATTATCAAGACAATATCTATTTTCGAGAACCTATATCTTGCAAAATCATATAATAAATGAATAATCTGTAGAGGCATTACTTTCCTGCCTAGAAATTTCGACTTTACAAATACTAATTTTCCTATCAATATCAACATACTTGTCAGTTAGAATTTCGCTTTCAAGCCCAACAACAAGCTCTAAACAAGAAAGATGATCCTTAAATTTATGAAGTTGTTTGACATAACTTTCTAGTTCACCAACTCCATATAACTTATGTATAATTACCTTCTCATTCTTTAACATCGGTTGTATTTAATGAATCAACAAAAACAATTAAGAAATCACTCTTTTATAATTGGTTCAAAACCTATTTATCTAACAATTACATATAATTCATTATCTGAATATTGGACTTTCGGTATAAAAAATAGTTGCCCCTTTTACAATTCAATCAAAAAAACTCAAGTTGTCAAACTTTAAAATGTCTGCAAAATCACTATCAATAGCCAACTCACACAGAAGTTAAATATAGAATTACTCATATTCATACTTATTTCTCAAATAAATAATATTATTTCAATTTATAAAATATTAGCTATCGTTATGAAATAATTATAAGTTATGTGATTCGTTATACTACAATTTTAAATTAGTTATTTCCATTACAAAAATAGCTATCTAAATAAATGATAATATCATATTACTGCTGTTGCGTTTATTTTTAACGCTATATATTATTAAAATAAGCTAAGTTGCTCTTTGACATTTTGATTGAATTGACGTTGTTCGCATAGCAAGT
>Ga0302262_10000827_pt1 | contig 13114 bp, 7 predicted proteins | sample II_Fen_E3_4_FD_194557 | JGI IMG/M metagenome (GOLD analysis project Ga0302262, IMG submission 194557) | Peat permafrost microbial communities from Stordalen Mire near Abisko, Sweden - II_Fen_E3_4 | ecosystem: Environmental > Terrestrial > Soil > Wetlands > Permafrost | place: Sweden: Abisko...
TGGAGCGCCGAACATATCGCCGCGATCACGGATTGGCCCCGCAACACCATCCCCGAAATCGCCCCGGCCAGCGTCCAGCCTATCCTGCCCGGCATCGACCTGTGGGATCTGTGGCCGCTGCAAAATGCCGATGGCACCACGGTGCGCTTTGATGGCACCAGCCTGTGGTTCGTGCTCTGCGCCCCGGCCCTGCCCGATCCGGAAGAGCGCCACGCCATCGTCCGCATCCGCCTGATGAGCCTCTCGGCCGATGGCGTCTGGGCGGACCATGGCAATACCCTGCCCGATGGCTTCAACCCCGGCAGCCGCGAATGGGCGGGCAGCGCGCTGTTCCACCCCGAAACCGCCGCAGTCACCCTGTTCTACACCGTCGCCGGCTACAAAGGCGAAGCCCAATCCTCCTATGCCCAGCGCCTGTTCCAGACACGCGGAAAGCTCGGCGCCGACTTCCTGATCACCGATTGGAGCGAGGCCAAGGAAAGCTTCACCAGCGACGATCATCACTACATGCTCGTCAACCAGCGCGATGGCGTCCCCGGCGCGATCAAGGGCTTTCGCGATCCTGCCCATTTCCGCGATCCGAAAGATGGCGCGACCTACATTGCCTTCACCGGCTCGATCAAAGCCAGCACCAGCACCCACAATGGCTGCATCGGCATCGCCCGCGCCACGGATGCCAGTCTTGAAAGCTGGACCCTGCTCCCCCCGCTCGTCTCTGCCGATGGGCTGAACAACGAGCAGGAGCGCCCGATGCTGATCCACCGCGCTGGCCTCTACTACCTGTTCTGGTCCACCCAGCGCAAAGTCTTCGCTCCCGATGGCCCCAGCGGCCCCAATGGCGTCTATGGCATGGTGGCCAGCGATGTGCTCGGCCCATGGGCGCCGCTCAATGGCACCGGGCTGGTGGCGGCCAACCCCGAGAGCGCGCCGTTTCAAGCCTATAGCTGGTGGGTGGATGCCGATCTCGATGTGTGGGGCTTCATTGACTATCCCGGCTGCACGGCGGAGACCAAGCAGGACAACCCGGCATGGCGCCGCGCCACCTTCGGCGGCACACCGGCGCCCACCTTCCGCATCGCGCTGGATGGTGGCAAGGCTTGGGTCCAAGGCTGAGGGGGAGAGAGCATATGGCACAGTATGGCTTGATCGAAGCAGGCGGCACCAAATTCGTGCTGGGCGTGGCCGATGAACACGGCAACCTCTCCGCGCGCCACCAGATCCCCACCACCACGCCCGCAGAAACGCTGGGAGAGAGCCTAGCTTGGTTTCAGGCGCAGGATCTAACGCCAGAAGCCTTCGGCATCGCCAGCTTCGGCCCGCTGGACCTCAGCCGCGCCAGCCCGACATGGGGCCATGTCACCAAAACCCCCAAGCCGCATTGGAGCGGCGCGGATCTGGTCGGCCCCTTCGCGCGCGCCTTTGGCTGCCCCATCGGGATCGAGACCGATGTGAATGGCGCCGCCTTGGCCGAATCGCGCTGGGGCGCTGGCAAGGGGCTTGGCTCGCTGCTCTATCTCACGATTGGCACCGGGGTCGGCGGGGGCTTCGTCTCCGATGGCCGCCTGTTGTATGGGCTGTCGCATCCGGAGATGGGCCATATCCGTCTGCCCCGACACCCCGATGACCTTGACTTCGCGGGCGCCTGCCCCTTCCATGGCGCCTGCCTGGAAGGCCTCGCCGCGGGCCCCTCGATCATCGCGCGCTGGGGCGCCTCGCTGTCTGATCTGCCTGCGGATCACCCCGGCGCGGCGATCATCGCTTGGTATCTGGGCCAGGCCGTCACCACCTTTCAGGCGATCATGGAGCCGGAGCGCATCGTACTGGGCGGCGGCGTGATGGGCACACCGGGCCTGATCGAGCAAGTGCGCGCGGTGGCGGTAGCCTCTGGCGCGGGCTATTTCGCGGGCGATCCGGACAAGGTGGTGGTCAGCCCCGGCCTTGGCAGCAATTCGGGCCTGTTGGGCGCGCTGGCGGTGGCGCTGGCCGCTTAGGCCGAAACCCGGGTCACCAGTTCGGGCGCCATCACCACGCTGGGCGCATCCTCTCCCGCGATGCGCGCCAGCAGGCGCTCGACCAGATGATCCGCGCCCAGCGGCAGGTTCTGGCTGATGGTGGTGAGCGGCGGCACGGTCTGCTCGCCGATGCTCAAACCGTCATAGCCGATGACCTTCACATCGCCGGGCACCGTCAGGCCATATTCGGCCAGCGCGCGCAACGTGCTCATCGCGATCACGTCGGAGGCTGCGACAATTCCCTGCGGCCGCTGGCTGGTCGATCCCAAATAGCGCGCGATGTCGGGATGCGCCGCTTCGGCCACCAGATGCGCGGGCACCACCACCGGCGGCTCCAGCCCGGCCCGCGCCAGCGCCTGCTGGCATCCGGCAAGACGTTGGCCAATTTCGGGCGCCTTGGGATCGCCAAAAAACGCGATGCGTTCGCAGCCCTGCGCGATGAGGTGGCTGGCCGCCATATCGCCGCCGCTGAGATTGTCTGAACCGACCGAGCAATGCACCTGATCGCGCGCATGCCCGCCCCACACCACCAGAGGGCGATAGCGCGCGGCCACCCGCTCGATCGCCTCGCCCTGATCCGATTGGCCGATCACGATCAGGCCATCCACCCGGCCCGAATTGGCGACCCGCTCCAGCCAATCGCTATCGGTGGGGATCACCCGGCTGAGCAACAGATCATAGCCCCGCTCGGTCAGCTTATCCGCCAGCAGGCCCAGCATGGTGATGAAGAAAGGATCGGACATATGCTGCCCGGTCTCATGCCCCAGCGGGATCAAAACACCGATGGCATTGGTGCGCTGGATACGCAGGTTGCGCGCCAACACATTGGGGCGAAAACCATGCGCATCGGCCAGCGCCTGAACCCGCTCGCGCGTTTTCTTGCTGATCAGATCCGATCCGGCCAGCGCGCGCGACACAGTGCCGGTGGAAACACCAGCCAGTTCGGCCAATTCCTTGATATTGCGGATCTTGCTCATGCCTTGCCGAGGGTCCTGTTCATGCGAGCCGATCTGTGTTGAGCGCGCTCTTCGCAATTGCAAGATGAATCTGTCGTCATCAGGCAGAGGGCACGATATCAAAGGCGATATTCAGCCTTTCTCCGCCCGCCGTGGGCATGGTGCCATGCCACAAGGTAGAAGGAAATAGCACCAGATGCCCCGCTTGCGGCGCGATCGTAGCATAGGGCAACAGATTAAGCCCAAGCTCGGGCGGAGGCGCACCCAGATGGAAATGACCGGCGGGCGCAGTGCCCAACTCGGCCTCATCAGGCACGGCAACGTAAAAGGCGCTACTGATCCAACCCATCGGGTGCGAATGGGTAACATTAAAGCCCCCACCCTCCAAGCGGACGGACCAACTGCCACTGATCAAAAGACCTGCGCGCGGGCGGGAGAGCAAGGGATGCGCCGGATCATGCGGCGGCAGCGCGGCCACATAATCCTCCACCGACGCCATCAGCGCCTCGCGGGTGCGCGCTAAGATCGGCTCATGGCGCAACAGCACGCTGCGGTCGGTCTGCGTCCCCCCGCGCACCGATTGTTCGGCATAGGGGCATTGCGCGATGTGAAGCGAGCGGAGCAGATCAGCCAAATCCGCCAGTTCCCCCGCCCCCAGCCCCACCGGCGCCGCGCGCACATAGGGCGGATCACCATCCAGCCATCCAGCACGCGCATCACCCAACAGGCGCCAACAGGTCGAGATATAGGGCCACACCTGCCCGGCATTGCGCCCCCGCGTCTCAGGCAGGGCCAGCGCCAAGGCCTGCTCAGGATCACGCTGGCGCAGGGCTTGGCGGATGCGGGCGATGATCAGGAAATCATCCTGCCACTCCGCCGTGGCGGCCAGCAGGCGCTCGGTCTCCCCCAGATCGCCGCTCTCGCTGGCGATGAACAGGCGGGCTTGCAGGATACCCTTGGCGGGTCCGACATGCCGCTCGGCATCGTCCAAAATCGCCCGTGCGCGGGGCCAGTCGCGATGCTGCGCCACGGCGGCGAACCAGCCCAGCCAGAGGCCCACCACGCCCGGATGCGCCCGCGCCGTCTGCGCATAGCTGGCATCAAACCCCGCCGCATCCCCGCTGACCCAGCGCAAAGCCGCCAGAACCCGGTGCCCCTCCAGCCAATCGGGCGCTCCAGCCAGCGCATGGGTCAACAGATCAACCGCCACACCCACCCGCCCTTCGCTGGCTTCCGCCAAAGCGCGGTTGCGCAGGGCATCGCGATTATCGGGCCACAGGCGACAGGCATCGGCAAACAGCGCGGCGGCAGGATGCCCCAGCTCATAGCGCGCCTGCGCATGAAGAAAGGCGATCAACGGATCACTGGGCGCCAAGGCGCGCGCCTGCGCGATGGCGGCCTCGGCCTCCACCATGCGCTGCTGCCCCCGCAAGGCGCGGGCCTGCGCCATCAGGGCGCCCGGATCGCTCATGCCGGGCAATGCTGACGCAAGACATCGCCATGGCTGGGCGCGCGCGCGGCCTCCGCCACCATCGCCCCGCGCAATTTGCCCAACCATTCGCGCGCATCCACCCCGCGATGCTCCAGCAAGGGGTCAAGCGCCTGCGGCATATTCCCCTGCCCGATATGCACCGCCAGCCAACTGGGCGCGGCAAACAGATCGAGATCGCGCGCGATCAACCGCCCATGGCGCCGGAAATGCTCAATCTTCAGCGCCAAAGTATCAGGCACCTCCATCGCAGAGACATAGCGCCACAGCTCGCTATCCTGCCGCTGAGTCAGCTTATAGTGCAGGATGATGAAATCGCGGATGCGCTCCATCTCGCCATGGGCGATGCGGTTGAATTCATCGCGCGTGGCCGGATCGAAATCCCGCCCCGGAAACAAGCCGATGATCTTGGAAATATTAGCCTGAATAAGGTGGATCGAAGTGGATTCCAGCGGCTCCAGAAAGCCCGAGGACAGGCCCACCGCGATCACATTCTTGTTCCAATGCTGGCGCCGCCGCCCTGCCGTAAACCGCAAATGCCGAGGATCTCCCAAAGCCTTGCCATCGAGCCTTTGGCTCAACAAATCGACGGCGCGGGTGTCCTCCATAAACTGGCTGCAATAGACATAGCCATTGCCGGTGCGATGCTGCAACGGGATGCGCCATTGCCAGCCCGCCTCGCGCGCGGTGGAGCGGGTGTAGGGCGTGGGATCGCTCGCCTTTTCGCACGGCATCGCCACCGCGCGATCGCAGGGCAGCCAATGCGACCAGTCATCGTAACCAGTCTTGAGCGCCCCCTCGATCAGCAGCCCGCGAAAGCCCGAGCAATCGATGAACAATTCCGCCTCAAACTGCCGTCCATCCTCCAGCGTCACGCCCCGCACATAGCCGGTCTCGCCATACAGGTTGACATCGGCGATCTTGCCTTCGATTCGGCGCACGCCCCGCGCCTCGGCCTTTTCGCGCAGGAAACGCGCATAAAGCCCGGCATCAAAATGATAGGCATAGTCGAAGGTGGAGAGCACACTGCGCGGATCGCCAGCCGGATGAGTAAACTTGCCCGCCTTGGCCAAGGCCCATGCCATGGAGTGATCATCAAGCGGCGCGGTTTCGCCCTGTGCCCGCGCTTTCAGCCAATGCTGATGCAGCGGCACCATGTCGAAATCGCGGCCATAGGGGCCAAACGGATGGAAATAGCGCGAAGCCTCCGCGCCCCAGCCCACGAACTCAATCCCCAGTTTGAAGCTGCCCTGCGTGCGCGCCATGAATTCGCGCTCGTCGATCCCCAGCGTCTGGTTGAACAGGCGGATCGGTGGGATGGTCGCCTCGCCCACGCCTACCGTGCCGATCTCCTCGCTCTCGATCAGCGTGATCTGCGCATCGCGCTGCAAGGCGTTGCTCAGCATCGCCGCTGTCATCCAGCCCGCCGAGCCGCCCCCCACGATCAGGATTTTGCGGATGGTCTGATCTTCGCCCATGATCCTCGTCCCCCTCTGCCGGGCAGGAGTATTCCCCTTGCCCGCGCGCATCAACCCAAACAGAAAAGGCGGGCGGAAGGGTTTCCCCTCCGCGCCCGCCTTCCTTGCGACCCGTCAGGCGCGGATCAGAAGCGATACTTGACCGAAGCCGTGATGGTGCGGCCCAACATCGCGGAATTGTCAAAGATCGCCTGATTGGCCGAGAGGCCGCCCACGCCGCCAGTCGCCTGAAGGCTGCCATTGTTGGCGCGATAACCCAGCGTGTTGAACAGGTTGTTGACGTTGAGGCCAACTTCCACGGCTTCCACCGGACGCACCTTCACATAGCCATTGGCGAACATCGAGCCGGGCGCCATATATTGCCCGATCGAGAACTCCGACTGGCCCGACAGGCTGAGGCCCACAGCGGCCACGCCCATGTCATAGCTGGGCGAGATCAGGTAGGTCCACTTGGGCATGGCATAGGGCACCAGATTGGTCTTGGTATCCTTGCTATCGGTATACACGACATAGCCGTTCACCGAGAACTTGCCATAGCGCACATCGCCCGACAGTTCGACGCCGGTCGAGTGGAAGATCGTGTCGGTGAAAGGGTTCTGACCACGGCTGACCGCCGTGAAGTCATAGTTCGATTCCTTCACCTGCGCCCGGTAGAAGGTCGCCTCCACCCGGTAGCGCGCACCGCCCAGCGTGTTGCTGTGCTTCACGCCCACTTCCTGCTGCGTGACGGTGTTGACGGCCAAGTGATCGCCACCCGCCGTCAGCTTGCCATCAGCGGTGAAGTTGTTGCCGCTATAGAGCATACGGTCGGCGTTGAACCGCCCACCGCTCGATGCGCGGATGAACACATTGGTGGTATCGGTCGCCTTGTAGAGGGCGCCCACCGACCAGCTCGAATAGCCCTTGGTATAGTTCAGGCGATCAGCGACCGTCGAAGAGGTGTTATAGGTCGGCACCGTAGCACTGCCCAACGCATCGGTGATGGTGGCCGTGCCGGTATAGGTGGTGCCATAGGATGTGCCCTCGCCATGCATCGAATCCTGGCGGAACGAGGCAGAGAGATTCAGGCGTCCCAGATCGGCTTCCAGATCCAGATAGGCTGCATCATCGGTATAGGCCACATTGTAGCTGCGCCCGCCGCAGCAGCCGCCCCACTGGTTGTTATAGCCGGTCTGTCCATTGGCCGAGAGCTGCGCACCCGAAGAGGTAAACAGATCGAGCGGAACCGGGTTGCCATTGCTGTTGAGCGTCTGGATCGCGTTGTTGATCGCCCAATCCATCGCCACAGCCTGACGCATATGGAACCAGCCAACCCGAGCGTTCAGCTTCTTGCCGCCACCCAGATCAAACTTGCCCTTGAGCGTCAAATCGCTGGCCAGCGAACCCACGTCCTTCATGTTGACATAGGCCTGCGCGCTATTGCTGATAAAGGCGCCGGTATAGGCCTGCCCAGCCAACGGCCCAGCGGCATATTTGATGATCCCGACCTTGCGGTCATCACCACCCTGGATATTGTTAATGTCGCCGATCTTGGCACCAAGCAAACTGCTGGTCGCGGCCTCACCCGTCCACTGGTTGCTGAACGAACCGCTCATATCGGTCCAGCGCGCCTTCTCGTCGATCGAGAACACGGGGCTGAACTCATAGTGGAATTCGCCACCGATAGCGGTCGCCACCGGGTGAATGCCCTGCATCTGCACATTCTGCACAGCGCCCGACCCGTTCAGGATCTTGAAGGTCTGATTATAAATGCCCGTCGAGGAATATTCGCGCGCATCCACACCCGGAAGCTGGCTAAAGCCCGTGATCTTGTTGCCCGACAGATTGGCCAGAGCGGGCATCGAGGTGAAGGTCGGCTCCTGATCATCAAGGCGCTTGAAGTTCAGGCGGATATAGCCCTTGCCGTCGGCGATCTCCTTGGTGATGTTGCCCTTGATCTGATAACCCTTGCTGGCGGTATAGCCAATGTGGGTCGGGCCATTGCCGTTCACCACATAGCCGCCGACATGATAGGTCACCGTGTCCGAAGCGCGGCCACCGTAATCGAAATCAAGGCGGAATTCGCGATAGTTGAGCGCGGTGGATAGGCCGACCGAGCCGCCCTCTTCCTTGCCCGTCTTCGACACATAGTTGATCACCGCGCCCGGCGCCTGGCTGGCGAAGGTCGAAGAAGAACCGCCGCGAACCGCTTCCACGCGGTCCACATTGTTGTCAAAACGGACCCAGTAGTCGTTGTTGCCAAACTGCATGTCGCCAAACAACACGACAGGCAGGCCATCTTCCTGCAAGCCAACATATTCCGAACCACCGGTAGAAACGGGGATACCGCGCACGCCGATGTTGGCGTTGCCGCCGGGACCAGCAGTATCCATCACATTGAGGCCAGGGATCGCGCGCAGCACTTCAGCCTGCGAACGCGGCGTGAAATTGGCGATGGCTTCCTGGCTGATCTGCGAGACCGAGATCGAGCTGTTGCGCGCCGTCTTGCCAGAGCTGGCCGCGGTCACGACGATGGCGTCATCTGTTTTGGCAGGCGCAGGCGCCTCCTCGGCGAAAGCTGGCGCAGCAAGCGTGGCCAGACCCAGCGCAGCAAATGACACGTAAGACTTGAGAACGAACGTCTTCATCAGGTCCTCCCCCTAGAGGTATGGTGATCGCCCTAGCTCATGCTCGGGTCGATGCGGTGTCCTTCTCATGGCGCAGAAGACAATCGATTGCAATATGGCTTGTGCAATTGATTGCACAAGCTCTGTCATTGGCTCGGATTCGTAAAAACTGTGGCCTCCACGCCACAGGCTGCCCAAAGCGGGCCGCTACCCCTGCCCCACGCCCTCCACCTGACTGCGCAGAGCCGCAAGAATCGCTGGATTCACAGGCTTCCCCGCCGCCACCGCCCGTGCCAGCGCATCGATCATCTCCAACGCGCGCGCCAAATGCGCCGCGCCGGCCTGCCCCGGCTCGCCTCCTTCGGGCACCGCGCAGACATTGGCTTTCCCGCAAGCGTTACACCGCGCAATCATCGCCTGTGCCTCATCCAGCGTGCGCTCGGACTGACGGCGCTGAATGATCTCGCGCTCCAATTCATCTTTCAACTCATCAAAGGCCAGCACACGCATGGTCGCCCGCTCATCCAGCGCGGTATTCACCTGCCGCAGGCTCTCGCTGGACCGCAGTTTTGCAAGCTGGGTCTCGATTCGCGCGCGTAGCACCTCGAAATCGATCGGCTTGGTCACATAATCATCCGCCCCGGCGTCCAGCGCCTCAACCACGGCAGCGCTTTCCGCGCGGGCGGTGAGCATGATCACGGGTATGCTGGCGATCTGCCAATCCTGCCGCATCAGGCGCAGCACCTCGATACCGTTCATCGCGGGCATCATGTAATCCAGCAGGACCAGATCGGGCTTGCGATTACGGATGAAATCTAGCGCTTGCTGCCCCGATTCGGCTTGGTGAAGATCATAACCGAAAGGTTCGAGCCGCCGACAGACAAGCTGGCGGTTGCCCTCAACATCATCGACCACCAAAATGACCGCGCGACGCATACGGCCGACGGATGCGCTCATCGACTCTCTCCGTTCAGAAGGCAAAACATGGGGTCAGGCCGCATCCAGCACCTCGCTGATGCTAGATAGCAGGCAGCGTGGGCTTAGCCCGGCCTTCAGGATCACCGCCCTTGTGCAGCCCTCCAGCGCCGCGCGCTCCTCCGCGCGCAGTGATCGCCCGGTGACCACCATCACCGGCGGGCGCTGATCCAGCGGCAGATCGGCAATAGCCCTGATCAGGCCAAAACCATCACCATCGGGCATACCCAGATCGGTGATCACCAGCGCATAGGGGCGCGATGCGATCATCTCGGCAGCCTGCGCACCATTGCTCGCGCGATCAACGAGGAAGCCAGCCTGAAGCAGCCCCTTCTCATAGAGCCGCGCGGTGGCTTCATCATCCTCGGCCAGCAGGATCGTTCCGCTGCGGCGCGTGGCATAGAGCATCAGGATGGCTTCCAACTCATCGCCCTTGACCGGCTTCACCAGATGCTCGCTCGCGCCCTTGGCCAGACTCATCCGCTTGCGATCATCCACACTGACAATAATGGTGGGGATTGCGCGCGTCATAGGGTCAGCCGCCAGCGCATCCAGCACCGACCAGCCATCCATCCTCGGCAGCGCCAGATCAAGCAGGATGATGTCAGGCCGCACCTGTCGCGCCAGATCCAACCCCGTCTCGCCATGATGCGCCACTAGCGCGTCATAGCCATCTCGATCCAGCATCCGTCGCAACAGTTCGACGCTGCTCGGCTCATCATCCACGATCATGGCCAAGGGGCGGACGCGCTGCTGGGCGGCAGGAGCAACGAGCATGGCCACCGGCGGCGCGACAGGCGTATAATCCAACGCCAAATCGCGCGGCACACGCAGGGTGAAGACCGACCCCAGCCCCACTTCGCTGGCCACGCTGATCGTGCCCCCCATCATCCGGGCAAAACGATCCACCAGCGCCAGCCCCAATCCGGTGCCGCCATAGTGGCGCGTGGTAGAGGCATCGCTCTGGGTGAAAGGCTGGAACAGCCGAGCAATCTCGTCCTCACCCATGCCAATGCCCGTATCCGATACCGCCAGCACCAGATCATCCTCCTCAATCCGCGCCTGCACCGCCACAAAGCCGCCCTTGGTAAACTTGCAGGCATTGCTGCCCAGATTGAGCAAGCATTGGCGCAGCTTGGTAGCATCGCCCTGCATCGGCCCAATCTCTGGCTCGATGGTAAAGGCAAGTGTGTTATCCTGACGGGCCGCCAGCGGGATCAGCAGAGCCTCAACCTCGGCCAGCACCTTGCGCAGATCAAAACTGTGCAGATCCAGCTCCATCTTGCCCGCCTCGATCTTGGAGAGATCGAGCAGGCTGTTGATCAATTCGAGCAATTGTTGCGAGGAAGAGCAGATCCAGCCCACATCCTCTTGACTGCGGCGCAGACCGGCGCGTTCCAGATCCTCGCGCAGCACCTCGGCATAGCCGATGATCGCATTGAGCGGGGTGCGCAATTCATGGCTCATATTGGCGAGGAATTCCGATTTGGCCACATTGGCCGCCTCGGCCGCATCACGCGCGCGCGACAATTCCACCGTCGTGGCTGAAAGGCGCGCGTTTTGCCCTTCGATCTGGTCGAGCATGGCGTTGAAATTGTCGATGATCGGAGCAAAATCGGGGTCGCTAGCCCGCTCCACCCGCGCGGCCAAATCCCCTGAGGCGCGCACCCCCCGCATGGCCGCCTGCAAACCATGCAGAGCGTGAAATACCATCCGCCACATCTGCGTTGCCAAAGCGATGGCCAGCGCCATACTCACAGAAAACATAACCGCCGCCACAGGCAAAGTATCCGCAATGATCGCCCCGAGGCTGCGATAGCGATAGCCAAGCACCAGTGTTCCCACCACGCGATGGTTCGCCTCAATCGGCAAGCGATAGGTGCCAAAACTACCAAAATCGCCAAAGGCCCGATATGCTCTGGGATCGGCGCCCGCGCGCAAGGCTTCGGCTTGCTCTGTCGGGGTCATGTCTGGGCTGAGATAATCCACAACATGCTGATTGCCGCTGGCATCGGCATCCAACCACAACAGATCGCGCACACCGCGCACAGATTTCAAAACGGCCGCTGCCGCATTGCGATCATGCAGTGCGGCCCCCAATCCCAGATCACTGGCCAAAATCTCGGCAACTTGCCGGAAATGCTGATTAGTGGTCTGCCTCTCACGCACATTCTGCACCAAGACTAGCCCAAACGCAGAAGCCAGCAATGCAAAAACCGTCACCACTAGGCTCAAGGCGGTCAGCTTGGTGCGGAATGGCGCTTGCTTCAACACACGGGTGATCAAGCGCGCTATCATGGGTGGTCAGGTCCGGTTTGCTGTTGTGTCATGATTATGCCCGTGGCCATCGGCGGGCCTCCCTGCCCGCATGTTTATGCCCTCGGTTTAGCGGCGCGTGGTTAACCGTTCAGGCCGCGTCGCGCTCCGCAATATCCCGCATTTTAGCAATGTGAGCGAACAAATCAGCCTCTGGCATCGGGCGGGCTAAGTAATACCCCTGAATTGTGTGGCATCCGGCAAGGCGTAGCAGTTCAAATTGCGCTCGCCCCTCCACGCCTTCGGCCACCACCTCAAAGCCCAGCTCGCACGCCATGCCGATAATGCTAGCGGCCACCACCTGCTGTCGGCGATCTCCTGTAATGTGCTCCACGAGCGAGCGGTCGAGTTTGAGCCGGTCCATCGGCAGGCTCATCAATTGCGCGAGATTGGAATAGCCCGTGCCAAAATCATCCAGCGCCACACTCACCCCATCACGCCGCAGCCCATTGATACGCTCCAGCGAGAAAGCCTCGTTGTGCATGATCGCCGCCTCGGTAATCTCGATTTCCAGCAAATGCGGCGGCAAGCCAAAGCGGGTGAGGCAGGCGCGCAGCATCGGGATCAGCTCAATGCGGTACAGCTGCTTGGGGCTGACATTGATCGACATGCGCAAGGGACGCCCGGTGGCATTCCAGCATGCGGCGGTGCGAATGGCCTCCATCATCACCCAATCGCCAATGTCGTCAATCAACCCATGGGTTTCGGCGAAAGGAATGAAATCGCCCGGATAGACCAGCCCGCGCGTGGGATGGTTCCAGCGGATCAACGCCTCGACCGTTTCCACCTTCCCGCTCTCGATAGACCATTGTGGCTGGTAATGCAGGCAGAACTCGCCGCGCTCCAACGCGTTGCGCAGATCCATTTCCTTTTCCAGCAATTCATCTGCCGCGCGGCGCATTAAGGGAGAGTAGAATATATACCCCCCCAGTCCTTCCGCCCGCGAGCGTGCCCGCGCCGAATCCGCCGCCGCCAGCAACAGATCGAATTTGTCCTCCTCCGCCCCAACCATCGCCACGCCAATCGAGGATTTCACCCGCAGCGATTGCGAACCGATATGCAGCGCCTCGCCCATCACCCGCTGCAACCGCTGGATAAAGCGCTCCAGCTCCTCGCGACTATGCTCGCCGGGCAGGAAGACGGCAAATTCATCGCCACCCAGCCGCCCCAGCAGCACTTCTCCCCCCGGCGGCTCCTTGCCTCCATCCGCCAGCGTAGAGATCATCAACCGCAACCGATCCGCCAAAGCGCACAGCAATTGATCGCCCCCGGCATGGCCAAG
>Ga0302262_10000831_pt1 | contig 13103 bp, 9 predicted proteins | sample II_Fen_E3_4_FD_194557 | JGI IMG/M metagenome (GOLD analysis project Ga0302262, IMG submission 194557) | Peat permafrost microbial communities from Stordalen Mire near Abisko, Sweden - II_Fen_E3_4 | ecosystem: Environmental > Terrestrial > Soil > Wetlands > Permafrost | place: Sweden: Abisko...
GCGACGTCTCCAACGCGGTCAACGTGCTCAGCAACTTCGTCCGCTTCGGCGTGCCGATGATGTACCCCTACGCACTGGTGAAGGTGCGGTTCCGCGGCCACACCGACCTCTACCTGCTGAACCCGATCACCGAGGCGGTCCTCGACTTCCAGCGCGCGTTCTGGGTCGGCGCGACCAGCCATCCCGCCCGTACGGCGGCCATCGACATGCCGCCGAACCTCTTCCTGCTCAGCCTGCGTGCCCTGCTGATCAGCCTGGTGATCCTGGCCTTCGCGCAGATGACGTTCTCCCGCCTCGAGCGGCGGATCCCGGAGCGACTGCTGTGAGCAAGGCCGACCGGTCGATCGTGGTGCGCCACGTCTCCAAGACGTTCACGCTGCGCTACCACCGCACCCTGAAGCAGATGAGCGTCGCGATGGCGCGCCAGCAGGAGCTCTCGGACTCCTTCCTGGCCGTCAACGACGTGTCGTTCAGCGTCGACCAGGGCGAGTCGATCGGCCTGATGGGCCTGAACGGCTCGGGCAAGAGCACGCTGCTGAAGATGGTCAACGGGATCATGCGGCCCGACCGCGGCAAGGTGCTGACCAGAGGCCGGATCGCGGGCCTGATCGCGACCGGCGCCGGCTTCCACCCCCAGCTCACCGGGCGCGACAACGTCTACCTGAACGCCGCGATCCTCGGGATGTCGGAGGCCGAGACCCGCCGCAAGTTCGACGACATCGTGGAGTTCGCCGACATCGGCCGCTTCCTCGACTCCCCGGTGGGCCACTACTCCTCGGGGATGTTCGCGCGCCTCGGCTTCGCCGTCGCGATCCACGTGGACGCGGACGTGTTCCTCGCCGACGAGGTGCTCGCGGTCGGCGACCGGCCGTTCAAGCGCAAGTGCATGGCGAAGATGGAGGAGATCCGCGAGAGCGGCACCACGTTGTTCTACGTCAGCCATGCGGCCGCCAGCGTGCGACGGATGTGTGACCGCGTGCTGGTCCTCGAGAAGGGTCGGCTGGCCTTCGACGGCGACGTCGACGAGGGCATCAAGTTCCTCCACTACGACGATGACGACACCGAGGAGCTGACCGAGGACATCGCGGACGAGGAGCTGGGCGCCGACGTCTGAAATCTGACGCTTGTCGGCGTGTCGACTGGAAATTACAGGTTTGTAGTTACTCAGAAACCGTATCGCTGAACGTGTGACCAGTGTGAAACTTGCTACCCGTGTGACTCTTCCCCCGCACTGGAGTAGCCGGAATGACCCCCTCGCGCTCGCGCTTCGTCACGGCCTGTCAGCAGCTGCTGGCCCTGGCCGTGGTGCTGGCTGTGCTCACGCCGGCGGCCAGCCTGGTGACCCTCGACGTGGTCGGCTCCGGCCCCGCAGGACCCGCCGGCAGCGCCGTGCTGTCGCACCCGACCCTGCGCACCGCGGCGTACACCGCCGAGGCGGTCCGCGCGTCGAAGGTGCCCACCGCCCCGGTCAGGCCGATCGTCCGTGAGGTGCAGCTGACCTCCGCCGTCACGACGACCGGTCGCTCCGCCTCCACCACGTCCGCGGCCCGCGTCGTCGCGCAGCGCGGCGGTGCCAGCCGGCTCACCACGACGCCCCAGCCGGTCACCGGCTTCGGTGAGGTCGGCGTGAGCTGGGGCCCGGGCGTCGCCCTCCCGCAGGCTGCGATCAAGGTCGCGGCCCGCACCCGGACCGGCGGCACCTGGTCGGCCTGGCACACCGTTCCTTACGACCCGGAGCACGGCCCCGACCCCGGCTCGGCCGAGGCCAGGCACGCCCGTCCCGGCACGGACCCGCTGCTGGTGGGCAAGGTCGGCAGCGTCCAGGTGCGGGCCGTCAGCCGGCGTCCGCTGCCGTCGGACATGAAGCTCGCGGTGATCAGCCCCGGCCACGCAGCGCACACCGCGACCGAGCACGCCGCGCTCGACACCAGCACGATGGACGGTGACAACGGCGCCGACTCGGTCTACCGCGCCGTCGACCCGCAGCCGGTCTCCGGCGACTCCGCCCAGCTCGCCGCGGCCGTCTTCACGCCTCGACCGGTGATCTACTCGCGGGCCCAGTGGGGTGCCGACGAGAAGATGCGCAGCAAGTCGTCGCTCCACTACGGCGACGTGCATGCCGGCTTCGTGCACCACACGGTCAACGCCAACAACTACACACGGGCGGAGGTGCCGGCGCTGTTGCGCAGCATCTACGCCTACCACGTGCGGGTCCGCGGCTGGAGCGACATCGGCTACAACTACCTGATCGACCGGTTCGGCCGGATCTGGGAGGGACGCTACGGCGGCATCGACCGTGCCGTGGTCGGTGCTCACACCCTGGGCTTCAACGACGACTCCTTCGCCGCGTCGGCGATCGGCAACTACGAGCTGACCCGGCCGAGCCAGGCGACGCTGCAGGCCTACGCCACCCTGTTCGCCTGGAAGCTCTCGCTCCACGGAGTCGACGCGTCGTCCACGCGGCAGTACGTCACGTCGCGCTGGTTCCAGGCGATCAACGGCCACCGCGACGCGGCCGCCACCGCCTGCCCGGGCCAGTACCTCTACGACAAGCTCCCGACCATCCGGAAGATGGCCGCGGCCGACCAGCGGGGCTGGAGCGGGCGCCAGCTCGAGTCCAACCTCGCCTCGACCCCCGCGCCGGACCTCGTCGTACGACGGGCCAGCGACGGCGAGGCGTTCGTCGTCCCGACCGGCGGCCTGATCCACTTCCCGGCCCCCGTCACCGTCGCCACGGGCGTCACCGGCGCCACCGGCGTCCTGGTCTCCCGCGACCTGACCGGCGACCACCGCGGCGACCTGCTGGTGCGCCAGACCGACGGCAGTCTCGCGGTCCGGCCGGGCACGTCGTCGGGCACCTACGGTGCCACCGACCGGGTGCTCACGGCCTTCCGCGGCAAGGACCAGGTGTCGGCGCCCGGCGACCTCAACGGCGACGGGCGCGCCGACCTAGCTGCCCGCAACCCCGCCACCGGGGCGCTGGTGCTGTTCCTCCAGCGCCAGAACGGCACCTTCCGGCACGTCGCCGTGGGCACCTCCTGGAACTCCTACGACCTGATCTCGGCGGCCGGTGACCTGACCGGCGACGGCGTGCCCGACCTGGTGGCCCGCGACCGGTCGGGCGTCCTCTGGGTCTACGCCGGCGACGGGCACGCCGGCTTCGCGCCGCGGGCGCAGGTCCCCGGGAACTTCGGCTCCTACGCCGCCGTCACCGGCGGCGGCGACCTGACCCGGGACGGGCACCGCGACCTCCTCGTCCGCCGGCGCTCCAACGGCGACACCTATGTCCTGCCCGGCCGAGGCGACGGCACCTTCGACCACCGCCTCGGGCCGTACTCCGAGCTCACCCGGGCCACCAACCCGACGGTCGGAGCGGTCGCGGGCAGCGGGGCTCCCGACGTCGCCGCCCTCGTCGGCACCACCGTCAAGGCCTGGGTGAACCCCGGCACGTTCGACCTCGGCCGCCCGATCGACACCGGGGTGAGCTTCGCCGGCGCCAACCGGATCCTCGATGTCGGCGACTGGGACCGGGACGGCTACGGCGACGTCGTCACGCGGCAGTCCGGCACCGGCAACCTGGTGCTGTGGCGCGGGGACGGCCACGGCCATCTGCAGCGCGCCGGAGTGCTGGCCCGGGGCTTCGGCTCGGTCGCCCGCCTCGCCGCGGTCGGCGACATGACCGGCGACGGCTACCCGGACCTGCTGGGGCAGCCGCACAAGGGCGTGATGATGATCTATCCCGGACGGGGCCTGCCCGGCCTGCGGAAGGCCTACCCGGCGTACGGCTCGATCAAGGACGGGAGCCAGATCGGCGTCGGCCGCTGGAACAACGACGGCGCTCCCGACAGCCTGCTCCGGCGCGCAGGCTCCCTGACCCTCTATGCCGGCAACGGGCCGGGTGGACTGTCGTCGCCGAAGAGGCTGGCCGTGGACGTGTCGCAGTACGACTGGGTGATCGGCGTCAGCGACCTCCGCCTCACCGGCCACCCCGACCTGGTCGTCCGGCAGCGGAACACCGGCCGGATCTATGCCTTGCAGGGCACGACGAAGGGGTTCCTCCCGCCGCTGTACCTCGGCGAGGGGCTGGGAGGCTACGACCTGGCGGGCTGACCCGGGTCGAAGCGTGCCGTGACACGCTCTTCGGCCGCGATCCGCTCGCGTCTCTCCTCGGACGTGTGGGTGACCAGGACCATGGAACCGCTGCGAGCCAGCGGTTCGGTGAAGGAAGCGAGACCGGAAGGGGAAGCCGGGCTCGTCTCCGAGAGGAGGCGGCCGCCGTCGGCGATCTGACTCTCGACGGCGGCCGCTCTCCACAGCTCCGCCTGGGTGACGCCGGCGACGGCCGGGTCGTCGTCCGCGGGGGCCGGCCACGCTACGTACGCGTCCGGCTGCGCCCAGACCTCCACGCCGAGATCGTGGACGCCGGCCGGCAGGGCCCCGGGGAACCGCCCGGCGAGCGGGAGCAGGGCGCTGGCGACCACTGGGACCCGCGACGCCTCGCCGGCCCATCGGTCGACGCCGTCAGGTCCGGTCACAACAGCGTCGGCCTCGCCCTCCCACACCACCTCGAGCCCAGCCGCCCAGACCGCTCCCAGGACGACCGGAGCGAGCCAGTGGGCGGGGAGGTCCACGAGGACGCGGCTGCCGTGCTCCACCTCGAGCTCGTCGACGAGGAGTGAGGCCACCTTGGCGACCCAGTTGGCGTACGTCGTGACCGACAGCTCGGTCCGCTCGCCGGTCGCATCGTCGTAGAAGGTGACGAGGGGGCGTCCGGGGTCGTGCGCGAGCTGACCCGACAGCACCTGGGGGAACGTGGTCATCAGGCTGTCACTCTAGGGTGACCCCCATGCCGTTGATCGACCACTTCTGGGCCGTGGTGCCTGCCGGCGGCTCCGGCACGCGTCTCTGGCCGCTGTCGCGGTCGTCGTCCCCGAAGTTCCTGCACGACCTGACCGGTGCCGGGCGCACGCTGCTCCAGGAGACGGTCGACCGGGTCGGGGCCACCGCCGGAGAGCGGGTGCTGGTGGTGACCGGCGCCGCCCATCGCGCGCAGGTGGTCGCCCAGCTGGCCCACCTCGCGGCCGTCCGGGTCGTCGCCGAGCCGTCGCCCCGCGACTCGATGGCGGCGATCGGCTATGCCGCGGCGCTGCTCGAACGTGAGGACCCGGACGCGGTGATGGCGTCGTTCGCCGCCGACCACGTGATCGGCGACCGCGAGGCCTTCGACCGTGCCGTGACCCTCGCGGCGGAGGTCGCGACCGACGACTGGCTGGTCACCGTCGGCATCCGGCCGACCCTCCCGTCCACCGCCTTCGGCTACGTCCGCCAAGGTGCGGCGCTCGCCGGTCACGACGGGGCGTTCGTGGTCGAGGAGTTCGTGGAGAAGCCGTCGTTCGAGGTGGCCCGGAGATATCTCGCCGCCGGCACCTACCGCTGGAACGCCGGGATGTTCGTCGTCCGTCCCCGGGTGCTGCTCGACCTGCTGGCCGCCCGGCATCCCGACTTCGCCGCGTCGCTGCGTGGCCTTGCGGCGTCCCCGGACCGGGTGGAGGAGGTCTGGCCCACGCTGCCGCGGATCGCCATCGACCATGCCGTGGCCGAGCCGGCCGCGGCCGAGGGTCGGGTCGCGACCGTGCCGGGGGAGTTCACGTGGGACGACATCGGCGACTTCCGCTCCCTGTCCGACGTGCTCGGAGGGTCGGCCGGCGACGTGCGCGTGCTCGGGGACGCCGACCTCGTACGGGCAGAGGCGGCTTCGGGGCTGGTCGTGCCGGGCAGCGGCCGGCTGGTGGCGCTGGTCGGCGTCGACGACGTGGTGGTCGTCGACACCCCGGACGCGCTCCTGGTCACCACCCGTGCTCGCGCACAGGAGGTGAAGGCGATCGTGGACCGGCTCCGGGAGACCGGACGCGCGGACCTGACCTGACCGGACCTGCTACATCCCGTTCGGCTCGGGTGAGTCGCTGAACGGGTAGTCGTTCAGGTAGGTCTGGAGCGCGGCACCGGACACGCTCGAGCAGTACTGCCAGACCCCGACCTGCTTGTCGGACCCTGACGAGGCGTTCGTGGTGCCGCCGACCGACCAGTGGGTGAAGGCGATGTGCTGGCCGTCGGGGAAGGGCTTGCCGTCGGACGACGTCCACGGCACGGCCTTGAACTTGTCACGGAGGTCGGTGGTGCCGGCGAACTTGTCCGCGATCGCCTTGATCTGGTCCATCTGGGTGGAGTCCTGGGCGGCGGTGGCGTCGTACCAGAGGATCGTGTAGCCGTGCTCCTCGTTGTGCACCAGGGTGCCGAGGGCGGGACGGTCCTGGGAGGTGTAGAACTTCCGGGCCATGGCGTCGGGGGTGATGTAGTGCTTGCCGAACGCGGGCGGGGCGTCGGTGTAGGTGACCGGCGACCCGTCGGCGAGGTGCTGCTGGTTGCCGTCCGCTGGCTTGGTCGTCACCTTCTGGCAGACCGAGGCGGGCGAACCGATGTCGGTGAGTGGCTTGCTGCCGTACTTCGAGGTCCGGATGGAGTCCATGATCGGGCCGAAGGCAGCGGCGGCGACGATGCCCACGGCCACCAGGACGCACACCGCCACGATGATCGTCCCGCGGCGGCGCTCGGCGGCCTTCTGCTCGGCGCGCATCTGCTCGACGACCTTCTGACGGTCGGTGCGGGCGGTCTTGGACGACTTGGCCATGGGTGCTCTCTCTGCTTCCGGGGCTGCCGGACCGGGTGGGGTGCGCAGAGTCTACGGAGTGACCCGGCGCAACCGAACTCCCGGACCGTCGTTCGCGACGGGCGTCCAGCCGTGGGCGTAGGCCGCCACCTCGGCCGCCCAACGGATGCGCGGATCGTCGCTGTCGATCACGACCTGGCCGTCGCGCAGCGTGACCTCCGACCCGGTGAGCTCGGCCAGGACGGTCGTCAGCTCGTCGGGCTCGTCGGCGACGCCGAACGCCGAACGGTCGCCGTCCCTGACCCCGAGCGCGGCCAGGACGGCCTCGCGGGCGCCCAGCCCGAACAGGTCCGCGCCCTCCGCGCGGAGGAGCGCGGCCGCTCCCGGCCCGTGGTCGCCCGGGGGGAGCACCAGGTCGCTACGGCCGCGGATCACGGTGAAGGGCCGTCGACCGAGCTTGCCGGCGGCCAGCTCGGCCGCGCCGGCGAGCTCGTCGGCGACGGCCGGCGCGGTCACGGCCAGCTCGTTGCCGTAGCCGTCCTGGCGACCGGCATGGTCGTCGAGCACACGCAGCCCCGCCGCTCCCACCGCGATGTCCGTCTGGCCCTCGCGCCAGGTACGTCCGGCGGTGTCGGTGACCACGACGGCCACCTGGGCGCCGGCCCGGGTCGCCACGGACTCGCGCAGCGCGCGGGCGGAGGCGTCGGGATCCTCCGGGAGCAGGACGATGTGCCCTGGCTCGACGTTCGAGGCATCGACCCCGGCCGCGGCCATGGTGAGACCGAGGCGGTTGACCACGATGGAGAGAGGTCCTCGACGAGCGACGACGCGACGGGTCTCCGCAGCGATGGCTGCAGCGCGGTCGCCGGACATCACCCGGCCTTCGGCCTTGCTCACCACCTTGCTCGTCACGCAGACGATGTCGCCGTCGGCGAGGTCGGCCACCGACAGGAGGAGGTCGGCGAGGTCGTCACCGGGCCGTACCTCGGCGACGCCGTCGGGCGCCCAGACGGTGATCATGCGAGGCTCATACGACCAGGTCGAGCGCTGCCGAGACCATCGCGGCGGTCGCTTCGGGCGAGGTCATCAGCAGGGGGGCCGCTGCACACGCGAGCCCGGCCTCGCGGACCCGGGCGACGTCGCCCCCGTCGACGGTGTCGACCAGCCAGCCGTCGAGCACCCCGCCGGCTGAGCGGGCGCCGTAGTGGAGGCCGACACCAGCCGCGGAGACTTCCACGCCGATCGCGGTGAGCATCTGGTGGGCCATCCCGCGCACGTGGGTGCCGCCGATGATGGGCGACAGCCCGACCACCGGCGCGCGGGTCGCCACCAGGGCCTCGCGGACCCGGGGGACGCCGAGGATCGTGCCGACGCTGACCACGGGGTTGCTCGGTGGCACCAGGACGAGCTCGGCGTCGGTGATCGCGTCGATCACCCCTGGCCCGGGGGAGGACTCCTCCTGGCCCACCACCAGGACCGCCTCCGCCGGCACCTCGGCGTGGAGCCGCACCCAGTACTCCTGGAAGTGCACGACCCGGCGGCCACTGGGGCTGTCGGGGTCGGCGATGGCGATGTGGGTCTCGACGCGGTCGTCGGTCATCGGCAGCAGGCGGACGTCGGGCTGCCAGCGCCGGCACAGGGCCTGGGTCACCTCGGACAGCGGGAAGCCGGCGTCGAGCATCTGGGTCCGGACCAGGTGGGTCGCCAGGTCGCGGTCGCCCAGTCCGAACCAGGTCGGCTCCACGCCGTACGCGGCGAGCTCCTCCTTGGCGCTCCAGGTCTCGTCGCGTCGGCCCCACCCGCGGTCGGGGTCGATCCCGTTGCCGAGGGTGTACATCACGGTGTCGAGGTCGGGGCAGATCTTGAGCCCGTGCAGCCAGATGTCGTCGGCGGTGTTGGCGACCACGGTCACCTCGGCGTCGGGGTCGACGCCGCGCAGCTCGCCGCGGCGTACGGCGTGGAGCAGGCCGCGCAGGAAGGTCGCCCCGCCCACACCCCCCGACAGGACCGTGAGAGCTCGCATGGACGTAGCCTCTCGCACCCCCGGGACCCGGAGGGCGGGACCCCGAGTCTCCGCGCGCGGGCCGGGTGATGTTACACAGGTGTCATTCGGTCTGTCAGCCGAATGACCAATACCAGATCATGCCTTGACTTCCGGTAACGACAGGCGTGTAATTCCCACAGTGTTCTTCGGACGGTATGGGCGTCCGAGCGGGTAACAGCCAGGGTCGAAAGGGCGATGACCGTGAGGGAACTGTTTCTCCTCGACGCGGACGCCGAGGAAGCAGGATGGCAGGAGCGTGCTCTCTGCGCTCAGACCGATCCGGAGGCGTTCTTCCCCGAGAAGGGTGGCTCCACCAGAGAGGCCAAGAAGGTCTGCCTCACCTGCGACGTGCGGGGCGACTGCCTCGAGTACGCGCTGATGAACGACGAGCGCTTCGGGATCTGGGGCGGGCTGTCGGAGCGCGAGCGTCGCAAGCTCAAGAAGCGCGCTGTCTGATCCATCGACCGGATGACCGTGGGGCCGAGCGGGCCGCCCCACGGTGACCCGGGTCACCGCGGCCACGAATGCGAGGGCTCTCCGGCCCGACGCTAGGGTGACTGACCGTGAATCCGACGGTCGTGGCCCTGCTCGTCAGCCACGACGGGTCCCGGTGGTTGCCTGCCGTCATCGACGGGCTGCGGAGCCAGACCGTCCCGCTCGCCGGGGTCGTCTGTGTCGACACCGGCAGCCACGACGACAGCCCCGATCTCCTGCTCGACGCCTTCGACGAGGTGGTCACCGTCTCCGGCCGGACGGCGTACCCCGAGGCGGTGCGGATCGGTCTCGAGCAGGTCCCGGTCGAGGCGGCGGAGTGGGTCTGGCTCCTCCACGACGACTCCAACCCCGCTCCCGACGCGCTCGAGCGGCTGCTGGACGCGGCCGCTGCCGACCCCGAGGCCGACGTCCTCGGTCCGAAGCAGCGCGAGTGGCCCTCGCTGAAGCGCCTGCTCGAGGTCGGGGTCACGATCTCCGGCACGGGCCGCCGGGAGACCGGGCTCGAGGCCGGCGAGTACGACCAGGGCCAGCACGACGAGGTCCGCCAGGTCCTCGCGGTCAACACGGCCGGCATGCTGGTCCGCCGCGCGGTCTACGACCGGCTGGGCGGACTCGACGACAACCTCCCGATGTTCGGCAACGACCTCGACTTCGGCTGGCGCGCGGCCGCGGCGGGCGTCCGGACCGTGGTGGTCCCGGAGGCCGTCGTCTTCCATGCCGAGGCCGCGCACCGCGGCGTCCGGCGTACGCCGCTCACGGGCCGCCACACCCACTACCACGAGCGCCGGGCCGCGCTCTTCACGCTGCTGGCCAACGCCCCCGCACGGGCTCTGCCCTGGCAGGTCGTGCGACTCTTCTTCGGCACCCTCCTGCGGATGATCGGGTTCCTGGTCGTCCGCTCGGCCGGGGAGGCTCTCGACGATCTCGCGGCTCTCTTCTCCGTGTACGCCGGCCCGAGGGAGATCCGCCGGGCCCGCCGGGCCCGCAAGACCTCCGGCGACCACGACCCGAAGCCGCTGCTCGCGCCCTGGTGGGTGCCCTACCGGCACGGCCTCGACTTCGTCGGTGACATCGCGGCCGCCGCGACCAACCAGGCCCAGGACGTCGCCGACCGGCGCCGCGCCGCCAAGGAGGCAGCGGCCCCGGCGCCGATGCGCCGACCGGTCGTCGTACCGGACGACGAGGACGCCGTGGCCGAGGACACCGGGCTGGTCGCGCGCTTCTTCACCAACCCGCTGGCCGTCGCCCTCAGCGTCGTGGTGGTGCTCTCCATCGTCGGCGTCCGCGAGGCCGCCGGGCTGGTCACCGGTGGCGGTCTGGCTCCGGCGCCGGCCGACGCGCAGGCGCTGTGGACGCTGTGGATCGAGTCGTGGCATCCGCTCGGGACCGGCACCGCCGTCCCAGCGCCGGCCTACGTCGTGCCGATGGCGGTGCTCGGGTCGGTGCTCGGCAACAGCGCTGCCGCCGCGGTCTCGGCCGTGCTGCTGCTCGCCGTACCCCTGGCCCTGTGGGGTGCCTGGCGACTGCTGCGCGTGGTGGGTCGCCTGGTCGACCCAGGAGGATCGCCCCGCTGGCTCGTCGCCCTCGGCGCGGTCACCTATGCGCTCGTGCCGGTGACCTCCGGCGCCTGGGGTGACGGTCGGCTCGGCGTGGTGGCGGTCGCGATCCTGGTGCCCTGGATCGCGCACGCCGCCCTGGGCTTCTCCGACCCCGAGCCGGACCGCCGGTGGCGCGCCGCGTGGCGGACCGGTCTGCTGCTCGCCGTGGCCGCGGCGTTCGAGCCCGTGGCCTGGGTCTTCGCTGTGCTGCTGGCCCTGGTCGTCACCGTGCTCGCCCTCGCCGTCACCCGCAGCCTGCCCCGCGACCGCAGCATCTGGGGCCCCCCCGTCGTGGCCCTGGGGGTGAGCCCGGTGCTGCTCGCGCCGTGGTGGATGCCCGCCCTGTGGCACGGTGCGGGCTCGCTGCTGCTGATGGAGACCGGCCGTCAGCCCTACCCGTCCCTCTCGTTCACCGACCTGCTGCTCGGCCGGTTCGGAGGTGACGTCGGTGGGCCGTGGTGGCTCGGAGCGATGCTCGTGGTCCTCGCCGCGCTGGCGCTGATCCCGCGGGCGACCCGGATCCCCGTGCTCGTGGCCTGGCTCGTGGCGGCCGTGGCCGCGTTCACCGCCACCGCCCTGTCCTTCGTCCCGCTGCCGCTGCCCGGCGGCTCCGTCCGGCCCGGCATCGCCGTGATGCTCGTGGTCATCCACGGCAGCTTCGTGCTCGCCGCGATGCTCGGCGCCCAGGGCCTGGTCACGATCCTGCGGCGCTCCCGGGCCGAGCACCACCAGGCCCTGCTCGTGGGCCTGGCCGTCGTCGCGGCGATCATCCCGGCGATCGGGCTCGGCTGGTTCGTCTGGCAGGGACCCGGTGACCTGAACAGCAGCGAGGACACCGGCATCCCGGCGTACATGACCGACTCCTCGATCGAGTCCGACGCGAACGGCATCCTGGTGATCCGCGGCGACGTGGCACACGGGTTGCGCTACACGATCCGGCGTGGCGACGGCGACACGCTGGGGGAGAACGAGATCCAGTACGCCTCCGAGCCCGACCCGGCCTTCACCGCCGACGTGCGGGCGCTGGTCTCGCGACCCACCCCGGCCGTGGTCTCGGACCTCGCGAAGGCCGGGATCCGCTACGTCGTCCTGCCGTCGCCAGCCGACGGCGACGTGGCGGCCGGGCTCGACGCCACGGACGGCCTGGTGCAGGCCAGTGCCGAGAGCCGTACGACGCGTGCCTGGTCGGTGGCCCCAGCGGTCGACCCGCACGCGATGGACGGCCCCGGCTCGCCCGCACGCGCTCTCCTGCTCGTGGTCCAAGGGATCGCCGTGCTGGTGGTGCTGGTCCTCTGCCTGCCCACCTGGCGCGCATCCCGACGTAGGAGCGACGACTCATGAGCCCCGGCAAGCGCGCCCGCGGGCCCGATGTGGTCCGGCGCAGCCGCACCCCGCGGCTCGACGTCACGACGGTGCTCGCTGTCGTCATTCCCCTGCTGACGGTGGGCCTCCTGGCGTTGGTCCGCATCCCGCCGGTGCACGACACCGACCAGCCGCCCGCGCTCACCCAGCTCACCAACGCACTCGTGGTCTGTCCGTCCGGCCGCCCCGGCTCGCCCGACGCGGCGGTGTCGACCGCGTCCGGGTCGTCGGGCGACGTGTCGGTGTTCGCGGCGGGACAGCAGCAGTCGGTCGCGGTGAGCACCGGCGCCTCCTCGCCCGTCGACAGCCCCGAGTCACTCGTCGTACGCGGGTCCGACGACCTGGCGCCCGGGCTGGTCGGGCTCCGGTCCGGCACGGCACCGCTGAGCGCACTGGCCTGCACGGTGCCGTCGCCCGAGCAGTGGTTCACCGGCATGGGCGCGCGGGCCGACCACGACTCCGTGATCGAGCTGGTCAACCCCGACGCGGGGCCGGCAGTCGCCGACGTCACCCTCTACGGGTCGCACGTGTTCAGCACCCGTCGCCTGCGCGGCATCCTGATCCCCGGCCACAAGACGATCACCCTCGACCTCGGCACGGTGATCCCCACCCGGACGCTGTTCTCGGCCCATGTGGTCGTCTCGCGTGGTCGGCTCTCGGTCGACGTGCGCGACTCCTCGACCGACCTGGCCACCCATCGCACCCTGCGTGAGTGGCTGCCCCGTCAGCTCGCGCCCGCGCTCACCAACGAGCTGCTCGGCCTGCCCACAGGCCCGGGCGAGCGCACCCTCCAGCTGGCCAACGCGGGCGTCAACGTGGTGCGGGCGGAGATCAAGGTCGTCACCGGCGACACCAGCTTCGTGCCCGACGGCCTCGACCCGGTCTCGGTGCCGCCGGGGTCGACCGTGAGCGTGCCGCTGACCGCGGAGCTCGGCAA
>Ga0302262_10000832_pt1 | contig 13099 bp, 7 predicted proteins | sample II_Fen_E3_4_FD_194557 | JGI IMG/M metagenome (GOLD analysis project Ga0302262, IMG submission 194557) | Peat permafrost microbial communities from Stordalen Mire near Abisko, Sweden - II_Fen_E3_4 | ecosystem: Environmental > Terrestrial > Soil > Wetlands > Permafrost | place: Sweden: Abisko...
TATGGCCAGTTTTCAGCGCGCGACTGGCTTGGGCGATGACCTCTGCGGCATCGCCGAGCAGGGTGATGGCGGGCAAATCCTGCGCCAATTCCAGCGCCTTGATCAGGGCGAGCCATTCGGCGTCGCGATTGGTGCCATGGCCCAGATCATCGAAGACATGGGCCATGCCGCGCAGCATGACGGCGGCTTCTATCCGGCCCGGATTGGGGCGGGCGCCGCCATCGAAAAACACCTTTATGCGGCGGGGGGGCTGGCTCACGCGGGAGGCTCCATGCTTTCGGCCAGTTCGGCGATTTCGAAGGCGAAGCGGGACCAGCCGCGCATTTTGGCGGCTTCTTGCGTGGCGGCGCGTTTTTTGCGGGCTTCGGCCAGCGAGCGGGTATGGCCCCAGAACACCTCGGTCTTGCCATTTTCCAGCGTGGCGACGATGCGCCAATAGTGGGTGAAGGGATCGGTGGTTGGCCCGATGGTCTTCACATAGCCATCGGGCATGGTGGCGGTTAGATAGCGGCGCTTCTTCTTCATACGCTGCCCTCATCGCGCAGTTGTTTGCGCGGTGCAACGCCGCTAACCGAAGCGGATGACCCAGACTATCGCTTTCCTCGCCTGTTCCGGCACGCTGCCCACCTCTGCCCTGCGCCGCAAGGATGCCTTTGAGCATGATCACCAGATTGCCGCGTTGCGCGCTGGCTTGGCGGGGAGCGGGGTGAATGTGGTGGAGGTGGATTGGCGGGCGCCGCTGGAGGAGCTGGCCGCTTATCCGCTCGCGCTGATCGGGACGCCATGGGATTATGCCGAGGCGAAGGAGGAGTTTTTGGCGCGGCTGGAGGCTTTGCAGGCGGCGGGGGTGAGGGTGTGCAACCCGGTCGATATGGTGCGCTGGAATGCGGATAAGCTCTATCTGCGCGATTTGGCGCAGCGGGGGGCGCCATCAATCCCTACCCTGTGGGCGGAGGCGCCGGGGGCGGGGGATATTGCGGCGGCCTTTGAGCATTTTGGATGCGACCGGGTGGTGGTCAAGCGCCGGGTGGGCGCGGGGGCGGTGGGGCAGGCGAGCTTTACGCGCGGCGATCCGGCGATGGCGGCGTGGCGGATGGAGCAGGCGGCGATGATCCAGCCCTTTCTGCCCGCGATCCAGACCGAGGGGGAGCTGAGCTTCATCTTTGTGGATGGGGCGCTGAGCCATGCGTTGATCAAGCGGGCGCGGACGGGGGATTATCGCATCCAATCGAGCTATGGCGGCACGGAAACGGCGCATAGCCCTGCGCCCGAGGATCGCGCGGCGGCGGAGGGGGTGATGGCACTGTTGCCCTTTGCGCGGGCGCCGCTTTATGCGCGGATCGATATGGTGCGCCTGCCGTCTGGCGGGTTGGCGCTGATCGAGGCGGAGCTGATCGAGCCTTATCTCTATCCGCTGCAGGGGCCGGGTTTTGCACAAGCCATGGCGCGGGCGGTGTTGGGGCGGCTGGGGGATTGAGGCTGCGCTTTGGGCCTTCCGATAGCTGCTCTGGGCCCGATACGGTGAGAGCGGTAGCCAGCTAACAGATCTTTATGGGAGGGCACTTCGCGATCAGCCCATAGGCTCGGTTTCGTGAGTTCTCTTTGGATGCAGATAACGCAAATATACGCTTTGACGGTGGCATCGTTGATTTTGCTAGCTGCGGTATCGCGAGCCACCATGTAGCTGAGCGCTTTTTGCATGACAACGAAGACACCAGCCGCGGACCAACGCTGAAAGCGGCGATAAACGCTGTTCCACTTTCCATACTCAACCGGCAGGTGGCGCCATGGCGAACCTGTGCGGGCAATCCACAGCATGCCTTCGAAATACACGCGATTATCCTTTGCAGGGCGACAGCCGCGACCACGCTCAGGCGGCAGCAGCTTGGCGAGGATCTCCCATGCGTCGTCTGGCAACCCAATGTGTTCGCCAAATGCTGCTTGCGAAGGATGGTTTTGCATCGAAACCCTTTTTCGCTGTTAATCGATATCAACGAGGGAAAGCTGCGGTTCATTTTCAACAAAAGGGCCTGAAATGGATTAATTTTTCAGGCCCTTTCTTGTTGTGTTGAACCGCTCCTAGTTAGGCTTCAGCCATCAAAAGCGGAAAGTCAGGCTGCTTTTGACGCCCGAGGCAGACCGGGTGCCCAGATAAGCATCGGTGCTCCACGTAATGGCCGAGGTCAGCTTGGCCTGAACGCCCAGGCTGCCCTTGATGCGGGTGGAGGCAATGCCAAGATTGGCTACGGACATGTTCACATCTTCCACACTGACATTGGCGGTGGCCAAGCGCATTTGATGCGAAAGATCCTGATCAAGCCCCAGCGAGGCCGACAGATTAACCGCACGCGCCACCTGATAGCCCAGCTTCACCTGGCTCTTGAGCATGGCATAGTTCTGGCTCTGGCGATGGATAGTCAGGCTGTCGAGCGCATCAACGCCACCTTCGGTGAAGCTGTTGACCGAAGAGTGAACACCCAGCAGTTCGACCGAGGCATCAACCGAGAGCGGGCTGGAGGTGTGGAAATATTCCAGACCGCCGCCATAGACCGTTGTCTGACCACGCACCTGATCAAACCCGGCTGTCCCAGCGTTGGTGACGCGCGAGCCCTTCAGCAGATATTCGCCATAAGACACGCGGCCAATCAGGCGCAGATCGCCCTTCAGGGCGAAGGGCACCACGGTGCCGGCCGAATATTGATCACCCTTCAGCTCGCTGCGCATCAGATCCGAGGACACATGGCCATTGCTGCGCGCATAGGAGACCTGAAGCTGGCCAAAGGACCATTGCCCGGCGGCGCCGATGTTGAAGTGATCATTGACGGCGCGATAATCGACATAGCCGTCCTTGTGATCGTTGCGCTGGCTATTGGCGCTATACGATCCGGTCATGTAGTAATGCGAAGCCTTGTCGATGGTCGCGCCATTGAGATCCAGCAGGTTATCCAGAACCGATGTCTTCACCTGATCGATCAGGCCGACATAGGCTTCGGGCGATGCCTTGGCAAAGACCTGCGAGGCTGCGGCCTGACCGCCAGAGGCCAGCGCGCTGGTCAGATATTCCAGCAGGCGCCCGCCATAATACTGGTTCACACCGCCATTGGTGTTCATCCGGACTTGGTTAAGCATGGCTACCTGATTGGGAGTGCGCGCCACAGCGGCTTCGAAACCGGCTGCGTTGTAATCCCCAAGGCCCACCACCGAGCCGGTGGCGATATTATAGGCGACCGTCTTGCCAAACTGGCTGGTGACTGTGCCGAAATAGCCCGACACAGCGCCCGGCGCGAATTTGAAGAGCTGAACCTTTTGGCCAAGGCCCAGTTCATAGCTGTTGGCATTGGTGATCGCGAGGGTCGAGCCGCTGGTGATGGCCAGCTTGCCCGAAATCACGATCTGATCATAGCCGCCAGCCGCAGCCGACAGGCCAGCGCCCGCATTGCCCTGAATTTCCATCTGCGCCGTGGACAGGTTGCCCAGAGTCAGATTGGTCATGCTGATCACGCCGGGCGAATTGCCGGGGGTGAGGGTGCCCGCGCTGGTGCCGCCGATGGTGACCGAGCCGTTGATCGTGCCGACGCCGCTCAGCGTGCCGCCGCCATTCACTAGAACCGTGGCGGAGGACAGCGTGCCGCCCACCGATCCATCGGCATTGCCCAGATGCAGCGTGCCGCCGCCGTTCACCACGGTGGAGCTGGCGTTGACGGTGCCCAGCAGATTGAGCAGCCCGCCATTCACCAGCAAGGAGGTGGTGTTGAGCGTGCCGCCGGTCAGGATGTTGAGCGTGCTGCCACGATCCACTTCAAAGCCGCTGCCCGTGGCGTTGATCGTGCTGCCGAGCGAGAAGGTGCCCGAGGTGACCTTGATCTGGCCGGTGCCGTTGATCGTGCCATAGAAGGAACCGCCATTGGCCAGATTGAGCGTGTTCGCGCCCAGATCGATCAGGCCGCGACCGGTCAGATTGTTGATGGTCTGGTTGCCCGCCACCAATTGCAGGGCGCCATTGGCCGCCACATTGACCGAGAGCGCATTGTCGAGAATGCCAGCCCCATTCACGGCAATCTTGCCCGCCTCAATATCAAGGTAGGACGGGGCAAAGCTGCCCGCCGCGCCCGACAGGGTGAGCGTTGCGCTGCCATTCTTGATCACCGAGGAACCCGTGCCCGAAATCGAACCGGCATAGGTGCCATTGGCGGTCTGGTTGATAGTATAGACCGAGCCATTGGCCAGACGGATCGCGCCGCCAGCGCCGGACAGCGATCCGGTGGACAGATCGCCCGCCACGGTGAGCGAACCGGCATTCTGGGTATAGGAACCCACCACGGTCGTATCGCCGCTTACGCTGATCGTTCCGCTGTTGGTCAAGCTGCCACGCACAAGCACATCGCTGGCGGCGGTCAGGGTGCCGCTGTTGGTGGCATTGGCGCCAACATACAGCGTGGTCGCATCGGACAATTGCCCGCTGTTGACCAGATTTTTGCCTACAGTCAGTGTGCCCTGTTCGGCCACGGTGCCCGCATTGGTGAAATCGCCGACGGTGGTCAGGCTGGAGTTTGCGGTCAGCGTCATCGTGCCCGTGGCGCTGTTGTTGACCGCGCCGCTGACGAGAATCTGGCCATCGCTGTTCACGGTCTGGCTGTTGGCGATTGAGGTGGCATTGATGGTCGAGCTGGTGGCCTGATTGATTGTGCCGCTGTTGGTCACATCATTGAGCACGGCCTTCACGCCGCTGGCGAAGTTGATCGTGCCCGAATTGGTGGTTGAGCCGGTGACATAGAGCGCGGCAAGGCTGGGCGAGGCGAAGTTGGCATTGACCACCCCGCTGTTGCTCAGGCTGGCCTGCTGCGAGGCCGCGTTCAACTCGATCGTTCCGGCATTGGTGACCGCGCCGATTGCGTCATCGGTGCCCACGATGAATTTGGCGCCATCGGCCACCGTCACCGCCGGCGTATCGGCCAAGGTGCCGCCGCCGGTGGTGTCGATCGTGCCCGCGTTGATGGTCAGGCCGCCGGTGAAAGTGTTGGCGCCCTGAAGCGTCAGCGCACCCGCGCCGGTCTTGATCAGCGAACCAGCGCCGATGATCGTGCCCGCATAGGTGCTGGCGCCAGATTGGTTCAGGGTCAGCGTGTTGGCGATCAGGCCCGAGGTGCTGCCCAATTGCAGGACGCCAGTGGGGTCTTGGAAGCCGGTGGTGGTGATGGTGCGGCTGGCGGCGGTTTCATCGGCGCCGGTGCCATTACCCAGAATGACCATCAGGCCATCGTTGGTTACGGTTGAGGCGGAGGAGAGATCGCCGCCCAGATTGATCGTGCCGCCATATTGGTTGTTCACCGCGCCCGAAACCGTCAGGCTGCTGGCGGTGGTGATGGTGCCGCCCGATTGGTTGGTGATGCTGCCGGTGGTGGTCGCGCCGCCCAGATAGATCGTGCCGGAATTGGTCAAGTCTCCGGCCGTCACCGCGCCATAGGCGTTGAGCGTGCCGGGGGCGGAAACAGTCACCGTGGTGAACTTTTCGGCGGAGTAGAGATCCACCTCGCCGCCGGTGATGGTCAGATAGCCGCCATGGGTGGCATCCATCATCCGCCCGGTCGCGCCATCATAGCTGGTGCTGACCACGCCATTATGCACCGTCAGGCCCGAAAGGCTGTTCTGATTGGTGAAATAGGCGGTGCCGCTATAGCCGATGTCGTTGATTTCCAGTGTGCCATTGGTCCACTTGCCCGCGAGCACGGCATAATCATTGGCAGTTTCGGTGTTGTCATAGACCGCGATGCGGCCATTGAGCGTGTTGAGATTCACGTTGTTGAGCAACGTGACCACGCCCGTGCCATAATCGGAGCCGAACAGCAGGGTGGAACCATTCGTGACGAAACCGCCCGAATTCCACGTCAGATCCTGTCGGGTGGTGCCATTGGTCACCACGCCGAAGTTGAGCACCAGACCATCATCGCCCGCGGCAAAGCCGCCGCTGCCCGACCACGAGATTTGCGTGGAGAGCAGGCCAATGCGGCGCTCGATTGTGCCCGAAGTCAGCCAGACGCCGCTGGTTTCGTTCGCCAGATTCGCGCCGATGGTGCTGCTGCCGTTGAACTGAACATGGCTGTCGGAATTGATGCCCACGCCATCATCGGCCTCCAGCGTGGCGCCTTCGATATAGGTTTTGCCCGAATAGGTGTTCTCGCCCACCAATTGCACAAGTCCGCCGCCGGTGATGTGCAGATCCGCGCCATTGCCCGAGGCATAGGATGCCCCGTCCATGCCTGCCGCGCTATCATCGGCAATGGAGCCTTCGATGCGGATGGTATGCCCGGCGCCGGGGGCCAGAGTTACCAGGCTGCCCTTCATCATGAAGATGTCGCTGCCCGCAGCATCGCCCGCTCCGCCACCATTGGCTGAGGTGCCTGCCAGCACGCTGTTGTTGCGGAACAGGGAATCGCCGGTGATCGTCAGCGAGCCGCCATTACGCACGAAGATCGCGCCACCATAGCCCGAACCGCCGCCGCCTTCGATGCCATAGGTGGTGACAAAGTTGCCATTGGAATCGATGCCGATGCCAAATTGCGTGCCGCTAGAGCCAACGCCGCCGCCAAAGCCGCCATTGCCGCCATCACCAGCAGAGCCAGTGGCGCCGCTGATATTCCCGCCATCTGGCGAGGAGCCGCCCGCGCCGCCATTGCCGCCCGAGCCACCGCCAGCGCCAAAGCCACCCTTGCCGCCATTGCCGCCATCGCCGCCATCGCCGCCAATCGCGCCATCGGTTCCCGGATTGCCCACGGCATTGCCGCCATTGCCGCCCGCGCCGCCCGCGCCGCCGCCAAAGAAGGCGGCGCCCGCGCCACCCTTGCCACCAGCGCCGCCGCCGCCGCCATTGCCCGCCGCGCCCACTTCATAGGCATCGATGGTGACCGCCGTGGTCCAGGCAGCCTGAATGCCAAGCCAAATATTGTCTGCTGTGGTTTGGGTTGCCCCCGCCGCTTCCAAGGCAGTGAACAGTCCAGCCAAAATTGTGAACTGGCCAGCCAAGCCAGCGGTTGTCGGAATTGCGGCAGCACCTGCCAGCGCGGTAAACGCTGCAGCAACACCGGTAAAGTCGGCAGTAAGCGTCGTATCTCGAACCGCCATCGCCGTGTCATAGATCGTCTGGGCTGCACCCATCACCGTGTCATTGGTGACCGTTGCGCCATCCGAGCCATTACCACCGTTGCCGCCCTTGCCGCCAACCGCGTTGGCCGCAATCGACCCAGCAGCGCCGCCATAGCCCGTGCCACCATCGCCCCCGCTCAAATAAGCGAAGCGCGACGAGGCCCCTGCACCATCATGACCGGGTGCGGCGAAGCTTGTCACAGGAATGTTGTTCATCGCACCACCAATGGTGCTAACACCGCCCGTGCCGCCGGTTGCAGTATTGCCGGTCAGTTCCACATTGTTCAGCGTCAGATTGGCGCTGCTATTGACGAAAAACACGCCGCCAAGGCCGCCGCCGCCGCCGCTGCCCGATCCGCCGACTGTGCTGTAATTGGTATAAACAGTGATCTGATCACTGGAGCCCAGCGTGGTGTTGCTCGAAACAACCGTGCCGGTTCCGCCTTGACCATCGATGATGGTCGGGGTGTCCGCCGCATGGGCAATGGCGCCAAGCGGTAGCAGGCTGATGGCCATAATTGATGTGGATTGCAAAAAGCTTATACGTTTTTTCACAGGTCGCCCCTCTGTAAGTAGATGGTTTTTCCCAATAAAAATGTGAATTTCTCTTTAGAAAATCTCATTGAATGGGTTTGTGTGTGTATCATCCGCCATTTCTAAGGTGGAAATTGGCGACGCGCAGCCTCAAGCCTCCTCGATAAATGAGGAAATCTGTATTGAAGGCCTTCGAGTTGTTTGCGATTTTTGAATTAAAGGAATCGCTTGCTTCAGCTTTTTAAGCTGCGCTGGAAAACTTCCTGCCCCATGTTTTCGCCAAAGCTCCAAGAAACGGTGTTATTCGTATTCATTTCTCTGATACGGGCAGGCGACGCACCTATGCCAGACCAAGCTGGCTCATTTTGAAAAATGTGGACAAAATGCGTTAACCATCATACGCGTTGCCCAGCTTAGCCTGCGGCACCTCTCTATTGGCGTAATTGAAAAATGGATTGGCATTTACAATCGCTTGGCTTTCCGCAGACACTGGCTGAAGTTTTAAAATTGTCGCCTCCGCAAATTGACCTTCTCGCCGACAATTTTTTGAGTGAAGAAATTTTAATAAAAGATGAATATTCTAAAACTGATTTTTACGGTAGAGATTATACGCTAAAAATACACCGACTTGTCGTGCGATTGTTAACAGAAGCGCATCTCAGTGGAGTAATTTCGCTTTCGCGCTTGGTTGATCAGGATTATACCGCAGGCAATGCGTTTGTTGCGCTTTTGGCGGAGGTCGGGCGTATTTCGCCAGAATCGTTCATGTCTGGCTCTTTCGAGGTGCACAGGCCTATTGCTATCCGGGCCATGGCCCGCTCTTTTCATTGCCCATATGAGACCATGCGCCGCGCGCTTCGCCGCCTATCGCAGTTGGAACTGGCAGACCTGCGCGAGGATGGTGTCGTTCTTAAGCCGGGTGCTATCGAGAGGCCTGATGTGCAGGCGTATCTCAATGACATTCATGATATTACAGTTACCCTTGTTGATGACCTATACAATTTTGCAAAGTTGCCCGTTCCACAGTCAAGCCATAGCGCTTGCCCTGAACAGTTTATCAAGCTGGCTTCTCTGGATTTACATCTTCTTGCCGTAGAGGGGATGCAGAATATCTTTCTGGATTTTTCATCGCTTATGCTGACTGCGGCCATTACGGCAGGCAATATTCGGCATATCACCTATCATCCTGAATTGGCTTTTACCTACGCAGGGGCGGACCAAGTTCCGCCCATGAGCATGCGCAGACCTGTGCAGTTCAAGGCCTTATGTGATGTATTGCCCATCTCACCCACCACGGCATGGCGACGCATCACGGCCATGAAGATGATTGGCTTTATCAAGGCCGTTGATGGCGGATTGGTGGTTGATAGCCATTGGCTCCGTAATTCCCGACACATTTACAATGCCTGTGATCGCATTGATCGGATGCGCCATATCATCAAGCGGATGGCATTGAGCGGGGTGCCGCTGGACGACGTGAGTAGTCTTTATATCAAGGGGCGGGTTACCCCTGTGTCGTTGTAAGCCTTTGCGAGGGCGCCGGGGCAGCGCATCTATCTTTCTTCCCGCGCTATCCTGTGGCAAAGCGCGCGCATGACTCATGCACCTGATCTTGTCCTCGCCAATGGCACTGTTCACACCCCCAACGGCCCCGCGCAGATTGATGTCGCGGTGCGCGATGGCAAGATCATCGGGCTGGGCAGCTATCCCGATGCGGCGCGGCGGGTGGATTGCACCGGGCTGGATATTCTGCCCGGCGTGATCGACAGCCAGGTGCATTTCCGCGAGCCGGGGCTGGAGCATAAGGAAGATCTGGAAAGCGGCAGCCGCGCGGCGGTGCTGGGCGGGGTGACCGCTGTGTTTGAAATGCCCAACACCAACCCCAACACCGATTCGGCCATGCGCGTGCATGACAAGCTGGAGCGGGCGCGCCATCGTATGTGGTGCGACCATGCGTTTTATGTGGGCGCGACCAATGAAAACGCCGCCGAACTGGCCGATCTGGAGCGGATTCCCGGCACGGCGGGGGTGAAGATCTTTATGGGCGCCAGCACGGGCAATCTGCTGGTGGCCGAGGATGAGGCGCTGGCCCGCGTGTTGGCCCATGGTGTGCGCCGTGTGGCGATCCATGCCGAGGACGAGGCGCGGATGAATGCGCGCAAGGATTTCCGTGTGGAGGGCGACCCCAGCAGCCACCCGGTGTGGCGCGATGACGAGAGCGCGATGCTGGCCACGCGGCGGATTTTGAAGCTGGCGCGGGCTGCGCGGCGGCCGATCCATATATTGCACGTCACTACGCCCGCCGAGCTGGAAGTGATCGCGCAGCATCGGGATATCGCCACCTGCGAGGTAACGCCGCAGCATCTGACTTTGCGTGGCGAGGAGGCTTATCCGCGCCTTGGCACCTATGCGCAGATGAACCCGCCGATCCGCTCTGGCGCGCATGTGGACGGGCTGTGGCACTGGCTGCGGCAGGGTGTGCCCGATGTTTTGGGCAGCGATCATGCGCCGCATACGATCGAGGAAAAGGCCAAGCCCTATCCCGCTTCGCCCAGCGGTATGCCCGGTGTGCAGACGCTGTTGCCGCTGATGCTCGACCATGTGGCGGCGGGGCGTTTGACGCTGGCGCGGCTGATTGATCTGACCAGCGCCGGGGTGCAGCGCATCTTTGGTTTGCAGGGCAAGGGGCGCATCGCGGTGGGCTATGATGCCGACTTCAGCGTGGTGGATCTGAAGGGGCGTTTCACTGTGACGCAGGATTGGCTGGAAAGCCGTTGCGGATGGTCGCCCTATACCGGCATGGAGCTGTCTGGCCGGGTGGTGGGCACTATCATTCGCGGGCATCAGGTGATGTGGGAGGGCCAATTGGCCGATGCGGCGGTGGGCGAGGCGCTGCGGTTTGCTGGGGCGTTGTAAGGGAGTTTGCCCGCCGGAGGCACTGGTTTACACCACAGCATCCGAATGCAGCGCGCATTCGCTCTCGGCTTCGGTTTCGATCTGGATCGTGGCGTGGCCGATGCTGAAATCGTCGGCCAGTTCGTGGGCGAGGCGGTGGAGGAAGGCGTCGCCGGGGTGGCCGGTGGGGATGGTGAGATGGGCGGTGAGCGCGGTTTCGGTGGTGCTCATCGGCCAGATGTGGAGATCGTGGACGGCGGTGACGCCGGGCTGGGCGGCGAGGAAGGCGCGCACGGCATCCTGATTGATGCTGGGCGGCACGGCGAGCAGGCCGAGCTGGACGGATTCACGCAGGAGGGACCAGCTCCCCAGCGCGATGATTGCGGTGATGGCGAGGCTGGTGACGGGGTCTACCCAGTTCCATCCGGTGAGCAGGACGATGCCACCTGCGATCACCACGCCAGCCGAGACGGCGGCATCACCCAGCAGGTGTTGGAAGGCGGCGCGCAGGTTGAGGTCATCCTTGGCCCCGCGCATGAACAACAGGGCCGAGAGGCCGTTGATGGCGATGCCAGCAGCGGCGACGCCCATCATCAGCGGGGCGGCCACGGGTTGCGGCGCGGCGAAATTGCGGATCGTTTCGATCAGGATGGCGCCCAGCGCGACCCACAACAGTGAGGCATTGGCCAGCGCGGCCAGAATCGAGGCGCTCTTCATCCCATAGGTGTAGCGGGCCGAGGGTGGGCGCTGGCTGAGGCGATTCGCGGCCCAGGCGAGGATGAGCGAGAGCACATCGGAGAAATTATGCCCGGCATCGGCCAGCAGCGCGGTGGAGTGGCCCATGATGCCTGTGGCGATTTCTACGACCACAAACAATAGGTTAAGCCCGGTGGCGATGGCGAAGGCGGGGCCGTGAGTGGGGCCGTGATGGTGGTGGCCATGGCCGTGGCCATGTGCGTGATCATGGTTGTGATCGTGATTGTGGGCGCAGGCGCCATGGTGGGGATGGTGATGCGAAGAGTGGTGGCCTGTGCCCATGATAAATCCTGATTTGCCGCGTTGCACAAATGTCGCACCGGGGGCGAATTCGCAAGGATGGAAATGGGGCGGTCAAGCCCCTGATCGATGATTTTTCCTTAAATGCGAAACAAACATACTTGTAAGTAAGCGGGATTGGAAACTTTATTGCCAGACCGGGGAGGTTGCTCGGGAATGGTGGAATGAGTGTCAAAAACTCGTCACAAAGCCCTGTTTAGAACGCGCGCAGACATCGCTAGGTGTTTGCGATCAGCGCCGCCCTGATTTGGGGTTGGGGTGGCGTTTGGTCTCACGTGTCGCAAAACTGTCATGCAGGGGCATCCAACCATGCGCAAAATTATTTCTCCGGCTTTTGCCGTCAGCACTATCGCGATCGTCGCCGCGTCTATCGCGACCCCGGCCTTCGCTCAGTCCACAGGTTCTGTGGAATTCGAAAGCGTGATCGTGGTGACCGGTAAGGTCAACAAGGCGATCTCGGGCGTGACCACCCCCGATACGCCCAAGGCCAAGCAGGTGCTTGATGCCGATTTCATCAGCAAGAGCAGCCCGGGCCAGTCGATCAACGATGTGATCAACATGATCCCCGGCGTGTCGTTTTCCAACGCTGATGCCTATGGCTCCTCGGGCGGCACGATGTATATTCGTGGTTTCGACAGCAGCCGTATCTCGCAGACCTTTGACGGTATGCCGCTCAACGATACCGGCAACTATGCGCTCTATTCGAACCAGCAGCTTGATCCCGAGCTGATCGAGCAGGTCAACGTCAACCTCGGCTCGACCGATGTGGACAGCCCCACGGCGGCCGCCACCGGTTCGACGGTGAACTATCGCTCGCGCGATCCCTATGCCAAGCGCGCCGCGCAGATCATCGCTTCGGGCGGTGATTACAGCTTCCGCCGCCTGTTTGGCGTGGTGGATACCGGCAATCTGACCAGCTCGGGCCTGAGCGCCTGGGTGTCGGGCAGCACCTCGTATAACCGTTTCTATGCGGATACGGGCGGCAAGGTGTTCAAGCAGCAGTTTAACTTCAAGGTAAAGCAGCCGCTGGGCGACAATGGCGATTTCGTGTCGATCGCGGGCCACTTCAACAACAACCGCAACAATTTTGCCCCCTCGATCCCGCTGGTGAACCAGAATGTGGGCACCAAGGTGGTCAACAGTGCGAGTGGTGCGCGCTATCCCACCAGCTGGGATGATGCGCAATATTCGATCAATTGCGCCGACACCACCAGTGCCAGCAAGTCGACCACCGGCTATGGCGCGTTTGAATGCCGCTATAACCCTTCGCGCACGGCCAACCTGCGCCTGAACTCGCGCTTCACGCTGGCTGATGGGCTGGTGCTGACCATCGATCCCAGCATCCAATATACCAAGGCCAATGGCGGCGGTGTGGGCACGCTGAGCGAGGGGACCAATACCAATGGTTTGGTCGGTTTCTTGGGCGGCGGCTATTATGCTGGCTATGACGTCAACGGCAATGGCGCGGTCAACA
>Ga0302262_10000836_pt1 | contig 13068 bp, 18 predicted proteins | sample II_Fen_E3_4_FD_194557 | JGI IMG/M metagenome (GOLD analysis project Ga0302262, IMG submission 194557) | Peat permafrost microbial communities from Stordalen Mire near Abisko, Sweden - II_Fen_E3_4 | ecosystem: Environmental > Terrestrial > Soil > Wetlands > Permafrost | place: Sweden: Abisko...
CGCTTGCGCTCGGCACCAGCACGGTCTCCTGGAAGTCGGCGTCGTAGCCCGCGGTCCGTGGGCCCGTGCCGTCCGGATCGGTGGCGGTCGCGCCGGTGTCGAGCTGCGCGAGCTCGGCGGCGAAGGGGTTGATCAAGCGGCCGCGCACGTCACGCGGATCCGATCTGCGGCGGGCGCATGTACATGGCGAGGATCGCGTCGATGTCCGGATTGCCGACGATGCCACCCTGAAACCGCAGCGGGTCGAGGTTGTAGCCCTGGTCGCGGGTTCGCTCGCTGACGATGCGCCAGCGCTGCTGCCGGTCCTCGCGACGCGAGGTGTCGGTCATCAGCGGGAGCTCGCGCAGCACGAGGAGCTTGGTGACGTGGCGGATGAGGTCCGGTGTACAGCCGACCGCGGTACCGTCCGGGTCGGTGTAGCCGAACAGGCCGTCGACGACGACGTTCTGCGGGCCGCGCAGCCAGACCAGCGAGCCGAGCCCCAGGCTCGCCGCCGGCGTCGACTGGACGCCGAGCAAGTCGGACTCGTGGAAGAACTCGAGCCGCGGGTTCTCGCGGTCGTCCGGATCGAGGAGCCCTTGGGTGAGGTGGCGGTTGTAGACCCGGAAGAACGACGGCGTGACCGGCAGCTCGCCGACCTCGGCGGGCATGGCGAGGAACAGCTTCACCTCGCGGACGGCGATGATGGGAAGGCCGAGGAGCTGGGCGCGGCCGCCGCTGCCGTCGAGCGTCAGCGTCATCGCGCGGGGCGCGAAGCACCGGCCGGTCATGCGGTCGACGAACTGGGTCGCGAACCCGAGCAGCCGAGCGAGCCGGGCGTCGCTCGCCTCCGCCACGGTCACGCCCTCGTCACGCAGGTCCGAGACCCGGGCGTAGACGGTGCGGTACGAGCCGGCACCCGCGGCCAGCACGTCGAACTCGACGGTCACGACCTGCTCGGGTGCGTCGAGCGTGGCCTGGACGAACCACCGCAGCTCGTGGCGGCCGAGCGGCTCGGTGGCCGACGGGGTCCAGCGAGCGACGACGTGGCCGGTCCCGAGCTTGTCGCCGGCCGGCCAGCGCTCGGCGGTGTTCACCGGGGCGCGCGCGCCCGCGGCGTCGGGGAACACCTGGACCGGGCTCGCACGTTTCGTGTCGTCGCTCGCGTCGAACACCTGGAATGCGAGGGCCGCTGCGTCGGTGAGGACGCCGACGACGGGCGTGAACTGGACCCATCACCGCCTGCGCTGGATCGAGCCGTACTGGAAGGGACCCGATATGGCGGCGATCATCGAACACGCCTACCGCCTGGAGGCGTGATCCTCGGCCTTGAACTCAGGCGTGAACTTGCGGCGCTTGCGCGGCTTGGACAACTTCGTCGGACTCATGGATACCTCGCTCATCATGACGGAAGAGGGATGGAAGGTGTCCACGGAAACGGGGGAGGCCTACACCGGCGGCGCGCTCGGTCCGTCTCCGCATCCGAGCCGGTTGTTCGTGTTCCTCCGGCGCGAAGCGCGAGACCAAGGACCGGCTACGCTGCCGAGCGAGGCGATCACGGTCCACGACGTGGCTGGGCGCAAACTGTCGAACCTGTGCCCGCAGACCGGCCGCGTCGATCACCAGATCGGATACTTGCCGTTCTGCGCGCCGGTGGCCGCCGGGACCTATCGCCTGCGCGTCGTACCCACGCATCGCGACGTCGCGATCAGCGTGCCTACCGGGCGAGCCGCTCAGGTCTTCGTCGCCGATCGGCCGCGTAACGCCGCCGCGTTCCGCCGCGCGCTCCAGGCCGCGGTCGAGGATCCGGTCGCTCGACGCCGTCGCGCCTGGTCGTCGGAGCGCAGATCGAGGGTGTCCGGGGCGCCGAGTACGATGCCCGCCGCTTCCAGGACGTGCTGCGGGCGCGCGGCTTCGACGTCGACCTCCGGATCGGCGGAGCCGCGACGCGGGAGGGGATCCTCGCCGGGTACGAAGCGCTGATCGCCGCGTCGCAGCCGGGAGATGCAGCGGTGTTCTACTTTGCGGGCATGGCTTCTACAGCCCGGTCGTCGGCGGGGAGTCCGGACCGTGGACGTGCATCGCCGCGACCGATCTGCCGCAGAGCAGCGCGGGCGACTGGCGCGGGATCACGGTGTGGGAGCTGATGCGAATGCAGGCCGAACTCGCCCGCCGGACGAGGAACGTCACGGTCGTCCTGGATTGCGGGTTCTCGGTCCAGATGAGCCGCGACGTCGCGGTCCGGGACGCCAACGCACGCGCGCTGCGCCCGGTGCACGGCGTCGACGCGCACCTGGCGACTCTCCGCACCCGGTACGGCATGGCCTTCACCGACGAGCTCGTCGAGAACGTGGAAGCGGTCGTGCTGTGCGCGTGCAGCGAGGCGGAGTCGGCCTACGAGTACCCGGATGCGGACGGCGCGTACCGCGGTGCGTTCACGGAGGCGCTGTGCGACGCCCTCGATGCGGCCGCGGACGCACGGATCAGCTGGCGGGCAGTGATGGACCATGTCCGCTCGCGCGTGCTCGGTCGCTTCTTCACCCAGCGGCCGAGCCTCGAAGGGCCGATCGATCGACGGCCGTTCTCGGTGGTCGAGCCCAGGGTGGTCTTGCCGGAGCCGGGCGGCCCGAGCAGGAAGAGGATCGGGGGCCTCGTCATGGTTCTTGGCGATCGTCGCGACCTCGCGTGCCCTGCTCGACGGCTCGAACGATGATCGCCGCCAGGGTGAGGTGCGTGTTGCCTTGCCAATGCTCGAACGCACGCACAAAGCGAAGCTGTAAGCCGGTCGCCAGGTGCTTGAAATCGGGAGTCTCCTCCTCGGGAGCCAAGGGGAAGTCCTCGACCATGGGGACGTCGTCGTTGCTTCTGAGCCTCCGCTCGACGCTCTCGGCAGCGGCGCGCTCCCAGCCCTCCATGGACTTCACGCCCGCGAGCTCGCGGCTCAGCGCGGCCTCGGCAACGCGGGGATCGATCACGGTGACGTTCTGGTCGAGCGTTGCCATCAGCGTGTCCGGCTGGCCTTCGTCTGCGGCAAAGCATCGGTTGACCAATCGGCACCGCATGGCGATCACCTCGGGCCCGAGCCGCGGCGCGAAGAACCTGGCTCCCGCGATCGCTCGCTCCAGCGAGTTACACTGCAGCGTCATGGTTCCGCGCGCCGGAAAGCGGATGCGCCCAAGGACGATGGGCCGCTTCTCCTTCGGCACGTCGTCATAGCCGCCGGCCGGGAATCGCAGCGATGCGGCTTCGGCGTGGTACTGCCACTGCCAGCCTCGCTCGATGGGAGCCTTGACCATGCAGCGGAGCGCCGCGAGCTTCCTTCTCACCAAGGACGGGTCCGGGACAGCATAGTAGAGCCGCACCGGCTGGAAGGGCTCGTTCGTCATCGTCGCGAGGAGGTATCGCTGCTTCGCCGGCCTGGTCTGCATGAGCTGGTCCTTGTCGGTTCCGTTGGTCAACGAGAACCGCGGTGCGTGTTCTCGTCGGTGGCGAGATGGCATTTCTTGTACTTCCGAGCGCTATCGCACCAACACCGCTCGTTGCGGCCGGGTTGGCGTTCGCGTCGCGCGGGCGACGACGGCATGACGGGTTCCGCTCGAGCCGCCGGGATCGCAATGACCTCGCGTCGGTGCGACTCGAGCAGCGCGTCGAGCTTCCATGAAAACACCTCAGCCGGTTCGCGACCGCGACGACACTTGCGCTGTTGCTCGGCGGTCAGCGTGCCGCCCAGCTCCTCGATCGCCTCGCGCAGCTCGATGAGCGCGTGATTGGCAAGCGGGTTTTCGCTTTCGACGATCGTGTACCGGTCGAGGGCGTCAAGTAAGTGCGGGACCGCGCGTGGGTCACCGTAGATCGCCAGGTTGCCCGCGCCGGACGACGGCTCGCGCCGAAGCTGGTCGATCAGGAGATCGAAGATCCGGTCGTCGTGGGTTTGCCACCCGGCGAGGGCCGCGCTGAGGCTGTAACGGAACGTCGGATCCGTGTTGTTGGCGAAAGCGCGTATCACCGGCTCGGTGGCGGCGCCGCCGATCTCGGGCAGCGATTGGATGATCTTGTCGTGCAGTCGATCTTGCATGGAGGTAGCCGAGAGCACCCGAAGCATCGGCTCGATGGCGTCCGTGGCGCGCAACTCGCCGAGCAGTTGCGCCGCGTGAGCGGGCCCCCAGCCATCTACGGGCGACTTCGAGAGGGCATCTTCGAGGATCTCCAACAGCGCTGGCACGGCGGCCTGACCCAGAGCGAGAATATTGTCGTGGATCTCGTCTGGCAAGCGGTAGTCAGCGTCATGCAGTCGACGCACGAGGCTGTGCACCTCCATCGTCATTGGTGCATCCCCGGAAACATCGCCCGGTGCCGCTTCACCATGTCATCGGCAAGCGCACGAAACTCAACTGCATCTCGGTCGTCGGGGAGCTTGCTCAGCATCGATTCGAGCAACCGCTCTCGTTCGTCATCCTCGGCGAGTGCGAGGTTCCAGAACAGCATGCCCAGGTTGATCGACTTTTGCCGCTCGGCGGCGTCGTCGCATCCGTCGAGCAGCGGTTGGACGAAGCGCTTCATCTGGGCGCCCGGACCTTCGCCGCGATCCTTGGCCGCATAGAACTCGACAGCGCGGTCGAGAACACCGGCTGGCAGATCGCGACCGCCGGACACCAGCAACGGTCGACCGCCGTGATGAACGATCCGGGGCGCGAGCCGTGGAGGTGGCGCGAGCGCACGCTGCGCGGCTTCGTCTTTCACCAGGCAGCACTTCTTGTACTTGAGGGTCGAGCCGCAGGGGCAGGGTCCGTTTCGGCTGGGCACGATACGATGCTAGCCGCCGGGTCTGACGGCCCGGGATCGACGACCTCGAGACCGCCTGGCCTACCCAGAGCGCGCTCGCGGCGCTGCTCGGGTCAAAGTCCCCGCGATCACCAAGCACCTGAAGAACATCTTCGAGTCCGGGGGGTTAGACGAAGCGGCAACTGTTTCCAAAACGGAAATGGTTCAGTCACCCTCTACAACCTCGACGCGATCATCGCCGTCGGCTACCGCGTGAACAGCTACACGAACCGGGTGACATGGGGCATGAGAGAGGGGCCGGTGAACCAGTGAAAGCGACTGCCCCTCATCAGCGGACCAACGCCTCCCGGATTTCCCGGAGCTCGTCCTGCGTCGAGACCTCCTCGCGCGGCGCGTGGCCACAGCGGCCGTACCAGTAACGGGCGTTGCCCAGATCGCCCTCCATCCGATGGACGACGGCGTGTATCCAGTCGGCGATGGGATCTCCTTCGTGGTCCTGGACGCTCAGATGCGCCCGCTCCCAGTCCCGCGATCTCGCCGATAGCGACGCGGAGCGTAACGTCCGTGCGCGTGCACCTGGTCATGTGCCCTGCCTGTACTTGATGAGCTCGGCGGCGAGCACGCCGCTCGCGTACACCGCCGCCCGCACGGCCTCTTTCGTCGCGCCGAGCAGATGCAACAGGTGCTCCAGGCGGCGATCCTCGACGCCGTCATCGTCGTTGGAATCACCCCACGTGAACTGCTCAAGCTGGTGTTCCGTGGCGCACACCATGGCGTCGGCCCGGTCGATGTTCTGCCGGAGAGCATCGAGCATGCCAGCGACATCGACGCACGGGGCGGTCAGCAGGCGCCGTCGCGTCACTGAGCACCTCCCGTCGCCGACGTGAGCATGAGCGCGCCTCCGCATGACGCGGGCACTCCGCGAGGGGATCGACCGAGCGGCAGCCCGCGATCGCCGGATCGCGACCGATTGGATCCTGCGCGTCCTCGAAGATGCCGTCGCCGAGAGCGACGCCAAGGCGGCGAAGAGCGGCAAGTAACGGCCCGGACCGGGCGCCAGAGCAGCGCGGCGATCACGCGATAGCCCAAGCTCCAAGATCGCGATCGAGCAACAGCGCGCCCCCGGCGCTGACCGTGCCATCGCCGGCCCGCCCGGAGCGAGGCAGGTCTTGGCGGTAGCCCGACGAGCCATCACCCGAATGCGCGAAGGCCGCGTTCTTGGCGACTGCCAGCACGAGCATCTCGTTGCACAGGTTCATCAGCACGCGACGGTTGCCGGCGGCGTGCTCGCACACGGTGCGCTGTAGCTCGTCGGTCATGAGCGCCGGGTTGCAAGCGGCCGCCAGGATGTGGCGCAGCATCGTGCCGAAACAGATCTTTGCGTTGAACTTGGAGCTCAGGATCCAGCCGCTTTTTTCCGTTCGGCGAGCACGCGCCGGAGGGCGTCGTTGACGGCCTCGGCGGAACCGAAATGCAACCAGAGCTCGGCGTCGATGGCGACGATCTCGCCCGCGCTGCGGTTGGCGTGGTGACCGCGTCCTGGCCGACGCTGAAACCGCGGCTCGCGGATCTCGGGCATCTCCTGGAGAGAAACGTCGGTGGGCTCACTCGGCTTCTTCATAGTCGTCGTTCATGTCGCGTGGCGTCGCGAGCGCTGATGATGCGGATCCGGTGGTCGCTCTCGGTGGAGACGATGTACGGGATACGACCAGATGGCGAGGCTGCCAACGTGACGAGGTTCGCCGGGTGCAGGGCGTCGTCGAAGTCCTGGGCGAACGGATCCTTCATGGCGAGCGTGGCTTCCGCGAAGCTGACGCCGTGCTTCGCGAAATTGCTCGCGGCCTTGGCCCCTAGCACCACGCGGCTCGCAGGAGGCCCACCGAAATCACGAGGACGTTCGCCAACGTCGGTGGCGACGAGCCCGAACGCCTCGAGTCGGTCGAAGCTCCAACGGTTGGCTGGTCCTGGCCGGGGCGACAGCGTTGAGCGAGGTCGCGCTCGACCAGGAGTACGGCGGCGAGCTGGGGCACGGCGGCAGCGGTGGTGGCGCGGCAAGCACCCCGCAATCTACGCGTCGCGCTCTGCGGCCGGGCCGAGCCTGGCGAGCTTGCGCTTGAGCGTGTTGCGCTCAACGCCGAGCGCCCGCGCGGTCCGCGACAGGTTGCCGGCGTGGGCGGCGAGCGCGGCGGTGATCGCGGCGTGCTCGGCGTCGCGCACCGCGGCGGCCAGCGTCGTCGTGCGGGCTGCGCGCGGCGCGGGCCTGCGCGCGGCGCGGGGTGCCCCACCGTCGCGGATCTCGGGCGCGAGGTCGGCGGGTGCGACCTCGTCGTCGCAGAACACCGCCCAGCGGTGGACCTCACTGCGTAGCTCACGGACGTTGCCCGGCCACGGGTAGGCAGCGAGCAGCCGCATCGCCTCCGGCGTCACCGGCAGCGTGCGGGCGCGGCCGCGGATCGTCGCCTCGCGGAGGAACGTGTCGATCATCGCGGGCAGGTCGGTGATGCGGTCGCGCAGCGGCGGGACACCGAGGGTCGCGCCGCGCAGCCGGTAATACAGATCTTCGCGGAACCGGCCGTCGCGCACCATCTGCGCGAGATCGCGGTGGGTCGCCGCGACGACGCGCACGTCGACCTTGACGGCCTGCTCACCGCCGACCCGGCGCACCGTGCGCTCCTGCAGCACGCGCAGCAGCATCGCCTGGACGTGCGGCGGCAGCTCGCCGATCTCGTCGAGGAAGATCGTGCCTCCCGACGCTTGCTCGAACAGGCCGCGGTGGCGAGCGGTCGCGCCGGTGAACGCCGCGGCCTCGTGGCCGAACAGCTCGCTCGCGAGCAAGCTATCGGCGATCGCGCCACAGTTCTCGGCGATGAACGGGCCGTCGGCCCGCGCGCTGCCGTCGTGGATCGCGCGCGCGACCAGCTCCTTGCCCGAGCCGGTCTCGCCGAGCACGAGTACCGGCAGCTCGCTGTGTGCCACGCGGACCACGCGGTCCATCAGCGCTCGCATCGCGTCGCTGCCGGCGATCAGCAACGCGCCGCGCGCCCGGACCTCGGCGCGCAGCCGGGTGACCTCCTCGCGCAGCACGCGGATCTCGGGGAACCCCTCGATGTCGAGCGAGACCTCGCGGATCGCGCGTGGATGCGGCCGCGGCACGAACGCCGCGGGGATCACCTGCAGCATGCGCGCGCGCAGCATATGGGCCTGCACGAGGATCACCCACAGCGTCTGGGCCTGCGGTGTTCCCGACGACAGCAGCACGTCGAGGTGCGGCCGCGGGACGCGATCGAACTCGGCGACCAGCGGGCCCAGCGCGGCAAACAGCGCGGCATGGTCGGATGGATCGTCGACCGGCACGACGCGCACCTCCACGTCGCCGACCTGCGGCTTCATGTCGCCGGCCAGGGTGTGGGCCCGCGCCAGGCCGCCGGGCACCGTCAAGACCAGCGCGCGGGCGTAGCTGGCGCCCGGCGGGGTCTCGTCGAGCAGGCGCAGCACCGGGCCGCGGTCCGAAGCCGGCCGCTTTGCCTGGTGCGCGGGCGCGGGGCCGTCGACCCCCCGATCCGACCAGGTCAAGAGCGTCCGCCGCATGGTTCATCATAGACCAGTATGGGTCAAAATAAACCAGCTTGACTGGTTTATCATGAACCATCTCCGCGCAATTCTCGACGGTTGCGCGGTGGCACGCGGCTCGCTCTAGGTCGCCGCATGATCGAACCTGTCCTCATCACCGGACCCGGCGTCTGGATGGAGAGCGAGGCGACCCGCCAGCTCGCCGCCGCCGCGCAGCTCGAGGGCTGCGTCCACGCCGCCGGGATGCCGGATCTCCATCCCGGCCGCGGGTTTCCGATCGGCGCGGTGGTCGCGACCCGCGAGGTCGTCCACCCTCACCTGGTCGGCGGCGACGCCGGCTGCGGCGCGCGCGTCGTGGTCACCAGCGTCGAGCGGATGTCGCCCGATCGGCTCGAGCGCCGGCTGCGCGCCGCGTTCGAGGCCCCGCTGTTCGAGGCCGTCGACCCGGACGTGCTGTTCGAGGCGATGTGGCAGACCGGCGGGCAGGCGCTCGCCGAGCTCGACGGCGTCCCCGACGATCTGCGCTGGCTGGCCGCGCGCGAGCCGGCCGGTGACGACCTGCCGCCGAGCGCCTCCTCGGCGCCGTACCGCCGGGGCTTCGAGCGCTCGCTCGGAACGATCGGCGGCGGCAACCACTTCGCCGAGGTCGCGCGGGTCGGCCGCGTGCTCGACGCCGACGCCGGCGGCTCGATCGGCCTCGCGCGCGACGCGCTGGCCGTCGTCGCCCACTCGGGCTCGCGCGGCCTCGGCACGGCGCTCGCCGAGGCGTGGGGCATGTGCGTGCTGGGCGGTGGCGACCGTGACCGCTACCTCGGCGAACTCGCCGGTGCGTGCCGGTTCGCGCGCGCCAACCGGCTGGTGCTCGCGTATCGCGTGCTCGGGGCGCTCGGCGCGGTGCGCGACCACACGCTGCGCGGCTCGTTCGACGTCTCGCACAACGACGTGCGGCACGAGGCCGTCGCCGGCGCCGGCGCGTGGGTCCACCGCAAGGGCGCGGCGCCCGCGCCGGCCGAGGCGCTGACGATCGTGCTCGGCAGCCGCGGCGCGCCGTCGTGGATCATGAAGGGCACAGGCGCAGAGCCCGGGCTCGGCTCGGTCGCGCACGGCGCCGGCCGCCGGATGACGCGCAGCGAGGCGGTCGACAAGCTCAAGCAGCGCTACCGCCGCAGCGAGGTCGTGCGCTCGGCGCTCGGCAGCCGGGTCGTGTGCGACGTCAAGCAGCTGCTGTTGGAGGAGCACCCGGATGCCTACAAGGCGATCGAGCCAGTGATCGCCGCGCTTGAGGCCCATCGCCAGGCGACCCGGGTCGCCGACCTGACGCCGATCGCCACGGTGAAGCTATGACCGACGTAGATCTCCTCATCACCTCCGGCGTCGGGCCTACCGAGGCGCGCCGGTTTGTCGCGCGGCTTGCCGCGCACCTCGAGCAGCTCGCCGAGCAACGCGGGCTCGAGATCCGCGAGGTCGTGTCGAGCGGCGACGCGGAAGCACCGCGCTCGATCACGCTGCGCGTGCGCGGCGACGCGATGAACCAGCTCGCTGGCGAGCTCGGCACCCACGTGCTCGTGCAGCGGTCGACGTCGCGCGGCCGGTCGTCGCGCAAGCGCTGGTTCGCCGCGGTCAGCCTCCACGCGCCGAGCGACGACGGCGCCGACGCCGACGCCGACGCCGCGGCGATCCCACGCGATGCGCTGGTGATCACCGCGTGCCGCGCCGGCGGTCCGGGCGGCCAGCACGTCAACAAGGTCTCGTCGGGGGTGCGCGTGCTGCACGTGGCGCCGGGGATCGCGATCCGCAGCGCGGGCGCGCGCTCGCAGCACGCGAACCTCGATCAGGCGCTGCGCCGGCTCGCCGCGGTGCTCCGCGAGCGCGCCGACGCCCGCCGCGCCGCGGATCAAGCAGTGCGCCGCGGCGTCCACTACCGGCTCGAGCGTGGCCGCGCGATCCGCAGCTACCAGCTCGACGACGATGGACTGCTCGTCGAGAAGGCCCCGTCATGACCACCGCCACCGCGCTCAAGGTTCACCTCCGCGTGCTCGAGATCCACCGCACCACGCTGCGCGTCGTGATGCTGCGCCCGCAGACGCCGGCGCGGTTCAGCACGAACCACTTCCACGACACCTGGCACATCCTCGCGGGTAGCGACGGCGCGGCGTTGTTTGGCCGCCTCTTGTGGGGCCTGGCGTTCCAGCGCCACCCCGGCACCCTGCTCCTGATCGGCGATCCCCACCTCGTTCCGACACCGTTCGAGGCCGACCCGCCGGATCCGATCCTGGTCATCCCCGATGGCCTGACCTCGGTCGATGACGACGCGCTACGCGCACTCAAGCTGCGGCTGCGCCGCGCGCCGGGGGCACCGAAAACGATCCGCTGGCATACGTTCAATATGCCGGCCGCCCTCGAGCGCGAGGGCGAGCGCAGGGAGTGGCTACGGCGCGGTCTTCGGGCCGGCCTGCCCCGCGACCGGGTGCCCCGCGTGGGGATCGCCCAGCGCAGCCGCGAGCGCATGGCGCGGCGCGCCGGCTTCGTCTGCTTCACCGCGCCGCCCGCCATCCTCCGCGAGCACGCGCTCGGGATCTACGAGATGCATACCTGGCAGGGCCGCTGGGGCATGTATCATCCGATCGCCGAGCACGGGGCACATCAGACCTGGGGTTTCGACGGCGAGTTCCAGCTGATCCCGGGCTTCGCGGACGGCGTGTCGGCTGCGCGCGTCGCGCGCCGCGAGGTCCTCGATCGCGACAGCGGCCCGCTCGCGACCCACGACGAACGCGAGGCGATCTACCGCCACCAGGATCACGCCGCGATTCGGCTGGGCGAGGCGCGCCGCAAGCCGCGCTGACACCGTCGTCGTCACCCGGCGTCCGCGACACAGCGCAGCCACACCGCGAGCCGGGTCAGGGCTACCTGCTGGCCGCGATCGCGGTTCGCCAACAGGCAAAGGACCAAGCTCATGAACACCAGGCCCGCGAGGGAGCGACACCTCGTCGTGACGATGACGAACGAGCCGTTCCAGCCGGCACGCCTCTACTATTCCGTCCCCGACCGGGCCCTGGTGATCCGGAAGCTCAAGGTGCTCCAGTGCAGGGTCGAGGTCCGCAGCGAGCGCAACTGGCAGTGGCTGTTCCACGCCGAGGCCGCGTCGCTGCAATTCCCTGCCGGTGGCTACGACGATGTGCCAGCGTCGAAGCGGCCCATCATCCTCGGGCGCATCCGCTTCCCGGCGCACGGGACCATGACGCTCGAGACCACTCGTTCGAGCGCGCGATCGAGGGGGGACGGTTCTTCGGTCCCCGGCTCGGGCCCGAGGTCGTGGTCCTGCGGTGTCGCATGGTGAACCGATGCTTCGCCGCAGACGAAGGCCCGCCGGACACGCTGATAGCCACCCTCGACCACGGCGTCGTGGTGGTCGATCCGCGGATCGGCGAGGCAGCTGCGGAGCGCATGTTCGCTGGCGTGCGGTCCATCAAGGATTTCGAGCGCGCCGCGGCCGCGAGCTTCGAGCAGGAGCTCGAGCGCAAGGAAGACGTTCTCCTGGTCGAGGATTTCCCGCTCGCTCCCGAAGAGGAGACGCCCGACTTCCAGCACCTGGCGATCACGCTACGGCTTCGCTTCGCCCGAGCCGTCGACCACTGGCACGGCAACACGCACCGTGGGCGCACCCCGAGGACATGCAAGCACGCTCCGGTCGCGACGAGCCCCTGTTCACGCCGGTGCCGCGGCTCAAGATCCGAGGTGGCTTCGGGCGGAACGGCACCGGCTGCCGCGAGTTCCGGCACCTCCAGCGAGCGTGCGGCAAGACGTTGATGCTCGTGGACCTCGCCCTCGCCGAAGCCGCCGGCACCTCGCGCGATCCTGACCACCAACTTTCGCACCGCGCTCGATCAGGCGTTCACGCGCCGGCTCGGCTTCATCGTCGAGTTCCCGATCCAGAACGGCAGCCGCTTCCCGATCACGCTCGTGGACACACCGCCATCGTAGCACCGGTGGCCGCGGCGCCTTGTGCAAAGTAGCAGGCTGGCGCCACGACGCCGCGATCGCGCACAACACGCCGGCGGGCTCGTCGTGGATCGTGAGGTGATCGCGCCATTTCGGCCCAGGGAGAACGCCGCGGTCGTCGCTGGTCATGGCAGTCGGCGCGTGCAAGGCTCACCGCATCCGTACCTCGATCTGCAACGTGCTTCTGCCGTGATCGGGCAGATGTCCGGATCTGGCGGAGGGAGTCCGATGGTCGGGCTCATGAGGGTCTCTGCTGGCGTGAAGAACCGCGAAGATCCTCGCCTCCTCCAACTTCTTCAACCGGTGACCGTCACCTTCGAAGAAGCCGTCTCGTCCCGCGCTGGTGTCGGCTATCCCGGCTCGGTCAGCCGGCCATCTCACGACGCGAGCGCGAGACGTCGGCCGTCAACTGGGCCCGTGAAGACCGAGCTGGAACACCGCTGACCTTGTTCCACGAGCGCTGCTGCATACCTCGGCGATCACGCGTGTTCCGGCCAGGACTTGGCCCTGGATCGTGGGACGACGTGCCGCTACGTCGAGCAAGCCGGGAATTCACTCGGTTGGTTCGTCGCAATTCACTCGGTCGGTTCGTCGCAATCTCGCGACAGCGATTCCGTCCTTCGCCTGGGTCGCCGACGGTAGGTGCGCACGACCCAGCCGCTGGGGCGGGGCTCGGTACACCGTGGCACGCCGTCGATGCGATTCTCTCGATATCGCGGCGACGCTTGCTACGAAAAC
>Ga0302262_10000837_pt1 | contig 13050 bp, 13 predicted proteins | sample II_Fen_E3_4_FD_194557 | JGI IMG/M metagenome (GOLD analysis project Ga0302262, IMG submission 194557) | Peat permafrost microbial communities from Stordalen Mire near Abisko, Sweden - II_Fen_E3_4 | ecosystem: Environmental > Terrestrial > Soil > Wetlands > Permafrost | place: Sweden: Abisko...
GCTATATTTCAGGCGGCCTGAACTACGATTTTGCCGACACCGTGCTTGGCTATAGGCATCCCGGACGGACTGTTGCGCATTTTCAGGTCAATCATGGGCTGAATGTTCTCAACGCTACCGAGACGGGTTCACCTGACTTGAGCCGCGCAAATGGGCACAGCGATTTTACCACGCTGGTTGCTGATGTTTCACGCGAACAGGCACTGATTCCGCATTTTGGGCTAGCGTTGTCGGGTTCCGGTCAATTGGCCACGACGCCGCTCCTGATCTCTCAGAAGTTTGGCCTCGGCGGCTTCCGGTTCGGTCGGGGCTATGAACCTTCGGAACTCACTGGCGACAATGGGCTTGGCGGGTCTATCGAAGCGCGTTTCGATCCGCCTTGGTTGCGGCATACTATCGTCGTGCCAAGGCTTTATGCCTTTTATGATGTGGGCGTAGTCTGGGATAAAGACCCGTTGGCTGGTGCGCCAACCAAGCAGTCCCTTTCATCTGCGGGGGCAGGCATTCGGCTGGCGATAGGCAAATATGTCAACGTGGAATTGGAGCTGGCTAAGCCGCTAACCCGTGACATTGCATCGCGAGGCAACCGCAAAGTGCGCCCGCTCTTCTCCATTTCAGCTAGCTATTGAGGAGCTTTGAAATGAGCTCAAATACTCTCAGCCGCCGTTTTGCTATCGCCCTTCTTGCCGCTGCTTCGACTTGCGGCCATGTGGCCTACGCCAACCCGACCGGCGGTCAAATCGTCGCGGGGAATGCGACGATTGCCGCTCCAAACAATCAGACTGTTCAGGTCAATCAAACCACTGCCAAAGCGATTATCGACTGGCGTGGTTTCAGCATTGGGCAGAACGAAGTCACCCAATTCAAGCAGCCCGATGCAAGTGCCATCACCCTGAACCGCGTTACTGGGGGCGATCCGTCGCAAATCCTCGGACAATTGAATGCCAACGGGCAAGTCTGGCTGATTAACCCCAATGGCATCGTTTTTGGCAAATCTGCACGCGTGGACGTGGCAGGTTTGCTGGCAACGACGCTGGACATCGACAATCAGAAATTCTTGGCAGGCCAATATAAGTTCACTAGCGCCTCAAATCCGTCGGCAATGGTAATCAACCAAGGTTCGATCACCATCCGCAACGCTGGCCTCGCCGCACTGGTTGCACCGGGTGTCGAAAATTCAGGGGTAATCGCCGCAAATTTGGGGCATATTCAGCTTTCGTCTGCGTCTGCCTTCACCGTCGATATGTATGGCGACGGGCTGATCAACTTCACGCTTGATGGGCAGGCAGCAAAGTCACTCACGCGTCCTGACGGCACAGTGCCGATTGCCGCCGTGAACAACACCGGCTCACTGATTGCCGATGGCGGGACGGTTTATCTGACCGCCAATGCTGCACGCTCGGTCGTTGATAATGCCATCAACATGAGCGGGTTGGTGCAGGCAAGCAGTGTTTCCAATCAAAATGGCCTGATCGTCCTTGATGGTGGTTCGCAAGGCAATGTGCAGGTTGCTGGCAACCTAACTGCCACCGGGCCTGACCGTGGCCAGACTGGCGGAAAAATTGAGGTGCTGGGCGACACCATCCATGTGGCCTCTGGCAGTCAGATCAATGCCTCCGGAAGCTATGGCGGTGGCCGCATTCTGATTGGCGGCGACTTTCAAGGCGGCAATCCCAACCCAACCGTCCAATCGCTCGTCGGCTTCACATCCGAAGCATCACCAGTGCGCAACGCCAATGCCGTGACTATTGATGCGGGCACCGTCATTGATGCCTCAGCAGGCCTTACTGGCAATGGCGGGCAGATTGCCGTTTGGTCGAACGGCGTGACCAGCGTAGCAAGCACAATCAACGCCAATGGCGGCATTGTACGCGGCAACGGTGGGGTCGTCGAAACCTCTGGTTATCACCTTGCCAGCGCTGGCGCCGTTGTAAATGTGAATGGAGGCATAGGCGGTAAGACAGGAAGCTGGTTGCTCGATCCTGTATTCACAATTGCGGGAGCGGGCTATCAGGATACCGGCGTAGTCATCGGAGCAGGCGACATCATCGACCTACGTTCGTCAGGGCAAATAACCCTCGACGACGATGGCGATCTATCTGATCCCAATGAGCAGGCCGAATCGTTGGAGCCCAGCCTTCCATTCGGACAGATTGTTGCAAAAGTTGGTGGAGGCAGTCCTTTTGTAGTGCCGTCAGGAGCTGTTACCCGCGTAACCGGTACGGGACCGTTGTTCTTAGGGGCGAATACCGAAATTGATGCGGGAGGCGGGGTGGGCAGCTTTACGGTTGATCTATTAATTGTTAAGCATAGCAGCATTGACCAAGCTGGAGATATCTACAGCTCAGGAATACCGAAAAATGCAGAAATTTATTACACGAATAAAGGAATACCATTCTATGTCCCACAAGGGGACGATTTTACGAGTGAATATTTAGCCGGAAAAAGCATCAATGGCGACGCTTGGGCAATTCAAGCCTTTTTCGCAAATGCAGACATAGGGCAAGGAGGTTTGTACGATTATCAAAGACAGAACGGAATATTTTATCCTGCCTATACAGATTCCAGCAACTATGGGGTTGGTGTGTACATGTACGCAGCGGGCTATTCTCTGTCAGAGACAATCGCTATAGGGAAATTATTTGCCACAGGGATGTCAAGTAATAGCGGATCTCAATCTCAAGTTGAATATTGGACAAGAGGCTGGCAAGATGCTCAAAGTGGTAAATTTGGTAAATGAATGTCGCGCGTTAAATTTGAAATATACTTTTTAAGTGCCATATTGGCATTTGCAGTTACTGGCTTGGCATTACTTATTTGTTGGATAATTCTCGGCAGTTCACAGTACATTGAAACTATTGATAGCTGCGGCTCTCAAGGAAGATTTTTTCTTATCCACAAATTTTCATATGGTGTGATTAATTATGAAACAACGTCACTGAATTATAAAATTGACGATGGTGATTTTGACTTGCCATTAATTCCATTCCATAAAAAATTTTACGCAAAAGTACATTGCCGGAATTCGAGAGAATTTCTGATTACCACATATCCTCATGTATCAGAAGACACTATTAACTATAAAAATCTTAATTTTATTATAAATAGATAATGTGATAATAATACTCGTGTGCTAATTGCCTCAACCAAATAACTCCGTCACGTCCACATCCTTTTCGCAAATTGCCGCTCCTCGATGCCGACGGCATCCATGTAGATCAGCGTCGTGTCGGGCTTAGCGTGGCCAAGCCACCGCTGAATAAGGTTTTGCGGGACATTAGAAGCGGCCGCCTTGATGCCGTAGGCGTGGCGAAGGCCCTTGGGGCTGGCCATGACGCCCTCGATCTCGGCACTTTCCATCAACGCCTTCACCTTCCGCCATGCCGTCTGGCGCGCCCACGGCCATAGACGCGCATCGTCGGCGACATCACGCGCGAGGCGCGCAAGCTGGCGCATCAACGCATCCGGGATGGGCACAGCACGAAACACCGTGCGGCGGCGTTTCAGCGTCCGAAAAATCACCCGCTTGGATTCGTGATCGAGATGCTGTGGCGTGATTGCCAGCGCCTCACTGATCCGGCATCCGGCTAGTGCCAGCAACATACAGAATGCTCGCATCTGCGGCTCCACCTGCTGCGCGGCGCGTACGTAGCGCGTCAGTTCGTCGCTGGTGAGGTATTTGCGCCGCCCGGCCTCGTCGAATAGCTGCGTGGCAAAACTCATGTGCCTCCGCCAATTTGGACGAAATTGCCTATTTTGTTGCAAGGCCGAGCCGCTGAAAAATCAGCGTAGCCGCCAATTTTCGTGGAAATTGGTCGGTGGGCCGTCGCATACCACGAGGAGCATCCCATCATGCTGAAAGCCTTGGCTTTCCGCCATCCCGTCCGCAACAAAATAGGCAATAATGTAACCCCCTTTGCATCGGATTTTTGCGATGTGAGGGATTTTCGCCATGACTGGTGCAGGTACGGACAAGTGGAATACCGTGGCGCGCGTCTGGCATGTCGTGCATCGGGTCGCCTATCGAATCTGGCTGGTGCTGCTCGCAGCAAGGGTGGCAATCCTTGTCGCCGCGCTGGCCATTCTGGCGTTTGATGCCGTCATTAGCCGTGCCCATGCGCAAGCTGCGAACGGCGCAGCGCAGCCAGATTTCACCGCAGCCTATAGCGCCGCGCTGACGTGCTGGCGGACAAATTCCGGCGCGCGGCAAGAGTTCCCGGCGCTAGATAGCAAGTTCACCCAAGGCTCCAAACTTTCCTTTGATGCCGTGATGAAGCTTGGGCGTCTTCTAGGGTATGATAACACTCGTCTCAATGCCGATCTCGGGTTGCCAGCCGCCACACCCGATGAACGAGCTATGATCGGTAATCCGGCCCGGCTGGCAGCAAAGATCGAGGAATGCCAGAAGCTCGGCCTGGCGCTGCGCTAGGCGCGCTGCATACTGGCCGCAGGCGTGGCGGCGGCTAAATCCACGCCGTGCCCGTCAACTGCTGTATTGGTGGTGACAACACCTGCCGCGCGTAAAGCTGCAGCGACTGCATCCAGATGATCGGGGGCGGGTTGCTCCTGATCTGACTTCACTTTGCTTTCCGGGGAAACCATCCGCTCCACCTGAGGCTTGCCGATATAGGGCGCGATGATTTCGTTTGTCGGCTTCCCGCTCTGCATGGCCTCGGTAATTTCGGCCTCGGGAACGCCCTTGGCCTTGAGGAAGTCGCGCGTGTCGGCAGCGATCATGGCATCGGTTTGTTTAGTGTCATGGCCAGTCTGCTGCATAGCAGCACGTTGCTGCTGATACGCCTCCGTCGTAGCCTTGAGGCGCTCCGCAAAATCCGGGCTGTCCGTCGCACCATGCGCGCCCATGTCGAGCAACTGACGATGCTCGATGGTCAGTGCCTCTGCTTCGCCTTCGGGCGTGCCCTTGGCCCGAGCGGCGGCGATAGCGCGCCGATTGGCTTCTTCACGTTCACGGAATGCTCGTTCATCCTCCTCCGACTGGAATTGCAGATACGGTTCGAAAATTTTCTTGTGGTACAGATCATCTTCTATCCGCGTGATGGTTTCACGGGCATGTGTCCTAGCGTCCGCCAATGACGCGGATGCCGTTGCGTTAGCAGCATTGGCATCATCGCGCGCCTGATCGGCGAGGGTTTTGGATTGCGCGACGGCACTGGCAATTTCGCCCGTCATGGCAGCGAGTGCGGTGGCACTGGCGGTGCCTATGGAGGCCTGCAATCCGACCAGAATGGACAATTGGGCATCGGCGGCGCTGGTGCTGGCACCGCTGCTGGCCAGTTCTGCTATGGCCTTTTCGAGCGACATTTGCGCGGCGACCAATTTGCCGAGCAATTCAAGCCTCTGGCTAGCCAGAGGGTCAACAGTCTTCGCCTGTTGACCTGTCAAAACTGTCATTTTGCCCGTTATAGATACCCCGCGCCCCCTTGATTATACGACAATATACCACGGGGCTGGTTAAGAAATCGTTAACCAAGTGGGCCAGCCCATTGGGACCCCGCCGATCAGTCCCCCGATAGGGTGCTGCCCTGATCGCGCGCGCTGTGCAGCACGCGCTCGATGCGAATGCCGTCCGCTACCAAGCGGTAGTATAGCAGGTAACGGCCATAGCTGGCTGAACGCAGGCCGGGGATCAGTTCGTCGTGCGCGGGATAGGCGAGCGGATGGCTGGCAATACGCTCTGCCTTTTCGCGCAATTCCTCGACGAAGCTGAATGCGCGGGTGGGATTATCTGCGGCGATATAGAGGGTGATGTCGCGCAAATCGTCAAGGGCAAGCGGGGAATACGCAATCGTGGTCATGCACGCCCGACACGCTCTTCGATGACACGGCGAAGTGTGGCGTAGACATCTTCGGCGGCAATGCCCGGCCCGCTATCCATTCCGGCTTGAATGAGCATGCGCAACGCCTCGGCCTCGCGCTGCTCGCTTTCGCGCTTGCGCGTCCAGTCGCGCAGCGCCTCGCGCACGATTTCGCTGGTGGTGGCATATTCGCCGTCGTTCACCGTATGGCGCAACGTGGCGGCCATTTCGGTAGGGATCGTCACGGTCATGCGCTCGACATTAGACATGGGGGCAACCTCAAACTGGCTTACTTAAGCATACTTATGCATACCATCATGCGCCAATTTTGTCGAGCAATTCATGTTGCGGAGGCTTGCGCGGGTTCCCCGCGCCCGCGCGCAATGAAGCGGGCTGGGTCGGTGTAGCCCACCGCGCGCCGCCATCAAGGCACCTCGCTTCCTGACGTGCAGCAGCGGTCCGCAAGGGCGGCTTACGGCCTTGAGGGCGGCGCATGGCTGGTGGGCAGAAGGCCTCCCATCCGCGCAATACCGCGCGGGGCAGCAAGGAGGAACCCATGACATCCCTAGAACTGATTTTGCTGACGAACGCCTGCATCCGATTGCTGACGGAGGCGTTGCGCTTCATCCGCACCATCCGGCAGCCATGAGGCTGCCGGACTCAGGTAAGTGGCTAGCTGGCCGGGCGCTGGGTGATGGCGCGCATCACGATGCGGCCCGACAGCGGCATGGCATCACAGGTGATGGAAAAGCCAAGGCCGTCCTTGTTCGGCCATGCAGCGCCGATCTCGGTCCAGTTGGCGGATTTTCCTTCCCCGCTGACGCGGAAAATGCGGTGTGTTGGCTTGGCGGTGGTGGTTTGGGTGGTGGTCATGATCTGCTCCTTCACTGTTCGCCGCAAGGCCATCTCGCGGCTTCATAGGGAGCAAACGACGCGGGCCATTAAGCCGCCGATCACACCCCGACCAGCCCGACAGGGGCGAAGCTGCACAAGCGTAGTGCGGAAGCGAGCGGGTTGAACGGCGGCGGGCCTGCGCTAAACAGCGACCAGATGAACGCCTTGAGATTGACTGGCGACATTTATTTTGGGTGAAGCAATGAACAGAATACTATTATCCGACAAAGGCTCTCGCCCCTCACTTCAACGCCGCCAGCGCCATTCGGGCGATCACGAGTGCTAGCTTTGCCCGGTAAATACTCAGTCATGACGTGCAGTATATTTTGGCAAAGTCGGCTTTTTCACCGGCAGCGGAGATTGTCCAGGGGGTGCGCTGCCAATAGTTTTAGCGTTCACAGATCGCGGCATTGTCGCGCTTACATTCACGGTAGAATCAGAGGTCTTTTTAACAACAGTCTGCGATGAAAGGCTATTTTCTGCAAATGCGAGCAGGATGATTACCAGCGCGATATAAAAAATTCCGACCCTTAAGCGAGCCGCCTTATAGTCCTCAATGCTGCGCTGGATTGGCTTTGCGCTATATTCCTCGATCTCCGAAGGCGTCAATACGGTACTGAGCGTTGCACTCCACACCTTCCGCCCCTCATCTTGCCGCGCAAAATAGCGGCGATTGATCGACACCATCATAAAAAACGAAAATACTAAAAATGCGGCAGCCACGAGCGCCATTCCACCAGCGACATCCAGATTCGATATTTTAGCTGAATCGGCTAGGATCTTTGTGACAAATGGTGCTGAAGCTACCGCGAGATCCTTCCACATTGCACCGGCAAGATCCTGTGCGCGCTGACTAACCTTTTGGGTTTCATCGACAACTGCCTTGCGTAGATCAGCGATGGCTTTGAGCGTTTCCTTGCTGCCTGCCTTTACATAGGCGCTATATGCGCCTTTGGCGGAATCGAGAGCACCATCGCCAACCTCAAGCAATTTTTCTTTCCGAAACGTCCGTGCCCACTCATTGGCAAGTAGCAGATGGCGAGTATCGGTATCGCGATGGCCCTCGACAAAAACCCAAGTCGCACCCGCTGTAAGTCGATCAAACAATGCATCAGCCTGCGCGTCGTCGAGAGAAAACTGACAGCTTGGCGGACCTCCGAAGTAGTAAAGGATTTTTCCGCCCTCAAGTGACACTCGGTCGCTGAGCGCGGCGATCAAACGGCGGGAAGCCAATGCTCGCCAAGCACCGTAAGTCGGCCCAGTCGCATGCGGCGCGCCCGTCACTAACCACGGGCGAATATCTGCCACGACTACATTCGCTTGCGTGAAATCTTGGGCACTTATGCGCGGATCACGTAGCGGTTCTACAGCGGCGAAAGCTGCTGGTGGATCGAGCGTCCAAGTCTGAAAACGGCTGCGGCAAGTGGTGAACGTAGCATCGCTCGCCATTTCGGCTACGCGAACATTATCCACGTCGTGCAAGCTGTCTGCCCAACCAACCGTAAAGGGGTTGAGTAACAATCGCAGTTCGTTTGGCACCGCCTGTTTTGCAATCGTAATACGATATGACATGCCATTGGTCGGAGGCGTCCCCTCGTCTGGCTGGACGTCGCTATCGGTCTCCGTAATAGTTACGCTACTGATATAATCTGGCGGAAAAGCCACGAGTCCCAGCCAAGCATTAAAAATTACGCTGTCGTCGAGCAGAGCGATAATGATTGTGGTATCGAACGTTTCTTCGAAAGGCCCTTGTCCGGGTGTTCGACGAATCAGTTCTGCCAACTCAGTCGGTAGCATCATATCGCACGTCCAACCGATCATTAATGATTATGCTATTCTCGAGAACTTGAACTTTCTGCTGTAAGTCCATTGGAACGCGAATTTGAATATTGCTCTTAGTAACATAGCGGATACTCGCGGGCGGCTTTACGCTTGTTACATTAAATTTGACAGGCACTCCGTCAATCCGAGCTTTTCGAAGCGCTGATTTATATTTGGCAACGAGTGGGCTATCGTCGGGAAGCGCCTGCCCAACCACCGCCTCAAGATAAGACTTCTGATTGTCGATTGATAGGCTTCCGCCACCGGAGGCGGCATCGTAGGTACGCTTGCTTCTTTCACGATAAACGTCGGGGGAAACGAGGTCTCTGTTTTCGGCAATGATGCTGCGGGTTACAGCCACCAGTTTTTCCGTGAGTGCTGCATCTTCATGCACACGTATAGCATCGAGGAAATTTTCAAAATATCGCGCAACATTCTGCTGATTGCGACGGTCAAGTACCGTCAACTCTCCACCGCTATCAGTTAGCCGAACCAAAGCAGCCTTTTGAAGCGCATCACGGTTTTGAACAAACGTCCGATCCAGCGAAGCCAAATTGACGCGTTTTCTGCCATGCGCGCCCTCTTTGAAATCGTAGCTGAGGACAGTTTCGTCATCGTATTTCAGCAATGCGAATGCCTTTCCGGACCCCATTGTCAATGCGAACAGCAAAAATGCACCTGCAGAGGCCGTACCTCCGTGCTGACGTTGAAAATCTTCTGCAAGAGCTTCGCTCTCGTCTTGAAATCGCGTCGAATCGTTAGCAATTCGCAACAGCCTTGTTCTCGTCGCCGATGCATCGGAAAACTGATAAGGAAGCCCAGCGTTCACTGACCGAATACGCTCAAGGAAAAATGGCGCAAAATCGCCGGGATCGACCGCTTCGAGCCTTACAAACGAATCTTCACGCGGGCCGACCAAATGGAATACCATCTGGTCGATAGTCAGCGATGCAAGGTCGTCATCGTCAAAAAATGCCATTAAAACCCCCTAGAACATTATAAGAACAAATGCTAGCAACTCTAGCGTCGCGACGTGGCATCAATCCGGCATGGCAAGCCACCGCCTCTCAAACCAACATAGGTGTCAATCGAAAATCGGCCCAGATGGCAGGCTTGCGCCCCGAGTCAGGAATATCGAGAAATTAGCTGCACGCCAATTGAGGGAAGAGATTTTATCACCGCAATCACGAAGGTGCCTGTTCTGCCATTTTCACCAGCTAGGAACGATGTTCACAAAATTATCGTCCGGAAATAGCGCAGGGTCGATGTCCAGATATTTCAGGATAATCTATCCGGTATTTTATCAAGGTCGGTACTGGATAGTTTACATCGAAAATCATTTGAACCGCGCCAAGAGCACCAGCGACGCGGCGGTTTGGGAAGACGCGAGACTGGGGGCTGCTGGAGGCTCGGCGCATCCTTAATCCCAGCCCAGCTAGGCGAATTCACCAATCGAGGAGCACCGGCGGCGCATTGGCGAAATCCTCAAAGGGAAGGATTGCCCGCCACGGGCAAGGTTTCGGCGCAACCGGGCTGGCTGCTTCATCTCCGACACCGTGCCCGCGCTGGAAATAATTGCTGAGTGCTGCGCCCTGTGGATGCCCGCCAACGAATCATGCAGCATGAGAACATGAGAAGCATCCACCGGGGCCGTTTGCCATCGGCACGTCCTGATCCGGTGGCTGCTTGACCGTTCACCGTCCGAGAAGCGCCAGCGGCGCGACGGTTGAACTATCCCGCTTGGTAGCCCGAGCCGGGCGCGGGATGGGAGGGCATCGCGGCCTGATGCTCTGCCCTTAAGGACGCTTGGAACTGCGCGATTTGGAGAGGCTGGACCGCCCGGCCCGGTCGCGGCTAGCGGAAGCCTTGGCGGCTTTCCCCGCCGCCTCTCTGTCATCGCCGCGTTCGCGAGCGGTCTCGAAATCGGTCATGCCCATCAACACGCGGTCGGCGTGCTTGATGGTGTTCACATGGCCATAATGCTGCTCGATCATCTTGACCGAAGTGCCCATCTGCTCGGACAGAATATAGACATCGACGCCTTCGGACAGGCGCATGGTCGCGTAGGTGTGCCGGAAGCAATAGGTCGTGCGCGGAATCTCGCCGGGACCGATGCGCAGACCTGCCTCTTCCAGCAAGGCTTCCACAGTGTCGCAATAGAGGAATTTTGCCTGTTTGCCGTTGATGATGGTGAACACAAAATCGTCAGGCTTGGTCGCTTTGGACAGCGCGCGCACGCGATCCAGATAATCGCCCACGCTGGCGGGCGCGACCAGTTTGCGGGATTTATCCTTGCCCTGCACGAATAGCACGACGATGTCGCGCTTATCGCGATCCTGCGCCGTCGTCACATCACGCCAGCGAAGATTCTTGGCCTCCACCGGGCGCATGCCGGTGTTGCACATAATCAGGATGAAATTGTAGCACATGGTGCGATACCACACGCCTTGGGGCGTCGTGGCCTTCTTCATCCATGCGCGGCCAAAGCTGTGCAGCTTGCGGTATTCCTCGACCGTGAATTCGTCGCGGCGCGAACCTTTCAACTTGGGCTTGCCCTCAAAGCGGTGGCTGCTGGGAACATAGCGCTTCTGAACGGCGAAATTCATGACCGCGTTAAGCACGGTCATTTCTGAGCCGATTGTCGAATCGCTGATCCGGGCGCGGATGCGGCCCTTGCCGTTTTCCCGCCGCCATGAAGGGTATTCCTTCCACTCATCCTGCGTGATGAGGTGGACTTGCTTGCTGCCGATGTACTGGTTTAGAACGCCATGAAGCCTGCTTTTGAGGTTTTTGAAGCGATGGAGGGACACCTCGCCGATATTGAGGCGGCGCTCCATAACGGCGAGATATTCCTCGGCCACCTCGTTAAAGGAGCGATTGAAGATCGCCACATCGTGTTTCACCCGAAAACGGATGTCGGCCTGAGCATCATGCGCGAGTTGCCGCGCAGTTGCCCTGTCCTCGGTTTTCAAGGCAACGGTCTTGTAGCGTCGCTCGTGCTGCACCCTGACGCGGCAATAGAACTCGCGGTGCAGCACGTCACCACGGCGGAAAATGATAAGCCCCTTGTTCAGCACCTCTTTGTCGATGACGAACATTTCCGCTACCTCATCTGTGCACAATCTGTGCACTTTTGCGTTCCAACCCACTGAAAACACATAGCTGTGTGCCTTCTGTGTACTGGTTTATATCATATTTTATCCTTTTTTACCAGCTTCTTATTTAAATCCTCTGTCCCCGACCATTACCGCTTGGTGCGGGGCAACTCATCCTTCGGGTCCTCGGCCCCCTCGGTCCCCGCGCGCAAGGCGTCGATCTCGGCGCGGCGGCGGCGCAAATAATCTTCGCGCGTGGCCACATAGGGGTCAATCGGCCCCTCGCGCAGCCGCGTCATCCGCTCATCATTGACCAACCGGCGATCGAGCGTGCTCAACACGATCAAGGGCACCGTATAGACCGGATTGCTCAGCGATCCCCCAATCATCAACGGCAAGGTCATGCGATCCAGCACAGCCCCCGTGAAATCGCGCGCCGTCATCGGCCCCCACAGCGGCAAGAACATATAAGGCCCCGGCCCCACGCCATAAAAGCCCAGCGTATTGCCAAACCCATTGGCGCGATGGGGCAGCCGAAACGGCTTGCGCCGCGCAAAATCAAACAGCCCCGCCACCCCCAGCGTGGAATTGATCGCCAGCCGCGCCAGCGTTTCGCCCGCCTTGCCCACCTTGTGCTGAAGCAGGAAATTGACCGCGATCACCGGCTCGCGCAGATTATACAGCGCATTGTGCACCCCATCGCGCACCGGCTCTGGCAAAGCTTTCTCATACCCCTTGGCCGCAGGCTCGATCACCGCCTGATCCACCGCCTGCACCGCCGCAAACGACACCGCATTGGCCCCCGCCAACGGATCTGCGCGTGATTTGCGCGATTGGGATGACACGACAATATCATTGCTGCTGTTCGGTTCCGCCCCCGGCTCCAATACCGCAGGCTCAGGCGGCGGCACTACCGCATCGCCCACCACTGGCACCGGCATCACCTCCGCCCCAGACGCCACAGCCCCCGCGCTCTGCGCCAACACCGGCCCAGCCATCACCAAGGGGGCCAACAGCGCTGCCGCCACTCCAAGGCGGATAGGGTTCGCAGGAGAAACCAGACGTGACTGCACTATAATCCCCTCGTCATTCGCACCATGACAACCCCGCAGGCGAATATCCCTAATTGGGCAACAATGCTACCAATTGCCAACAGATTATAACAGATGCTCCAAACCACCCCCGTGGCGCCCAATAGTCCCCCCGCCACCCGCCTTTCGCCATCCGCAAAAATGCCCCGTTGACGCCGCGCCCACCAGCGGGCCTTATGCCCCCGCCAGAATGGGGAGGCCTGAAACTTTTGCACTATCGCTGCGATCTTGCGGGCCAACGCCACAGTTTCGCCGATCTGCGCAGCCTGCTGGCCTGCGCCTCGCCCGCGCGCTCGGGCGATGAACTGGCGGGCCTCGCCGCCGCCAGCGCGC
>Ga0302262_10000841_pt1 | contig 13039 bp, 13 predicted proteins | sample II_Fen_E3_4_FD_194557 | JGI IMG/M metagenome (GOLD analysis project Ga0302262, IMG submission 194557) | Peat permafrost microbial communities from Stordalen Mire near Abisko, Sweden - II_Fen_E3_4 | ecosystem: Environmental > Terrestrial > Soil > Wetlands > Permafrost | place: Sweden: Abisko...
CCCCAAACCTCCACCGCCAACCCCGCCTCCACCGCATACGACGTACATAACGACGTCAATAACGACGTCGCTTAACAACGGTAGGCGGCTTCAATCGGGCGGTTACCGTTGTTCGATGCCGGCAAGCTGGCCTTCTTCGGTGCCTTGGCGGGCCTGGCGACACGCAAGGCCTTCCTGCGGCATCTCTCGCCGATCCGGAAGAAGCGCTGGGTGATCTATGCCAAGCCGCCCTTCGCCGGGCCGCAGGCGGTGCTGGCCTATCTCTCGCGCTACACCCACCGCGTCGCCATCTCGAACCGGCGTCTTATCGCCTTCGACGAGACCGGCGTGACACTCCGGTACAAGGATTATAGGCGCGATGGCGCCGAACGCCAGCAAGTCATGACGCTGGCCACCGACGAGTTCATCCGCCGCTTCCTAATCCACGTCCTACCGCGCGGCTTCCACCGCATCCGGCATTACGGGCTGCTCGCCAGTTCAACCCACAAGGAGGCCATGGTGCTCGCCCGCAGGCTGCTGGGCATCGCCGCGCCGATCGAGGAGCCCGAACCCGACGAACCGCCCGATCATCGTCCGCTGTGTCCGTGCTGCGGCGGACATATGACCATCATCGAAGACTTCGCCCGCTGGTGCCAACCGCGTGCACCGCCAGCATCGGCACCGCCCGCCCGAAGACAAGCGCCATGATCGGGCATGGCTTCCCCTGCATGATGGTCGCGATCACTGCGTCCCGGCCCATGGGGATATGTGCGCCAACGCCGGGACCACAGCCAAAATTGCGCTCAATACCGGCAGGATTAGAAGCGCTTCGAGAGCGAATGCCACTTAAAGTCTTCGCTATTCCGCCAAGCACAGGCTGGTCGACACGCCTGCTTCAGCCACCCCAATCCACACCAAAGCCCTTTTATCCATAGGCCTGTGCGAGCCCCACCGCGGGTCGTACTTGTAAGACTTTCGTACGCCTACCGGCGCCCGAAACCCTTCGACGAACCGGAAGGTCTTCTGCGGATATCGCAGCGGTCCTTGCTGCCATTCATTCATCAGGCCTGCCGAAATCTAGCGAATCCATCTGCCGCCCTTGCGAGACGTTAGCCAGAGTAGATGCTATATGCCATCCCGCTTATATCCCCGCTGTCAGCTCGCTTTTTCTATTGATACTTTCAGCTGCACCTTTTCTTGCCTTACTTTGATGGCTTCATCACTAACTATCTTCCGAAAGCTTCCTGACTTAGCGATGCGGTCCGTGCCGCCAGCGTCATCGAACATTTTGACGACCAGTTCGATATTCCGCTTTAACTCGCTCTCGCGGAAGGTCAGATTTTGCCAGCCCTTCGCGGCATGCTCTTGCGTGAAGAAAGAGGATTCTCCCAAGAAAGCGAGAATATGATAGATAACATCATTCCTGAATGCGGCACCGCGATCTTGATAGATCTCCACGAGCTGCGCCATCACGGCACGCTTAGCTATGATGACGTTCTTGAACACATCTAAGTGGAACTTGTCGGAAAAGAGGCTCTGATAATCTTCATCGGACTTCAAGAGGCTGTTGGGCTGCCCGCGCGCCTTGTCGCCACGGAAAAGCAACGCGGCCATCAAGGCCTGCGCCATCTCCGTCAAGGTGATGATAGACGACCTGCTCTTCCCAGCATTCCTGTACTGATTTTTTCTGCGCTCATAATACAAGGCAAAAGACTTGAAATGGTCTTCGATATTTCGATGGACCAAGTCCATCCCGCGTAGATAGGGCTTTGGGATGTGGGTTTGGCTGTTTGTTGCCTTGACGATCTCGTCGCGTACACTCTCGTTGGTAGGAACGATAATTTTAACAAGAACGTTCTGTTTCCTGCGCCTTTCCCTCAAATCCGGATCAATCGACAGATCGCTCATGAAGGCATAAAGGACGTTAGAAGTCTGCAGGCCATTGACGAGCAGTGCTTCCGAGAGAACCAGCTTCTTGCCTTTCTGATCAACCTCAGCCGCGACAATCGTCACGCCATTGTTGAACCACCAGAAATCCTCGCCGCTCATGCTTTCCAGCGTGGAGCGGATTGCATCGTTGACCTCCGTCTTTCCTAGAAAATCCCGTACATTAGCGTCGAAGAGGGCTCTGACGAGTTCACCCTTGTCATCGCTCAAAAAGCTGATCAGGGAACCGATTGACACTAAGCAGGCAAAAGAGTCACCACTGTCAGAGGAAAGCAAGTCTTCTACAGCCAACTCGCGTTTGCGCGTCTTGGGCTGCCTGGAGCGGCTGATTAGTTCCTGTGATCCTATAAAGGTCACATCAACGTCGGGCGTTGCAGCCAGGTTGGCAACCTCAGCCTTCAGTGCATTTGCGGCAGCATGCACATTCGCATGAATATTAGCGGTTCCCGCCTTGGTCGCATAATAGATGCGGACGCGGATTCGTGCGGTTCGACCTGCAGAAGAAAGTAGAGCCTTTCGCGCTAGGGCAAATTTTTCCTGGATCGCTTCATTGTAGTTAGGAAAAGAATCTTTGTAGGAATTATTTAAATTTATCAAATCGTTAACGGTAGTACGAATAATGCGAAGCGGATTTTCTTCGAAACTGTCGGTATTTTTAGCCTGAATAATGACAATATCGACCTCGAGAGGACCCTTTTCAGGGATCTCGCTATCGGCAATGTCTGAAAGCGGAGCGCCATTCACAATGACGTACATCGAGTCGATTTGCCCATCGCCACCGCCATCGGTGATGCCGGCATCGATTTCATCCACTCCTAGATCATATGGTTCGAGAATGAGCGTATTTGCAACATTCTCGAAGGCTTCTGAAAGATCCTTTGTTCCCAGTTCTTGGGATCGCTCGGTAATGACGGTATCAATTAGCGCCTTGTAGGTTTCAACCGACATTAATGCCCTCACTATCCGTACCCTTTCCTGACAAGTAGGAAAGAATTTTCATAATTTCAAGAGTGTACGTCGGGAATTTTATATTGCGAAGTGTGTCGGGAGCATATGGTTTCCGGTACTCTCTTTGTCCATGAACCTATGACCGGTTTCAGTTGGGCTTCATCGGGCGCCGGAATGTCGACCTTGGCGGCGGAAGGTCTCACATTAAACATCCGACGCTCAGTTGGTTCGCTGATCAGTTCCGGGCAACCTCCACCGTTTGTACAGCGATGAAGCGCGCTATTGGAATCTGGGCAAGAGGTCGTTCCGAAGCCATCTCACGGGCGAGCTTGGCTGGAAATGCCACGCGAATCCCTCTACCGCTTCCAGCAATGTTCACTCTGCATTGCACGCAAAAGCTGCGCGATCGGATCAAGGCTGATCTTGCACCGCCTGAGCCCAGCGACACACTGCTGGGCAATTGGTATGCGACGGCCATTTTCTGGAAGCCGCAGGTGGCACTGCTGGTGTCGGAAAGCACACTGCTGCCGGTGTTGATGCCGTTGGCCCCGGCGGCGACGCTGACACGGCGTTTCCCCACGCAATTGGCGCTGGTGTTGAAGGCGCATGGGATGAGCGCCGATGCCATCGCGCAGGAAATCTGGCGCATGGCCGAGGTCGCTTATGCCAAGACCGCGAACCGCAGTATGGTGGGGATGCTCAACGAATTCAGCTTTTTGGCCGATTGCTGGCGGCCAAGGTTCGGCGACGATCTGGTGGCCTTGTCCCAAAGGCTCGCGGAAACGCCTTGTGGGCCGCTCCGCAAGGGGCCGATATCTCCTGATAGGGCTCTGTGGGAGGTGATGAATGCCGGGGCCTAAAGAGCCAAGTCGACTCAGGCCAGCCTTGCTCTGAACCACTCCGCAACTTCGGCCTCGGCCAGCGCGCCGCTGGCAAGCGCCAGAACCATGTGAACGGCGTCCTCAGGCACGAAGCTGATCGTCACACCGTTCAGCGCCAAGAACAGGCGCGCCAGCACCCATGCGGTGCGCTTGTTGCCGTCGACAAAGGGGTGATTGCGCGCCACGCCATAAGCATAGGCCGCCGCCAGAGCGCATAAATCGGCCTCGCCATAGGCCCACTGGTTGCGTGGACGCCCCAAAGCTGATTCCAAGACAGATGCATCGCGTACGCCAATTGGCCCGCCATGCTCGGCCAGTTGGCGGTCGTGGATAGCAAGCGAAAGCTCGGCCTCGATCCAGACCGGTTCGGCAATCTGCACCATATTACTTGGCCAGTACGCGCAGAATGTCCCTGTCCTCGCGCATAATCTGTTCAGCCAACGCCATTTGGGCCTCGAAAGAGGGATCAGCGGCAGTGATCCGGATGCCATCCGGCGTTTCGGAGACATACAGCGTGTCACCCACCCCGGCACGCAGCTTGGCGAGCAGTTCCTTGGGCAGGACGACACCGGCAGAGTTTCCGATTTTGGTGATCTTGAGGCTGGCGTTCATACGAAGGTTATAACATGGCGCGCGACATTCTCAAGAGGCGTATCCTGCTACCGGCCATCACGGCCGCAGGAGAAGCACCATGGGACATTCAGATCTTGACCCCGCCGTGCACGAACGGCGCCCTTGGAACGCCGGGCAGAATGTTGGGCCCAAGCGACCGCTCAGACCGCGCGATATTTGGGCTATCCGTTTCTACCTCAACGAGCACAAGCGACTGCGTGATCGCGCCCTGTTCGACCTTGCCCTCGACAGCAAGTTGCGCGGGTGTGACCTTGTGAAGCTGCGTATCGGCGATCTGGTCAGTGGCGGAACCATTCGCAACCGTGCCACCGTCATCCAGCAAAAGACCGGCCACCCGGTGCAATTTGAGATCATGACGGAAGCGCGCAAAAGCCTGCTGGCATGGCTGGAGCGACGGAAGGGCTCTTTGAACGACTTCGTTTTCCCAAGCCGGGTGGATTACATGGGGCATATCAGTACCCGGCAATATGCCCGCCTGCTCGATGAGTGGGTGTCGACCGTTGGCCTCAATAAGCAGGAATATGGCACGCATTCCATGCGCCGGACCAAGGTCGCGTTGATATACAAGGCAACAGGCAATCTGCGAGCCATCCAGATTCTACTGGGGCATACCAACATCGAGCATACGGTCCGTTATCTCGGCGTCGATGTTGATGATGCCCTGACGCTGTCAGAACGAACGGAGCTTTGATCCAAGCGCCGGCCCATCAGGTCATCGGTGGGCCGGTATTTATGGCAAGGACGAACAGGGGGCTTCCGTTGCCCCAGCCAAGGGTCCTGAACGGCAGCAATAGGAGCGAAGGTAGCTGTTATAATCCGGCCATTTGGTTTACTGGTCGAGGAATGAATTCTCGTCTTCGCTCCTTTGGTATAGCTGGTAGTGGAACGTATCTCCCACGCCACCAAGTTACGATCGATGCGCTGGCAGAATTGACCGGGGTGACACCCGAATCGATCCGCAAGGCCTATGGAATCACCAAACGCCATTGGGCCGATGCGCAGGAAACCAGCTCAGCCATGGGGGCGTATGCAGCTCAAGAAGCCTTGGAACAGGCAGGGTGGCGCGCCGAGGATCTTGACGTGTTGATTGGTGCTTGCGGCGTGATGGAACAGCCCATCCCCGGTACATCCGTGTTGATCCAGCGCCGTTTGGGTATTGGTGATAGCGGCATTCCTGCCTTCGATATCAACGCAACCTGCCTTTCTTTCATGGTGGCATTCGATCGCGTTCTGGCTGGGTTTGCATTGGGCGAGTGGCGACGTGCGTTGATTGTCTGTGCCGATATCGCTTCAGCAGCGCTGGATTTTTCGAAGCCCGAGGCCTCCTTGCTGTTTGGCGATGGTGCGGCGGCGATCGCGCTGGAGGCCGATGGTCCACATCGCCGTCTCGCCTACAGGTTCGCGACCTTTGGTAATGGCGCAGATGCGTGCCGACTGGAAGCTGGCGGCACGCGCTTGCGACCGCATGAGGATCTTGAAGGTTTTTTGGCCCACTCCCGCTTCGCGATGGATGGCCGCGCCGTCTTTCGCGCTTCGGGCCAGCGCTTTCCGGAATTTCTAGCCCGCCTGCTGGCCGACTCAGGTATTGATACCGAAGCGCTCGATTTGGTGATTCCACATCAGGCCAGCGGTGCCGCTCTGGAACATCTCAAACGCTCCATTCCCGGGGGGCATGTCAAGACAATTGATATCTATGCCGACATTGGCAATCAAATCGCCACCAGCCTACCCTTTGCCTTGCATCATGCGCGCCAGCAAGGACGGATCAAGTCTGGCGAAACCACTTTGATGATCGGTAGTTCTGCCGGCATATCGCTGGGCGGCGCGGTGATCCGGTGGTGAGCGCGCCCGTTCTCGTGACAGGCGCAACCGGCGGACTAGGGCAAGTGATGGTCACCGAACTGCTGGCGCGGGGACATCCGGTGATCGCCACGGGTCGGAATGGTACCATTGGTGCCCGTCTCGCGGCTATGGGCGCTCGCTTCTGCCCATCTGATCTTGCCCGCGATGATTTGACGGGCCTGCTCGACGGTGTGGCGCATGTGTTCCATCTAGCTGCCCTTTCAGCTCCCTACGGGCGCGAGGCAGACTTTGTGGCGACCAATGTCCTCGCCACCCGGCGTTTGCTCGATGCGGCCCGCGCTGCAGGTTGTGCAAGCTTTGTCTTTACCTCGACGCCTTCGATCTACGCCCGCCCGCAAGACCAGATTGGCATCACCGAGACCACGTCCTTGCCGCCTAAACTGGCCAATGCCTATGCCCGCACCAAGCTTGCAGCCGAACAGGCCGTGCTAGATGCACATGGTACGGCCATGGCCTGTATCGCCTTGCGCCCGCGCGCGATCCTCTCGCCTTTTGACACCGCGCTGTTGCCGCGCCTGCTGCGAGCTGCGGACAAAGGTGTGATGCCCTTGCCGCACGACGGTCGAGCCCTGCTGGAACCGACTGACGCGCGCGACGTGGTCTCTGCACTGCTAGCAGCGCAAGCGAGGGCGGTAGATGCTGGTGGGCGGGCCTATAATATCTCGGGCGGCGTTGCGGTCAGCTTGCGCGATCTGGTCACGCATCTGTTCGGCCTGTTGGGCAAGGAGGTGCGGCTGCAGCCCGTGCCACGCTGCCTGCTGCTGGCCATGGGTACAGTGATGGAGCGCCTCGCTGCGACCATGCGCTTGCCCGAACCGCCGCTCACGGCCTATGGCGCGCTCATCTTAGGCTACTCGCAAACCTTTGACCTTTCTAGCGCAAGGCAGTCAATGGACTGGGCACCGCGCCACCATCCCTTTGATTCCATGGCATGGGTTCTGTCTGAAAGATTATCATGCGACAAGTCGTAACTCGCGCCTTCAACACCGGCCAATGCCGCCACCCGCAGGTGATGACCATGCAGGGCGGGGGCTGGCGCGCCGTCGACTTCCCTTCGGTCGCCATGCTGATTCTGCATCCAGAAGAAGGGCCAATCCTGTTTGATACCGGCTATGATCCGGCCTTTCTTGCCGCGACGGAGCCTTTCCCGGAGCGCCTCTACCGTTGGGCCACGCCCGTTGACATTCCAGCGGGACGCGATGCGGCCAGCCAGTGCTGCAGGGCAGGCGTCGATCCACGAGAGGTCCGCCATGTCATCCTTTCACATTTCCATGGTGACCACGTTGCAGGGCTGCACGCCTTTCCGAAGGCTGCCATTCATTGTGCAAGGAGCGGGCTGGAGGACGTGCGAAAAGGCACACGCTTCTCGACCACGCGGCGCGGGCTGCTGCCCTCGCTGTTGCCCATCGATATCGCAGCGCGTGCGCACTTTTTCGAAGATGGGTCGCGGGTAGCACTTCCTGCTGACTGCGCGCCTTTTGACACTGGCGTTGATTTGCTGGGGGATGGCTCCTCGCTGGCTGTGGAATTGCCCGGTCATTGTCCGGGGCATTGGGGTTTGCTGCTCAACGATGCCCGATGGGGGCTGCACTTTCTGGTGGCCGATGCCGCATGGTCGACAGAAGCGATCCGTCGCAATGCGCCACCGCCCGCTTTCACCACAGCATTTCTGGGAGAAACGCAAAGGGTTCGCCAAACTTTGAGCAAGCTGCACCAGTTGCATGCGCGTAACCCCGAAGTGCGCCTTTCACCTTGTCATTGCAAAGAGAAGGCAGGCGAGATCGAGGGCGCGCCATGAAAGTGCTGATAACCGGCGCCCGCGCTCCGGTGGCGATTGATCTCGCCCGCGCCTTTCATGCCGCTGGCCACCATGTCGAGCTAGCCGATTGCATTCGGCCCTTTGCCGCTTCTGCTCTGCCCTTCAGCCCAGCGCTGCACCGCTTGCCAGCGCCTTGCAGCCATTTCGATGCCTTCGCATCCCGCATGGCCGAGATCATAACGCATGGTCGGTTCGATCTTGTCGTGCCAACGTGCGAGGAAGTGTTCTGGTTGGCAGCTGCAGCGGAGCGCGGCCATTGGACGGACCGTCTATTGGCGCCGGAATTGCCTCTGCTGCGGCGTCTGCATTCAAAGGCTGAATTCCCCCTCCTCCTGGCAGAATGCGGATTGAAGGCGCCTCGTACCATGCGGTTGGACACGCCACCTGATCCCACTCAGTTTCCTGATTTGAGTTCGCTGGTATTCAAACCAGAATTTTCACGCTTTGCGACCCACACGCTGATTGGGCCATCCGCCTCGGCACTGGCTCGTGTCAATGCTTCTCCCAACCATCGCTGGGTTGCCCAACAGCGTATCCATGGTGAGGAAATTTGCAGTTGGGCTGTGATGCACGGCGGGCGGACGACGGCGCACATCGCCTATCGACCGCGCTGGCGGCACGGCTATGCTGCCGCCTATGGCATGGAAGCGGTTGACTGCCCTGCCGCAGAGACTGTGGCACGCCGCATTGGCGAAGTAACAGGCATGACCGGCCAGATCGCCTTCGACATGATTTTGGATGCTGTAGGCGAGGTGTGGCCCATCGAATGCAATCCACGCGCGGTAAGTGGACTACATTTTTTCGATGCCAAACCTGAACTTGCGCAGGCCATGGCGTTTGGACGCAGCCTAGACCCGCCTGCCAGCGGCACCTTGCGTCACATGGCGCCCGCCATGGCCTTGCTGGGCATTCCCGCTGCGACCTCAGCGCGCAAGCTGACCACACTTTGGGACGATTGGCGCAATGGATTTGACGTGATCGCGCGCGGGCAAACCGCCGTTGCGCTAGGCAGTCTGGCAGACGCTGCCCAATTCGCCGCTCTTGCGCTCCGCAAGCGCGTATCGCCAGCAGGTGCCACAACCGATGGTATCGAGTGGGACGGAAGGCCGATCGTGTGAGGGTGTCGCTCGTCGAACATCCTGATCGAGCCTCAGGCGATACTTTGCCCGCCCGCTATGCGGCATCACTCGCATCGATCGGAACAGGCCACTGGATCGCCAACGCGCAATCACGGATGCTGCTGGCGCAGTGCTGTGGACATGATCTTCCCCTGACTGTGGATGAAGATAGCTATGACCTGTCCTATGTGGCTAATCCGCACAGCGCTTATGCACTTTATTCCAGGCGGGAAATCGAACTGGTTGGATTGCACCATGGTCGCCGCGCTGCGCTGGCTGGAGTGTCTCTGCTCGACAGGTTGTTGCGCTGGATCGACATCGGCAGAATTGTGCATATCGATAACTGGTTGCTGTCCACCAACCTGCATGGAGCGTGGCGAGGCGAAGGGCTGGCAAATTTGCGAGAGCAGCTGACAGCGCGTTTTCCGCATCATTTCCTTGCTTTGCGCTCGCTCGACAATTGGGCATCGCCCGATCTGCTTGGCGCGGCGCGCAACGATGGCTGGGTGCTGCTGCCAGCGCGGCAGATCTGGGTGGTTGATGACCTTGCACGCCGATGGCGAAGCCGCAACAACGCCGGTAATGACCGGCGCGCTCTGGCGCGCTCTGGGTTGCGGGTGGAACGTGCAGAATGCTTCACGCAGGCAGATCAAGCGCGCATCGCCGAGCTTTACCGGCAACTTTATATCGAGAAATATTCGGCCCTGAATCCGGTCTTTACGCCCGAATTTGTTGGCCTTACCCAACGCATTGGCCTGATTGATTATCGTGTGGCGCGCGATGCCGACGGCCAAATCATGGCGGTGGCGGGCATGATGGTGCGCGATGGCATCATGACTCCCACCGTCGTTGGCTATGATACCTCGCGTCCGGCCAGCGATGCGCTCTATCGCATCGCCTGCTACATGTTCTGCGAAGCGGCCGAGCAAGAAGGCTGGCGGCTGCACGGATCGGCGGGAGCCGCTGGGTTCAAGCGGGCCCGCGGCGCGCGTGGCGTGATTGAATATATGGCGATTTATGTTGACCATCTGCCACGGCACAAGCGTTGGATCGTGTGCCTGCTGGCTAGCCTTCTCGAAAGCTGGGTGGTGCCCATCATGCGGCAGGAGGGGTGGTGATGGAGTGGCCGAAGGCTTGGGCGCAGGGCTGGCATCCCGTAGCTTTTCTTGATGAAATTCCGTCGGACAGGCCCTACGCTTGCCAGTTGATGGGTGTGAAGCTGGTGGCGTTTCGCCACGCAGACACCGTCGCTTTGTTGCGTGACCGATGCCCGCATCGCGGGGCACCGCTCTCGGCGGGAAGGATTGTAGATGGTGCTCTGGCCTGCCCCTACCACGGGTGGCGGTTTGGCCCAGCGGGCGACTGTGTCGAAATCCCCGGTTGGGCGCATCAGCCCAAGCAATGCACCCAAACCTATCCGACAAAACTGGCTGCCGGCCTGCTATGGACAACGCTTGCCGCCGATCCGCCACCTTTCCCCACGCTACCCGATGCCATGGCTGATACCGGGCTTGACCGTTTCTGGTGGCGGCTGCCAGCCTCGCAAGCAGGCGCGCTTGATGCGCTTGAAAACCATCTTGACCCGGCGCACCCCCATATTCTTCATCCGTGGCTGGTCCGCCATCCGCGCCGCAGAATGCCGGTAACGGTTGACCTTTCGATGGGGGCGTGGGGGGCTGAAGCGATCTACACCGAGCATCGGCGCAATAGGGCGCTGCTGTCAGGCGTGATGGAGGGAAGCCGTGCGTGCAGCATCGGGAGGCTCTGGCCGCCGTCGATTGGCGAAGTGAGGCTGGAATCCGCCAATGGCGCCATGCTGTCGATCGCGGTGATCTTTGCACCTGAAACCTCCGGGACAACGCGTCCCTATGCCCATTTCGCCAGTACGCGAGGCTGGCTTCCAGCATGGTTCAAGCGGTTTGCGCTGAAGGCCTTTCACAGGCCCGTGCTGGCGCAGGATCGGCGGATGCTGGCCCTGCAGTAGCAGGCCAAAGGCGACCTGAGCTATGCTATGGGCCCGCTTGATGTGCTGGCACATGCGATCTGGCAACACGCTGAGGGCAAGGCGGTGGAAGAGGTGACCCGGCGACTGGAACTGCTACTTTAGAAGCGCAAAACCCGCCGCAGCTTGTGATCGAAGGGCGTAGTTATGCCGCGAACAACCGTGATTTTCGGCGCTACACACATCTGCGCGAGGCGCGCGGCCAGCATGGCCTGTGTCGCAGCGATAGCTTCGGCGGGAACACTTTTGGGCAGGGAAACACGGATGGCATCAGGCGCCGTCTGCACCACGCGGAAGTCATCAATGGACGGATGGGCATCGACCACCGCATTGCGCAGAACATCAGGCGTAACCATCCGCAATCGACCTTTGGTATCGCTGATCTCAAGACAATCATCGCATCGTCCGACAATTCGCTTCACCGCCTGAAAAGCGGAACCACAGCGGCAGGGCTGGTCATCCAGTTCGACCAGATCATTCATGCGATAGCGGATCATCGCCTGCGCACGCCTTGTGAAGTCGGTCACAATCGGGACCACAAGATTGCTATCCGCGCCCGCCCGCTCCCATTCGAAATGCACGACGTCTTCGGCTAGATGCAGTGTGCCATATCGGCAGGACACGCCAAACAGGCCCTCGGTTGCCATATAGATCTCTCGCAAGGGGAACCGGCTTTTCCGCTCGATCATGGCGCGATCCAAGAGGTCAAGCACCTCCGCGCCGCTAAACAGCCTCGCGTCCGGTAAGCAATCCTGCTCGGCCAGCCATCGCAGCACTTTGGGTGGAGCCACAATCACATTCGGTCGAAACTGCAGGATATCTTCTGCCCAACTCTCCACGCCCTTTGCGAGATCGAAGAAGCGCAGGGTGATCTGGCCACTCTGCTCCGCTGATTGATAGAGGGAAGACATATTGGGCATGGCCAGCGCCACCCGTTGCCGCCGCCAAAGCACATCGGGCATCGTCTTAGCTAGGATCGTGCCAAGCCAGATGAAGCGCTCCCTTTCCGAAATAACATAATAGCCCCGATTACCACTCGTCCCCGTGCTTTGGCCGATGCAGTACCCGGCCAGGCGCTGCTCTCCCCGAGAGAGGGCGGCACGAACATCGCCGGCTCGCAGCTTAGCCGAGTTGAGCTGATCGAAATTATCGATCAAAATTTGCTTGTCTAATCGAGGCCAGCTGTCAAATGAGAGTTCCTGCGCGTCGGCAAAAAATGGAAAATTGGCTGATGCATGCACAGCCAACTCTCTAAGCTGCTGTTTATGATAGCGGGACACGGCTGCGCGATCGCGCAGACGCCACTGACGCCATGAGGCGGCGGCAAAGGTACAAAACGCGTCGTGCAATGAGAGCCAATTCATTGTTTCAATCTTCGCCGATCAGCCGCTTCTGTACCGTCGCATGCAATTGGTGCAACCCATAGTATACCCTGTCGTTCTGGTGCATCGATCGTGATCGGACAACCATATCTTGGGTGGCAGGAAATGTCAGAATTCTGGCTGTCCATAGAATTCGATGCAAGGCGGATTGCTCGGTCAGCAAGGTGTTATGAGGCTCATGAACGAAAGACAGCTTTGAACATGCCCACTCCGCTATTTGAACGGCGGCTTTTGGGGCGGCAATTTCCATCACAGCGTACCGGCAGCAGCCGCCCCACTTGCGGTCATAAGCCACGGGTGAGATAGCGTGAGAATGGAAACTCCTCAAATTCCGCAAATCGCTCTACGTGACTTTGTAGCCCCATTTCTTGGCCAGCCGGTCTGGGGGGGCAAGCAGGGCTATGGAAGTTTTCTCAACTTTGAGTTCGGCGCACCGTACGCATCCGTTGTGGACCGCAGGTACGTTG
>Ga0302262_10000842_pt1 | contig 13029 bp, 16 predicted proteins | sample II_Fen_E3_4_FD_194557 | JGI IMG/M metagenome (GOLD analysis project Ga0302262, IMG submission 194557) | Peat permafrost microbial communities from Stordalen Mire near Abisko, Sweden - II_Fen_E3_4 | ecosystem: Environmental > Terrestrial > Soil > Wetlands > Permafrost | place: Sweden: Abisko...
CGCAGCCGCAGCGGCACGCCGACGTTCTCGGCCGCCGTCAGCGCGGGCAGCAGCCCGAACGTCTGGAAGATGAACGCGACCTGCTCGCGGCGCAGCCGGGTCAGGCCGGCCTCGTCGAGCTCGGTCACCTCGGTGTCGCCGATCGTCACCGACCCGGAGTCGGGCCGATCGAGGCCACCGACGACGTTGAGCAGGGTCGTCTTGCCCGACCCGGACCGGCCGACGAGCGCGAGCAGCTCACCGCCGCGCACGTCCACCGTCACGCCGCGCAGCGCGTGCACCGCCGCCGCCCCGGAGCCGAACGTGCGCCGCACCTCGCGGACCGCGACCAGCGGCCGGACGTCCGTGCTCATCGGGCCTCGTCCTGGGCGGCGTGGCGGCCCGCGCTGCGGCCCGTCGGGGCCGGCCGCACGCTGACGTGGTCCGCCTCGAGCGCCAGTCGCACCCGACGCGTCAGCGCCAGCGCCTCCCGGAACTCGCGCGGCACCTGCACCCGACCGGCGCGGTCCATCACGGCGTACTCCTCACCGGCCAGCTCGCCGTGCGCGGTGCCCGACCCGTCCGCGTGGCCCCGCCCGACCATGCGGCGCAGCACCTCGCTGCTCGTGCGGCCGTCCCGGATCGCCACGGTGCGGGCCACCTGCCCGCTCACCAGGGGGTCGTGCGTGACGACGACCACCGTCGCCCCGGTCTCGCGGTTCACCGTGTGCAGGGCGTCGAAGACCTCCTGCGACGACGCCGTGTCGAGCTCACCCGTCGGCTCGTCGGCGAGCACCAGGCGCGGCGCGGCGGCCAGCGCGACGGCGATCGAGACCCGCTGCTGCTCCCCGCCGGACAGCTCCCGCGGCAGCCGGTCGGCGCCGTCCGCCACACCGAGCAGCTCGAGCAGCTCGGCCGCGCGCGCCGCCCGCCACCGCCGCGAGCGCCCCGCCAGCGCGAGTGGCAGCGCGACGTTCTGCCGCGCGGTCAGGTACCCGACGAGGTTGAGCGAGGCCCGCTGCCAGACGAACCCCACCATCGTGCGCCGGTACACCACCCGGTCCGCCGCGCTCATCGCCATCAGGTCCCACGGCCCCACGCGCAACCGGCCGGCGGTCGGCACGTCGAGCCCCGACAGCAGCGCCAGCAGCGTCGACTTGCCCGAGCCGGACGCCCCGACGACGGCGACCAGCTCGCCCTCGTCGACGACGAGGTCCACGCCCTGCAGCGCCTGCACCTCGACCGACCCCGCGCGGTAGATGCGCACCACGTTGTCGCACACGACGAACGCGTCCGCGCCGTACTCCGCCGCGCGTGGCGTGCGGGCGCCGAGGGCCTCCAACGTGCCACCCGTCATGGTCAGCCCCAGCCCAGCTCGTCGAGCCGCTCGTCGTCGATGCCGAAGTGATGGGCGATCTCGTGCACCACCGTCACGGCGACCTCCTCGACCACCTGGGCGCGATCGTCGCACGCGGCCAGCGTCGGCAGCCGGAAGATGGTGATCCGGTCCGGCAGCGAGCCCGCGGCCCACCACTCCCCGCGCTCGGTGAGCGGCGTCCCTTCGTACAGGCCGAGCAGGTCCGGCTCGTCGTCGGGCGCCGTGTCCTCGACCAGCACGACGACGTCGTCCATGAGTCGCGCCAGGTCCTCCGGGATCTCGTCCAGGGCGTCGCGGACGGCGTCCTCGAACTCCTCGCGCGTCATGTGCACCACAGCGCACATCCTCGCGCTTTGGCGGATCGGCGTGTGGCCCGTATGCTCGTCTCCGGTCTTCCGACGCCTCGACGTTGGGGCGTGAGCCCCCATCGTCTAGCGGCCTAGGACCCCGCCCTTTCACGGCGGTAGCACGGGTTCGAATCCCGTTGGGGGTACGGTTCGTGCACGGCTTCTCACGAGGCCCCGTAGCGCAGTTGGTTAGCGCGCCGCCCTGTCACGGCGGAGGTCGCGGGTTCAAGTCCCGTCGGGGTCGCTCGGTCGCAGGACCGCCGGGCTCTGTAGCTCAGTTGGTAGAGCGCACGACTGAAAATCGTGAGGTCACCGGATCGACGCCGGTCGGAGCCACCCCTTCTCAGGTTTCACCCCCTCCCCGCCGCTCGCGGCCGCCGTGCAGCACGCCGACGCGCGGGTGGGCCGGGCGCGCGGGGTCCCTCGTCCCCGCAGCCGGACGACGCCTCGCCTACGCTGAGCCAGGCCGTCCGGGCACGGGCGGACCGCGCCACCACCCGAGGGAACGTCACCGTGAGCAGCACCACCGAGCCGAGTCGCCCGCGCCGGTTCTTCGGCCACCTGACCAGGCCGTTCGGCAAGGCGGCCAAGGACCAGATCGGCAAGGTCGAGGACAAGGTCCGCGCGTCCGTCCAGGCGGAGATCGACGCGGTCAGCCAGTCGATGCGCGCCAAGGCTGTGCAGTTCCGGCCGTCCGCGATCGCGTTCGCCGTCGCGATGGTGCTCACCGTCACCGCGTTCTTCCTCATGGTCGTCGCCGCGGTGGTGGGGCTCACGCTGGCCGGGCTCGACCTGTGGCTCGCCGCCCTCGTCGTCGCCGCCGTGCTGCTGCTGGCGGCCAGCGCCGCCGCCTGGTGGGGGCGCCATCACCTGCCCGCCGGTGCCGGCTCGATCATCGTGCCGATGCCGATGGTGGTGCACCCCGCACCGGAGCTCGTGCACCCCTGGGCGGACTGACGCCGGGCGCCCGCGACACGCCGCCACCTCGCGGCGCCGGGCGCGGAGCGCCAGACTGAGGGCCGACATCTCACGACGAAGGGTCTGCCACCGATGGCCACCAACGATGCAGGTCCGGGCGACGCACGCTCGCTCGGCCAGCTGGTCAGCGACCTGTCCGAGCAGGCGGCCCGCCTGGTGCGCGCCGAGATCGACCTCGCCAAGGAAGAGCTCACCGCCAAGGCCAAGCAGGCCGGCATCGGCGGCGGGCTGCTGGCGGCCGCGGCGGTCCTCGCGTGCTACACGGTCGGCGTGGGCATCGCCACGGTGATCCTCGCGCTGTGCGTGCCGTTCGAGCCGTGGCTCGCGGCGCTCATCGTGTTCGTCGCGATGGTGCTGCTCATCGCCCTGCTGGGGTGGCTGGGGGTGCGGCGCCTCAAGCGTGGCGTGCCGCCGAAGCCGGAGCGGGCTATCGAGAGCGTCCAGGTCGATGTCGCCGCGATCAAGGAAGGCCTCCACCGATGAGCGAGCAGGCTCCGCGCACGCCCTTCGCCAACGACCGCACCCGGGCCCTCGAGGCGGAGCTCGCCGCGACACGCGCCGCGCTGGCGGACACGGTCGACGAGCTGACCGACCGCCTCAACCCCCGCGTGCAGGCCACGCGGGTGGTCGCCGACGGCAAGCGGATGGTCTCCAACCTCACCGACCCCGACGCCTCCGACGACGAGCGCAAGCGCGCCATGGTCGTGGTCGGTGTGGCTGCGGCGGCGGTCGCCCTGGTCGTCGCCGGGGTCGTGCGCGCCATCGTCAAGCGCTGACCGAGTTCACGGTCGTCGCGCGCTGAGCGCCGTCACCCTCCGAACGCGAGGACGCGAGCACCGACGCGCGCCACGGCGCCCTGCTGCGCCGCGGTCAGCTCGTCGAAGGGCTCGGCGTCGATCGTGCGCGCGCCCACTGGCCCCGCACGCCGCCAGGTGCCGACCGCCCGGCCGCCGTCCACCACCACCGGCCGGAACAGCCCGTTCGCGCCCGGCGCGATGGCGTTGGCGTGCTCGGACCGCACCAGGGCGGTGCGGTCGGCGTAACCGAGCAGCAGCTCGTCGAACGCCGGCAGCAGGTGCAGCCCGGCGGCCGCCCGCCGGGCCGCTGCCAGCGCCTCGGGCGTCGCCGGGTCCATGAGGTACTCCACGTCGTCGACGACCATCGCCTGCAGGCGGGGCCGGGCCACCGCCACCCCGGCGCGCAGGTCGGTCAGGGTCAACCCCGTCCACCACCGCGCGTCGGCAAGCGTCGCCGGGCCGTGGCCCGCGAAGTACCGGGCCATCCACTCCCCGAGCGCCTCGTCGCGCTCGAGCCGGCGTGGGGCGCGGACCCACTCGTCGAGCAGCACGACGTCCTGACGCGACCCGCGCATCGGCCCGAGGCAGGTGATGCCCCGTTGGCACAGCAGCCACAGCAGGTGGTAGGCGCGCTGCGGGACGCCGAGCAGGCCCGCCGCCTCCCAGGCCGCGACGAGCTCCGCACGCGGCACGCTGCGGCGGTCGGCCAGCAGCGCCCGGGTCACCCGTTCGGCCGCATCGGCCAGAGGGGTGTCGACGCCCAGCTCGGCGGTGCGGCGCGCCGTGGCGGCCAGCCGGCGTGGCGTGGTGAGGGCGAGCATCCAGCCGAGGTCCTCGGCGGGGACCAGGTGCAGGGTGCTCCGCATCGGCCACGACCGGACCACGGTGCCGGCGTCGAGAGCGGCGACGATGTCGTGCTCGGGGGATGGGGACCGGGTGCGAATGCGCACGGCGAGCAGGGCCGCAGGCAGATCCTGCGCCTGGATGGCGAGCAACCGACGCACCACGTCGAGCGCCGAGTCGGATCCACCCCCCGCCAGCCCCTGCGCGGCGATGCGCAGGAGCGAGATCTCGGAGGTCGGTGCCGGGTTCAGTCGGCTTGGCGCTGCTGCGGCAGCCCGCCGAGCAGGCCGCGGACCTCAGCCTCGCGGTAGCGGCGGTGACCGCCGAGCGTACGGATGGAGGAGAGCTTGCCGGACTTGGCCCACCGCGTCACCGTCTTCGGATCCACCCGGAACATCGTGGCAACCTCTGAGGGGGTGAGGAGGGCTTCGGGCTCCTCGTGGTGAACGACCATGGTCTCGACCTCTCTGCCTCGCAAGAGCCCGATCCTCGTTCCACCGGGCCGAGCCCGGCAGACACACACTCGGAGGTCGGGGACTGTCACCTTGAAACTCTTTCCGGGTCACAAGGGGATGAAACGCCTCACTCCGGGCTAACGGTACATCCCGAACCTGAGAGCTCAACCGGGACTCGCCTCGTTCAGGTCCCGAGGCGCCCACATGGCGATCCCATGGCCCCGTTCCAGGACCTAAGTCCTACCGGCGCCGCCGGTGTCGCGCCGGTGGCCGACGCGGGTGGACGACCACGGTGCTCGGAATGCGTGCGGAGCATGTACCGTTGCGCCTACGACAGACGAACCAGAACCCCGGGGCCGCTCACGTCAGCACGGAGCCGCCCCGCTTCCACGTTAGAGGGGGTCGATGCCATGGGGCGCGGCCGTCAGAAGGCCAAGCAGACGAAGGTCGCTCGGGAGCTGAAGTACATGAGCCCCGTGACCGACTATCGGGCCCTCCAGCAGGAGCTCGCGTCCGGCGGCCGTCACGATCTTGTCACCCGTCACGATGTCGTCACCGAGACCCGCCCCGCGCGCGTCGTCGACGACCTCCCCGCCACCTGGTCGAGCTACGCGGCCGACGAGGACGACGAGCCCTGAGGCTGACGACGCCTGAGGCTCAGGCCTGGTAGATCCCGGACAGGTGCACCGCGCCACCGTGCACACCCTTGGTGCCGCTGACCAGGTCGACGTCCGGCGCCCGCCCGTCGTGCTCGTGCACCGCACCGAGCCGCCATGCCGGCAGGCCCAGCTCGGCCGCGTGCGCCAGTACGCCGTCCGCGGCCTCTGGCGCCACCACAGCCACCATCCCGACGCCCAGGTTGAGGGTCGCCTCCAGGTCCGGCCACGGCACGTGGCCCAGCCGCTGGACCAGGGCGAACACCGGCGGCACCTGCCAGGTGGACCGCGACACCTCGCCCACCAGGCCGGCCGGTAGCACCCGCGCCAGGTTCGCCGCCAGGCCACCGCCGGTGACGTGGCAGTAGGCGTGCACGGCGCCGTGCGCCCGGTCGGCCAACGCCAGCGCATCCGCCGCGTACACGCGGGTCGGCTCCAGCAGCTCCTCGCCGAGCGTGCGGCCCAGCTCGTCGACGTACCGGTCGAACCGCCAGCCCGCCACCTCCACCACCCGACGCACCAGCGAGTAGCCATTGGAGTGCAGGCCCGACGACGCCAGCGCGATGAGCACGTCGCCCGCACGCACCTTCTGCGGCCCGAGCACGTCGTCCGCCTCGACGACGCCCGTCGCGGCGCCGGCCAGGTCGTACTCGTCGGGGGCCAGCAGCCCGGGGTGCTCGGCCGTCTCGCCGCCCACCAGCGCCACGCCGGCCACCTGGCAGGCCGCCGCGATGCCGCGCACCAGGTCGGCGATCCGCTCGGGCACCACTCGGCCGCAGGCGATGTAGTCCGTCATGAACAGCGGCCGGGCGCCGACCACGACGATGTCGTCGACCACCATCCCGACGAGGTCGAAGCCCAGGGTGTCGTGCACGTCGAGGGCCTGTGCGACCGCGACCTTGGTGCCGACGCCGTCCGTGGACGTGGCGAGCAGCGGCCTGCGGTAGCCGAGCAGCGCGCTCGCGTCGTACAGGCCGGCAAAGCCGCCGACGCCGCCGACGACGGCGGCCGAGTGCGTCGCCCGCACGGCGTCCCGCATCAGCTCGACGGCCTTGTCACCGGCGCCGGTGTCCACGCCGGCCCCGGCATAGGTGATGGGGTGCTCGCTCACGGCTGCTCCAGGGCGCTCGCGCCACCGGCACCGGGCAGCAGGGACAGCAGGCCGTCCTGCGGCGCGCCCAGCGCCAGCTCGTGCTGCTCGAGCAGGTTCTTGCCGAGGCGCTCGTCGGGCGGCAGCGGGATGGGGTACCGGCCGGTGAAGCACGCCGCGCACAGCTGGGAGGCGGGCTGCTCGGTCGCCGAGATCATGCCCTCCTCGGACAGGTAGCCGAGGGAGTCGGCGCCGAGCGAGGCCGCGATCTCCGCCACCGACAGGCCGTTGGCGATCAGCTCCGCGCGGGACGCGAAGTCGATGCCGTAGAAGCACGGCCACTTCACCGGCGGCGCCGTGATGCGGATGTGCACCTGCGCCGCGCCGGCCTCGCGCAGCATCCGGACCAGGGCGCGCTGGGTGTTGCCGCGCACGATCGTGTCGTCGACCACCACCAACCGCTGGCCGCGGATCACCTCGCGCAGCGGGTTGAGCTTGAGCCGGATGCCGAGCTGGCGCAGGGTCTGCGACGGCTGGATGAACGTGCGGCCCACGTAGGAGTTCTTCGTCAGGCCCTGGCCGAACGGGATGCCGGACTGCTGCGCGTACCCGACAGCGGCCGGTGTGCCGGACTCGGGCACCGGGATCACCAGGTCGGCCTCCACCGGGTGCTCCACGGCGAGCTTGCGGCCCATCGCCACCCGGGCGGCGTGCACCGAGCGGCCCGCGATGGTGGTGTCCGGACGGGCGAGGTAGACGTACTCGAACACGCAGCCCGCGCGCGTCACCGGCGCGAACCGGGTGCTGCGCAGCCCGTCGGAGTCGACGGCGATCAGCTCGCCGGGCTCGACCTCGCGGACGAACGACGCACCCACGATGTCCAGGGCGGACGTCTCGCTGGCCACCACCCAGCCGCGGTCCAGCCTGCCGAGGACGAGCGGGTGCACCCCTTGCGGGTCGCGCGCCGCGTACAGGGTCGTCTCGTCGATGAAGACGAGGCAGAACGCGCCGCGTAGCCGCGGCAGCACCTCGAGGGCCGTCGCCTCCAGCGTGTGATCGGGGTCGCCGGCCAGCAGCGCCGTGATCAGCGCGGTGTCGGTGGTGTTGCCGCGCGCCAGCTCGCCGCGGCGGCGGCTGCCGTACCGCTCGGCGACGAGGTCCACCAGCTCGGCGGTGTTCGTCAGGTTGCCGTTGTGGCCGAGAGCGACCGTTCCGCCGGCGGTGGCCCCGAGCGTCGGCTGGGCGTTCTCCCAGGTGGACCGGCCGGTGGTGGAGTAGCGCGTGTGGCCGATCGCCAGGTGACCCTGCAGGGCGGCGAGCGCGGTCTCGTCGAACACCTGGGAGACCAGGCCCATGTCCTTGTAGACGAGCAGCTGGCCGCCGTTGCTCGTCGCGATGCCTGCCGACTCCTGGCCGCGGTGCTGCAGCGCGTAGAGGCCGAAGTAGGTGAGCTTGGCGACCTCCTCGCCGGGGGCCCACACGCCGAAGACTCCGCAGGCATCCTGCGGGCCTTTCTCGTGCGGCAGCAGGTCGTGGGTGAGACGGCCGTCCGCGCGGGGGGTCACGTGCTTCATGGTCGCACACCGCCGCCCGGCTCGCGGACCGCGTCCGGTGGCCGCGTCGGTGACACTCCGGCGCGGGCGCCGGAGCCTGCGGCGGATGCCGGCCGAGGAGGCCGCTAGCGGGTCCGCCGCCGCGAGCGTGCGTCCAGCGCCAGCGCGAGCGCGCCGCCGACCAGCGCGCCGACCGCGCCCAGGGCCACCGCGGTGACGGCCCGCGCGCCGTTCGTCCCGGCGAGCAGGGGCAGCACCCCGCCCTGGTTCGTCAGCTCGCCGCTGCCCACCACTGTGGCGAGCACCACGCCGAGCACGACCCCGACGAGCACGCCGGCCACGATGAACGCCCCGAACTTGGGCGCCCGGCGGATCGCGTCGGGCGCGAGGGTGGCCGGGAGGAGCACGCCGACGGGCTGCAGCTCGTCGTCGGGCACGCTCTCGTCGGGCACGCTCGCATCGGGCACGCTCTCGTCGGGCATCCGGCGATCCTAGGTCCGCACCCGGGCGGCCTGCAGCGGCAGCAGCCCGGACAGGTCCGCGCGCTCGCCGGACGCGCGCACGCGGCCGGCCGCGACGGCCTCGCGCCAGCCGAGCAGGCCGCTGACCAGGGACAACCAGGTCGCGGGGTCCGTCTCGACGACGCCCGGCGGCGTGCCGCGGGTGTGCCGTGGCCCCTCGATCGCCTGCACGACGCCGTCCGGCGGCACCCGCACCTCGACCGCGTGACCCGGTGCCACCTCGGCCAGCTCCTCGAGGGTGAACCGCACGGCGGCGCGCCGGTCGGCCGTCGTGACGTGCTCCGGGTCGGCCCGCCAGGCCGCAAGCGCGCGGCGGCCCTCGGCGGGGTCGGTGCGGCGGCGCGGGGGCACGGTGCCATTGTCCGCCGGGGGGAGCGGCGCGCAGGCACGCCGGTCGCGGCGTTCTCGGCCGAGGGCCGAGGGCTCAGTCGACGACGCGAACCTCTTTCCAGAAGGCGACGTAGTTCGAGAAGTCCTTGCCGACGCGGGCGAACGCGCTCGCGTACGGCGTCGGATAGCTCCACGCCCGGTCATGCAGCAGCACGCCGTCGCTCATGACGCTGAAGTACTGGCACTCGCCCTTCCAGGGGCAGGTGTACGGGGTCGCGCTCTTCTGCAGCAGCCCCTCGCGCACGCTGTCCGGCGGGAAGTACCAGTTGCCCTCGATCGAGATCAGCTCGTCGTGCGGGGCCTCGGCGAGGATCACACCGTTCAGCACAGCCTTCATGGCAGCCACCTCCGTCGTCGTGAACGCCACCCGCCACGACGGAATTCCGCGCCGCGGTCGCCCACCGGGCGTGCGTCCGCGGTGCGTGCTCGGGCCAGGCCGCGCGGGGCGCGGTGCCCGTCAGCCCCGGCGGGCCTTGGCGATCGCCCGCCAGCGGGCCTTCTCCTGCGCGGCGAGCCGGGCGTCGAAGCGGCGCGCGTGGAAGGCCGCCTCCCGCGAGAGCCGGCGCCACGACTCCAGCCGGCGCTCGGGCAGCTCGCCCGCCTCCACCGCGGCCAGTACGGCACAGCCCGGCTCGCGCTCGTGCCGGCAGTCCGCGAACCGGCAGTGGGCGGCCAGCTCGGCGACGTCCGCGAACGCCGCGTCCAGCGCCTCGTCGTCGGCGACCAGGCCGACGGAGCGCAGCCCGGGGGTGTCGACGAACAGGGCGCCGCCGGGCAGCGCGACCAGCTGACGGTGGGTGGTGGTGTGCCGCCCGCGGCCGTCCGCACGCAGGCCGCCGGTGGCCATCACGTCGGCGCCCGCCAGGGCGTTGACCAGCGTGGACTTGCCGGCGCCGGACGGGCCGACGGCCACCAGCACGAGGCCGGGCGCCAGCAGCGCGCGCACGCCGTCCAGGCCGAGCCCGTCCAGGACCGCGACCACGTGCACGTCGGCGCCGGGTGCCACCGCCGCCACGTCGGCCGCCATCCCCGCCGCGTCCGGCACCAGGTCGGCCTTGGTCAGCACGACGACGGGCCGTGCGCCGGACCGCCACGCGAGCGTGAGCAGGCGCTCGATGCGGCCCAGGTCCGGCTCGGGGTCCAGGTGCTCGACGACAAGGACCACGTCGACGTTCGCGGCGAGCACCTGGACGGCGGACGTGCGGTCCGCGCCGTCGCGCACCAGCACGGAGCGCCGCGGCAGCACCCGCGTGACGTGGTCCGTGGCCGGGTCGAGCTCGACGACGTCCCCGACGGCGGGCGGCACCCGGCCCTCGTCGGACGGCGCGCTGCCGTCCCGGTCCAGGCGCACCCGCCACGGCTCGGCGGAGGCGTCGTCCGCGGGCACCACCAGCACCGCGCCGAGGTCGGCGCGGGTCACCCGCCAGATCGGCGGGGCGGGGGGTTGGCTCACCCGATGACGGTAGGCGCGGCGACCCTGCGCCGTCAGCCGGAATTCGGGCCGGTCAGCCCACCGGGTAGTCCGGGCCGCCCGTGACGCCGAGCGCCTCCTCGAGCGAGCCGACGCGGTTCGCGGCCATCCAGGCGCTGAGCTCACGCCCGACGTAGCGCAGGTGCCAGCCCTCCGGGTTGAAGCCGGTGACGGCCGTGTTCGCCTCGGTGTACCGGACGACGAACCCGTACTCCCCCGCGTGGGCCGCCACCCACTGCCCCTCCTCCGTGTCCGCGAAGCACGTCTGCAGGTCGCAGGACGGCCTCGACGTGCTGGACAGGTCGAGCGACAGCCCGGTCTGGTGCTCGGAGTAGCCCGGCCGGGCCGAGTACTTCTCCGCGTGTGCGAACCCGCGCCGGTTCTCCACGTCGGCGCGGATCGCCGCCTGCTGGTCGTAGGACCGGTAGGCGGTGCGCAGCCCGAGGACGACCCCGTCGGCGCGGGCGGCGTCGACCAGCGCCTGCAGGTCGGGCAGCACCACGGCTCGCACGCGGGCCCCGTCGAACGCGACGAGGTCGGTGGGCTCGTACCGGATCGGGTCCAGCGGGTGCTGCTTGTTCACCACCACCCAGAGGCTCGTCGGGTCGGTGGACGAGAAGGCGGCCAGGTCGAACGTTGGCGTCGGGGTGGGGGTCGGGGTGGGGGTGGGCGTCGGGGTGGGCGTCGCGAGGTCCGCCGCGGCCGGCGTCGGCGGGGCGGACGACGTGGCCGGCGGGGTGGCGGGCTCGTCGTCCCGGAGTGCGGCCGTCACCAGCCCTGCGGTGGTCGAGCCGGCGGCCAGCCCGCCGACGACGACGAGCGCGCCGACCAGCCACGCACGTCGTCGGGACACGGGGGCGGGCATCGGACGATGGTGGCACGCCCGTGGACCGCCCGCGCAGGCCTCAAGCCCCGGCCTGGCCGGGTACCGCGGGCCCGACGAGCTCGAACAGCACCCGCCGGTCGTCGACGGACGCCTCGACCAGCCGGGTGACCACCGAGCGGCCCACCGGCAGGGCGCCGTCGGGCCCGGGCCGCACGGCGGCGCGGACGGCGGGGCTGCGCACGACGACCTCGCCGCGGCGATCCGCGGGCGGCACCGACTGGCGCCGGCGGCGCGGCCCCTCCACGATCACGCCTGGGAACGTGGCCCCGAGGTGCGGTGACAGCACCAGCGCCTCGACGAGGTCCACGCCGCCGCGCGTGTAGGCGTGGGCCCGCCGGCCGGCGTCGGCCATCGTGGCCGGCAGGGCCACGAGGCCGGCGACCACCCACTCCGGCACCGGCGCGCCGGCACACACGGCGAAGCACACCTCGGCCCCGAACCGGTCCACCAGCCGGCGCAGCGGCGCGGTGACATGGGCGTAGGGCGCGGCGATCGCGGCGTGTCGCGCGTCGTCGCCGGTCGGCGCGGCCAGGCCCGCGGCGGCGTCGAAGGTCCGGTAGCCGGCGCCACGGAACATCGACGTCGTGGCGTCGAGGAAGGCGGCGTGGGTGGGCACGGCCGGGTCGAGGCGGTCCAGCAGCGCACCGTACGGCAGGGTGCGCGGCCACCGGATGCCCAGCGCGCCGGCGGTGCGCCGCAGCCGCTCGACGTCGCGGGTGGCGGCGGGCGGCATGGTGCGGAGCACGCCCACGCCGGCCCCGAGCATGAGAGTGGCGGCCGCCATCCCGGTGAGCAGCGACAGCTGTGCGTTCCAGCCCTCCACGTCCAGCAGCGTGCGGAACCGCAGGTCCCAGCCGCCGTCGTCGCGCACCACCTCCTGCTCGGGCACGTTGAGGGACACGCCGCCCCGCTCGTGCTCGAGGCGTTCCCGCAGCCGCCCGACGTCGCGCAGCGCGCCGAGCAGCGCGCGCAGGTCGTCGTCCGCCGGGCCGCCGTCCAGCACTGCCTGTGCCTCGTCGTAGGACAGCCGGGCCCTGCTGCGCACCAGCGCGGGCTCGACGACCGCCGTCACGGGGTGACCCCCCGCGTCCAGGTCGATCTGCCACAGCGCGGCGGGCCGCACCTGGCCGGGCAGCAGGCTCGCGGCGCCCTCGCTCAGCACGCGCGGGTGCAGCGGCACCGAGCCGTCGGGGCCGTAGCACGTGTTCCCCCGCTCGCGCGTCTCCGCGTCCAGGGCACCGCCCGGCGCGACGAAGGCCGGCACGTCGGCGATCGCGTACAGCACCCGCCAGCCGTCGCCACGCGGCGCCACGTGCAGCGCCTGGTCCAGGTCGCGCGAACCTGCGGGGTCGAGCGTCACCAGCGGGATGTCGGTGCGGTCGGCGCGCTGCGGCGTGCGGCCCGCCACCGGGGCCGGCCCACGCAGCGCCGCGGCGTCGGCCTCGGCCGAGGCGGCCGCACCGAACTCCTCCGGCAGGTCGAGCTCCGCCCGCAGCCGGGCCAACGCGCCGGCGAGCTGGTCGTCGAGATCCGGGTGCAGGCGAAGCCGGGTGTCAGGCACCCGACGACCCTACGGCGACGGCCCGCGCGGCGTGCTCCGCGCGAGGTGGAGGTCAGCCGAAGTAGTGCGGGAGGGTGTCCGTCCACGCCGCGCGGGCCTCGGCCAGCGGGAGCGTGAACAGGCC
>Ga0302262_10000844_pt1 | contig 13017 bp, 18 predicted proteins | sample II_Fen_E3_4_FD_194557 | JGI IMG/M metagenome (GOLD analysis project Ga0302262, IMG submission 194557) | Peat permafrost microbial communities from Stordalen Mire near Abisko, Sweden - II_Fen_E3_4 | ecosystem: Environmental > Terrestrial > Soil > Wetlands > Permafrost | place: Sweden: Abisko...
GACAGCTATGCAGCTGGCCCAGCCCGCGGCGGCAGTGCAGCCGAATGAAATGCGATATCAAGAAGACCTGAAGAAAATACGACAGGAGTTAAATAGTGATTGACTGATTATGAAAACAAAATACTTATGGCGATGATTGATATAATGCTTGCGGCAACGGGCGGGTTTATTGCCGCAAGCATTATAAGGTTATCGGAATAAATAGAGCGTGTCCGAATCGGACACAGATAAAAACTATGACCCTAGCATAAAACAGGTATAATTGTATAAGCAGTGAATAGAGTAAGAAAGGCATAAAAGACAACGCGCCAGGCATGGAGGTAAACATGGGACTGTCAAAAAAAGATATAGAAGCAATTGAGGGGATCGCCCGCGCGGTGATGAATGAGGGCGTCGACAAAGGCCGGAAAGCATCAAAAAGCAGATTCAAGCAGACAGAAGCCAGACTGTACGCGTACCCGATATTAAAGCAGAATATAAAACGATATAAGGCGGACATTGAAGATATCAAGTGTGAGGACATGAGAAAGTCACATGACTTTGTCCTGTTCATGAGCAATTCAGGCAGATCACCTGAAATTGATATTGAGGATTTACGGGCCGGGAAGATATTGGTTATGGCCCAAAAAATCGCGCGGGATGAAAAAGAAATCAAGGAAATAGACGTTGCGCTGCAAACAATCAAAGGCGATCCGTATTTCCCTGTTATATCGATGCATTACTTTGAGCACAAAGAACAGGAAGAAATAATGAAGACATGCCACTGCACGGAGACGACCTTGTGGCGAAACAGAAAAGCACTTATAAGCCGCATAAACATTGCGCTTTATGGCGCTGATGCGTTATAAAGCGAGCGTGCAATTTATCGGTGAAAAAAAGATGCAATTTACCGATGCAATTTTACGCGGTATAATAAAGGCGTGGCAGAAGTGTAAGCAAAATGAATTGCTTGTGTTGATGTTACCCCTTGGACCATATGAGAAGGACACTGCAGAGCCGGGCAGTGTCCTTTTTTCGTGCCTTAAAATAAAGCATACCCGGGGGCATAGAAAGCACCCAGGGGGGGATGGAATGTTTTAAGGCGGGTAATATCAAGGGCAATAGAGATATATGCATGCAAGGCAGGGCAACAGGCGCAAGTCATAGCGCTGTAAGCGAATGGCATATGCAGCAGATGAATGGGGGTGAGTGCATGAAAATATACTGCAACAACAAGAACTGCATATTCAACAAGGAATTAGAATGTACTTGCCATACTGTGTACTACACCGAACGGCTATGCATGACATTCCGCAGCAGACGCAGAGAGAACAACGCACACAAGTTGATGCAAGGTGAGTCGCGCCCCGGGTGCCGTCGTGTCGGAGGGAAGTACAGATCAGACAATGCACGTGTTATACGATGAAACAAAACACTTATTATGTGCATTAGAGGTGGACATATACCCTAAAACGATAGGTTCTCCCGGGCCTTTAAAAATGCCTGCGCCGGCTTGCGGCCCAGAACTTTTTTAGATTTTGATTTTTTTAGGCGCTTGTTAGTAAAAATAATGTATAAAGGGGGTGGACAAAATGAAGGTGTCAAAAGACTTGAAGAAGCTGACGACGACCCAGACAGAAATGGCGCGCGCCCTTGGAATTTCCCAGCAGCGGGTTTCCCAGATGCTGAAAGAAGACATTATGGTGCGCGATAAAAGCGGCGCCGTTTTGGTGATCGAAAGTTTGAAGAATTTTTACAACGTGCGCACTTCAGATGGTGGCGACGGCGAAGAGCTGGATTTGAACGTTGAAAAAGCGAAGCACGAACGGACGAAACGAGAAATTGCAGAATTGAAATTGGCCATGATGGAAAGAAAGGTTTATAGCGCAAGGACGGTTGAATTGGTCTTGACGGAAATGTTGTCGAACCTGCGGACACAGCTTTTGGGGCTTCCATCAAAGTTGGCCCCCCAGCTGGAAAAGAAAAAGAAAGAAAAAATCTACGAGGTTATGACCAAGGAGATTGAAGAAAAACTGGCAGAGTTAAGTGAGTACACGCCGGAAATGTTCAGCAAAGAAGAAATAACGGAGACAAACGACGATGAAGACGGCGATTGACCTATGGCGATATGTGTCCCAAAAAGGATTAAAGCCGTTGCCGAAGACCAGCGTATCCGAATGGGCGGATGATTATCGTGTACTGTCGTCTGGAATATCTTCGGAGCCTGGACGCTGGCGAACGTCGCGCGCACCGTATCAGAGGGAAATCATGGATTCATTCACGCAGCCTGGCATCAATCGGGTTGTCGTGAAATCTGCATCACAGATCGGGAAATCTGACATAATGAACAATGTCATCGGTAGATATGCCCACCTTGACCCGGCAACGATCATGATGATTCAGCCAACCATTGATATGGCACAGGACTATTCGAAGAGCCGTATTGCACCAATGCTGCGAGACACAAAGGTGCTGAACAATCTGTTCTATGATGTGAAGGAAGCGGGAGACACAGGAACAGCGAAGAGCCGCGACGGGAACAACACGATCCTGTCGAAGATATTCCCAGGCGGCCGCCTGATTATGTGCGGCGCGAATAGCCCAGCCGGGCTGGCAAGTCGTCCGGTCCGGGTGCTACTGGCGGATGAAGTCGACCGCTTTCCGGATTCTGCCGGCACAGAGGGTGATCCGGTTGACTTGGCGGCGAAGAGAATGACGACGTTCTGGAACCGCGTCATGGGGCTTTTTAGCACCCCAACCAATGAGGGTGCAAGCCGGATTGACACGGAATATGCAGCAGGAACGCAAGAAGAGTGGCAGCACAAATGCCCGGGGTGTGGAGAATACCACCTGCTGCGCTATCAGGATATGCAGACCGACTATACAGAACACAAAGATAAGACCGGGAAAATAACCGTAATCGTGAACGGCGTCAAATGGCGCTGTCCAGATTGCGGTTTTTCTTTTGCAGAAAGGCAAATGAAAGATTCGCCCCAGAAGTACGTACCGCAGAATAAGGTTGCTCTGAAAAACGGAATCAGAAGTTTCTTCCTGAATGCGTTCACGTCCCCGTGGATCACGTGGGACGAAGTGATGAAAGAGTGGTTTGAAGCAAAAGGCGACCCAAAAAGAGAACAGGTAATCATGAATACCCGTTTCGGCGAAAGTTACAGACAGGTCGGAGCATTTGACGACGAACAAGTTTTCCTGCGCCGGCGCGAAGAATACAAGGCCATGCTGCCAAAGGGAATTTTGATGTTGACGGCTGCCGTTGATACGCAGGACAACCGACTGGAATATGAGGTATGCGGCTGGGGAACTGAAGAAGAAGCCTGGGGGATTTTGAAGGGCATTATTCTTGGGGCGCCGGACCAGAAACGAACATGGCAGGAGTTGGATACTGTGCTCGATCGTTTATACAGTTTTGAATCAGGGAAAACGCTGCGCATCCTGCGAACGTTCATAGATTCCGGGGGACATTACACATCCCAAGTATACGATTATTGCCAAAAAAACAAGCATAAGCAACGATTCGCAATCAAAGGCCAGGGCGGCCCCGGGATACCATTGAATTATAAAATAGGCCGGGCGAAAAACACTGGCATTGCGCTGGTGATGCTGGGCGTAGATGATGGGAAGCAACAGATCATGAACCGGTTGAGCATCGAGCAGCCGGGACCACAGTATTTCCATTATCCAAAAGACGAAGACGTGCCGGGGCTGCGCGACCGCGGATATGACGAACTGTATTTTAAGGGCATCATATCCGAGCATAAAAAGAACATAAAGAAATATGGCCAGGTGCACCAGATATGGGTACCAGTAAAAGAGGGAATCAGAAACGAACCGCTGGATTTGCGCGTTTATAATCTAGCATGCATGCGGTCGTGCAAGCCGAACTGGGGACGGCTGCAGGAATTGGTGGAGGGGAAACCTGCAGAACCAAAACCGCAGCCGGAAGAGACGGTAAAAAAGACCACTAGAAAGAGAGCCAGCAAAAAGGCCAGCAGCCGGTCGAATTTATACTGATGGAGGAAAGACATGAACACACTGCAAAACGAGCGTCTGAAACAATACTACGAAGCGGAAAAGGCGGTTTTATCCGGACAGAGCTACACCATAGGAAACCGGACATTGACCAGGGCAAACCTAGCCACCATACGAAATGCCATTGATGATCTGATAGCGGGCGGCGCAACCATAGACGGAACACCGCAGACGAAAGTGCGCAGGTCGGCACGCGTCGTTTTTAGGGACTAATGGGGAGGGAGAACATGAGCAAGAGAAAACACAAAGCCAGGACGCCGACGTCAGCGACGGGCAAGACGGGAATGTCGGTAAAAAATACCGGGTACAGTGATGGTGGAGCATCAAGAACCAGCGGAATATTAAAGGCGTGGCTGCCGCGCAAGTCGTCAGCAAAGGCAGATATCAATGCGAATCTGGAATTATTGCGGGATCGCGCAGCGGACCAGGCGATAAATACACCGATTGGTGCAGCTGCCATCAACACAACGAGCATGCACACGATCGGCGCAGGGTTGAAATTATTCCCGAAGGTAAAATATAAGCTGCTGGGAATTGACCCACGGGCGGCCCGGGAGTGGAATAAGAAGACTGCAGCTGAATTTGAGTTCTGGGCAACGTCGAAATTCTGCGATATTAGAAAGCGCAACAATTTTTATGACCTGCAGGAAATTTTATACAAGGCATATATGACGGATGGAGACAGTTTCAATCTATTCAGGCGGGCGGTACCTACTGCCAACATGCCGTATAGCTTGCGGCTGCAGGCACTGGAAGGAAACAGGGTAAGCAATCCATTCGGCCGTGATTATTTTGGCATTATGGGGCCGTATGCGGTGGAAATGACAGCACCAGACACGGGAAATACAATCGTGAACGGCGTCGAAGTAGACCAGGACGGTGCAATTATAGCGTTCTGGATATCGAATAAAGTTCCATACGATCCGGTTGATATCGGCAATACGGCAACCTGGACACGGGTTGAAGCATTCGGCGGACTGACGGGGAAACCGAATGTCCTGCAAATTTGTCACGATGAACGCCCGGAGCAATACCGTGGTGTCCCGTATCTAGCGCCGGTAATTGAAACATTGAAGCAGGTTTCGCGGTATACGACGGCAGAACTGACGGCTGCAATCATGAAGTCGTTCTTTGCGCTGTTTTTTACCAGCACGGGGACAACTGGAAGCATAGCGGATACGCTAGGGCCTGCACCGTACGACCAAGGTGAAGGTGATCCCGCAGAACCGGTTGTTGACGCTACAGAATACGAATTGGGGCCAGGGACCATGAACGCGCTGCCAAAAGGTGTTGACGTCAAGAGCGTGGACGCTTCGAACAGCCAGAGCACATTCGAGCCATTTACCCGCGAGCTGATTAAGCAAATTGCTGCAGCAATCGGGCAGCCATATGAAGTGCTCATGAAGTCCTTCAACAGCTCATATTCAGCATCGCGGGCGGCACTGCTACAGGCGTGGGAGCAGTACAAGCTGCGCCGTGTGTGGTTTACCCGTGATTTTTGTCAGCCGGTGTATGAAATGTGGCTGGAAGAAGCTGTGGCGATCGGGAGAATTGAAGCACCGGGCTTTTTTGAAGACCCGTTGCTTCGGTTCGCTTATTCGAACGCGGAATGGTACGGTCCGAGCATGAGTATTCTTGACCCTGTGAAGGACGTAAACGGCAGCGCACTGCGAACAACCTATGCGTTGAGCACCAGAGAGCGCGAAGCAGCTGAAATGACGGGCAGCGACTTTGAGGAAAATCTTGAAGAACTGCGAATTGAAAAAGAAATGATAGAAGAAGCCGGACTTTCCACGGGGAACCCTGAAGTTCTGGCCGGAAAACTGGCGGAAGCGGAATCCGGGAAGGGAGGTGAAAAAGAGTGAAACAGTTTTGGAAAATAAAGAATGTAGCGGATCAGGAAGCTGCAGAAATGATGATTTACGGGGAAATATCAGACGAAACATGGTGGGGCGACGAAGTGACACCACGAAAACTTGCTGACGACCTGAAGCGATGCGAAGGAAAGCCGCTGAATGTCCATGTGAATTCACCGGGCGGCGACGTGTTTGCTGCGCAGGCGATATACAACCAACTGAAAAGCTATTCCGGAGCCGTGACAATGTACATCGATGGACTGTGCGCGTCGGCGGCAACGATCATCACCTGCGCCGGCGACCTGGTTATTATGCCGGACAATGCAGTATTCATGATTCACAACCCAAAAACGGCCGCGCTTGGCTATTTTGATGCCGAAGACCTGCAAAAAATGTCCGAACAGCTGGAAACGGTGAAGCAGACAATCGTCAACGTCTACAAAAAACGCTGCCAGGATGCGCTGACGGAAGACGAGATCAAGGAAATGATGGATGAAGAAAAATGGATGAGCGCACAGGAAGCGGCAGAAAATGGCTTCATTGATCAGATTGACGAAGCGATCACAGTGAAAAACAGCATGAATGGCGACAAGATCACTATGAATGCGATGACCTTCAGCGTGAAGAGATTCAAAAATACCGAAAAACTGCAGGAAATCCTTAACAAAAAGGAAGGCCCGGCAGGGAAAGAAGGAAAAACAACAATGAGCAAAAGCAATGATGAAAAATCATTATTGGAAAAAATCAAGGACCTGATCGGGCAAAGCAACAGCGAACCTGCAACCCCGCCAAAGCAAGAAGCGCCGGCACCGGTGAATGAAGTACAGGCAGAGCGCCAGCGTATGATTGCGCTTGATACTATGGACGACAAGAGCAATCCTGTAATTGTGCGCATCATCGACGCTGCAAAGAAAAATGGAGCAAAACCCGAAGACGTGCAGGCGTTCGTGGATGCAGCCAAGGGAGAAGAGAAACAGGCGAGCGTACTTGATGCGATCACTGCCCTGATTAAAGATCAGACGTCTTCCGGTGCGGATGAAGTAACGCCGACACCGAATGAAGCGAAAGGGCCGCAGGCGAAGCTGCAGAAAGAAGTACAGCAGCGTGATGAAATTGTAAACTTGATTAATGGAATGCGAGGTGCGAAATAATGTCGATTAAAGAAACGATCACAGGAAACACTTTTGATGAATTGATTGGCGGCCCGCAAATTGCGTTGATCACCAAGAATGTAACCATTGCCAAAAGTGGAGTCAAGAAGCGGGGTACCGTGCTGGGGAAAAACACAACCAGCGGGGAATTTAATACTGTATCACCGGCAGCAACAACGGACGGCACGCAGATTGCGGACTGTATTCTGGCACGTGATGTCGATGCGACAGCAGCAGCTGTCGTTGCGACGGTATATGTGTCCGGGGTATTCAATCGCAACAAACTGATTGTGTCCGAATCGGACACGGTTGCAAAGCATGAAGATGAATTGCGGGATAAAAATATCTATCTTACAAAAATGATTTAATGGAGGAATGAAAAATGGCAATTGATATGACAAATACCGTTTCTATGATGCAGGCAATGGAAAGAGTAAAGCCGCCGGCATCGTTTCTGGTTGACACGTTCTTTTCACAGACACCAACACCGGCAACGACTGACAAAATAGCGGTGGAATACCGCAAGGGACAACGTAGACTGGCGCCGTTCGTTGTATCTGGTGCGGGCGGGGTAAATGTAGCCCGTACAGGCAGCAAAATTGATGTTTACAAGCCGCCTATGATGGGGCCACGCCGCGTTTTAGCGCCGGAAGACATCGAAACGCGCAGCTTTGGAGAAAATATTTACAGTTCCATGACCCCAGCCGAACGCGCAACGATCCAGCAGGCACGTGATCTGAAAGAACTGCAGGACATGATCATGAACCGTAAAAACAAAATGGCAGCTGATATTTTGCGGACTGGTAAATGCCAGATCAAAGGTTACGCTGACGATGGTACCCAGGAACTGATCGATGAAATCAGCTTTGATGGCTGGACGCAGAAAGTAACACCGACCACGTTATGGGATTCGACTTCTGCCAAAATTTATGGTGATGTTGAAGATATGTCGGAACAGATCAGAGAAAATGCCGGACAGGTACCGGATGTTGCGGTATGTGGCAAAAACATTCGCAACTACATCATGCGAAATGATGAGATGATGAAATGGTTGGCTATTCCGAACGCGGCAAACCTTTCCCTCATGAGCTTACAGCCACGTATTGTCAGCCCGCAGGTTGTGCGCCTTGGCTTCATCCAAGCGCTGAACCTTGAACTTTTCACCTATCTGGAATCGTACATCGACGATGACGGCACGCAGCAAAGCTTTATCGGCGACGATGACTTCATTATGGGAATTTCCGGTCGTGGCAGACAGTTGCATGGTGCCGTGACGCTCGTAGAGAACAAAACATTCCAGACGTATGCTGCAAGCTATGTGCCGAAATATGTTGCCGATGAGAACAGCAATACGCTTGCCTTGGCCATGTTTAGCCGTTGCGTACTTGCACCGGAAACTGTAGACGACTGGGGAATTATCAAAACGAAGGGATGAGATAAGCAATGAAGATTAGAATCAACCGTTTCTGCCTGCGCCATGAGGAAAAGACGTACAAAAAAGGCGATATTGTAGAAATTGCAAACGAAGAAACAGCAAAGATGATCGTCGCCAATTCTGGCGGCGATTTTTCTATCTATCATCCAGAGGATGAAGAAGCGGAAACCAAGACGCCAGTGGCACCGAAGAAAAAAGAAGAGAGCACCGGCGAAAATGGCGGAGCAAATGAAACTGGCGGGAAAAGCCCAGAAGAAGGAACGACCGGGGGCGGAACCGATCAAGGCGGCGGAGACAGTGAAGGCGATGAAGGCGGTCTGCCAAACCCTGATGTTGACGGTTCCGTGAATCCTTGACGACATTCAAGGAACAGCTGCAGAAAGACATTGATGTATTCATGAACCTGGATGAATTTGCAGAAACTCATACGGTTAATGGGAAAGAGTGTACCGCAATCCTCGAAGGACTGACAACGAAAGAACAGTTCATTCAGCTTAGAGAGTCGAAAATAAATTTTGACGGGATCAGCGGGGAAACATTTATCCTGCATGTGGCTGTTTCGGCACTGGATGAAGTACCCAAAGAAGGATTGGCCATAGAAGTTGACGGGGAAACCTACGTGGTATCCAGCAGCGCAACAGAAATGGGGATGGCAACAATAACGATGGAAAGGGATGTAGTGCCATGATGCTTGAAGTTGATATGGCTGCTGCAGACCGGGCGGCAAAGCTTTTAGAAGGGATACCGCAGGGAATTGAAAAGGCAACGATGTTTGCCATCAACCGGGCGATATTGGCGGCGAGAACGTCGGCAGTGAAGAGCATAAGGGAAACCTATGTGATAAAAGCATCTGACCTTAAAGCAAGCATGACCATGAAAAAAGCCGGGATCAGTCATTTGAGAGCATCGCTTGTCACAAGAGGGGCGCCGATTGATCTTCAGAAGTTCAGAGTGAAAATAAGCCGTGATGGAGTAAGCGCCCAGGTAAAACGAAGCGGGGGCGGGGCGCTGCCGCACTCGTTCTTTGTGACCACAGGGAATATGGGAATATTTCACCGCACGACGTCGGCACGGACACCCCTGCAGAGGGAATTCGGGCCGTCGCTGCCGCAGATGATGGGAAACGAAGAAGTCATGAGCAAAGTACAGGCAAGGGCCAGCGCAGTGCTTGAAGAACGTATGCTACATGAAGCGGAAGCGGTGCTGGGAGGTTATATAACGTGACACCGATTATTTGCGCGCAAGCCCTGGCGGACGTGCTGAAAGATAAATTCAGCACATTCAAGCCAGCGGATGCAAAAATTGCGAATAACAAAATGATAATTCGCAGCGGATATCTGCCACTTGCGAGCACGAACGAAGAAAAAGCAAAACAAAGCCCATATATCATGGTCAGGCCAATAGCCGTTAAAGACAACATAGAAACAGCGGATGATGAAAGCGTGCTGGACATGCAGGTTTTGGTTTCGACATTCAACACGGATAAAGAAAATGGTCATTTGGAGCTGTTTCATATGCTGGAAATGATCCGGCAGGCAATACTGACCCATGGTGTGATTGGTAAAAGATTTACGTTGAAGTATCCGGTGGATACCATAATACCAGAAGTGCAGCCGTTCCCAACGTGGTTTGCATACTTTACTTTATCCTACCGGATACCAACACCAGAAGAGGAGTTGATTTATAGTGAGTGATGATAAAACAGGAGTAGCGGCAACGACCACGGCGACCAATACGGCGGCGCCGGCAGCGACAGAGACGCCGGCAGCAGGAGAAAAACAATATATTTACCTTGGCCCGAATCGCCTGCGCGACGGGCTGCAGATGAACCAGGTGTATATTGGCGGCTTGCCGGAATTTGCGATTGAAAAATTGGAAGCGAAGTTCGGCCTGATCCGGCAATTATTTGCGCCGATTGAAAAAATTACCGAATGTCAGCAGGCCGTGCAGACAAAAGGAACACCACAGTATGTTGCATACATGCAAATGTTAGGAGTGAATGAGTAATGGCCTATAAGCATGGTATATATGGCAGTGAGGTTGCAACTTCACTGGTACCAATGACCACAATCGCCGCTGGGCTTCCAGTTGTATTTGGAACAGCGCCGGTGCACCTGGCAGCAAACCCGGCGAACGCAAACAGCCTGGTGCTGTGCAGTGAGTACAAAGAAGCAGTGACGCAGCTTGGATATAGTGCGGACTGGGAAAACTACACGCTGTGCGAATTTATGAAATCACAGTTCGTGCTGTTCAACATGGCGCCGATTGTATTTGTCAATGTTCTGGACATCAAGAAGCATAAAAAGAGCGTAGCGGCCACAGACGTTAATCTGGCGGAAGGAACAATCATATTGTCGGTGCCGGCCATTGCTTCCACCCTAAAAGTGAAGCTGGCAGCCGCGGACGAAACTGCTTTAGTGCTGAATACAGATTATACTGCAGCACACGACAGTGACGGGAACATTATTATTACGCCGTTGGCCACAGGAAAGGCAAGTGTAGCGACCAAGCTGAATATTGCCTATGATGTGGTTGATCCGTCAATGGTCACGAAGAACGATATTATCGGTGGCGTTGACTTAGTGACGGGGGCGTACAAGGGCCTTGAACTGGTGAACATGGTATATTCAAAGCTGAAACTTATTCCTGGCATTATTCTTGCACCGAAATGGTCAAGTGATTCGGGCGTGGCGGCAGTCATGAGAGCAAAACAGACAAATATTGACGGACATTTCGAAGCAATTTCGCTGTGCGATATCGACACGGCGGCGGTCGTGAAGTATTCGGACTGTGTAGCATGGAAAGAACAGAACAACCATTCAGATGCACGGGAAATTCTTTTATGGCCCATGCTGGGGTTGTCTGGCGAAAGGTACCATTTGAGCACCCAGGCAGCAGGAGTTATATGCAAGACGGATGCGGCAAACGATGATATACCCTATGTCAGCCCGTCAAATAAGGCACTGCAATGCGACAGCATGATACTTGCGAATGGAACAGAAGTGGAAATGGGAACGAGCGCTGGAACGTATTTGAATGGCTGCGGAATTGTAACGGCCGCGAATTATGGCGGCTGGAAACTGTGGGGAAATCGCACGACAGCATACCCAGACACGACAGACGTAAAAGATTCTATGATCCCGATTCGCAGGATGTTCAATTGGGTGAACAATACGCTGATTACGACGTTTTGGAGCAAGATTGATGATCCAATGAATAAAGCATTCATCAAAACGATAATGGATTCAGCAAACATATGGATGAATGGACTGGCGAAGCGTGGCGTTATTTTGGGTGGCAGAATTGAATTCAGGGAAGATGAAAATACCACCACGGATTTGATGGATGGTATTATCAGGTTCCATGTATACTTGACGCCACCAAGCCCGGCCCGCGACATCGAATTTGTCCAGGAATATGACCCGGACTATATATCAACGCTGTTTTCGGCATAAGGAGAGTGAAGAAGATTGAACAAGCAATTTGATAAGATGGCTGCATTCGCTGTTTTTGAAGGTGTGGAACAACAGGTTGGCATCGCAGACGTGGATTTGCCTGATCTTGATTACATGAACGACAAAATTTCAGGCGCGGGCATTGCCGGTGAAGTCGAAATGCCGACCATTGGGCATATGACCAGCATGAAAACAAAAATTTCATGGAGGACCATCAACAAAAACGCCGTCAAGCTGTCGACACCAGAAACCCACGACCTTGTTTTCCGTGGAGCACAGCAGGTAATGAACACGTCAACAGGAGAAATTGAAATTGAGCGTATACGAATCAATATTCGCTGCATGCCAAGGAAAACATCACTTGGAAAGATGGATATCAACAAAAAAACAGATACAGACAACGAAGTAGAAACGCTGTATTTGAAACTGGAAATTGACGGGGAAAAGCTGATTGAAATCGACAAATTCAATTACATCTGCTATATCTACGGCAAAGACTATTTGGAAGACATTCGGGCGGCACTCTATGATTGAGTGCCGTTTTTAATTTAGGAGGAATTATGGAAATTAAGCTTAGAAAAAAAGTAGAGCATAAAAACGTGGAATACACGGAATTAAACATCGACCTGGAATCGCTGACGGGCACGGACATGATCAAGGCAAACGCTAAACTGCGCAAGGCTGGCGTGAATATTGACGATCTTATGCCGGTGCTGAATATGGAATACCAGGTATTATTGGCGGCGAAAGCGGCCAATGTACCAAAGGAAGTTATTGAACAAGCGGATGCAAGAGACTTCCTTGCGATCACAATGGAAGTACAAAGTTTTTTGCTAGACACGGCCTCCAAAGAGAAGCAGAAAAAAGCATAAGGGAAGCGACGATCCTACTGAATGCCAGGACGGCAACACCGGTGCCATTCTGGCTGGATCAGACGCTGGCAGAGCTGGAAAGATGGATGGAAACAATCATGGAGGTCGAGAACAAAAGGAAAGGAGGTTGACAAGTGGGAGCCGGAAGAATGATGGAAATGGCATTTGCCATTAAGGGAGCACTTGACTCATCCTTTGTGCAATCGACAGGCCGGGCGAGCG
>Ga0302262_10000846_pt1 | contig 13012 bp, 13 predicted proteins | sample II_Fen_E3_4_FD_194557 | JGI IMG/M metagenome (GOLD analysis project Ga0302262, IMG submission 194557) | Peat permafrost microbial communities from Stordalen Mire near Abisko, Sweden - II_Fen_E3_4 | ecosystem: Environmental > Terrestrial > Soil > Wetlands > Permafrost | place: Sweden: Abisko...
TGCAGCAGCCCGGTCCATCGTCGGTCGGCCGGCAGCCGCGCGTACTCGAGATCGTCAGCAGGTGCTCCGTGCGTGTTGGAGTCGCCGAAGCAGAGGATCCGTACGACGTCCGGGTCGGTGATCACCCCAGGAGCGTAAGCGGCCCCTTGGCGATGTCGGCGCGGCGGCGTAGGAAGGAGGCATGACCCTCGGACGCCACTGCTCCTTCGTCCCGCCCTACCTCCTGGAGCGCATCGCCGCGTCGGAGTCCGCCGCCGCCGAACACTGCCGCTCGACCCTGGCCACCGACCAGGCGTTCCGGGCCGGGCGCGAGGCGGCACCCACGACGCCGACGGCCGCGACCGGGGCGGCCTGGGTCGTCCACACGGCTGCGAACGGCGCCACCCTGCCCGGGAGGGTGGTGCGTACCGCAGGTGACGCCGCCTCGGGTGACACCTCGGTGGACGAGGCAGCCGACGGCATCACGGCCACCCTGGCTCTCTATCGGGATGCCTACGCGCGGGCGTCGTACGACGGGAAGGGCGCCGAGGTCGTGCTCACCGTCCACTACCAGCAGAACTACGACAACGCGTTCTGGAACGGCACCCAGCTGGTCTTCGGCGACGGTGACGGCACGGTCTTCGGGTCGTTCACCAAGCCGGTCGACGTGCTGGGGCACGAGTTCACGCATGCGGTCACCCAGTTCACGGCCGACCTCACCTACCAGGGCCAGTCCGGCGCGCTCAACGAGTCGGTCTCCGACTGCTTCGGCATGTGCGTGAAGCAGCGGGTGCTCGGCCAGACCGCCGAGACGGCCGACTGGCTGGTCGGCGAGGGCATCTTCCTGCCCGGCATCAACGCCCGCGCGCTGCGCGACATGGCGCACCCCGGCACGGCGTATGACGACCCGACGCTCGGCAAGGATCCCCAGGTCGGCGACATGGTGGACTACGTCGACACCACCGACGACAACGGCGGCGTCCACACCAACTCCGGCATCCCCAACCGTGCCTTCCAGCTCGCGGCCACCGCGATCGGCGGTGACACCTGGGAGGGCGCCGGCCAGATCTGGTACGCCGCCCTCACCGGAGGGCGGGTCACGTCCGACACCGACTTCGCCGGCTTCGCGGCGGCGACCATCGCGGTCGCTGGCGACCGCGCACCGGCCGTCCGCGAAGCCTGGGCCGCGGTCGGGGTCGATCCGTCCGGCACGGCCGCGGCCGTCGGCGGCGGGCCAGGGCAGTCCACCACGGTCGTCCGCGTACGCCGGACCGGCGGCCTCGCCGGGCGCACCGTGGAGGGCTCGGTCGACCTGTCCGCCGACGACCCGCGGGCGGCCGCGGCCCGCGACCTCGTCGACCGGCTCGACCTGAGCCGCCCGATCGAGTCCCAGACCTTCCCCGATGCCTTCAGCTACACCTTCGACATCCGCGGTCGGGTGGTGACGGTGCCGCAACAGCAGCTGAGCGACGACCAGCGCGCGCTGGTCGACCTGCTGCTCGTGACGCCCTCGTGAGCGTCAGTCCGCGAGGGCGCGGTCGAGGGCCGCGGTCACGTGCAGCGTGGTGCAGGGGTAGACGGGAAGCTCGCAGTCGGCCTGCGTGATCAGGAGCTCGAGCTCGGTGCAGCCGAGCAGCACGCCGCCGGCACCGGCGTCCCACAGCTCCTCGATCACCCCGAGCACCCGGCGCCTGGTCGCGTCGACGACCCGCCCGTGCACGAGCTCGTCGTAGATGGCGCTGTTGAGCATGTCGTGGTGTCGGGCGTCGGGGACGACGGTCTCGAGCCCGTGCCGAGCGAGTCGGTCGGTGAAGAAGCCGTCCGACATCGCGACGGTGGTGCCGATGAACCCGACCCTGGTCACGCCCTGGGCCCGGACCTCGGTGGCCACCACGTCGGCGAGATGGAGTAGCGGGAGGTCGACGGCCGCCTCGACCTGGTCGGCGACCTTGTGGAACGTCGTGGTGCACAGCAGCAGGAAGTCGGCACCAGCCCGCTCGACGCCGCGGGCGGCGTCGGCGAGCAGCTCGCCGATCTGCTGCCAGCGCTCCTCGTCCTCGAGCGCGGTCACCTCGGCGAAGTCGACGGTGCTCAGCACGAGCTTGGGCGAGGAGAGTCCCCCGAGGCGGTCCCGGACGCCGAGGTTGAGGTCGCGGTAGTAGACCTCGCTGCTCTCCCAGCTCATCCCGCCGACCAGTCCGATCGTCTGCATGGGGTGCAGTCTGTCCCGGTGCGGAGGGGTCCGTCACCCGGTCCCACGGTTCAGACCCGGTGCACCTTGTGCTGGGCGGCCTGGGCGCGCGGCTTGATCACCAGCTCGTCGATGTTCACGTGCGACGGTCGGGTGGCGATCCAGGCGATTGCGTCGGCGACGTCCTCGGCCACGAGCGGGTCGGGTACGCCGGCGTACACGGCCGCGGCGCGCTCGTCGTCGCCGTCGAAGCGGTTCTTCGCGAACTCGTCGGTGCGGACCATCCCGGGCGCGATCTCGCTGATCCGGATCGGCTCACCGACCAGCTCGAGCCGAAGCGTCTCGGTGACCACCTGGGTGCCGTGCTTGGCCGCGGTGTAGCCGGCGCCGCCCTCGTAGGCGATCCGGCCCGCCGTGGAGCCGACGTTCACGATCACCCCGTCGCCGCTCGCGCGCAGCGCCGGGAGCAGGGCCTGGGTGACGCGGAGCAGACCGAGCACGTTGACCTCGTACATCCGACGCCACACGTCCGGGTCGGCGTGCTCGACCGGCTCGAAGCCGAGGGCCCCGCCTGCGTTGTTGACGAGCACGTGGAGCGAGTCGCCGACCGCCTCGGCGAGTCGGGCGACCGACTCCGTGGAGGTGACGTCGCAGGTGACGGCGGTGCCGCCGATCTCGCGGGCGAGCTCCTCGATCCGGTCGGAGCGGCGCGCGGCGCAGACCACGGCGTAGCCCTCGTGGGCGAGGGCGCGGGCGGTCGCCGCCCCGATCCCGCTGGAGGCTCCGGTCACGACGGCGGTTCGACGGATCATGCTCACGATTCTGCCTGCCCGGGTGTCCGACCCCGTCTCCGGATGGCACACTGTGGCCCCGATGGGACGACACGTCGATGCTGCTGGAGGCTCCGCCGGCGTACGGCGGACGGCGCTCGTCTGCGGGCTCCTGGGTGGGGTCGCCTGGGTGGCCACCTACTTCCTCGGCGCCGACGCGGCCGCGGCGAAGGCGCTCCTGTGGGGCGGGGGTGTGCTCCTCACCGTCGCCCTCTTCGCGATCGGGATGATGCTCGTCAAGAGCGACCTGCTCCCGCTGCGCATCTTCGTCGCCCTGGCACTGCCGACCTTGGTCTGGGGCGTCTTCGCGCTCGTCCGCGACTCGGTGAGCGACGAGCGGCTTGCCGACGCCGTGTTCGGCGCCGCGGTCGGGCTCGGCTCGGTCCTGCTCCTGGTACGCCGGTCGCCCGCTCGCCGCGCGACCCTCTGACGAGCCTCTCCGCCCACCCCGGGAATCACGGGCCGCTCCATGCGGTTGGATTCGTTTGGGCCCGTGTTGCGCGGGGGAAGGGGTGACGTCGTGGAGCTCACCGAGGCCGACGCCGTACGCCGGGTGGCCATGATCAGCGTGCACACCTCGCCGCTGGACCAGCCCGGCACCGGTGATGCGGGCGGCTTGAACGTCTACGTCATCGAGCTGTCGCGTCGGCTGGCCGCCGCGGGCATCGAGGTCGACATCTTCACCCGGGCCACGTCCTCGCGGCACGACTCCGTGCACCCTGCGGGCGACGGGATCACCGTCCACAACATCCATGCCGGCCCGTTCGAGGGACTGAGCAAGGGCGAGCTGCCCGGCCAGCTCTGCGTGTTCGCCCGTGAGGTGCTGCGTACCGAGGCCGCCAAGCCGCTCGGCCACTACGACCTGGTGCACTCCCACTACTGGCTCTCGGGCCAGGTCGGCGCGCTCGCCCGCGACCGCTGGGGCGTACCGCTGGTGCACACCATGCACACGATGGCCAAGGTCAAGAACGACGCCCTCGCCGTCGGCGACACACCGGAGCCCGCGGCTCGGATCATCGGCGAGGAGCAGGTCGTCGAGGCGGCGGACATGCTGATCGCCAGTACCGACATCGAGGCCAAGCAGCTGATCAACCTGTACGACGCCGATCCCGGCCGCGTGGAGGTCGTCCACCCGGGCGTCGACCTCACGGTGTTCCGGCCCCGCGACACCGTCGAGGCGCGCCGTCACCTGGGCCTGCCGACAGATGCGCACGTGGTCCTCTTCGCCGGCCGGATCCAACCGCTGAAGGCTCCCGACGTGCTGCTGCAGGCGGTGGCCTTGCTGCTCGACGAGACGCCGGACCTGCGGTCGCGCCTCGTCGTACCCGTCGTTGGCGGGCCTTCCGGGACCGGGCTCGAGCATCCCGAGGCACTGGCCGAGCTGGCCGACCGGTTGGCGATCGCGGACGTCGTCCGCTTCGTGCCGCCGGTCCCGCCGGCGGAGCTGGCGCTGTGGGACGCTGCCGCGTCCGTGGTCGCCGTGCCGTCGTACAACGAGTCGTTCGGGCTGGTGGCGGCCGAGGCACAGGCCGCCGGGACTCCGGTGATCGCCGCCGCGGTCGGTGGCCTCACCACGGTCGTCGCCGACGGCGAGAGCGGGCTGCTCCTCGACTCCCACGAGCCGGGGGCGTGGGCGTCCGCGCTACGCCGCGTGCTTCTCGACGACGCCCTCCGCGCCCGGTTGGCCCAGGGGGCGCGGGAGCGCGGCCAGGCGTTCTCGTGGGAGCGCACCGCGGAGCGGACGCTCGACGTCTACGAGCGTGCGCGGCACGCCCTTCGGGAGCTGGTGTGAGCGACCCCGCGCAGGTGCTGCGCGACTACCTCACCGACAACGACCTCGAGTTCACCGAGGCCGACGGTGTCTTCAGCTTCGCCCTGCCGGGGGAGCGCAAGCTCCAGACCCCGGTCCGCCTCGACCTCGGCCCCCACGCGCTGGGTGTGCACGCGTTCGTGTGCCGCAACCCGGACGAGAACCACGAGCGGGTCTACCGCTGGCTTCTGGAGCGCAACCTCAAGACCTACGCCGTCTCCTACGCCGTCGACCACCTCGGAGACATCTACCTCGACGCCCGGCTGCCGCTGTCGCTGGTCAACGCCGAGGATCTCGACGGGGTCCTGGGCTCCGTGCTCGCCCATGCCGACGGCTCGTTCAACACCATCCTCGAGCTGGGCTTCGCCTCGTCCATCCGCAAGGAGTGGGAGTGGCGCAACCTGCGCGGCGAGTCCACCCGGAACCTCGAGGCGTTCCGCGGCTGGCTCGAAACCGACGCGACGCCCGACGTCGAGCAGCCCTAGCCTGCCCGCATGGAGTGGCCGTTCTTCGACCTGCGTCTCACCTGCGATGAGGTCGTGCTGCGCGGCGTGACCGACGCGGACCTCGACCCGCTCCTGGCCGTCCTTCCCGACGACCTCGAGCACGACCCCCGGCACCAGCCGTTCCTGACCCCGGCCGCAGACCGACGCCGGGTGTTCAGTGCCGAGACCTGGACGCACCGCGGCACCTGGGCGCCCGCCTCGTGGTGCCTCGATCTCGCCGTGGAGGTGGACGGCCGCGTGGTCGGCGTCCAGGCGCTGGAGGGGGAGGAGTTCCCGCTGCTGCGCACGGTGGACTCGTTCTCGTGGCTCGCCCAGGAGGTCCGCGGCCGCGGTCTGGCCACGGCGATGCGCACCGCGGTGCTCGCCCTCGCCTTCGACCACCTCGGCGCGGTGGCCGCCGTCTCGTCGGCGCGGCTCGACAACGCGCCGTCCCTGGCGGTCTCGCGACGCCTCGGCTATGCCGACAACGGCCTCAGCCGTACCAACTCACCGACCGGCGTGATCGAGCTCCAGCACGTCCGGCTGCTCGCGGAGACCTGGCGCGCCGCTGATCACCGGGTCGCGATCGAGGGCGTCGAGGCCTGCCTGCCGTGGTTCGGGCTGGACGGAGCGGTCAGCTGAGCGCGACCGCCGCCAGCGCCAGCACCGCCGGCACGGCCTGGACGACCAGGATCCGCTTGTTGACGGTGGCCGCGCCGTAGACGCCGGCCACGACGACGCAGAGCAGGAAGAAGACCTTCACGTCGGTCTGGTCGGAGACCAGGCCCCAGACGAGCCCCGCGACCAGGAAGCCGTTGTAGAGCCCCTGGTTGGCCGCGAGCGCCTTCGACTCCTCGGCGAAGCTCGGCTCGAGCCCGAAGACCCGGCGCCCGGTGGGGGTGGTCCACAGGAACATCTCGAGCACGAGGAAGTAGAGATGGAGCGCGGCGACCAGGCCGATCAGCACGTCGGCGACGATGTTCACGCCCGCAGCATCGCACGCCCTAGACCGGTTGTGGCTCCACCGCGCGAGCGCGGGGCTTGCGTCGCGCGACCGCGACCCCGATCAGGGCGAGGGCCCCGCCGGCGTAGGCCATCGTGGGTGGCACCTCGCCCAGGAACAGCCAGCCCATCAGGATCGTGAGCGGTGGCACGAGGTAGGTCGTGATGCCGAGGCTGCTGGCGGTCATGTGCCGGAGGGCGAAGGCGTATGTCGTGAAGGCGATCGCCGTGGGGAACAGCCCGAGGTAGACCACCCACCACACGTCGGATGCGGACGCGTGGGTCGTGTCGTCGACGAGCTGACCGGCGAAGGGGAGGCAGACCAGGGCGCCGATCGTGCAGGCCAACCAGGTCACGTGGAGAGCCGAGAGTCGTGACACCAGCGGCTTCTGCACCACCAGGGAGATGGAGTACACGAGGGCTGCGAGCAGGCACAGGGCCACGCCGAGGAGGTCGTTGTGGCCGTCGGGTTGGGACAGCGCGATCAGCACGATGCCGGCGAAGGCGAGCAGCAGCCCGAGCCCGAGCCAGCCGGTGAACCGCTCGCCGAGGAACACCGTCGCCAGGACGGCGATCAGCACCGGCGAGACCTGGATCAGCATCGCGGCGGTGCCGGCGTCGACATGGCGCTCGCCGGCGTTGAGCGCGAGGTTGTAGACGCCGAACCAGAGGACGCCGATCACCACCAGACCCAGCCAGTCGCGACCGCTGGGTCGCGGGAGACCTCGTGACACCGCGACGACCCCGAGCGCGATCGCGCCGACGGCCAGCCGCCCGAGCGAGAGTGCTCCCGGCGTGAAGTCCTCACCCAGGTGGCGGATCGCGACGAACGCGGAGGCCCAGAAGAGCAGGGTCACGGCGACGGCGGCCACAGGCAGCCAGGGACGAGGTTCGGTGGCAGACACCCGGCCAGCCTAGGCAGCGCCGCCGACACCCTCACGCGGGTTTCGGACGCCGCGTCCCAGGGACTCCTCAGACACGTCACCATGCCGGACGGGCGGCATGATGGGTCGTATGCGTGTCGCGTTGATGGTCACCTGCGTGAACGACGCGATGTTCCCCGACACCGGCCGTGCGGTGGTGGACCTGCTGACCCGGCTGGGGGTGGACGTCGAGTTCCCGCAGGCCCAGACCTGTTGTGCGCAGCCGATGGTCAACACCGGCTACCTCGACGAGGCGGTGCCGGTGGTACGGACCTTCGTCGACGCGTTCGCGGGGTACGACGCGGTGGTGACGCCGTCGGGCTCGTGTGCCAGGGCGGCCCGTCACCAGCACGGGATCGTGGCCCGTCGCTCGGGTGACGCGGACCTGGCGGCGGCGGTGGCCGAGGTGGCACCGAGCGTCTACGAGCTGAGCGAGTTCCTCGTCGACGTGCTCGGGGTGACCGATGTCGGTGCGTCGTTCCCGCATCGCGTGACCTACCACCCGACCTGTCACTCGCTGCGCCTGCTGGGTGTCGGGGACCGGCCGCGGCGGCTGCTCGAGGCGGTGCGTGGGCTCACGCTCGTGGACCTCCCGGCGGCTGAGGAGTGTTGCGGTTTCGGCGGCACCTTCGCGGTGAAGAACGCCGACGTGTCGGTGGCGATGGGGGCCGACAAGGCCCGTCATGTGCGTGAGACGGGGGCCGAGGTGCTGGTGGCGGGCGACAGCTCGTGCCTGATGCACATCGGTGGGGTGCTGTCGCGGCAGCGGTCCGGGGTGCGCGTGATGCACCTGGCCGAGATCCTGGCCGCCACCGAGGGCGCGGCATGACGGCCACCTTCGTCGGCATGCCGCCGTTCCCGCAGGCCGCGCGAGCGGCGCTGGGTGACACGCAGCTGCGGCACAACCTGGCGCATGCCACGCACACGATCCGTGACAAGCGGGCGCGGGTGGTCGCCGAGGTGCCGGAGTGGGAGGAGCTGCGGCAGGCGGGCGCCGACCTCAAGGACGCGGCGCTGGCCGGGCTCGACGACCATCTCGAGCAGCTCGAAGCCGCCCTCGTCAGCCGTGGTGCGGTCGTGCACTGGGCACGGGACGCCGCAGAAGCCTGCGCGGTGGTGGCGCAGGTCGCGAAGGCACACGGGGTCGACGAGGTCGTGAAGGTCAAGTCGATGGTGACCCAGGAGATCGGGCTCAACGAGGCGCTGGCGGCGGAGGGGATCTCTGCGTGGGAGACGGACCTCGCCGAGCTGATCGTCCAGCTGGCCGACGACCTGCCGTCGCACATCCTGGTCCCGGCGATCCACCGCAACCGGGCCGAGGTGCGCGAGATCTTCCGGACCCGGATGTCGGCTGCCGGCCGCCCGGCCCCCGCGGACCTCACCGACGACCCGGCCGAGCTCGCGAACGCCGCGCGGCTCCACCTGCGCGAGAAGTTCCTGCGCGCCAAGGTCGGGGTCTCGGGCGCGAACTTCGCGGTCGCCGAGACCGGGACCCTGGTCGTCGTCGAGTCCGAGGGCAACGGGCGGATGTGCCTGACGCTGCCCGAGGTGCTGGTCTCGGTGGTCGGCATCGAGAAGGTCGTGCCCACCTTCGCCGACCTCGACGTCTTCCTGCGGCTGCTGCCGCGGTCCTCGACCGGGGAGCGGATGAACCCCTACACCTCGATGTGGCACGGCGTCACGCCCGGAGACGGCCCGCAGGAGATGCACGTCGTCCTCCTCGACAACGGGCGCACCCGCGCGCTCGCGGACGAGGTGGGCCGGCAGGCGCTGCGGTGTATCCGGTGCTCGGCCTGCCTCAACGTCTGCCCCGTCTACGAGCGCGTCGGCGGGCACGCCTACGGCTCGGTCTATCCCGGTCCGATCGGCGCGATCCTGAACCCCCTGATGAAGGGTGTCGGGGTCGACGACCAGACCGACTCCCTGCCCTACGCCTCGACGTTGTGCGGCGCCTGTTACGAGGTGTGCCCGGTGAAGATCGACATCCCGTCGATCCTGGTCGACCTCCGCAGCCAGGTCGTCGACGCCCATCGCGGCGGCCGTCCGAAACCCGAGGCACTGGCGATGAAGGGCGCGGCCTGGACGTTCAGCGACGCTCGCCGGCTCGGCGGCGCGGAACGCCTCTCGGGCCTGGTCGGCCGCGTCTGGGGCCGGGTCGGGCGTACGTCGCTGCCCGGCGGCCGCCCCGCGTTCGGCCGGCTACCCGGGCCTGGAGCCCGCTGGACCGGGGCCCGCGACCTGCCCGCCCCACCCCGGGAGTCGTTCCGGGCCTGGTGGCGGCGTACTCGGGGACGGGGGACCCGGCCATGACCGCCCGCGAGGAGATCCTGGCCGCGGTCCGGGCTGCGGTCGCCTCGGCGCCGCCCGCGCCGGTGGCGGACGTGCCACGACGTCCCGCCGCCTCGGGCGCCGACGTGGTCGCCCTGTTCTGCGAACGCGTCGCCGACTACCGCGCCGTCGTCGAACGCTGCGCCCCCGCGGACCTGGAGGCCGCGGTCCGCGCCGCGCTCCCCGAGGACGCCCGCGTCGTCGTACCGCCCGACCTGGGCTTGGACGTGCCGGGCGCCGTCCTCGACGAGCGGCTCTGCGCAGCCGACCTCGACGCGCTCGACGCGGTCGTCACCCGCGCCCGCCTCGGGATCGCCGAGACCGGCACGATCGTCCTCGACCACGGCCCCGGCCAGGGCCGTCGCGCGATCACCCTCGTACCGGACCGCCATGTCTGCCTCGTCGAGGCAGCACAGGTCGTCGCCGACGTCCCCGACGCGTTCGACGTGCTCGACGCCGCCAGACCCCTGACCTGGGTCAGCGGGCCCAGTGCCACCAGCGACATCGAGCTCGACCGGGTCGAAGGCGTGCACGGCCCTCGGGTCCTGCACGTGATCGTGGTCGGCTGAGCTGAGCGTCGGGCGGTCGCTCAGGTGAAGGTGAAGTGGTCGGCCTTCTTCGTGGCGCTCTTCCCGCCGGACGTGGTGACCGTGACGTCCACGGTGCCCTTCCCGTGCGCCGGGGTCCGCACCGTGATCTTGGTCGAGGACACGACCTTCACGCCGTGGCCGGTCGCTGACCCGAAGTGCACGGTCGCCCCTGCGATGAACCCGGACCCGGTGATGGTCACCTTCGTCCCGCCGGCGTGCGTCCCCTTGCCAGGCGAGACCTTGCCGACGACCGGGCGGACGGACGCGTAGGAGTACCGGTCACCCGACACCTTGGCGCTCGTACCCGCGCTCGTCGCCACGGTGACGTCGACCTTCCCGGCGCCCGCCGGGACCTTGACGTCGATGTGCGTCGAGTCGAGCACGGTGAAGGCTGCGGACGTCGTGCCGAACCGGACCTTCGTCGTGCCCGGGAAGCCCTGGCCGGTGATCGTGACGTGGTTGCCACCACCGGCCGGACCGTGCTTGGGGGAGAGGGCGCTCACCGTCGGCTTGACGGCGTTGATCCCCTGGACGCAGCCGCTGGTGCTCACGACGAAGTCCTTGTTGCTGAACTCCTCCTGGGTCAGGTAGTGGTGTCCGTTCACCACCTGGTTGTAGTGCGCGCCGGGTGTGCCGGACAGGGTGCCGTAGATGTAGGCGCAGTCATCGCCGTTCTCGTTGCCTACGGCGTCGTACCAACCGGTCGACACGTCCGGATCCGTGATCGCCTCGGCCATCTCGTGGCTCAGTGGACTGATCTCGACGTCGGCGTCGGTGTCGCCGTTGGGGGACTGGATGCCGCCGCCGAGGCTCTCCTTGGTGCAGGTGAAGCCGGTCCCGGACGTGTACGCCGGGAAGGGCATGTTCGCGTACACGACGCTGCCCGCTGTCTCGCTGTGGTAGGCGCAGAACGCCGCGCTGGGTTGGTGGTTCAACGAGCAGAAGTTGGTGTTGGTGTTGGTGGCCCCGGCGTTGAAGCACGACTCGATGTGCTTGGGCAGGAAGAGGACGTACAGGTGGCCGAGATCCGACGGCAGGCTGTGGGCTGACACCACGGCGCTCGTCTCGGACATCACCTGGGCGTTGTCGATGCAGTGGGAGTACCCCGAGTTGTCCGCATAGATGCCGCTGGTGTCGCCTGCCTCGAGCGTGCACCCGTCGGCGGGCAGCGCGGTGGTGTCAGTGATCGGCGTCCCGATCTGCATCCGGTAGTTGATGCCGCCGTTGCTGCCGGAGTACTGGAAGGTGCTGGCGAAGACGTTCGTCAGTTTGCCGCTGTCGTGGGCCAGGTCGTCCAGGTAGCCGGTGATGGTGCTCTTGTAGCTCGCCGTGAACGTGAAGCCGGACGGCTGCCAGTAGATCGGGGTCACGACGACCTGGCTGCCGGTCGCCCGGGTGCTCATCATCGGGCCACCGTGGAACGTCAGCGGGGGCGACCCGATGTAGGGCGCCTCGAAACCGGGCACGGTTCCCGGGGCGCACCTCGACCCGGTGGTCGTCGGGCGCACCAGGCCACCGATCCGTCCGATGTGGGTCGGCCCCGACGTGGCCCTCGACGAGCATCCGGTCGCGGAGGGCGTCCCCGCCGACGCGGACGAGGAGACGGCGATCGCGGCCGCCGCCACGAGTGCCAGCGCCGCGGCTGCCGCCGCCAGGCTCGGACCGCGGACGCCACGGCGTACGGGGAAACGGTGCAGGGCCATCTGTGGAGCCTCTCGTCGACATGGACCACTGAGGACCGGACCGCCGAGGTACCCGAGGTCGAGCCGAGTCACGATGGCTCCGGTTCACCGCAGTTCAGTGCCGTCACCCTGTTCCCACGCGTGAGGGGTGTCAAGACCGGACCTGGCAAAATACCCATCGCTCGGCAGGACCGATGCCCCTTCGGGTGCGGACGGCTCCGTCACCCGGGAGGTGGGAAGCCGATCGCGTCGACGATGTGCTCGGCGATCGCGAGCGACGACGTGGCAGCCGGCGACGGCGCGTTGCGCACCGCGGTCACCGGACCGAGCCGGCTGATCCGGAAGTCGTCGACCAACGAGCCGTCGCGGTCGACCGCTTGGGCGCGCACACCCGCCGGCGCACGGACGACGTCCGCGTTGCGCAGGGCGGGGAGATAGGCCCGTGCCGTCTTCACGTAGGCGCGCTTCGACACCGAGCCGTGCATCTCGCGCACACCGGCACGCCAGTGCTGGCGGAACAGCGTGCGGGACCCCGGCCACCGGAGCGTCCGCCAGACCTCGCCGAGGTCGACGTCGCGCCGGCGGTAGCCCTCGCGTGCGGTGGCGAGGACTGCATTGGGCCCGATGTCGACGGTGCCGTCGATCCGGGGTGTGAAGTGCACCCCCAGGAACGGGTACGCCGGGTCAGGCACGGGGTAGACCAGGCCCCGCACCAGGTCCGTGCGCTCGGCGACCAGCCGGAAGTACTCGCCCCGGAACGGCACGATCGCCGGGGAGGGGTCGTCACCGGCGGTGACTGCCAGGGTGTCCGACTGGAGGCCGGCACACAGGACGACCTGGTCGGCGGGGTACTCGCCGGCGGTCGTGCCGACCACCGCACCGTCGCCGCGCCGGCTGACCGACGTCACGGCCTCGCCGAGCCGGACCCGGCCGCCGAGGGCCTCGATGTCCGCGGCCATGGCGCGGGCCACCGCCCGGTAGTCGACGATCGCCGTGGTGGGGGAGTGCAGCGCCGCGACGCCGGTCACGTACGGCTCCAGCTCGCGCAGCTCGTCGGGCCCGAGCCGTCGCACGCGCGGGACGCCGTTGAGGTGCGCGCGACTCTCGAGCTCGCTGAGCCGGTCGAGCTCGGACCCGTCGCGGGCGACGATCACCTTCCCGATCTCGCGGTACTCCAACGCGTGCTCGACGC
>Ga0302262_10000847_pt1 | contig 13003 bp, 11 predicted proteins | sample II_Fen_E3_4_FD_194557 | JGI IMG/M metagenome (GOLD analysis project Ga0302262, IMG submission 194557) | Peat permafrost microbial communities from Stordalen Mire near Abisko, Sweden - II_Fen_E3_4 | ecosystem: Environmental > Terrestrial > Soil > Wetlands > Permafrost | place: Sweden: Abisko...
GCCAGCGCGACCGCGCAGCTCGATACCCGCCCCCATCATCAACCCTGCAAGCCATCGACCTCTTGCGCCGCAATGGCCGCTGCGATGACGCGCGCACTGCTCAGGCCGGAACCCCGAGCCAAAACCAACATGGCCAAGCCAACCCTACGCCGGGAATAAGGCGGGCTAGAGCCCGTCCGGAAAATCAGGCATTGATTATATGACGATATATTCATGAAAATGAGCTAATTACATTAATCGCAAGAAAGCGCGTAATATATTCCGATTAACAATGAATAACCTCTTCTATGTTTGCTAAACTGTTTGAGGGTGCCATACTGAAGAGGCCACATCAACGGTTCTGGGGATGATCCCGGCCTTTGCGAACACTTCGACATTGGCCTGTTGCAACCGGATGGTGGCCGCGTCGATCGGGTCGGCGGCATGGCGCCCATTGCGCAGCGAGGTTTTCACGATAGCGGGCGGCAGGCCATTCTGTTTGGCCACAATGTCTACGGCGGCATCCTCGTTTTGCTCGGCCCAAACGGCTTCCTCGCGCAAGGCGCGCAGCAGGGCGATCAGAGATTCCGCCTTGCCGCGCGTCGCCTCGACCGATCCGATGTAGAACGAACTGCTGGGCGGCAGTTGCGTGCCGGTGATCAGCGTGCGGGCCGTGTGCTGGGCCTGGGCGATGGCGTAATAGGGGTCCCAGATCGACCAGGCGTCAATCGCGCCCGAGGCAAACGCCCCGCTGGCATCGGCCGGATTGAGGTTGATCGGCACAATATCGCCAAAACCCAACCCGGCGGCGATCAGCGCCTTGGCGAGCAGCAGATGCGCGGAGGACCCCCGCGTGAAGGCCACGCGCCGCCCCTTGAGCTCCTTGAGCGAGGCAATCGAGGAGCCGCGCGGCAGGATAATGGCCGATCCAGCGCCGGAAATTGGCTGGCTGGCGATATACCGGATGGGGGCACCCGCAGCCTGCGCAAAGATGGGCGGGCTTTCCCCCACCGCGCCAATATCGACGCCGCCAGCGGCCATTGCCTCCATCATCGGCGGGCCGGAGGTGAATTCCACCCAATGCGGCTGACCAAAGCCCTGCGCCTCCAGATGCGCGCCCACCACGCCCCGCGCCTTGGCGAGGAACAACAGGCCATTTTTCTGAAATCCGATGCTGAGCGGCGGATGCGCGGGCTTGCGCAGGCAGCCGCTCAGCGCCAGGGCCGCCGAAGCGGTGATCATCGAGCGTCGGGTCCAGATCATTCCAATGCCTATCCTGTATGTCCGTGAATGCCGGGTGGTCAGCCCCGCAACAGTGGCAGCAACTGGCTGCCCTGTCTTATGATTTCCGGTAAATAGGGCGTGTCCGACAGCACAAAATGGGTAATGCCCAGCGCCTCGTAGCGCCGCAGCGAAAGGGCCACATCCTGCGCCGAACCCACCAGCCAGGTGGTGCCCGCGCCGCCCGCGCCATAGCGACCGGGCGCTGTGTAAAGATTATCGTCCAGCACATCGCCGCGCTGTTGCAGGTCGATCAGGCGGCGCTGGCCGATGGCGGGGACGTTGCGCCTCAGCCAGTCTTCCCCGTCCGCCTGCCGCGCCAGTTCGGCCACCCGCGCCTCGGCATCGGCCCAGGCCTGCTCGGTGGTGTCGCGCACCAGCGTGGTGACGCGCAGCCCGAATTCCAGCGGCGGCAGATCGCGGTCCAACTGATGGCTCAAGGTTTTCAGCCGGTCGATCCTTTCGGCAAGATCGGCCAGAGGTTCGCCCCAGAACAGCTGCACATCGGCCTGCGTCGCGGCGGTGTGTTCGGCCGCCGCCGATGCTCCGCCAAAATATAGGCGCGGGTGCAGGCGATCCCCGCGCGCGGTGATGCGGGGCACCACGCGGGCATCCTCGACATGGTAATATTCGCCAGCAAAGGTCACGCTGTCCTCGGTCCACAGGCGCCGCACCAGCCGCATGAATTCGCGCGTGCGGGCATAACGCCGGGCCTGATCCTGCTCGCCATCGCCATAGGCGCCCAGATGATCCTGCCCGGATACGATGTTGATCCGCACCCGCCCGCCGGTCAGCTGGTCCAGCGTGGCCGCAGCCGCCGCAAGATGCGATGGCTGCCAATAGCCGGGGCGGATCGCGATCAGCGGTTCAAATGTCGTGGTGCGCGCGGCGAGCGCGGTGGCCAGGGTAAACGTATCGGGCCGCCCCCAGCCCGTGCCCAGCAGCGCGCCCTGCCAACCGTGGTCCTCCAACGCGCGCGCCTGGGCGGTCAACGTGTCGAGGCTGTTGTGATCCGGCCCGACGGCATCGCCGCGATGGCCCGGTTCGTTCTGGTTGGGAATATACCAGAGATAGTCGCTGCTCGGCATGGATCAGACCTCGTGAGGGATAGGGAAAAAAGGCGGGACCGCGCGAACACGATCCCGCCATAGCGTTAGAACTTGCCGGTCAGCGTGAGACCGTAGGTGCGCGGCTCGCCCGGCGTGTAGGTCGCAAACGTCGGATAGGTTGCGGTGGCGCTTGCCAGATTCGAGTTTGTCGCGACCCCGGCCGGAATGGCGTAACCCTGATTGAACAGGTTTTTGCTCCACACGGAAAGCGAAAGGCGATCATCCAGACGCCGGATACCGATCGACACATTGGTCAGGCCATAGGTCGGCTGCCCCAGGTAGATCGTCGAACGGATATCCGAAAACCGCGTGCTCCCCTTGATCGCCTCGTTGATGAAACCGAACAGCGCCACATCATTGTTCAGGAACTGGCCAATCGGCTTGTCCCAATCGATCCCGGCATTGATCGTCCACGGTGACACGTTGGGGATGTCGGTCCCGCTCAGGCTGCTATAGCCCGCACCAAGGTCGACCGGGTAACCTGCCGTCGGGAAATCAAGATACTTGGCGCCGGTGCGGGCGCCATTGGCATGCACCTGCAACCATGGATTGACCCTCAGGCTTGCTTCCACCTCAAGACCGCGCAAGCGGATCTTGGGGATGTTCCCGACGAACGATACCACCTGCGGGGCAAAGGACACGGTATCGGTGATCTGCCCCTGATAATCGGTAATGGTGTTCTGATAGATATTCGCGTTCAGCACAAAGCGGCGGTTGAACCACACGCTCTTGAAGCCCAGTTCGTAATCCTGCGCCTTTTCCGGCTTGGTCAGCAGCGGCTGGATGCCGGTGACATAACGCCCATTATACAGCACCGCGCCCTTGGAGGAGGCCGTGCCAAAGATGGGCTGGCTTCCCGTGTTGATTACGCCCGACTTTTCACCATGCGAGGCCGAGAAATACAGCAGGATGTCGCGGCTCAGCTTGTAGGACGGGTTGATCAGCCAGGAGACCGAGGAGGTTGTTCGGTGCGAAGGGCCAAACGCGCTGCCGGCAAAGGCGACATCCGACAGATAGGCCGCATCATAGGCGCCGCCCCGCGCGTTGAACACCGTTGTCCGGATAACCTGCTCCAGCGGAGTCAACTGGCTGTAAGGCACCACGTTGGAGGGCAGCAGGCCCGTGTAGGTCGACCCGCCGACCTGCTCTGAAATCACATCGCCCTTGCGGTATTCATCGGTAAACCGGATGCCCCCGGTAAGGTCCAGCCGGTTCGTGACATGCCAAGTGGCCTGCGCAAAGATCGCGCCGCTATGCGTCAGCGCCAAGCCCTGTTCGTGGGTTTCGGTGTTGTTGAGCGCATTGGCGATCGTCGGGTCCTGGGCCAGCACCGAGGCCGTGGTCGCATTGCCAAGAAGACCGCTGTGCAGACCCGTCAGGCCCGTCAGGCCGCCAGCGGAATAAAGGTTGTTCGTATAGGCGAACAATTCCCCGGCGTCCTTGCCGTAGATCAGCCGATCATTGGAATTACGCCTGTCGATCAGGCCATAAAGCCCCACGGTCCAGTCGATGGTCTTGCCAAACTTGCCCGCCAGACGGAATTCCTGAGAATATGTCTTGTTGTGGTTATCGTAACCCAGGCTTTCCCAATAATATCCCAGATAGCCCTGCGTGTTGCGCGGCAGCAGGTCATACTGCTCAAAGGCGGTGATCGAGGTCAGGTTGGCCCAGCCGAAATCGACATTCAATTCGTTCGACACGCCGGTATAGCGGGTCAGAAACTCGGACTGATTGGTTTGCGTCGAGGCGTAGAGGTTGTTGGGCAGCGCGGCCGAACTGAGGCCGTAATAGCTTTTCAGGAACGTGCTGACCGTCTGGATCGGCGTGCCATTCGCCAGTTGCGTGAAGTCATCGGCGAATTGTGAGTTATAGTTGTTGTTCTCTGCCGATTCGCTGTGGTTGACGATCAGGCGGTCGGTGATGTTCGGCGCGGGCTTCCACAGCAACTGCCCTCGCACCGCCCAGCGGTTGGTGTTGTTGCCATTGATCGTGCTGCGGCCATTGTCATTGAGCGGATTGGGATTGGTCGGATAGAAGCCGTCGTTCTTTTCGCGAAAAAAGCTGACGCGCGTGGCCAAAGTGTCGGTCAGCGGCAGGTTGATGTAGGATTTGATCAGCAATCCGCCAGCATTATACGGGCTGATCTCGGCCTCGGCCCCGGGCGTGAAGGTGGGCGCCTGGGTGCGGATAATGGTGGCGCCCACCGTGGTGTTCTTGCCGAGCAGCGTGCCCTGCGGCCCACGCGCGACTTCCACCGCGGCCAGATCATACAACGGCTGGAAGGCAAAGCCGACATAGGTGAGGAACACGTTGTCGATAATCAGCCCGGCACCCGATTCCGAACCATCGGCGCCGCCCACCACGCCGCCAATGCCCCGGATCGATAGCGATGAGGTGCGCGGGTTCTGGGTGATCGGCGTGAAGTTGGGAATATTCTGGACCAGATCCTGCAACTTGTCGATCTTCTGGCGGGCCAGCGTTTCGCTGCCGACTGCGGAAATCGACAAAGGCACGTCCTGCAACCTCTCCGTGCGTTTGCGCGCGGTGACGCTGATGTCGGCCCCGGCGGTGATCGTGGAGTCAGCCCCGGCAGAAGAACCAGCGCCCGCATCCGTGCCCGCAAAAGCCGATGTGCCCGGGATCAGCAGAGCAAAAATGGCCGCTGCTGAGGTGCGGTAGGCGAGCCGACGCGAACGCCGGTCATGCAGGTCAATCATGATATTCCCCTAGTTTGTTTCGCGATGAGCTCTTTGAGCTTCTCGCGAAACCTTAATCATATTGACTCGATGGGATTAAAGAAGAAATCCTTCCGAAAGGGGTGGGAAAACTTTAGGGGCAGAATTCAGAAGAAGAGCGGCGGACCTGTATTAGAAATAATTAGGCGCTTATCAGCTATTTTTGATGGACATAACGCGCCTTTGGCGCGGTCCATGGCCTGCATCGCCGCGCACCGAGCAAAGGAGAGCATATCCTATTTACTATATCAAATAGATATGATTTATGAGGTCATCCCCAAAGATGGAGCCCCCCCATGACCAATCAACGCCAAATCCGGCTCGGCGCCTTTCTTATGCCCGCCGGCCACCATGCCGCCGCCTGGCGCCATCCCGACTCTCACCCCGATCAGGCGCTCGACCTTGATTTTTACAAGGCCATCGCGGCCAAGGCCGAGGCCGCCAAATTCGATCTGCTGTTTGTGGCGGACAGTCCGGCGGGCTGGCCGGTGCGCGACGCCCATGTGCTGCGCCATCGCGGACCGGGTGCCGGTTTTGAACCCGTGACGCTGTGGTCCGCGCTGGCGGCGGTGACCAGTCACATCGGCTTTGTTGCGACGGCCTCCACCACCTACGAAGATCCCTATCTGCTGGCCCGCAAATTCGCTTCGCTCGATTGGCTATCAAAGGGGCGTTCGGGATGGAATGTGGTGACCACGGGCGCGGATGTGTCCGCCAATTTCAGCCTGAAGGGCCACCCCGACCACGCCCTGCGCTATGAGCGCGCGCGGGAATTTGTGAGCCTGGTCAAGCAGTTGTGGGATAGTTACGAGGATGACGCCTTTATCCGCGACAAGGACAGCGGCGTCTATCTCGACCCCGACAAGCTTCACCGGGCCAACCACGAAGGCAAATATTACAGCGTCACCGGCCCGCTGAACGTCGCCCGCCCGCCCCAGGGCTATCCGGTGATCGTGCAGGCTGGCGCCTCGGAAGACGGGCGTGATCTGGCCGCCCAGACCGCCGAGGTGATCTTTACCGCCAGCCTCAATCTGGCCGATGCGCAGGAATTCTATGGCGATGTGAAAAGCCGTCTGGCGCGCTATGGCCGCAAGCCAGAGCAATTGCTGATCATGCCCGGTCTGTTCCCGGTGCTGGGCGGCACCGAAGCCGAAGCGCGCGCCAAGCTGGAGGACCTGCACAATCTGGCCCATCCGGCCATCGTGTGGCAGGTCATCAAGCAGAACTATCAGGGGCGCGATTTTACCGGGTGGTCGCTGGACGACAAGGCCCCGCCGCCGCCAGCGGAGACCAATCTCAACAAAAGCCGCCTGAAGCTGGTGGCGGACTATATCGAGCGCGAGCAACCGACGTTGCGCCAGCTCTACACCACGCTGGCCGGCGCGCGCGGCCATCATGTGGTGGCCGGCACCCCCGAACAGGTGGCCGACATTGCCGAACGCTGGTTCCGCGAAGGCGCGGCGGATGGCTTCAATATCATGCCCCCGGTTCTGCCCACCGGGCTTGATGATTTTATCGAGCAGGTCCTGCCCATCCTGCAAAAGCGTGGCTTGTTCCGTACGGAATATGCGGGCGCCACTCTGCGCGAAAATCTGGGGCTGGCGCGCCCGGCCAACAGTTTCGTGGCCCCCGCCGACACGCGCGTAACGGAAAGCGCCTGACAGGCGCGCGTGCGGGCGCAACGGATGGGGCGCCCGCACGCCTTGCGAACCAAGTTCAGCTTCTCGCGAGGGCAGAAAATACATACTTGATAGGTTTAGTATGATATGAAACTTTGCCCTTAGTGAGCACCCCTGATGGAAGGACTATCCATGGCAACCGACCTGCTTGACCGAACGACCGCATCCCTTGGAGCGACCCCTGCCGAAACGGCGCTGAGCTTTCACCCCGTAACGCCGGTGTTTGGCGCCGAGGTGTCCGGCATCGACCTGCGCCAGGATCTTGATGCCGACACGATCGCCGCCCTGCGGGCCGCCCTACTGCACTACAAGGTGCTGTTTTTCCGCGATCAGCCTATCACCGACGAGGATCAGATCCGCTTCTCGCGCTATTTCGGCCCGGTCACGCCCGCCCACCCCATCACCAATGGGCGAGACAAGCAGCACATTGAAATCATGGAAAATGTGCAAAGCGTGATCCGTTCGCGCAAAAGTGCCTTCAGCGAGGAAGAGCAGCAGTTGCACCGCGCCGCCGCCCGCCCCTGGGGCCGCCGGGGCTGGCATACGGACATCACCTTTGTCGCCAATCCCGCCGATATCAGCTTCCTGCGCAACCATGAATCGCCCGAAGTGGGCGGCGATACCGCCTGGGTCGATCTGGAGGCGCTCTACGCCAGCCTGTCCCCCGCGTTGCAGTCCCTGGTTGACACGCTGCACGCCGGGCATCACCGCGACGACGCCTTCCGTGGCTTTCCGCCGCCGCCCCGTTTTGATGGCCGCCCGACCCCCGGCTATCTGGCGCTGCACCCGCTGGTGCGCGTCCACCCCGAAACCGGGCGCAAGGCCTTGTTCCTCAGCCCCGGTTTTGTGAAATACATTGATGAATTGAACGAGGGCGAGAGCGAGGCCCTGCTGCGCTATCTCAAGGATGAACTGGCCGCCCACATTGATCTGCAACTGCGGTTCCGCTGGACGCCCAACTCGCTGGCAGTCTGGGATAATCGCAACACCACCCACTGGGGGCCGGTGGATGCCCAGCATTTCGAAGGGGAGCGCATCGTGCGCCGCACGACCGTGGGCAACAGCCTGCCGGTCGGCCCGGATGGCTTTGAATCCCGCCAGATCACCGGCGATCCCTTCTACGTGCTCGACACATATTGACGCCTGCGGGCAAAGGCTGGCCTGGTTTGCGCCAAGCCAGCCTTTGCCCGCCTAAAGCATTATTAGGCGCACCGTTCGTTTGTCCAGTGCGGTAAACGTGATAGCCATTTGCTATGCCTGACTACCGTGCCATTCGACAGCTTGCGGCCCGCGCCCGTGAACATATCCGCGAGATTTTGCCCGAGGAATTGCGCGGCATGGTCGCGCGGGGGGCGCTGTTGATTGACGTGCGCGATACCGATGAACTGTTGCGCAATCCCCCACTGGCGGGGGCTATCCACATGAGCCGGGGGCAACTGGAATTTCTCATCGCGGATGCGGTCGGGGCCTTTGATGAACTGATCGTGGTCTATTGCGCGGGCGGCAACCGCGGGGCTTTGGCAACGGCCAGCCTTGCCGAACTGGGCTATACCCGTGTGTATAATTTGCGCGGGGGCCTGCATGGTTTGCGCGAACAGGCCGGGCAAACCTGGGTGCAAAACCCGTTGTCGCCCGACATCCGTGAGGGCGAGCGGGAAAGCCTGAACTGATCGCGCACCGCATTGCCGCCGCGCGCGAGTTCACCTATAGACCGCTGGCCCGTGCCAGCCATCAGCGCACGCTCCAAATGGTTAGTGCCTCTTCTTTATGCTTTCTCAACGCGCCCGCTACGCCCTCAAGGCCTTGCTCAACATTGGTCGGGCAAAGGGTGAAACACGGCAGGTGGCCCTGATTTCGGAAGAAGAGCAGATCCCGCGCAAATTTCTTGAAGCGATCATGTCCGATCTGCGCCGCGCCGGATTGGTGCGCAGTGTGCGCGGCAATCTGGGCGGGTATCAACTGGCGCGCCCGGCTGATCTGATCAGCTTTGCCGAGGTGATCCGGGTTACGGATGGCCCCTTGTCGATGCTGCCCTGTGTCAGCCGCAATTTCTATCAGCGCTGCGAGGATTGCCGGGACGAGTTTGCCTGCCAGCTACGCGCGCTGTTCTCCGAGGTGCGCGACGCGGTCACCGGCATTCTGGACAACCGCACCCTGGCCGATGCCCTGCACCGCGAAAGCGAGGCGAGCCGCCTGATTGAGACGCCTGCGCCCTGAGGCGCTAGCTTCGCTTTCAGCCACCATAAAAATGCTACCGCATTGGCGCCGCGCAGCGTGGCTTTCGCGCGTCACGGCTGCTTGACATGCCCTATTCCCTACTTACTCTGTAGGTATAGTGTTTATCGCGCCATTCGCGGAGAGCTTCATGACGAAATCTGCCCCATCGCGCCGTGACGTCGGTGGCCTGATCACGCTTGGCCTGGTGGCGCTGGCCGTGGTGCCGCTGATCTGGCACATCGCCCATCGCGCGCAGGCGGCCCATTCTGATGACCCGGCGCTGACGGCGAAATTGGCCGATACCGTGCCGCCGGGCACCACGCTGGTGGTGGGCGACCCCATCACCGAGCATGTGATCAAGCTGAATGGCTGGGACAAGGATCTGCCGTTTCATATTCAATGGGCCAACCTTTCGGGCGGGCCGCAGGTCAATCAGGCGTTTCAGGCCAAGGCACTGGATATCGGGTCGGCAGCGGATATTCCGCCGATCCACGCCACCTGGATCGGCATTCCTGTCAAGATCGTGGCCTATCGCCTGCGGGCGGATCCGATCACCTACCCCACCTACACGCTGGGCATCGCGCCCGGGACCAACATTGCGACGCTGGCCGACCTAAAGGGAAAACGCATCGCCTATAGCGCTGGCCAGGCGCAGGGTGTGGTCGTGCTGCGCACGCTGCAAGCGGCCCATGTGCGCCAGCAGGATGTGACGCTGGTCGATCTGCCCGCCTCGGCCACGGTCTATGTGGAGGCACTCGCCGCCCGGCAGGTGGATGCGGCGCCGATTGCGGCAGGCTTGCAGGCCAAGCGCTATGTCGACGATTATGGCGCGCAGGGCGGCAAGGTGCTGTCACACGGCGCTTTCCGTGATGATCCGGCCCTGCTCTATGCCCGCGCCGACGTGCTGGCGGATCCGGCCAAGGCTGCCGCGCTGCGCCAATATGTGCGGCTGTGGGCGCGGGCGCAGCGCTGGGTGGATAGCCACCGTCAAGTCTGGGTCAATACCTATTACGTGAAGGATCAAGGCGTTACCCCGCAAGAAGGCGAGGTGATCGCGCGCAGCGCCGGGTCGCTGGATCTGCCACGTCAATGGGATGGCATCATCACCCTTCAGCAACAGACGGTCGACTTTCTAGCGGCGGAAACCCACCGCAAACCGTTTGACGCCGCCATCCTGTTCGATCGCCGCTTCGAGCATGTGCCCGAGGAACCTGGCGCCCAATAGCCTTTCCCTTTCAGCCCTTTCAGGAGCCTTCCCCCATGGCCACCCGATCCCTCGACACTCTGGGCGCGTCCCTGGCCCCCGCGCCAAGACCCGTCGTCCTCCCCCTTCCCCGCCAACCGGGTGTGCGCAGCGCACGCCGATTGGGGTTGGGCACGCCGCATCCCTATGGCTGGCTGCTTGGCCCGGCCCTGCTGGTCGCCTATTGGGCCGCCGGTTCGGCCAGCGGCTTTATCGACGCGCGCATCCTGCCCGCCCCCTGGGTCGCGATCAGCACGGGCATCGATTTGTGGCATGAGGGGCGCCTGCAAGCGAACCTGTTGATTTCCGTGATCCGTGCCGTGGAAGGCGTCGCGCTGGGCACCGTGCTTGGCGTGGCGCTGGCCCTGATTTCCGGGCTCAGCCTGCTGGGCGGCTATGTGTTTGACGGGCTTATCCAGATCAAGCGCTCGATCCCGGTGGTGGCGCTGATCCCGTTTTTCATCCTGTGGTTTGGGATCGGCGAAGTGATGAAAGTGACCGTCATCACGCTGATCGTGTTCCTGCCCGTGTATATCCAGACCCATAATGCACTGCGCAGCATTGATATTCGCTATGTTGAGCTGGCCGAAACGTTGCGGCTGGATCAGTGGCAGTTTTTGCGCCGCATCGTCTTGCCGGGGGCTTTGCCCGGTGTTTTGCTGGGGCTGCGCTTTGGGGTGATGGCGTCCTGGCTGGGGCTGGTGGTGGTGGAGGAATTCAACTCCACCAGCGGGATCGGCCATATGATCGATCTGGCGCGCACCTATGCGCAATCGGATGTGATGCTGGTGGGGCTGGTGCTCTATGCTGTGCTGGGCGTATCGTCTGATCTGCTGGTGCGCGGGCTGGAACGCCGCTTGCTCGGTTGGCGCCGGACGCTGGGGCAATGAGCGCGGTGGGCCTTTCCGCGCCGGTGGTGCGCGTGCGGCATCTGGTGCGGCGCTTTACGCTCAAGGGGGTGCTGAACGGGATCGACCTTGATATCGCGCCGGGCGAATTCGTGGCGCTGCTGGGGGCTTCCGGCTCGGGCAAAAGCACCTTGCTGCGCGCTATCGCCGATCTGGACCATGAAGCGGAAGGTTCGGGCGAACTGACCGTGCCCGAGCGTTTGTCGGTCGTGTTTCAGGATGCCCGGCTGCTCCCGTGGCTGAGCCTGCTCGACAATGTCATCCTTGGCCTGAACCAGCCCGATGCGCGCGAGCGTGGCCGCGTAGCGCTGGCCGAAGTGGGGTTGGCCGGACGGGAAACGGCCTTGCCCGACCAACTTTCGGGCGGAGAGCAGCAGCGCGTGGCGCTGGCGCGGGCGCTGGTGCGCGAGCCGGAACTGTTGCTGGCCGACGAGCCGTTTGGCGCGCTTGATGCGCTGACCCGGATCCGGATGCACGCGCTGGTCAAACGCCTGTCGGCGATCCACCGTCCCGCGATCCTGCTGGTAACGCATGATGTGGACGAGGCCATTGAACTGGCCGATCGTATCGTGGTGCTCGACGCGGGCAAGATTGCCACCGACATTACCACCGCCTTGCCCGATGACCCCGAGGCCCGGCTCCACCGCTTTGCCGAGGTGCGCCAGCAGTTGCTGGCCCGGCTGGGCGTTGCCGATGCCGGTCTGTTCGGCCCTCTGGGTGGGGCGCGACCACTAGCTGACCCCGCAGGCTAATTTCCCTATCGATATTGACAGGACATACCGTGGCAACCTTGGAATACCGCCCGCTGGGCACCACTGATCTTCGCGTGAGCGCCATTTGCCTTGGCACGATGACCTGGGGCTCGCAAAATAGCGAAGCTGAGGCCCATGCCCAGATCAACCATGCGCTGGGCGCCGGGATCAACTTCCTCGATACGGCGGAAATGTATCCGGTTACGCCTGCCTCGCCCGAAACGCGGGGCCGCACAGAGGATTATATTGGCAACTGGATCGCCCGGAGCGGGCAGCGTGATAAAATCATTTTGGCCAGCAAGGTGGCAGGCCCCAGCCTGCCATGCGCCTATTCGTGGCGGCAACAACCATTTGGATAAAGCCAATATCGACGCAGCCCTGCACGATAGTCTGCGCCGATTGCGCACCGATTATATCGACCTCTATCAATTGCACTGGCCCGACCGTGCTGTGCCCCAGTTCGGTCAACGGGGGCTGAACGGCCTGTCAGAATATGCCTTGCGTGAAAAGGTGGGGTTGCTGGCCTATTCGCCACTGGCCGCTGGGCATCTTTCCGGGAAATATCTGGGAGGGGTGACGCCTGCCGGATCGCGCTTTTGGTTTGACACCCGAAGCGCTGGCACTGGCCTTTGTGTATCGTCAGCCTTTCGTGACCGGTTCGATTATCGGAGCGACCAGCCTGAAGCAATTGTCCGCAGACATTGCTGGCAGTCTGGCGGATTTGCCAGAGGAAGCCGTTACCGCGATTAATGCTGTGCACCTTCAATACCCGGATCCTTGCCCATGAGTGATGTAGCCAAGAGTGGGGCGACGTCTACAGACAATGCCAGGTATCGTCATAATGACAGCTCTCGCGGTCAAACCTTCGCTCCACCGATAGAGATCTTCAAGCCCGGCGAAGATTTTGCGGCCTGACTGGGATTGGAGCCACGTCAGTATTCAAGCATCGGTGATGAGCCACTCACTACCGATGCCCGCTTGGCAAGAGCCCACTGCTTCGGGCATGCATGGCGAGATACCCAATCCAACCGGCTATGGAATGAGATGACTATGCACAAGCTCGATTGGCTCTACCTGTCGATGGCAATCCTGGGGGAGAT
>Ga0302262_10000854_pt1 | contig 12963 bp, 10 predicted proteins | sample II_Fen_E3_4_FD_194557 | JGI IMG/M metagenome (GOLD analysis project Ga0302262, IMG submission 194557) | Peat permafrost microbial communities from Stordalen Mire near Abisko, Sweden - II_Fen_E3_4 | ecosystem: Environmental > Terrestrial > Soil > Wetlands > Permafrost | place: Sweden: Abisko...
TATACATACAATTTCTATTTAATTGCAACTGGACTCTTAATCCTATCTGCATTAATATTATTTGTCAGTTTATGGACTAATGTACCTATTAAATTTATACGAAAAGAATTCAAATTAAAAGAATATAACATTGTAATTCCAGTCATTGTGTTTACCCTTTTAATTCAGATAATTGCAAGACTTGTCTAGCGCGCGTCTGAGCGAAGCGGAGACTTCCCGAAAAAAACGGGACAAGTGTGCTGATTACCCGAAAAGTTTATAACTTTGTAATTTAACTAGTTGAAAACTGTACTGGTTTTCAGTCCATGTTACCGCTTCGCTCAAACTATTCAGCATGTAACAATAAATAGGCCCAGAGGAGAATGATGCTGTAAATGGCCAGATTACGAAATAAAAGAGAATAAGGTTGGGTTCAGGGGGTATTGGTTATCAACGAAGGGTGAAAAAGGGGAAAAATAAGGTTTTAAAGAAAAACGGAATTCCTGTTGATTGTATAATAGAAGGGAAGTCGGGGTTGTCACAAATTACTCCCGGATTTACGTTGTGGTAATTGTCTGAATCAGAATTTACAGAATTATTTAATTTACAAAATAAGAAAATAAATTCATTATGGAAAAAGACGAATTGACATTTAAGATGATTGGATGTGCTATGAAAGTACATTCAACGTTAGGGAATGGTTTTACTCATGTAGAGTTTGTTTTTTAAAGGTATTCGTGAAGCTCCGCAATTCAGGAAGTAATTTATCAACGTTGTCTGGCAATAGAGCTCCAACGTGCAGGATTAGAGTTTGCCAGAGAAGTAGAACATGCGATTTACTATGAAGGAAATCATGTTGGTACACGTAGGGCAGATTTTGTAGTTGAGAACAAAGTAATTGTTGAATTAAAAGCATTGAATCATCTGGAAGATGTACATTTGGCACAAGCAAAAAACTATGTGGTAGCCTATAAATTTGAAAGGGGTTATTAACAAACTTTGGGGCAGCAAGCTTACAGTATAAACTGATCATTCATCCTACTCTTAATTCTGAAAATTCTAAAATTCAGTAAAACCTGTCCGTCTACTGACGGATTCTGATTCAGACAGTTTATATGCATTATCTGGCTGATGGGCATTTAACAGGTATTCCACTCAAGACAATGAGTGGGATTCCTGAAACAAGACCTGGCTGCTGATTGCCGGATTCCGAAATAAAGGAGAATAAGGTTGAGTTCAGGGGGGTGCAGGTTTTCTACGAAGGTTGAAAAAAGTGAAAATAAGATTTAAAAAAAACAAAAAACGGAAGCATGAATTTCTTCAGCAGCAACCGGGAATAAGAGGATGCAAACATAATACATTCATTTGAAATAAGTTTCACTGTCCTTCCGTAGGTGTGGTTAAAGCAATATAACAGTAACACCGGAAGTTTGGTTTCACTTACATACCACTGATTCTTGCACATTTAATGATCATATCCGGGAGAACGGGAAATAATATTCTGTGATAGTTAATGAATATTTGAAATGTAATAAATCAGAGAAAACACAACATATCCTTTTAGGAAGTATGACAATTAATATGTATGAAAGAACCTGTATTATCAACATATAGAATTTTAAAAGAAAAAGCTTGTAATGCTGACATTAATGAGAGTTGGGCAGAATGGGCAATAGAAATGATGCAAGTAGGTTATGAAGCTATCAGTCTTTATCAACTTGCAGGAATTTCAAAACCCTTTAATCAATTTGAACTCCAGGACTTGACAAAGGAAGTATTGGAAGACTTAAAACTTGACTATTCAGACAAAAGAAAAACTACAAAAAATTATGTTTATTATTTAATCAATTCAAACATAAATAAACCAGACAATTATTTTGAAGTATTGAAAGAATTAACAGAGATTTACTATGAGCTTGATATGGACAGAGAATTTCAAAATTTCGCACTTCTATATTGGGCAAAAGATGACTTAATATATGAAAACTATCAACATTATTGGGAAGGTGCAAATCGTTCAAATATAGACATAATAATTACAGAGCAATTTGAAATTTACATTACTGAATTTGACAACAAAAAACAAAAACCGAACGTCTAATACACATTAATTTCATTATCTGTCTGAGGTGCTTTTAGCAAGTTTTCCATTCAAGACATTGATTGTGATTCCTTAATCCAGATAAGGCTTCTTATTGCCGGATTATGAAATAAGGGAAAATAAGGTTGGGTTCAGGGGGTCGCAGGTTTTCTACGAAGGTTGAAAAGGGAAAAAATAAGGTTTTAAAGAAAAACATATTCCTGTTGAGTGGATATTCTGGGATATCGGGGTTATCGGGGATATTGGGGATTGCTCCCTCAAATGAAATATCCCGGGTATGGAAGCGTCAGCCGTTTATGAAAAAGGATCAGGTTGTAAGTTGACAGATTGAAATCCAACGTAATGCTAAAATATAAATTATAAAAATGAAAAAAATGAAATGCCTTTACTGTTTTCTAATCACGTTGATCTTGTTTTCCTGTAAAGACAACAGCACTGTTGAAAAAGATGCTCCACTGGTGGTTAGCAGTACAACTCTTACTCTAAGTAAGGATAAACCCTATGCCGAAATTACGGTTATAAAGGGTGCCGGTAAATATAGCGCCAGCAGCTCAAACGAGGCGGTTGCTCAGTATGTACTGACTGACAATAAGCTATATATTACAGGTTACAATATTGGCAATGCAATTATCACATTGACAGACAAGGATAAAAACAAGGTAGAAATCAAGGTCACTATCGATGAATTGATTGCCAGGGTATATCCTGTAACAAATTTAGTATTTGTTAAAACAGGCGATACCAAAATTATAACGAATACTGATCCTAATCCGCTGTATTCGCTTATGGATACAGCATCGGTCATCCAGATAGGTGGAACTGCAAACAATCTGCAAATTACGGGTCAAAAAAAAGGACAAGCTTATTTATATTATCTGAAAGACTACTGGCCTACTGTGATCTACAATATTCAGGTGGTAGATCATTACCTGTTTACTGTATCGCCCACAACGGATGTGCTACGACTGGCAGTAGGAGCTGAATCAGAATATACTATTTTATCCGGCTGTGGCAACTATACACTAACTATTTCGAACACGAATGCCCTGTCAGCTGAACTTCGTGTATGGCCTGTCGATCCTGTAGGTATTCAAAATAATCCCCGGGTTGTGCACATTAAAGCCCTTCAGAAAGGCAGTTCGGAACTCAACATAACGAATGTTGAAACCTCTGAAGTGAAAACCCTGATTGTTACTATAGGGTAAGATTAAACTGGTCTAGCGCACGTCTGAGCGAAGTGGAGACTTGTGTAGGTAACCCGAAGCTTATAACTTGAGATTTAAAAATATTACCTGAATTGCTTGTTCGAACTTCAAGCATGATCATTCGTACAATTAAATAGGTTTGTTTATCTGAAGGGTCGGGGTTTTGTATGCTGTCCGGAGCAATATCAATATAATAGTGGGTTGGATTTTGCGGGTGAGAAAGGGATCGTTGATATAAAATCGTCCTAAGAAATAATCAGTTATAGACTGCCTTGGTTTTGATTTCACTTGTCCCGATTTTTCTTCGGGAAGTCTCCACTTCGCACAGAACTCTTGAACTATCCACATACTGCAAATGGTCAGACCTGGACGAGAAAGAGAGATTAGTTTTAAAACTTAGTCAAAAAAGGACATTTTTAATAACTTCGACTTTTTATTAATTTTGTCCAATTAAATTTGGTTTCATTTATCAAAGTACAATTTAAAGACTCAAATACATGCCCGAACAACAAAACATAGAATACAAACAAAGTTGGCACGATGACTACCTGAAATGGGTCTGCGGTTTTGCAAATGCACAAGGTGGTGTGATTTTTATAGGTAAAGATGATCAGGGAAATATTGTTGGAGTTAATGATTATAAAAGATTGATGGATGATATACCCAACAAGGTTAGAAATGCTATGGGTATTACAGTTGAAGTAAATTTGCACCAAGAAAGCGAAAATTATATTATTGAAATCATAACAAACTCCTACTCTGTTCCTATTTCATTAAGAGGTAGGTATTATTTTAGAAGTGGAAGTACAAAGCAAGAATTAACAGGAGCATCATTAAATGAGTTCTTATTGAAAAAATCGGGCAAGACCTGGGACGATGTGATTGAACCAAGAGCAAGATTTGAAGATATTAATGAGAAATCGGTAACAACATTTTTAAATGCTTCCGAAAACGCCGGTCGTTTGCCAGAAAATGAAGGTTTACCATTGCCTGAATTATTTGAAAAACTTAGACTTACCGAAAATGGAAAACTTAAACGTGCAGCAATAATACTTTTCGGGAAAGAACCTGCTAAGTTCTACCCAAATACTTTTGTGAAAATTGGACGATTTGGGAAAGATGATATCGATTTAAAATTTCAAGAAACCGAAGAAGGAAATTTAATTGTATTACTTCAAGCTGTTTTAAATCAACTAAATCATAAGTTTTTAACCCGGCAGATTGAATTTGAAGGTATGCACCGTATAGAGAAAGGAGAATATCCTGTACCAGCAATTCGTGAAATGCTTTTAAATGCATTGATTCATAGGAATTACATGGGAGCACCAATTCAAATACGAGTTTATGACGATAAAATCAGCATTTGGAATGAAGGAACTCTACCCAACGGTTTGACTTTGGATGCACTGAAACGTTCACATTCATCACTTCCAAGAAACCCAATAATTGCAGATGTGAGTTTTAAAGGAGGATATATTGATTCTTGGGGCAGAGGAACTATAAAAATCTTAGATACTTGCAAACAAGCAGAATTGCCCGAGCCTGAAATGAAGGAACAAGATGGAGGATTAATGATTACTCTTTTTAAAAATAATTTATCTGAAGATAAATTAATAAAACTTGGACTTAATAACCGTCAACTTAAAGCCGTAAATTTTGTTATTGAAAAAGGCAAAATTACAAATAAAAAGTATCAAGAAATAAATTTATGTTCAAGAAATACGGCATCTAACGATTTAACTCAACTAGTTGAATTAAAAATATTTGAAGCAAGTGGACTAAAGGGGGCAGGTGCTTACTATCAGTTAAAGTGAATTGCACATTTATTGCACAAATTGCACATTAATTGAACCAAAACAATATAGTATAGTTAGATTTAAATAAAATCATCTTCTATTTCGTCCGAGTTTGTAAATTTGCAATCGGTGGATAACCTTGTCTAGCGCAAGTCTGAGCGAAGCGGAGACTTGAACTATTCAGCATGGAACATTAAATTGGCATGGAGGAAAATAAGGAAACTGATTCCCTGATTATGGAATAAAGGAGAATAAGGTTGTGTCAGGGGGTGCAGGTTTTATACGAAGGTTGAGAAAGGGGAAAAATAAGTTTTTAAAGAAAAAAAATATTCCTGTTGATTGGATATTCGGGGGCTATCGGGGCTATCGGGGTTATCGGGGTTATTGATATTTCTCCAGCATTCACTTTGTCGCAGGGTGACAGTGACAGCTCCCACAATTGGTATATTCAGGGTATCGGGGATATAAATGCCCATAATCCGGTCGTTCGGTGCAGTTTTAAAAATGAACCCATATTGTCATCTCTGTAGAAATGTCTATCTTTGATACTATCAAATGATACTATCACAACTCAAAGAGGTTGAAACCACCGTATGAAATAACAAGTGAGATTTTATAACTGACTTCCCCTTTTTCTGAAAAAACAGGCGGAATCAAACCGGCAAAGCGAATTAGATCCTTCCTGAATTACAAACAGAATATAGCCGATTCAATTATCACTTGAAATTGAAGGAAATATGCTAACTTCTGAGCAGATTACCGATTTGATAAATAATAAGAGTTCTCGCTCCTCAAAAAAAATCATCGATGTAAAAAATGCTATTGAACCATATCAAAGCTTCCTGTATTGAAGTCTTATGATGTAGTTTTTTTGTGTCGTGCTCACGGTATATGAATGATAATGCATGTAATTCGGTTATCCCGAAAGCTATCTGAAAGGAGAAGCGCAATTATAAAAATAAAAAATTCTCTGAGTAAAAAGAGCTACCGACTTTAAAAGTGGTATTTGAAAATCTGCGACTTATGGGATCGTTATCAAAAATTAGTTGGAGAAAGAGTATAAATTTAAAGCAGTAGGATGAACAATAACAAACTTGGCGAAAAGCCGCATTATCAGATATTAGACGGACTTCGGGGCGTAGCTGCTATTATCGTGGTATTCTTTCACCTTGCCGAGCCTCTTGCCGGCAGTCGTTTTGAGAATGTTGTCAATCATGGTTATCTGGCAGTTGATTTTTTCTTTCTTCTATCGGGATTTGTAATTGGTTATGCGTACGACGACCGATGGGGTAAATTAACCATCGGCGGCTTTCTTCGACGCAGGTTCGAGCGGTTGCAACCACTCGTTGTACTGGGCATGACGCTGGGAGCCATAGGCTTTTACTTTACCGATTCAACCATTTGGCCACTGATTCATACCGTTCCGGTATGGAAGCTGATCGTGGTTATGCTCATAGGTTATACGGTTCTACCCATACCACTTTCCATGGATATACGCGGCTGGCAAGAAATGCATCCTCTCAATAGCGTTGGCTGGTCATTATTTTTCGAGTATATAGCCAACATTCTTTATGCACTGGGTATCCGGAAGCTATCGAATAAGGCATTGGCTTGTTTTGTTGCACTGGCTGCAGCATTGCTTTTGCATTTTGCCCTTACGAACCCGAACGGTGATGTTGCCGGCGGCTGGACACTAAATGCCGCACACATGCGCATTGGGATCACACGTACTTTATTCCCGTTCTTTGCCGGTTTGCTTTTATCGAGGGTATCGCGGATTCGCTATATTAAAAATGCGTTCTTATGGTGCAGCCTGTTGGTTGCTGTGGTGTTGCTGATGCCAAGAATAGGCGGTACAGAACACCTTTGGATGAATGGTTTGTACGAAGCTTTTTGCATCATCATCATCTTTCCACTCATCGTATATATCGGTGCCGGTGGTGTGGTGCATAACCAGACGGAAGATAAAATTTGTAAGTTCCTCGGCAATCTTTCATACCCGTTATACATGACACATTATGTGCTGGTCTATTTTTATGTGGCATGGGTAAGCAATCACCCCGGCATTACTTTAGGACAGGCTTTACCAACTGCACTGCTCACATTTTCAGGAGCTATCGTATTGGCTTATGGAAGTTTAAAGTTGTACGATCTACCGGTAAGAGCCTGGCTGCGAAAAAAGCTGAAGTAGTGAAAAGGAAAGTATATTAGTTACTTTGGTCTGGCGTTGAGCGAAGCGGGGACTTCATTAAAAAACGTGACGAGTTTGCTGATAATCAAAAAATTATAACGCTGTAATTCTTTCAGTTGGAAATGGTACATATGGTTTAATCCGTATGTACCATTTCCATTAAATAGACTTCAAGGAGAAGGGGGCTGCTAATTGCCGGATTACGAAACAAAGGAGAATAAGGTTGGGTTCAGGGGATAGCAGGTTATCTACGAAGGTTGAGAAAGGGGGAAAATAAGGTTTTAAAAAAACCGGGTATTTCTGTTGATTGGATATTCGGGGGTTATCGAGACTATCGAAGTTCTCGTGAACGCTCCTGCATATGGAACACCGGGTATCAGGAGCACCCAATGCAAATACACCCGGTCGTAATATGCAATTTCCGCAGATTGTACCAACCCAAAACATGCTGCAGAAAATGAACAGATAAAACACGAAATTTGTTACAACCGTAAGAAATAAGATTTAACGTTATTGACTAAAATCAACCGGTAATAAATTGCTTACAATTAAATTAAACGACGATGAGAAATTTAATATTCTTTATGCATACTTCCCTTGACGGTTTTGTGGCAGGACTGAACGGAGAAATGGACTGGATACGTATAGACGATGAAATGTTTGACTTTGTAGCCACAATGACAGACAATGCCGACACGGCGCTGTATGGACGGGTAACGTATGAAATGATGCAGAGTTACTGGCCCATTGCCGGCGAACAACCGAACGCATCTAAGCACGACAAAGAACATTCGGCCTGGTATAAAAAGGTTTCAAAAGTTGTATTATCGAAGACTATCAGCGATAAAGGTCTTATCAACACCCGGGTTATTGGCGACCGACTTGCAGAGAACATAACTGAAATAAAAGAACAGGACGGGAAAAACATTCTGATTTTCGGTAGTCCGACTGCCTCAATTTCCCTTCTTAATGCCGGATTAATTGACGAGTTCTGGCTTTTTGTGAATCCAATACTACTTGGTCACGGCATTCCGTTATACAAAGGTGTGACCGGAACGACTCAACTGAAACTTAAAGAATCGAAAACATTTACGTGCGGAGTCATTGCACTGCACTACGAAACAAATCGCAATTGATGGACAGTTACGACAGACAAAAGATAATTCGCAGCGGACAGACACAACAACGAATGACGAAAGGGATACTTATAAAACACATTCGTATGTTTATTATTGGTTGACGTGTATTGAGCAGGTATTCATGTTGCCACAGGGAGACACTGAATGCTCCTGCACTTGGAAAATCCCGAATACCGGGGATCGCTGGTATACATAATTGGTCGTTGAATGTTATTAAAAATCAGGAACTATGTTTACAGTAGAACAAATTGAGCTAGCTCACGAAAAAGTGAAATCGGGAGCAGACTTTCCTAGATACATTCAGGAAATTAAACAAATGGGTGTAACGGCATTTAAAACGTGGGTAAATGACAGCCACACTGAATATTTTGGCAAGAATGATTATCAGACTAAATCCCTGCCACAATATGACGAACTGACAATTGCCGATAGTAGTAATAGCGAAAAGTTCATTCAGTATCTGAAGAATCACCAGCTCGGGGAAACAAACTATTTTACATTTTGCAGGCAATGTGCAGAGACAGGAATTGAAAAGTGGGTTGTTTCTCTTGACAAAATGACTTGTACCTATTACGACAAAGTAGGAAACAAAATTTTGGAAGAGCAAATTCCGCAATAAATATTGCCTGCAACATCGATTTGGCAAAAGCGGGACAGAAGCTCAAACTTCAGTCCCGCTTTTGTGGTTTAATTAAAATTAAATATATTTGCAAAATATTCTGATATTTCGAACAGTAAAATTGAACAACTTTACGACCGCCTGATATACGATATGTCCTTAATTGGCTGACACACATTTCGGGGGAAACAAAAGAGACAGAAGATTCATGGATTTACACAGTAACAATTTAATTAAGCAATCGCAATTATTTAACGATATATTTGTAAATTTACAAAGCTTTATTATTCAGCACATTTGCAACTATTAATTATTAATTTTTAATTACTTATACTGTTATGGCGACAATTTTAAAATCAGAAAAAAGAGAATTTAAAGAGGATGCAAATAAGATTGACAATTTCAGAATTCTCTCAGACATTTCGAGACTGACAAATGGAATTAAACCTGAGCATTTAAATTTTGACTTGAGGCAATTAAATCCGGAACAGTATTCAGCACCTTATCATTTTCACAGATATGCAGAGGAATTATTTATGATTGTTTCAGGTTCAGCGACTTTAAGAACTCCAACCGGATTAGACATTGTAAACACAGGTGATTTGATGTTTTTCGGGATTGGCGAAACAGGTGCTCACCAACTATTCAATCACACGACTGAACCATGTGTGTTCTTAGATATCCGAACTTATATCGGATACGATGTTGCTGAATATCCGGACTCTAACAAGATATTTCTTGCACCTTCACGGGAGATTTTCAAGAAAGACACAATAGTGAACTATTTTGAAGGAGAAGAAAACGTGAAAGAGAAATGGGAACAATTGAAAAATAATAACAAGTGATTTACCAGAATCTACGAGCGAAAACTCACATTATAAATCAGTATTGGACGAAGTAACGGGTTTGTTGCACCTGTACGTACTTTGTTGAATCTCATCATTAGATTGCATGTAACCCGAACAATGAATTAAAGCACCAAATGTGTATAATCAGCATGGTTGGTTGTAAGTTATGGAACAAATCAGTTTTAAAATATAAAAAACAAGTATATGAAGAACCTCTTTACTAAAGTATTTATTGTATTAGCATTGGCATTGGCAACATTAAGTTGTACTTCTAAAAAACAAACCAGTGGGATCAATCCGGATAAAGTATTCTCTGATTTTGAGAGTGTTTTTTTAGATGCCTACTGGAAGCAATATCCATCTGCTTCAATAAGTGCAGGATATGGTAAGTATTATGATAAGCTGGATATCCCCGACAGCACATCGTTTGCTGAGAATATTTCATTCTCAAAACAATGGATGGACTCCCTCAACGAAACAAATGTAGATCAACTAAATACTGAAAACCAAATAAGTTTCAAAATAATCAAAAACCGGTTGGAAAGTGATAGTTGGTATCTGTCAGTTTTTAAACAACAGGAGTGGGATGCTTCGATTTATAATGTAGCCTATGATTGTGATAATATTATTAACCAGGCATATGCTCCTCTCAACGAAAGACTTAAAATTCTCGCACGACATTTAGAACATGTTGATCAATATTATAGCGAAGCCCTGAAATCATTACATAAACCGACAAGAGAACACATTGCACTGGCAATAGGGCAAAACACAGGTGGGCTTTCAGTATTTGGAAAAGCGCTGACCGACTCAATCAATGCATCACACTTAACGAGTACCGAAAAGACAGCGTTACAAAAAAACATCGACAAAACAGTCAGGGCTATTCATGGTTATGTGGAAGGATTGAAAACAATAAATGCAGCCAAAAATTATGAGTTCCGCGATTTCAGAATCGGGAAGAAACTCTATACTGAAAAATTCGGCTATGACCTGGCTACCGACTTTACCCCTGATCAGGTGTATAAAAAAGCGATAGACGATAAAAAGATGGTTACTAAAAAGATGTATCAGATTTCAACCGGCGTATGGGATAAATATTATAAAAACCAACCCCGGCCAAAAGACACCCTGCAAGTGATACAACAGGTACTGAATAAAATACAAATGCAACACGTCCGGCCTTCTGAATATTATGGTTATCTCACCCAACAGGTACATTTGTTGAAAAAATTTATTGTTGAGAAAAAATTATTTGAATTTGACACCATCAATCCTCCGGTAAAAATCAGGTTAATGCCTGAATATGCAAGAGGTTTTTCATTGGCAAGTGCTGATTTCACACCTCCCTACCAAAAAAAGGGAACAACCTATTTTAATATAGACGATCTGACCCTGTATGACCCTCAAAAGGCCGAAAGTGCCTTAAGAGAATATAATAATTACAGTTCTCAGATATTAGCCATTCATGAAGCCATTCCGGGGCATTGCCTGCAGGGAATTTATAACAATAAAAAATCGCCTGACGTAATCCGGTCTGTCTTTCAGAATGGTTCCATGATTGAAGGCTGGGCTGTTTATTCTGAAGAGATGATGGTTGAAAACGGCTGGGGCAACCATTCCCCGGAAATGGAGTTAATACTCTGCAAATGGAAGCTCCGTGAACTGGCGAATGTGATTATTGATTATGACATTCAATGTATGAATACATCCAAAAAAGACATTACGCACATTCTGATGAATGAGTGTTTCCAGACAGAGGCTCAGACAGCAGAGAAATATAACAGGGCAACAGTATCGCAGGTACAACTTTGTTCGTATTATACCGGTTCAATGGCTATTAAATCGCTCAGGGAAGAATACAAAAAGAAAATGGGTTCGAAGTACAGTCTGTTAGACTTTCATGAAAAGTTTTTAAGTTATGGCAGTTCACCGGTAAAATACATACGTGAATGTATGTTGAAATAACGACTGAAAAATAGTCAATAGAAACAATTTAAGTAACTGAACTTATATATTTTCTTATTTTATTTCTTCAAATAATATGACCTCTCCCACTGCCCTCTCAAAAGGAGAGGGTGATTGAGCCAAGGGTAAATGAAAAAATTACAACACGTTATATTTAATAAATATATCAATAATTAACCTCGAATACGTGCAAAATATAATATTCCCGTAAAAAACATCTTGTTGAAATTAAAATAACCGGCTGACATGCATTCAGTAGCTTTTGTTTACAGGGCATTGAGTGGGATTCTGGAACAAAGGAGAATAAGGTTGAGTTCAGGGGGGTAGCAGGTTTTCTACAAAGGGTGAGTAGGAAAAAATAAGGTTTTAAAGAAAACAGGTATTCCTATGGATTGAATATACGGGGTATTGAATGATGAAAAAAATATTGGGATAGGCGCTTAGACTGCCCGGGTTAATCGTATGAATGCGAATAGATAACGTAATTACGACTTCTAATATTCGGGTGAAGTAATCAATGGATACATCTTATTAATCTATTTTCTCAATTGACTCCAGCTTTATCTGGAGCTAAAAGGGAGAATGCAAAACGGCTTTAGCCAAATTTGCTACAACTTAAATACTGAATATTAGTTATTTCCATTTTGGCAAAAGCCAATATTAAAATTTTCATATCATACCATCCAACTAAAGTTGGGGGCTATTAATCAGGACGGTCTAACCCGGGAATAATATGATGAAAACAGATTCCATTAATTTGAAAAACGTTTAAAAGATGACAGAATGTAAAAACTGCGGGAATGAGTTTGATGGTAATTACTGCAACCTATGCGGACAACCGGCTTCTACACACCGCCTGAATTTTAAATTCCTTTGGCACGACATACAACACGGACTGTTCCATTATGACAAAGGGATACTCCATTCCCTTTGGCATCTGTGCATACATCCTGGATATACCATTCAGGAATATATGCAGGGGAAAAGAATTGGTCACTTCAAGCCTTTGTCCATGGTGCTGGTGTTGGCTACGCTTTACGGGCTGCTGAAACACTTTTTTCTTGACGAGGTGAAAGAACCTGCCAACATACTTATTAACAATAAGAACATTAATTCA
>Ga0302262_10000855_pt1 | contig 12960 bp, 9 predicted proteins | sample II_Fen_E3_4_FD_194557 | JGI IMG/M metagenome (GOLD analysis project Ga0302262, IMG submission 194557) | Peat permafrost microbial communities from Stordalen Mire near Abisko, Sweden - II_Fen_E3_4 | ecosystem: Environmental > Terrestrial > Soil > Wetlands > Permafrost | place: Sweden: Abisko...
CCCGCTGACCCAGCGTCACCGAACGCAGCGGGCCGAAGATGAATGAGATCGCCATCAGCACCAGAGCGGTGGTCACCAGCGGTTGCAGGACCTTGGTCCAGAACGCCAGCCAGTACTTACCGTTGTTCAGGCCCTGATCGGCCAGATAGTGGGAGTAGCCCCACAGGCCGCTGATCGAAAGGGATTCAGGCGGCAGCACCACGGTGCTCAACAGTTGCGGGCTAAGGGCGATTTGCCAGTGTTCGGAGGGCGTATTGATGACTTCGGTCTTGCCCTGGCGGAAATAAGTCGTCGTAACGTCGCTCAGCTCCCAGGCGTCGTGCTTGTAGTTGGCCTGCCTGGCGAAGCTGGACGTCAGCATGTGGCGTTCGGCGTCGAAGCTGTAGCGCGTCACGCCATATAACAGGCCGTTGGGTTGCACCGTGTTGATATGGATGAACTCCTGCCCCTGACGATGCCACAGACCGTGCTTGGCGCTCTGCGCATCACCGGTGCCCTGGGCCAGGGAGCGGTTGGACTGGGCGATATTCTCGGTCACCGGGGCCACGTATTCGCCGATCAGCAAACCAGCGACCATCAACACCAGCATGGGCCTCATTACCGCCCAGACGATTCGGCCGATGGATACGCCGGCGGCACGCATGATGGTCAGTTCGCTGCTGCTGGCCAGGCTGCCAAGGCCGATCAGGCAACCGATCAGGGCTGCCATCGGCAACATGTCGTACATGCGCCGCGGTGCCGTGAGCACGATGAAGCTGGTGACGTCGACCAGGGTATAGGTGTCGCTGACATCGGCCATTTCATCAATGAAGGCGAACAGCGACGCCAAGCCCAGAATGACGCCGAGCACGCCGATGATGGCCACGAACACGCTTTTGCCGATGTAACGGTCAATCTTAACCACGGGCCACCTCCGCATCGCGGCGGCTGGCGAGTTTCAGTCGCAGGGGTTCCCAGTAAAGCAGGAGCAGGCCAATAACCAGGAATATCCCGTGTACCGGCCATAAGCCGAGGCTCATGGGCAGCTTGCCGCGCTCAAGGGCGCCGCGGGCAGCAATCAGGATGGTCAGGTAAGCCATATAAAGAAGAATCGCCGGAAGCAACTTGAGGAAACGGCCCTGACGCGGGTTAACCCGGGACAGCGGCACCGCCATCAGGGTCACGATGAAGACCAGGATCGGCAGGGAAATTCGCCATTGCAATTCGGCCTTGTAGCGCGGTATCGAGCTGCCGATCAGCTCGCCGGTCGCGATGGCATCGCGGTCGGTCACTTCGTCACTGATATCGGGCTTGGGCAACAGCGCGCCGTAGGTGTCGTACTTGATTGCCCGGTAATCGGCCTGGCCAGGGTTGCCGTCGTAGCGATAACCGTTTTCCAGGATCAGGAAACGGCTGCCGTCAGGCTTGATTTCCTGGTGGCCTTTTTCCGCGACCAGCACGGTGATGCCACGGTCCTTGGATTTCTCATCGGCCACGCGTTTTTCCGAAATGAACACACCGGCCAGATTGACCCGGTCATCGGACAGTTCTTCGGTATAAGTCACGCGGCTGCCATCGCGCAGGGTCTGGAAGCGGCCCGGCACCAGGGTGTCGAACTCGGTCAGGGCATCCTGCTTGTTGATCAGCAGGGCGAATTGCGTTGCGCCCAGAGGGGCCAGGCTGAAACTCAGCCAGGCCACCAACAGGCCGACCACCAAAGCTGGCGCCATGGTGATGCGTAGCAGGCGTTGCTGGCTCATGCCGGTGGCGGAGAGCACGGTCATTTCGCTTTCCAGATACATCCGCCCATAAGACAGCAACACCCCCAGAAACAGGCCCAGCGGCAGAATCAACTGCATGAAGCCCGGCAGGCGATAGCCCATGATCAGGAACAGCGAGCTGGGATCGAGTTGGCCGGATGCGGCCTGGGCCAGGTATTTGATGAAGCGCCCGCTCATGATGATCACCAGCAGTACGGCGCTGACCGCACTCATGGTAATCAGCACTTCCCGGGACAAATAACGAAAGACAATCAAACCGGACACTCCAGAGTTGTCAGGCTCAGGCAGCCGAACAAGGGAAAAATGATCGAACGGAACAATAATGGCGCGTGCAAAACCGAGATGAACCGTGAAAAAAATATGCGGCATTATCCAGTGATTGAGGGTCTCTGTCACTGCGCACTCGGGATACTTCGTACGCGGTGTTCCTACAGGCCCTGATAGAGGCTTGTCAGCCATCATACGCCGGGGTCAAACTGCGGGCCTTGCCGCTGGCACACGCTTATAGAGACGTGCCGCGCACCTTAATTCATTCTGCGAACGCTCATCGCATACTCGGGGACCCCGACATGGAATTGGTTGTTAAAAGCGTCAGCCCAGAAACCCTGAAGACCGCGACCCTGGTGGTTGCCGTTGGTGAGGGCCGTGCCCTCAGCGACGTGGCAAAAAGTGTTGATGCCCTCAGCGGCGGCGCCATCAGTGCCGTGCTCAAGCGCGGCGACCTGACCGGCAAGGTCGGCCAGAGCCTGCTCCTGCACAGCCTGCCCAACCTCAAGGCCGAGCGCGTCCTGTTGGTCGGCAGCGGTAAAGATGAAGCACTGACCGACCGTCAGTTCAGAAAAATCATCAGCGGCGTGCTGTCGACCCTCAAAGGTCTGGGCGGCAGCGACGCGGCCATCGCCCTCGACCAACTGGTGGTGAAAAACCGCGACACCTACGGCAAAGCCCGCCTGCTGGTGGAAACCCTGGCTGATGGCGAATACGTGTTCGATCAGTTCAAGAGCCAGAAAGCCGAGCCCCGCGCCCTGAAGAAAGTCACCCTGCTCACCGCCAAGGCCAGCGTGGCCGAGGTTGAGCGCGCCGCCAAGCATGCCCAGGCCATCGCCACCGGCATGGCGTTTACCCGTGATCTGGGCAACACACCACCGAATATCTGCCACCCGACTTACCTCGGCGAGCAGGCCAAAGCACTGGGCAAGGCCCACAAGAACCTGAAAGTCGAAGTCCACGACGAGAAAAAACTCGCCGAGCTGGGCATGGGTTCGTTCCTCGCCGTCGCCCAAGGCAGCGCCCAGCCACCGCGCCTGATCGTGATGAACTATCAGGGCGGCAAAAAAAGCGAGAAGCCGTTCGTCCTGGTCGGCAAGGGCATCACCTTTGACACCGGCGGTATCAGCATCAAGCCGGCCGCAGGCATGGACGAAATGAAATTCGACATGTGCGGCGCCGCCAGCGTGTTCGGCACCCTGCGTGCCGTACTGGAACTGCAACTGCCGATCAATCTGGTGTGTATCCTCGCCTGTGCCGAGAACATGCCAAGCGGCAGCGCAACCCGCCCCGGCGACATCGTCACCACCATGAGCGGCCAGACCGTGGAAATCCTCAATACTGACGCCGAAGGCCGTCTGGTGCTGTGCGATGCCCTGACCTACGCCGAACGCTTCAAGCCACAGGCCGTGATCGACATCGCCACCCTGACCGGCGCCTGCGTTGTCGCTCTGGGCGGCCATACCTCCGGCCTGCTGGGCAATAACGACGTGCTGATCAACCAGTTGCTCGACGCCGGCAAACAGGCTGATGACCGTGCCTGGCAACTGCCGCTGTTCGACGAGTACCAGGAGCAACTGGACAGCCCGTTCGCCGACATCGCCAATATCGGCGGGCCAAAAGGCGGCACCATCACTGCCGCGTGCTTCCTGTCGCGCTTCGCCAAGGCCTTTGACTGGGCGCACCTGGACATTGCCGGCACCGCCTGGCTGAGCGGCGGCAAGGACAAGGGCGCCACTGGCCGTCCGGTGCCGTTGTTGACCCAGTATCTGCTTGACCGCGCTGGCGCCTAACGCCTTCGCACATGCGCCGGGCTGAAAAGTCCGGTGCATTTTCTGGACACCCTCCCATGACCCAAGTCGATTTCTACATCCTGCCCAGTGCCGATCCCTCAGCACGCCTGGATTTTGCCTGCAAACTCACCGACAAGGCCTGGCGCCTGGGCCATAAGGTTTATCTGCATTGCAGCGATGCCGCCCAGCGCGAGGAGCTGGACGCACGCCTATGGCGCTTCAAGGGCGAAGTTTTCGTACCCCACGGTAAGGCCGAGGATGACCAGGATGCCCCGGTCGTACTGGGGTTGGGTGACGATGCCGGCACCCATCAGGATCTACTGGTCAATCTCGACCTGCGCATCCCGCCGTTCTTCAAGCATTTTGCCCGCGTGGCAGAAGTGGTCGTCGAAGATCCTGCTATTCGTCTGGCCGCGCGCGAGAGTTTTCGTTTCTACCGCGAACACGGCTATCCTCTGCAAGATCACCGTCTACAGCGTCTTTGAGTAACCGATGGACACTTCAAAACCTCAGAAAGAAGCCGCCCACCTGTTGGATGATCTTGAATCGATCCGCCAACTGCTCGGCGATGAATCCGTGCAAGCCTCATCGCCCTCAGGCGTAACCCAGATCCCGCTGCTGTTCGACGTGGTCGGCGCCCAGCCCAACCTGACGCCCGAGCTGGATTTCGACAGCGACGACAGCCGCATCCCGACCCTGACACCGACACCGACACCCGCGCCGGCACCAAAACCGAAACCGAAACCGGCCCCCGCCGTCAGCAAAGCCGACGCGCTCCTGCATCTGGAACGCGAACTGCGCGATGCTGCGCAATTGATCATGCAAGACGTGATCCACGACTTTGCCCCGCATATCGAGACCGAAATCAAACGCCGGCTGGATGTGCGCATGGAGCGGTTGCTTTCCCAATACCAAAACTGACCTGGTCCCGTAGAAGCGGCTTTAGCCGCGAAGATCGCGCCGCCGATTATTCGCGGCTAAAGCTCCTACAGCCGTTCATGCAGCCGGCCATACACGCCACTTGTGGCCTGTAGCTGCCCCCCTCGCTATACTTGCCGGCTTTCCCGAATTAATGCCAATCAGGTTCCCGCCGCGCATGGACAAGACCTACCAGCCGCACGCCATCGAAACTTCCTGGTATCAAACCTGGGAGTCCGAGAATTATTTCGCTCCGCAGGGCTCGGGTGAGCCGTACACCATCATGATCCCGCCGCCGAACGTGACCGGCAGCCTGCACATGGGCCACGGTTTCAACAACGCGATCATGGACGCGCTGATCCGTTTCCGCCGCATGCAAGGCCGCAACACCCTGTGGCAGCCAGGCACCGACCATGCTGGTATCGCCACGCAGATGCTGGTAGAGCGCCAGCTCGAAGCCCAGGGCCAGAACCGCCATGAACTGGGCCGCGAGAAATTCCTGGAAAAAGTCTGGGAATGGAAAGATCAGTCCGGTGGCAATATCAGCCGCCAGATTCGCCGCCTGGGCTCGTCTGTTGACTGGAGCCGCGAGCGCTTCACCATGGACGATGGCCTGTCCGAAGCTGTTAAAGAAGCCTTCGTGCGCCTGCATGAAGACGGCCTGATCTATCGCGGCAAGCGCCTGGTCAACTGGGACACCAAGCTGCACACGGCGATTTCCGATCTGGAAGTGGAAAACCACGACGAGAAAGGCTTCCTGTGGAACCTGCGTTACCCCCTGGCCGACGGTGCGAAAACCGCCGAGGGCCTGGATTACCTGATCGTTGCGACCACGCGCCCGGAAACCATGCTCGGTGACGCCGCCGTCGCGGTGAACCCTGAGGATGAGCGCTACAAGGCGCTGATCGGCAAGTTCGTCGAACTGCCACTGGTCGGCCGACGCATCCCGATCATCGCCGATGACTACTGCGATCCTGAATTCGGCACCGGCTGCGTGAAAATCACTCCGGCCCACGATTTCAACGACTACGAAGTCGGCAAGCGCCATAACCTGCCGCTGCTGAATATCTTCGACAAAAACGCCGCCGTCTTGCCAGCCGCCCAGGTCTTCAACCTCGACGGCACCCTGAACGACACCATCGACGGCACCTTGCCTGCGCAATATGCCGGCCTTGACCGCTTTGAAGCCCGCAAGCAGATCGTCGCCGCGTTCGACGCCGCCGGCCTGCTGGTCAGCATTGATGATCACGCGCTGAAAGTCCCCAAAGGCGACCGCTCCGGGACCATCATCGAGCCGTGGTTAACCGACCAGTGGTACGTCTCCACCAAACCGCTGGCTGAACCGGCCATCGCCGCCGTGGAAGATGGCCGCATCGCCTTCGTGCCCAAGCAGTACGAAAACATGTACTTCTCGTGGATGCGCGATATCCAGGACTGGTGCATCAGCCGTCAACTGTGGTGGGGCCACCGTATTCCGGCCTGGTATGACGAGTCCGGCAAGGTCTACGTCGGTCGCGACGAAGCCGAAGTCCGCGCCAAGAACAACCTTGGGCCTGAGGTTGCGCTGCAACAGGACAACGACGTTCTTGATACCTGGTTCAGTTCGGGCCTGTGGACCTTCTCCACCCTCGGCTGGCCAGAAAAGACCAAGGCGCTGGAAACCTTCCACTCCACTGACGTATTGGTCACCGGCTTCGACATCATTTTCTTCTGGGTCGCCCGGATGATCATGCTCACCATGCATTTGGTGAAGAATGAAGACGGCACCCCGCAAGTGCCGTTCAAGACCGTCTATGTCCATGGTCTGGTGCGCGATGGCCAAGGCCAGAAGATGTCCAAGTCCAAGGGCAACGTCCTCGACCCGCTGGATATCGTCGACGGTATCGATCTGGAAACCCTGGTACAGAAACGCACCAGCGGCATGATGCAGCCGCAACTGGCGAAGAAGATCGAGAAGCAGACCCGCCAGGAGTTCGCCGATGGCATCGCCAGCTATGGCACCGACGCCCTGCGCTTCACCTTCTGCTCGCTGGCTTCCACCGGTCGCGACATCAAGTTCGACATGGGCCGCGTCGAAGGCTATCGCAACTTCTGCAACAAGATCTGGAACGCCGCGCGCTACGTGCTGGACAAGGGCGAAGACTGCGGCCAGAACGGCGAAGCAGTCGAACTGTCGCTGGCCGACCGCTGGATCATTTCGCAGCTGCAACGCACCGAAGCCGAAGTGACCCGCCAGCTCGATCAGTTCCGTTTCGACCTCGCCGCGCAAGCCTTGTACGAGTTCATCTGGAACCAGTATTGCGATTGGTATCTGGAACTGTCCAAGCCTGTGCTGTGGGACGAAAACGCGCCGGTCGAGCGCCAGCGCGGCACCCGCCGCACTCTGGTGCGGGTGCTGGAAGTTGCCTTGCGCCTGGCGCATCCGTTCATGCCGTTCATTACCGAAGAAATCTGGCAGCGCCTGGCGCCGCTGGCAGGCGCGAGCGGCAAGACCATCATGCTGCAACCCTGGCCGGTGGCCAACGAAGCACGCATCGATCAGGCCGCCGAGGATGATATCGAGTGGCTCAAGGGCCTGATGCTCGGCGTGCGTAACATTCGCGGGGAAATGAACATCGGCCCGGGCAAGCCACTGCAACTGTTCCTCAAGAACGTCACAGCCGAAGACCAGCGTCGCCTGATCGAAAACGACCACCTGCTGAAAAAACTCGCCAAGCTCGAATCCATCACCGTGTTGGCAGAGGGTGCTGAAGCACCATTGTCGGCCACGGCTCTGGTCGGCGAGATGGAAGTGCTGGTGCCGATGGCAGGGCTGATCGACAAGGCCGCCGAGCTGGCGCGCCTGGACAAGGAAATCCAGCGTCTGCAAGGCGAAGTCCAGCGCGTGGGTGGCAAGCTGTCCAACGCCGCCTTCGTCGACAAGGCACCGCCCGATGTGATCGCCAAGGAACGCGCCAAGCTGACCGAGGCCGAACAGGCCCTGGGCAAGCTGGCCGAACAGCACGCGCGGATTGCCAGTTTGTAAGTAACGCACCTGTGAGAAAGGGAAGCCCAGGTTGGCTTCCCTTTTTTATTACACACTTTTTGACGCTTTCCCGGCTTTTGTGGGACCGGCTTTAGCCGGGAAAGCGCCAATTCAGGCAATGAGAAACTTGAATGACAAAGCCCCCAACGCCCCCGCGCAAAAAACCCACATCACCCCAGACTGGCAAACCTGCCGCGCCGAAGGAAAAGGCCACCCTGCACCCGCGCAATCGCCATCAGGGCCATTACGACTTTCCCAAGCTGATCAAAAGCAGTCCGGAACTGGGTCAGTTTCTGATCACCAATCCGTATGGCAAGGAAAGCATCGACTTCGCCAACCCCTCTGCCGTGCGCGTATTCAACCGGGCGTTGCTCAAGTCGTTCTACGGCATTGCGCATTGGGATATCCCGGCCGATTACCTGTGCCCGCCGATTCCGGGCCGGGCCGATTACCTGCACTTTCTGGCCGACCTGCTGGCCGAAGGCAATGAAGGCGTGATCCCCCGTGGCGCCGCGATCAAGGCGCTGGATGTGGGCACGGGGGCGAACTGCGTTTACCCGCTGATCGGCCATAGCGACTACGGTTGGCACTTCCTTGGTTCGGACATCGACCCCACTGCCATTGCCGCAGCGACGGCCATCATCAAATCCAACAAGCTGAACAAAGCCATCAGCCTGCGCCTGCAAGGCAATCGCAAACAGATCCTGCTCGACCTGCTCGCCAGCGATGAACGCTTTGACCTGAGCCTGTGCAACCCGCCGTTTCACTCCTCTCTGGAAGAAGCACAGCGTGGCAGCCAGCGTAAATGGCGGGCGCTGGGCAGGGCCGATCCCAAGCGCAAGCTGCCGGTCTTGAATTTCGGCGGTCAATCCCAGGAATTGTGGTGTGAAGGCGGCGAAATCGGCTTCGTCACACAGCTGATCAAGGAAAGCACGCAGTCGGCAAGACAGGTGCTGTGGTTCAGCACATTGGTGTCCAAGGCGAGCAATCTACCGCTGATTCAGGGCACGCTGAAGAAAGTCGGCGTCTTTGAAAGCCGGGTCGTTGAAATGGGCCAAGGGCAAAAACAAAGCCGCTTCGTGGCCTGGACCTTTCATGACAAGGCGCAGCAAGAGGCGTGGCGACAGACGCGCTGGAAAACAACTGCCTGAATTAATGATGCGGGACTGGCTTTTGTGCTGGGCCAGTCCGACAGACGCCGACAAAAAAGCCGTGCCCGGTTAACCGGAGCACGGCTTTTTAACAAGTAAGCCTGGGCTTATTTGTTGATCGAGTCGCTCAGCACTTTAGCTGGAACGAACTTGATGACTTTCTTGGCAGCGATTTCGATGGCGGCGCCGGTCGAAGGGTTGCGGCCGGTGCGAGCTGGACGCTCGGCTACTTTCAGTTTGCCGATGCCCGGCAGAGTGATTTCAACGCCGTTTTCCAGTTGGTCGGCAACAATCTGGCCCAATTGCTCAAGAGCGTTACGCGCGGTGGTTTTCGGCGCGTCGATAGCTTCTGCGATATCGGCGATCAATTGGTCTTTAGTCAGAGCCATGGTGGTGTTCCTTCCCTATCAAATTCATTTGGATTGCAGAGTGCAACGTCGGCCTGCGGCCAGGCAATGAACCTAGCCCCGCTAGAGCCACGATTAATCGCGAAATGTAGATACTCAAACCGGGGTTTGGTTCGACCGCCACGTGCAAAACTGCGTGCTTAGCGCGCTTCAGTACGCAAGACGGCGCAAAACTAGCACAGCCCCGCTCAAATATCCCCACCTACCTACCCTTTTGGTCAGGTTTCTGGCCGCAAAACTGTAAAAAACCAGAGCGAACGCGCAAAAACAGGCTCCAGCCGCGCATCCCGGCGCGGGTGCGTTACAATTGCCGCCTTTGCGACGAGCCGCCCTGCTGCCCTGCCGGCCGCTCACACCCCTATCAGCCGAGAAGCCCCATGCCGATCCGTCATTGCATCGTCCACCTGATCGACAAGAAACCCGACGGTACGCCCGCAGTCCTCCATGCACGCGACTCCGAACTCGCCGAATCCCAGGCGATCGAGAACATGCTGGCCGACCTTAACGAAAGCTATAACGCCAAGCAGGGCAAAGCCTGGGGCTTTTTCCACGCCGAATCCGGCGCCCACCCGTTCAGCGGCTGGCTCAAGGAATACCTGGACGGCGGCAAGGACTTCACCGCCTTTAGCCGCGTGGCGGTCGAACATCTGCAAAAACTCATGGAAGAATCCAACCTCTCGGTCGGTGGCCACGTGCTGTTCGCCCACTACCAACAAGGCATGACCGACTACCTGGCCATCGCCCTGCTGCACCATAGTGAAGGCGTGGCCGTGAACGATGCACTGGACGTAACGCCGTCGCGTCACCTGGATTTGGGCCAGTTGCACCTCGCCGCCCGCATCAACTGCTCGGAATGGCAGAACAACAAACAGTCCAGGCAATACATTTCGTTCATTAAAGGCAAGAACGGGAAAAAGGTTTCCGAGTATTTCCGCGACTTTATCGGCTGCCAGGAAGGCGTCGATGGCCCTGGCGAAACCCGCACCCTGCTCAAGGCTTTCAGTGACTTCGTAGAAAGCGAAGACCTGCCCGAAGAAGCCGCGCGAGAGAAAACCAAGGCGCTGGTCGACTACGCCAGCAGCCAGAGCAAAATGGGCGAACCCATGGAGCTGGAAGAACTCTCCGGCCTGATCGACGAAGACCGCCCGCGCGCGTTCTACGATCACATCCGCAACAAGGACTACGGCCTGTCGCCAGAGATCCCGGCCGATAAACGCACCCTCAACCAGTTCCGCCGCTTCACTGGCCGCGCCGAGGGCCTGTCGATCAGCTTCGAAGCGCACTTGCTCGGCGACAAGATCGAATATGACGAAGCCGCTGGCACCCTGATCATCAAGGGCCTGCCAACCCAGCTTACCGACCAGCTGAAACGGCGCTGATTGCCATGCTCACGCGCACGCTGAAGAAATTCGTCCTGATCATGCTGGTCGTGCTGGTCTACCAGAACTGGGGCAAGATCGAGCACCTGTTCAACCCAGACACCCGCACCGCTGCTGCCCAGAAGCAACAGCATGTGGTGCTGTACGCCACGGACTGGTGTGGCTACTGCAAACAGACGCGGCGCTTCCTCGACAGCAAGGGCATCCCGTTCAAGGAGTTCGATATCGAGAAATCCACCGAAGGCCGCAAGGCCTATGAGGCCCTCGGTGGACGCGGCATCCCGCTGATCGACGTGAACGGCACGATCATTCGTGGCTTCAGCGAGCAGGAAATCCTCGCGGCGCTGAAGTGATTGCCAGGCAAGGCGCGGCGACGAGTCATAGCCGGGCTACGGCGAGGAGCGGCAACGCGGTCGGGCAGCCACAGGTGCCGTCAAAAAGAAACGTACTTCAAAGACAGGACACTAGGGAAAGGGCGTCACTAATAACCATCCTCTATTACGGTCAAACAAGGCATTTGACAATGCCTGCAACCTGACAGGACACAACCAGGTAACCATATCTGTAGCGAACCCTCTAAATCCTCCGGCGGGGATGAGAAATGTAACAGAGTTCGATCGCTCACCTGGCTCAAATACAAGAGGCACATTGAAGTCCATGAAGCCCTGAATTCTATGCTCGATGAGCAAATCCACCCGCATCGAAACCCTGCTTGAACTTGCCTCTGACAGGGTGACTTCAATCTCGACCTCTTGCTCCAGGCCCGTTGATACAACAAGCATATCTTCCATAAGACGAACGAAGGGCAGGTGAATCGACCGGTTATCACCCAAAGAAGGCCTTACAAAAGCAATATCAGACAGATAAATATTCCCTCCTCTGGGTAGGGCAAAGGACATACGACTAACGGGCTTGGATAGATCAATAGGAAAGTCCCTGAGCGACACTGAGATCTGTTGCTTAAGAAAGGTTCCGACACCGGGAAGTATTTCAGGAATGGGCCGCAAGGCAGCGAGGCTTCTAGTCAAATCTATTTTAGCCTCGCCTAACGTCAACTGGAGTTCGACAACCTCTTGAATGTTTTCTTCCAACAAGTGCACAATTTGAAACGTTAGCTGAGTATAGATCGAGATATTGACAGGGCGATCACCTTCTCGGGAATAGAGTTCGAGCTCCGCAGGCGATAAAGACGTCTCGCCTCTAAGATTTAAAAAACTATGCCATTCAGCATGCGCATAACGAGTAAATCGGGCGAATGAGGTTCTTGACTTTATTTCGCCAATCCCTTGCTTGACAGTCCAATCCCAATTCCCTGGCGCTAGAGAAATGTCGTCATACAGCGTTTCAAAGCTTTGAACATCATAACGACTTGATACCGGAAAGCATGCAGAACTGCACATTTCCGCCATTGGCAGTACCGGTATCGTCACACGCGAACCATCAAACAAAGCAAGAAATGGTTGCTCCCCGCCCAACGTCAGGCGAAAAAAACCAGCGATATAGAACGAGCCCAGTCGCTGCTGCTCCTCCTGGGTGAGACGGGCTACTTCGACCTCACCCCAACTCCACTCAGTGTCATCAGAGCCGTATGGGAATCCGGGTGACCACACCCGATTGAAAAAGTTATGGTTGGCGCCCAACATCAATACGGTGCTACGTAATACATCGTCGTCAAATGCGTAACGTGATAGATCAGCAGTCGACTGGCCACTTAAATCAAGAACGTCTCCATCTAAAAGCGGAAGAATGACCGCCGTGTGCACCTCGGGAATGGCTATATCGTCAACTGCCGTACTGGCTAGAAGCAAGGCAGCTCGTATGCCGTAGCCTTTATTAAGGAGCCTGTTCAGGGTGATCGCCCTCGCGGCGCCTTCACCACCCCGCGAGTGCCCCATGATGCCTATATTCTGCAGATCCAATTTACCCGTCAAGACCGCAAGCTCGGGACGATCACCCTTGTTCGCCTCAGCCAATAAATCAAGATGTGCCAGAATTAAATATCCACGAAGAAGGCTTCCGTCCATCCATTCCATTTCAAAGATAGCATTAGCTGACAGGGAAACAACGACATAGCCTTGGCTAGCAAGTGCTAACGCCGCTTCATCGTAACCCTCATAACTGGGTATGGGCCTGGAGCCGACGGTACAGGGCCAACTGAAAAGCCCGTCATCCGTCTCGCTATAACATGCGCTATGCCTCCCGTGTAAAAAAACAACAACAGGATGCGCACCCACTGCATTATCCGGCATATATACAGCAG
>Ga0302262_10000856_pt1 | contig 12955 bp, 16 predicted proteins | sample II_Fen_E3_4_FD_194557 | JGI IMG/M metagenome (GOLD analysis project Ga0302262, IMG submission 194557) | Peat permafrost microbial communities from Stordalen Mire near Abisko, Sweden - II_Fen_E3_4 | ecosystem: Environmental > Terrestrial > Soil > Wetlands > Permafrost | place: Sweden: Abisko...
GTGATCGCCGCATCAATCGCCCGATCCACCCATGGCCCGCATCCGCCACAGCCGGTGCTGGCTCGGGTGGCTCTGGCCACCGCCTCGCGCGTGGTATGGCCCAGCGCGACCGCATCCTCGATCATGCCCACGCTCACCGCCTTGCACTGGCACACGGCGCGCGCGCGGCGCAAATCAACTGAGGGTTCGGCCGGGGCGGCGGCGGGCTCAACAACGCCTGCCCCGGCCTGTGGCGCCGGCTCTTCCTCCAGCGCCAAATCCTGCCAACTGGCCTGCCCTTCGGCCTCCCAGGGCGCAGGCGCGCGCACCTGCTGCCACACGGGGTTCGACAAAGTGCGGTCAATCTCGCGCACCATATCCACCATCCCGTGATAGCCCGCAAAGGCCTCATGCCGCTCTTGGTTGATGTCCATCCATGGCATGGTGGCCTTCAGCGCCACAAACTGGCTGCGCCCGCCCGAGAGCATGATGTCCGCCTCGGCGGCTTTGAGCATCCGATACATCTCGCGCGGGGTCATATCGTCGATCATATGCGCATCCTCGCCCATGATCTCCTTGATCTTTTCCTTGTCCTCCTTGGTGGATTTCTTGACCGAAGTCCCCGCCACCACCATCCCGGCCTCTTGCAGCGCCGCCACCACCGACCAGCTCTTCACGCCACCCGTGATCAACAACACGCGCTTGCCCGCCAACCGCCGCGCAAAAGGCGCAATCGCGGCCCAAGCGCGGGCCTCCTCGCGCGCGATCACCGCCTCGGTGCGCTCCATCAATTCCGCATCGGCGCCTTGGCTGATCAGCAGCCGCGCAATCTCGCGCAAACTGTCCGACATGTCGCCAATGCCGTAAAAGCTGCCCTCGAAGAAGGGGATGCCATAGCGCTCCTCCATCTTGCGCGCGACATTGATCATCGCCTTGGAGCAGACCATCATCGCCGCCTTGGCCCGGTGCGACCATGCCACCTCGTTATAACGCGCATCGCCGCTGATGCAGGACAGGATGCGAATGCCCAGCTCATCAAGCAAAGGCTTCACCTGCCACAATTCCCCCGCCAGATTATATTCACCAATGATGTTGATGTCATAGGGCGTGGTATATTCCGGCTCCACCGTGCCGATCACATGCTTGAGCAGCGCCTCGCCCGCCAGCTTGTTGCCCAAATTCTTCGGCCCCACAAAGCCGGGCGACTGGATCGGGATACAGGGTGTGCCGAATTTGGCCGTGGCCGCCTTGCACACCGCCTCAATATCATCGCCGATCATCGCGGGCACACAGGTCTGATACACAAACACCGCGGGCGGAGCATATTTCTCGGTAATCTCGCGGATCGCCTTGAACAGCCGCTTTTCCCCGCCAAACACGATGTCCTGCTCGGTCATGTCGGTGGTAAAGCCGGTGCGGTAAAGCTGCGGGCCAGAGGATTTCGCCCCCCGGTTGTCCCAGCTCGACCCCTCGCAAGCGATCGGCCCATGCACCAGATGCGCCACATCGGTGATAGGTTGCAGGGCGATCTTCGCGCCATCAAAGGCGCATCCCCCCGCCGCGCCGCCGGGCTGCAACGCCTTGGTGCAGCCCTTCTTGCGCTCTTTTTCCGATTTCCCCTGATTTTTGTCGCAACCGGGCTCGTTGAAAACGTCCTGAATGGTCTGGTTAAGGCTGGCCATCGCTCTTTCTCCAAACAAGCCCGGTTGCGGGCAGATCAGCGGATGATGTCGTAGGAATAGTCCGTCTTGGAGGCGACATTGGTGGTCGCATCCATATGCTCGAAGATCCGGTCGAGGATCGTCACCAGCGTGTTGAGCGCGCCCTGATAGCCCCAGAGCGGATAGCGATGCTTGTGATGACGGTCGAAGATCGGGAAGCCGATGCGGATCAAGGGCACACCGGTGTCGCGTTCAAGGAACTTGCCATAGGTGTTGCCGATCAGGAAATCGGGCTTTTCCGTGAACAGCAGGCTGCGCATGTGCCACAAGTCCTTGCCCGGATAGGCCTTGCAACCCACGCCAAAGGGCGAGCTGTCAAACAGCGCCTGCATCTTCTTTTCCCAGGCCTTGCCGCCATTGGTGGAAAGCACCACCACCGGCTCGCCGCCCAGCTCCATCACGAATTGGGCAAGGCCATAGCAAAGGTCGGGATCGCCATAGATCGCAAACTTCTTGCCATGGATATGCGCATTGCTGTCGGCAATGGCATCCACCAGCCGCCCGCGCTCCTTGGCCAGCGCATCGGGGATGGTCACCCCAGCCAGACGCGCCACTTCCATCACGAATTTGTCGGTCGCCTCGATGCCGATCGGGTGGTTGAAGGCCACCGTTTCCTGCCCATGCGCCGCGATGAAGGGCAGCGTCTTTTCGGTGCAATATTCCTGCATCGAAATGGTCGCCTTGGCATGCACCGCATTGGCCGCATCTTCCAGCGTGGTGCCGCCATCATACATGCGGAATTCGCCATCGGTGGGCGTGTCCCACACATCGGAATTGTCGCCAAGGATGGTGTATTCCACCTTCATCAGGTCGAAAATGCGCTTCACCTCGCGGGTGTTGCCCACGGTATAGCCGTCAAACCCGCCCAGGAAGTTGATCTTGCCATTGGGCACGCGCACAAGCTTGTCGACCGTCTTGGCCTTGCCATCCCAGAAATGCTCCAGCACCCCCTTCATGGCATTGTCATAGCCGGTGATGTGGCTGCCCACGAAAGCCGGGGTATGGGCAAAGGGAACGTCGAATTCCTCGGGAACCGAACCCTTTTCCTTGGCCGTCTTGATAAAGGCGTTCAAGTCATCGCCGATCACCTCGGCCATGCAGGTGGTGCTGACCGCGATCATCTTGGGCTTATACATGCTGTAGGTATTGGCCAGACCATCAATCATGTTGTTGAGGCCGCCAAACACCGCCGCATCCTCGGTCATCGACGAGGAGACGCAGGATGTCGGCTCCTTGAAATGGCGCGAAAAATGCGAGCGGTAATAGGCCACGCAGCCTTGGCTGCCATGCACGAAGGGGATCGTGCCCTCAAAGCCCACCGCCACAAACACCGCGCCCAAAGGCTGGCATGCCTTGGCGGGGTTGATGGTCAGCGCCTCGCGCTTGAAGTTGAGGTCCTTGTATTCCTCGGTCTTGGCCCATTGCGTCACGCGCTCGATTTCGGCAGCGGGATGGGTATTTTCAAACTGCTCGCGCTTGTTCGCCAGCATGGTGGTATATTCTTCACCACGAAACAGCTCGAAGTGATCCTTAACCTTTTCTACGTCCTGGGGCATGGTGGCCTCCTGTGCGATAGGGTGGCGGGGCGGCTCTGTTCACGCCGCCCCGGTGCATGTCATTCGGCGGCGATGGCGAGAAACTCGCCTTCCTGCTTCCACGGCGTCGGCGTAAACTTCCAGACCGGCGAATTGATCGCCATGTCCATGTCGCGCGCAAAGATCGCGAAGCCGTCATAGCCATGATAGGGGCCGGAATAGTCCCAGCTATGCATCTGACGGAAAGGCACGCCCATCTTCTGGAAGACGTATTTTTCCTTGATCCCCGAGCCAACGAGATCCGGCTGCACCTTCTCGACGAACTTCTCGAACTCATAGCCGGTCACGTCGTCATAGATCAGCGTGCCATCCTTCACATAGTGCTGGGCGGTGCGCTGATAATCATCGTTATGACCAAATTCATAGCCCGTGCCGACCACTTCCATGCCAAGGTCTTCATAGGCACCGATCACATGGCGCGGGCGCAGACCGCCCACATACAGCATGACCTTCTTGCCTTCGAGGCGCGGCTTGTACTTGGCGATCACCGCATCGGTCAGCGCCTTGTATTTCGCAATCACCGCCTCGGCGCCCGCCTGGATCTTCTCGTCGAAATAGCTGGCGATCTTGCGCAAAGATTCCTCGATCTTGCTCGGACCAAAGAAGTTATATTCCACCCATGGCACGCCATATTTTTCTTCCATATGGCGGCTGATGTAGTTCATCGAGCGGTAGCAATGCAGCACGTTGAGCTTGGCCTTGGGGGTGGCCTCCAGCTCGGCAATCGTGCCATCGCCCGACCATTGCGCGATCACGCGCAGGCCCATTTCCTCCAGCAGAATGCGCGAAGACCAAGCATCACCGCCGATGTTATAGTCGCCAATGATCGCCACATCATAGGGGCTGGGCTCGAAGGCCAGTTCCTTGCCCTCGTTCTTGTCAAACACCCAGTCGCGGATCGCGTCATTGGCGATATGATGGCCCAGCGACTGCGACACACCGCGGAAACCCTCGCAGCGCACCGGCACGATCGTCTTGCCGCCATATTCCTTGCTCTTGGCCTTGGAAACGGCCTCGATATCATCGCCGATCAAGCCGATCGGGCATTCGGATTGCACCGAAATGCCCTTGTTGAGCGGAAACAATTCCTGAATTTCGTCGATCAGCTTGGCCAGCTTCTTGTCGCCGCCAAACACGATGTCCTTCTCTTGGAAGTCGCTCGTGAACTGCATGGTGACAAAAGTGTCGATGCCGGTGGTGCCGATATAATAGTTGCGGCGCGCGGCCCAGCTATACTGGCCGCAGCCCACAGGGCCGTGGCTGATGTGGATCATGTCCTTGATCGGACCCCACACCACACCCTTGGACCCCGCATAGGCGCAGCCGCGGATGGTCATCACGCCGGGGATCGACTTGATGTTCGATTTCACGCCGCAATCGCTCTTGCCTTCTTCATGCACGTTCAGGTGCTTGGCACGGCGCTTGGCGGTCTTTTCGGGGTAGACCGACAGGACTTCCTGGATCAACGCCCGGTTGCGTTCTTTCACTTCTGCAATATCGGTTGGGGTCGAGACGCTCATCTCAAGGTCCTCCTGATGGGTCCGCCTGAGGCTCAGGCTGGGTGTCCGGGCCCCGGAGAAGTTGGGGCCCGGACGGGTAGGTCAGACGACAGCGGCGGACTTGCCGACCTGGCTTTCGTCGACCGTGGCCAGAATGCCGTGCTCCATCAGCATGTCCTCAAGCTCATCCATGGTGATGGGCGTGGGGATGATGCCCTTGCCGGCATTGTTGTGGATCTTCTGCGCAAGCTGGCGATATTCCTCGGCCTGCTTGGATTCGGGCGCATATTCGATCACGGTCATGCGGCGCAGCTCGGCATGCTGCACGATATTGTCGCGCGGCACAAAGTGGATCAGGTGCGTGCCCAGCTTCTTCGCCAGGTTTTCGGCCAGTTCCAGCTCCTTGTCGGTCTGGCGCTCGTTGCAAACCAGCCCACCAAGGCGCACCCCGCCCGAATTGGCGTATTTGAGAATACCCTTCGAGATGTTGTTGGCGGCATACATGGCCATCATCTCGCCAGACATGACGATGTAGATTTCCTGCGCCTTGTTCTCGCGGATGGGCATGGCGAAACCGCCGCACACCACGTCGCCCAGCACGTCATACGACACATAGTCGATGTCGTCATAGGCGCCGTTTTCTTCCAAAAAGTTGATCGAGGTGATCACACCACGGCCAGCGCAACCCACGCCCGGCTCGGGGCCACCCGATTCAACGCATTTGATGTCCTTGTAGCCGATCTTCATCACGTCTTCGAGTTCGAGATCTTCAACAGACCCGGCCTCGGCGGCGAGCGAAAGAATGGTGTCCTGCGCCTTGGCGTGGAGCATCAGACGGGTGGAGTCGGCCTTGGGATCGCAACCGACGATAAGGATGCGCTGGCCAAGATCGGCAAGCGCGGCGAGCGTGTTCTGCGAAGTCGTGGACTTGCCGATGCCGCCTTTGCCATAAAAGGCAATCTGACGAAGTGACATTCGATTGCTCCTGTTACTGTTTCACGCGAACTTTTCCCGCAGGCTTTTGTCTGCGGCACTCCCCCGTCGCGTGGTTTTTCCTGCGGCGGGTCAGTCGGCGGGCGGCCCCGGGGGGATAGCCAACCACTGCGAAACCCTATTCAGCAAGGGCCATGCCAAACTGGCGCATGGGGCCGCAAATGGCGGTTTTGCTGGTGTTTGCGCGCTTTTGCCCCGGCCACCCCCCGTGTGACAAAGCCAACAATCATCCCCCGCCATGTCGCAAAGGGCACATGCCGTCCCCGATGGGCCAAACCCGACACAAACCCGACAAGCCGCGCAAATCCGCCAGTTTGCCCCAGCGCGCGCCAAGGCCGGCCGGTTTGGACCATTTCTTGCTTCCCCCATCGGCGTCTACCGAGGAGAACCCCATGCAAATAGGCGTTGAAACCAGCAAAGCCGTCGACCAGCGCCGGGTGTTTGTTGTCGATGATGACGAGATCACCCGCGCCGCGCTGCAATTCATGCTGCACGACGAAATCGAAACCCATGAATTGCCCGACCTGCCCAGCGCCTATGCCAAGGGCACCGATTGGCTGCTGCCCGATCTGCTGATCGTGGGCATTGGCCTCGTGAAAACGCAAGGTTTGGGCATTTTGGGCGACATCGCCGCCCGTTTCCCGCAGGCGCGCATCCTGATCGTCACTGGCAAGGAGGATGAGGCGCTGGCGCTCGATGCCCTGCGTGGCGGGGCGCATGGCGCGTTGATCAAGCCGCTGCGCATCGAGGCGGTGCGCAGCAAGGTGGACACGATTCTAGGCCGGGCAGGCGGCATGCCGCTGATCCAGCTTGGTGGGCTTTAAGTGCAACGAAAGGAAAACATTATGAAAATCAGCGCACGCAATCAAATCGCCGGCACCGTCAGCGCCATCACCCCCGGCGCGGTCAATGGCCAGATCAAGGTGGATATTGGCGGCGGAAATCTCATCACCTCCTCGATCACCGAGGAAGCGATTGCCGAACTGGGCCTGGCGGTGGGCGATAGCGTCACCGTGATCATCAAGGCCAGCGATGTGCTGATCGGCAAATAAGAGGCCCTTAAGGGGGCCTTAGCGCCCCCTTAATCCTCGACAGCAAGGATGATATGCGAGGCCTTGAACGCGGCCAGCGTCTGGCTGCCAATCGCCAGCCCCATCTCGCGGCGCGAATGGGTGGTGACAATCGCGGCCACTTCACACCCCCCGCCAATGTCGAGCACAATCTCGCATTCCACCGGGCCTTCGTTGATCGCGCTCACCGTGCCGCCGATCAGATTGCGCGCCGATAGGCGCAAGCCCGGCACATCCTCGATCAGCGTGATAAAGCTGGCCTTGATCAGCGCCACCGCCCGCCCGCCCGGATACAGCCCCAGCGCCTCGACACTGGTGTTGGTCACCAGCGCGTCGATCACGATGCGATCATTGACCAGCAGGCCAACCTCGGCATTGATCGGCCCATGCACGATGGCGGTGATGATGCCCGATAGCATGTTGCGCGCGCTGGTGCGCAGCGCGCGCGATGGCAGGCCTCCCGAAAGGCGCGAGACGCTGCCCATGGCTCAGGCGCCCGCGTCGGCGGAAAACAGGGCTTGCAACTCTCCGCTGGCATACATTTCACGCATGATATCGGCCCCCCCGATGAATTCGCCTTTAACATACACCTGCGGGAAGGTTGGCCAATCGGAAAATTCCTTCAGCCCTTCGCGCAGGAACGGATCTTCGAGCACATCGACGCCGATATAGGGGCGGCCAACGGCTTCGAGCACCTTGACCACGCCTGCGGAAAATCCGCATTTGGGCGCGGCAGGTTCGCCCTTCATAAACAGCACGATCTCATGCTCGGACACCAGCTTGCGGATACGGTCAGACGTGGCCATGGCGTTGCTCCTTAGACAGGGTTGGTGGGGGTAAAGGTTTGCAGGGCGAGCGCGTGCAAGGCGCCGCCCATGTCCGCGCCGATGGCGGCATAGACCAGCTTGTGCTGCGCGATGCGGCTCTTGCCGATGAAGGCCGCGCTGGTGACGCGCGCGGCCCAATGGTCGCCATCACCGGCCAGATCGATCATCAGGACCTGCGCATCGGGCAAAGCCGCCTCGATGCGCGCCTGAATGGCCTCGGCATCCATCGGCATCAGAGGATCGCCACTTCGACCACGATATCCTCGGTGCCCAGCACGGTGCACTGGCAGGCGAGGCGCGATTTGGAGCCGACGCCGACCATCTCGTCGAGCTTGCCATTTTCGGCCGCCGACAGTTTGGAAACGCCCTTGCGCCCTTCGAGCAGGAAGATGTGGCATTCGCCGCAGGTGGATTTGCCATCGCATTTGTGGGCGATCTTGGCGCCATTGGCCAGCATGGCGGCGAGGATATTGTCGCCCTCTTCAACGGTGATGGTGGTGCCAGCGGGCTTGAAAGTCAGGGTAGGCATGGGTTCACTCCATAAGGGTTCAATAGATGGCCGCGCCCGCGCCGGTGTTGATCGAGGCGTCTTTGAGGCGCGCGACCATGAAGGCGATCTGTTCGGGGGTCAGATGGGCGTGGAAAGGCAGCGCGATGGCGCGATCCGCCACCTTTTCGGTGACGAACAAGTCGCCCTTTTTCCAGCCCAGTTCGCGATAAGCGCGTTGCAGGTGGAGCGGGCTGGAATAGGCATGGGCCTCGATGTCCTCCTTGGCGAGATCTTCGAGAATGGCATCGCGGCCCGATTTGCTGAAACGTGTGCCCAGATGGACGATATAGAGGAACCAGTGCACCTCTTCGACATCGGGGCCGATGTAAGGGGGCTTGATGCCCTCAAAGCTTTGCATAAAGCCATCATACATCGCCTGCACCCCCCGCCGCCGCTCGAGCAGCACATCGAGCCGGGCGAATTGCGACAGGGCCAGCGCGGCGGCGATCTCGCCCATGCCCACGGCCAAAGGCGGCGCGGTGGTGGCCGAAACCGAGGCGCGCTCGGCCAGACTGCGCTTGGCGAGGCGGCGGATGGCCATGGAAAGATCGAGATCGTCGGTCACCAGCATGGCGCCCTCGCCGCAGCAGATCACGCCGGGCTGGGCGAAATCGAACAGGGCGATGTCGCCAAAGGTGCCCACCTCGCCCGCCTTGTGGCGCGATCCGATAGCTTCGCAGCTATCCTCGACCAGAAACAGCCCATGCGCATCGGCCAGCGCGCGCAGGGCGGGCCAATCGGCAGGATGCCCGGCGGCATTGGCGGCGATCAAGGCGCGGGTTTTGGGCGTGATCTTGTCGGCGGCCTTGGTGGGCGACAGGGTGCCCGCCCAATAATCGATATCGGCAAACACCGGCGTGGCGCCAGCGGCCAGCACGGCGTGCCCCGTCTCGCGGAAGCCATGCGCGGGCAGGATCACCTCATCGCCCGGCCCGATCCCGCGCGCGCGCAGGGCGAGAAACAGCGCGAGTGGCGCGCTGGCCAGCGCAAGGCCCGAGGCGCGGCCAAGACGCGCGGCAAAGGCTTTCTCCAGCGCGGAGACGCAAGCCCCCTCGCCCAGCCTTGGCCCGCGCAGGATGGCCTCGACAGCGGCCAGATCATCCCCGGTGAGATCGGGATCGCACAGCAGGATCTGCGGTGGCTCGCCCGTGGCGATGGAGACAACGTTGCGCGGCGCCATCATGCCACCTGCGCCATCTTGGCCGCGATCAGCAGCGCGGTGGCCTCCTGCGGCTCCGCCGTCACGCGGATGCAATGCCCGCTGGTGTCGAGCAGGTGGAAATCGGCGCTGGCATGGCTGCGAAACGGGTCCTCCAGCACATCGCTGGCATCGCAATGGCGGCGGGCAATGCCGGGCAGCAGGCGCGCCAGCGCGGCATCGAGCATGGTCCATTCCGCCTCGGCCCCCACAGCCTCCAGCAGCGCATCAAGGCGGGCGATTTCCAGAGGATCGATGGCCATCGCGTCAGGCTCCTATTGCCAGAAATTGCGTTGCGGATCGGCGTTGAGCCGGGCGAGCAGATCGGAAATGCGGGCAAAGGTGCTGTCTTCCACCCAGGCCTGCGCGCGATGATCGCGGCGCAGCAAATGCCATGCGGGCGGCGAGGCGCGCCACGCGATCAGCGCGATGTCGATCACCCCGCCCGCCGGATCTGGCCCACGCGAGCAACAGGGCGAGCGCACCAGATAGCCATCGGCCACCGCCTCCACCGCCGGGGTGACATAGCGATAGCGGGCGCGCTTGCTCAGCGCGCGGGTGATGCGGCGCAGGTCCATCTCGTTCGGATGCCGCGCCAGCGTGGGGGCGGCAGGATGGGCGAGAGACATGGGCCGGGCGCCTCACAGCGCCGCCAGCTCTTCCTCGAGGCAGCCAACCACAATGCGGTTGGCAAATTCCACGAGGTAGACTGGCGTGTTGCTATCGGCGTGGTGCCCGACATTGACGATCTCGCCAAGGCTGGCCACCGGCACCAGCAGCGCATCGGCCGGATATTCGGGATGGCTGCCATCATTGACCAGATCGAGTGTGGCGAGCACTTTCTGGCCCCATTGATAGAGCGGTTCGCGGATCGGGATCATGGGCGGGCCTCCATCGCGGGGCGGGGGCGCGGGCGCGCGCTGGGCAATTCCTCATCATCGCCCGCCAGATCGGCCATATCCGCCAGCTCGCGCCGCTTCATGCCCACACGGTGCCCGGTGAGGGGGAAATCGACGCCATAGATATAGAATTGCTGCAAGAATGTGCCGATCGAGGTGACGATGCCCTCCTCGCCCTTGCGCACCAGCAATTCGCCGATTTCCTTGCCCGGATAGGTGCCATCATTGCGGATCACCCGCAAAGATCGCACCTTGTCGCCATAGCGGAAGGCGGGGGGGTGGTTCAGCTCAACCACATCGCTGTCGCGGACAATGTTACTCATCGTCATCCTCCATCCGGTCGAGAACATCGATCAACACGCGCGCGCCGATCCGGTCTGCGCCATCCAGATCGAGCAGCTTTTCGGCCGCGCGGCGCCCTTCGGCGATGCGGCCAAGGCGCAGGTTCAGATAGGCATAGCCCTTGAGCGTGAAGAGGAAGAAGCGCAGGCGCAGCGCGCCCCAGTCGGAGAAATCGGCATCTCCGGGCATCACCTCGCGCCAATCCTCGCCCAGCATATTGTCGGCCAGCGCCTTGGCGAGGCATTCGCGCGCGATGTCGAGCGCATCAACCAGCCGCCCCTTGTAGAAATAGAAGCGGTAAAACGCGATCAGCACCGCCGCATGGCCCGGCGCGATGGTGGCCGCATCCAGAAGATGCGTTTCGGCCACATCGGTCAGGTGATAGCAGGCCGCCGCCTTGTCGAGATGGGCCTGCGCCTCGCGCGGCAATCCGCCGCCCAGCAGCGGATCGTCGAGCAGGCTCAGCCCATCATCCCATCCGGCGCTGGCCGCTTTCATGCCCCGGCCCCCTGATAGCGCGGCAGGGCGGTGTCGATGATGCAGGTCTTGTCGACCGGGCAGATCGCCACGCATTGCGGCACATCGAAATGGCCGAGGCATTCGGTGCATTTGGCCGGATCGATCACGAAAGTGTTGCCCTGTTCCGAGATCGCCTCGTTGGGGCACTCCGCTTCGCAAGCCGAGCAATTGGTGCATTGGCTGGCAACGATCTTGTAGGGCATCGGGGGGCCTCCTTTTATCCAGCCAACAGCGCGCCTTGGCGGATCTGCGCATCGCCGCGCGGGGTATGGATGATCTCGCCGCAGGCCACCTTGGCCAGATAGTCCTTGAACCACACGATGGCCGAGGCCTCGATGAATTCATGGGCGTATTGGTCCACCGGCTGGATGCCGGCCTTGGTCAGATCATCCTTGGGGCAACCGCCGATCTTGGCCACGAACACCGCATGGCAATCGTTGATGGCGGCGATCACGGTATCGAGCGCATCCTCCTCGCCAAAGCCACCCTGGCAATAGAGATCGACGCGGCGATGGCCGACGAATTTGGCGCCCGTGGCCGACATTTCGTAGACCTGAAACTCCTTGGCATGGCCAAAGTGTTCGTTGATGATGCCATGGCCCTTGGTGGCGACGGCCACCAGCACCTTGATATCGCCAGCAGCCTCCAGACCATCCAGCTCGCCCGCCTTGGCGGCCACCTTGGCCTGACGCTCGGCCTCGACCTGCTCCTGATAGGCCTTGCGCCCCTCGGAGTCATACTGGACATCCATCGCCATGATCTTGTCGGTGGTGAATTCCGCGCTGCGATCCTCGCCCAGCAGGCCCACCGCATCGGCGCGGCACTGGCGGCAATGGCGCATCATGTTCATATCGCCTTCGCAGTCATCCTGAAGCGCCTTCAGTTCCTGCGCGCTGGGGCCACGCTGGCCGTTAAGGCCAAACACCGTGCCATGTTCGGGCGCGGAGATCAGCGGCATGATGTTGTGCAGAAAGGCCCCGCGCGACTTCACCGCGCGGTTCACCTCGATCAGATGTTGATCATTGATGCCGGGGATCATCACCGAATTGATCTTGGCCAGAATGCCCCGCTCGGTCAGCATTTCGAGGCCGAGCAACTGGCGCTCGCTCAGGATGCGGGCGGCCTCGATCCCTTCCACCCGCTTGTGATCCCAGAAGATCCACGGATAGATGTGCTGGCCCACTTCGGGATCGACCATGTTGATGGTGATCGTCACATGATCGACCTTGTATTTGGCAATCTCGTCCACCCAATCGGGCAGCATCAGGCCATTGGTCGACAGGCACAGCTTGATGTCGGGCGCGACCTCGCTGATCAGGCGAAAGGTCTCGAAGGTCTTCTTCGGGTTCGCCAGCGGATCGCCCGGCCCGGCAATGCCCAGCACGGTCATCTGCGGAATGGTCGAGGCCACGGCCAGCACCTTCTTGGCGGCCTGCTCAGGGGTCAGGCGCTCGCTCACCACGCCGGGGCGGCTCTCGTTGGCGCAATCATATTTGCGGTTGCAGTAGTTGCACTGAATATTGCAGGCGGGCGCCACGGCCACATGCATACGCGCATAATGGTGGTGGGCTTCCTCGCTATAGCAGGGGTGGTTCTTCACCTTTTCCCAGATTTCGGGCGCCATATCGGCCGGCCTGGCGCTGCTGCCGCAAGAGGCCTTGCCCTCGTCGCTACTGGTGCCGCAGCCCTTGTGCTCGGCGATCTTCTGCAAAACATCGGCAATATCGACCACCGGTTCGCCGGTGCTCCCCATAACGGAACTG
>Ga0302262_10000860_pt1 | contig 12927 bp, 12 predicted proteins | sample II_Fen_E3_4_FD_194557 | JGI IMG/M metagenome (GOLD analysis project Ga0302262, IMG submission 194557) | Peat permafrost microbial communities from Stordalen Mire near Abisko, Sweden - II_Fen_E3_4 | ecosystem: Environmental > Terrestrial > Soil > Wetlands > Permafrost | place: Sweden: Abisko...
AGCGAGGGCGCGTTTCAGGAGTGCGGGTGCGGGTGTGGGGACGGGGTCAGCGGGCTGCCCAGAGCATGCCGCGGGCGATCAGGTCGCGGACCGGCGGGTGACGCAGGTCGTCCACGCCGTGCCCGATCGTCGTGATGAAGATCCTGCCCTGCCCCCACTGCCGGGACCAGGCCACGGGGGCCTGGTACGGCTCGGGCCAGGGGTCGCCCGGCTGGGGAACGATCCTCGTCGTCGCCAGCACCGTCGAGAGCGAGTCGCACAGCACCCAGTACTGCTCCGACGTCACCTCGAAGTCGGCCAGGCCCGACGTGATCGGGTGCACCTTGCCTGCTTCGGTGAACTGCACGGCGTAGGGCACCATCCCGTGGGGGTGGGCCGTGAAGACCCCGCCCAGCATCTGGCTGTACTCGACGGTCTGGCGGAAGGCGTCGAGGACACCGCCGTGCCAGCCGGCGAACCCGACTCCGTTGACGATCGCCTCGCGCAGGCCGCGGAACTCGTCCAGCAGGATGTCGCCCTGCGTCCAGGACTGGACGATCAGCGACAGCGAACCCATCAGCTCGGCGTCGGCGTACGCCTCGAGGGAATCCTCGACGATCACCTCGAAGCCTTCATCGGACAGGAACCCGGTGAACTCGTCGGTGGACGCCTCGGGGGTGTGGCCTTCCCAGCCGCCACGGACGACGAGCGCCCGGCGAGAGGAGTGAGGAGCTGTCATCACTCTCCTTCCCGTGCGTCGGTGCCGTCCACCATGGCTTCGATGGCGGCTGGCGAAAGGACCTGGTCGCACACCAGGGTGCTCGCACCAATAATCCCGGCTCGTGGCCCCGCAATGGAAGCGTTGATCCGCAAGTCGTGCGTGGCCAGCGGCAGGGACTTCGCATAGACCGACTCGCGGATGCCGGCGATCAGTTGTTCATGGGCCTGCGCCAGGATCCCACCGACAGCGATCACCGAGGGATTGAGCAGCGACACGACCCCTGCGAGGACCTCGCCGGCGGTCCTGCCCGCGTCACGCATCACCTGCATCGCGGCCTTGTCCCCTGACCTGACCAGGCTCACGATGTCTGCGCCCGAGGACGCGGTGCGGCCCGCCGCTGTCAGCTGTTCGAGCAGGGCAGGCACGCCGATGACCGCCTCCAGGCAACCCGTTCCGCCGCAGTGGCAGGGGTTGGGGGGGCCGCCCGGAACCCGGATGTGCCCGATGTCCCCGCTGGAACCCTGGGCGCCGCGCCGGATCTGGCCGTCGAGGATGATCCCCATGCCGACCCCGGTTGCGAACTTCACGAACACCAGGTCGGGGACGTCCTTCCAGGCCATGGCGTGTTCGCCGATCGCCATGATGTTGGCGTCGTTGTCGACGTAGATCGGCACGCCGAAGGCTGTCTGCAGAGCACCGACGATGTCGTAACCGTCCCAGCCCGGCATGATCGGCGGACTCGAGGGCCGCCCGGAGCTGTGGGTCACCGGACCGGGGACACCCACGCCGACGCCCTTGAGGTGGGACGCGGGGATGCCGGCCGTGGCGAGGAGTTCGTGGCCGATCTCGATCACGCGGGCGAGTACGACCTCGGGTCCTTCCTCGACGTTGAGGGCCACCTGGCTCTCGGTCAGGATCCTCACCGAGAGGTCGGTCAGGCCGACACGCACATGGCTGGCCCCGATGTCGACGGCAAGGACGGCACCTGCGTCCGGCCGGAAGTAGAAGGATGCCGCGGGCCGGCCCATCGCCGAGGATCGTTCGCCGATCTGGCCGATCAGGCCCACCTCGGACAACGAGTCGAGCCGGGCGGCGATGGTCGAGCGGGCCTGGCCGGTGATGGCGACGAGCTGCGCGCGGGTGCGTGGCTCTGCACGGAGAAGCTGGAAGACCTCTCCGACCCCCGGCGCCCGGGGGAGGATCCGCTGAAGCTCTTCCATGGGCAGAAGTAAAGCACCAACTCCTGCGCAGTTGTGCGTTCGTCCGACAACTAATCGAGTGGACTGGACGGTCACAGGTTGATAACAAGCCGACTTTTGCTTGACGAGCGACAGAAGTGGGCTAGCCTCATGCCATGGTCACCGACGATCATCAGGGTGCTCCGCTCCTCACTGCGAGCGGGGTGGTAAAGCACTTCCCCGGCGCCAAGGCGCTCGACGGGGTTGATCTGGACGTCTACCCCGGTGAGGTGCACTGCCTTCTCGGCCAGAACGGCGCAGGCAAGTCGACGCTGATCAAGGTGCTCGCCGGTGCGCACAAGCCGGACGCCGGCGTGATCACCTGGCAGGGGCAGGAAGTGTCCTTCGCGACACCGGTTGCCGCGCTGCGGGCAGGGATCGCGACCATGTACCAGGAACTCGATGTCGTCGACGGCCTCACCGTCGCGGAGAACATCTTCCTCGGCAACGAGGTGAGCGTCGCCGGCTTCACCCAGCGCTCGGCGGTCCATGCCCGCACCCGCGAGATGCTCAAGCGGCTCGGCCACTCCAACATCTCTCCCACCACGGAGGTCGAGCAGCTCTCTGCCGCCGGCAAGCAGGTCGTCTCCATGGCGCGGGCGCTCTCCCACGACGCCAAGCTGATCATCATGGACGAGCCGTCCGCCGTCCTTGACTCCGAAGAGGTGGCCAACCTCTTCCGGGTGGTCAAGGACCTTGCAGCGAACGGGATCGCCGTCATCTACATCTCCCACCGACTGGAAGAGATCCGCCAGATCGGTGACCGGCTCACCGTCCTCAAGGACGGCAAGACCGTCGCCAGCGGCCTTCGGGTGAGCGAGACGCCCACCTCGCAGGTGATCGCACTGATGACCGGCCACGAGGGCACGCTGGAGTTCCCGCCACGCACCAGCGCCGCTTTCGGCGAGACCGTGCTGAGCGTCCGCGACCTCGCCCTCGACGGCGTGTTCAGCGATGTCAGCTTCGACGTCCGCGCTGGCGAGATCGTCGGTCTCGCCGGACTGGTCGGCTCGGGACGCTCGGAGATCATCGAGACGATCTACGGCGCGCGGCGGGCGACGTCCGGCCAGGTTCTCGTTTCCGGGAAGCCGGTGGCAAAGGGCAACGTCGCGGCAGCCGTGGCGCAGGGCATGGGTTTCTGCCCCGAGGAACGCAAGACGCAGGGCCTGCTGATGGAGGAGTCGGTGGGCCGCAACATCACCCTCTCGATCTACACCCGCCTGGCACGCTTCGGTTTCGTCGACGACGTTGCAGAGCTCGCCGTGGCCCGCGAGCAGGTGGCCAAGCTCGGCATCGTGCCGTCCGACCCGGAGCGCGAGGCCCGCACCCTCTCCGGCGGGAACCAGCAGAAGATCCTGCTCGGCCGCTGGCTGGCTCACGGCACGAAGGTGCTCTTCCTCGACGAGCCGACCCGGGGTGTCGACGTTGGAGCCAGGGCCGAGGCCTATCAGCTCATCCGGGACCTCGCGGCCAGCGGCGTTGCCCTCGTGGTCGTCTCCTCCGAGCTGGAGGAGGTCCTCGGCCTGGCCGACCAGGTCCTCGTGATCGCAGAGGGACGCGTCGTGCACGTCGCCAAGGCCGCCGACATCAACGAGCACCAGATTCTCGACCTCATCGTGGAAGGAACCCCGGCATGAGCGCCCAGGTCTCGGTAGCCCCTTCGAAGGCGAAGCGGCGCATGCCGCCAAGCGTGACCCGCAACCTGGGCCTCGTCATCGCCTTCCTTGTCATCTGCCTGATCGGCTACATCACGGCAGGGTCAAGGTTCGGCAGCGTCGACAACCTGATGACCATCCTGCGACTCGCAGCGATCGTCGGCGTGGTCTCGATCGGGCAGTGCTTCGTGATCACCTCCGGCGGCATCGACCTGTCGGTCGGGTCCATGCTCGGGCTGGCAACTGTGTGGGCCACCACCGGCGCAACCCAGTACTACGCGAACCAGACGACCTGGCTGCTGATGGTCTTCGTCGCCCTTGTTGTCGGCGTCGCCGGTGGCATCCTCAACGGCATCCTTGTGGCGTACGGCAAGATCATCCCCTTCATGGCGACGCTGGCCCTGCTGGTGGCCGCCAAGGGCCTCGCGGAATGGATCGCCAACCGCCAGACGCAGATCATCAAGGTGCCGGGCTTCGAGCAGTTCTTCAGTGTCGATCCCCTCGGCATCCCCGTGATCGTCTGGATCTTCGCCCTCGTCGCCGGTGCTGGCTGGCTGCTCTACAACCGCACGACGTTCGGCAGGCGCACCATCGGCATCGGCGGCAACCTCGAGGCCACCCGGCTCGCCGGTATCAAGACCGACCGTCACATCGTGATGCTGTACGCCCTGAGCGGGCTCACCGTCGGCATCGCCGCCGTGATGATGATGGGCCGCACGATGGCCGGAACCTCCACCCACGGCAACCTCTACGAGATGGACGCGATCGCCGCCGTCGTCGTCGGCGGGACGTTGCTGCGCGGCGGACGGGGAACCATCTTCGGCACCGTCATCGGCGTCCTGATCTTCACGACCCTTACCAACATCTTCACCCAGAACAACCTGCCCCTGTCGGTTCAGCAGATCGCCAAGGGCGCGATCATCGTCGGCGCCGTCCTGCTCCAGCAGTACATCGCCCAACGCAAGACGGCCTAGCCGAAGACAACAATCCATCGTTCGCCAGCACGTCCAATCGAAAGGAAACAACGGTGTCTCTCTCCAAGTTCCGGCGCATCTTCTTCAGCGCAGGCCTCGCCATGGCCGTCGGTCTCTCCGTCAGCGCCTGCACCGGTGCAGCCCCGACCGCCAGCACCGCAGCCCCGGCTGCGACGACCGCTGCCGCCGCGCCGGCCGACGGCAACAACGCTCCCGGCAAGAAGCTCGTCATCGGCTTCTCGGCCCCCGCGGCCGACCACGGCTGGATGGGCGCGATCACCAAGGCCGCCCAGGCCGAGGCAGCGAAGTTCTCCGACGTCGAGCTGAAGGTCGCCGAGGGCACCAACGACGTCAACCTGCAGATCAGCCAGGTCGAGACGTTCATCAACGACAAGGTCGACGCGATCGTCATCCTCCCCTTCGACGGTGCAGCGCTCACGCCGGTCGCCCTCAAGGCGATGCAGGCCGGCATCATCGTCATCAACGTCGACCGCGAGTTCGACTCCCCGTTCGCTGCCCGCACCACCATCCTCGGTGACAACTACGGCATGGGCATCTCCGCCGGCACCTTCGTGTGCGAGAAGCTCGGCAGCAACAAGAACGCGGTCGTCGCGGAGATCGCCGGCATCGACAACCTGCCCCTGACCAAGGACCGCTCCGAGGGCTTCGCCAAGTCGCTGGCCGACTGTGGCCTCAAGGTCTCCAACCGGGTCGCGGCCGACTTCACCGTCCAGGGCGGCGAGCAGGCAGCATCCAACCTGCTGCAGGCAGCTCCGAAGATCGACGCCATCTGGAACCATGACGACGACCAGGGGGTCGGCGTCATGCAGGCCATCAAGAACTCCGGACGCAAGGAGTTCTTCATGGTCGGCGGCGCCGGTTCGGCGAACGTGATGCGCAGCATCAAGGCCGACGACTCTGTCATCAAGGCCACGGTCGTCTACCCGTCGACCCAGGCTGCCGACGGCATCCGCCTGGCCCGCCTGCTGGTCCAGGGCAAGTCGCTCTCCGACCTGGTCGAGGTCGAGGTGCCCCGCAAGATCACCCTCTTTGCCCCGGTGGTCACCAAGGACAACGTCGACCGCTACCTGCCGACGGCCTTCGAGTCCTGACCCGCCTGGAGACTGGGGTGGCCGCCACCACCCCAGCTCCCGCCTCCCATCTGAATTGGAGCTGCAATGTCCGAGAAAGCCCGTCTCAACGTGGGCATGGTGGGCTACGCCTTCATGGGGAAGGCCCATTCCCACGCCTGGATGACCGCCCCCCGGTTCTTCGACCTGCCCCGCGAGGTGGGCATGACAGCCCTGTGCGGCCGCAACGGAGAGCGCACAGCCGCTGCCGCTGCAAACCTCGGCTGGTCCTCGATCGAGACTGATTGGCACGAACTGATCGCCCGCGACGACATCGACCTGATCGACATCTGCACACCGGGTGACTCGCACGCAGAGATCGCGATCGCTGCGCTTCGTGCCGGGAAGCACGTGCTCTGCGAGAAGCCCCTCGCCAACACGGTTGCCGAAGCCGAGGCCATGAGCGCAGCAGCCACGGAGGCTGCCAAGCATGGCGTGCTCTCGATGGTCGGCTTCACCAATCGCCGCGTCCCGGCCATCGCCCTGGCACGGAAGATGATTGCCGCCGGTCGCCTCGGTGTCATCCGACAGGTGCGTGCCTCCTACCAGCAGGACTGGATCGTCGACCCGCTGGTGCCGCTGGCCTGGCGGTTGCAGAAGGACCGTGCCGGCTCGGGGTCGCTCGGCGATATCGGCGCGCACATCGCCGACCTTGCCCAATTCCTCCTCGGGGACCGGATCGTTGCCACGTCGGGCACGCTGGAGACCTTCATCAAGACCCGCCCGATCCAGGCGGACGGTACCGGCCTGGCCGGCGCCAAGGCCGGCGAGGGCTTCGGCGAGGTAACCGTTGACGACGCAGCCTGGTTCCTCGGGCGGTTCGCCGGCGGAGCCGTCGGATCCTTCGAGGCCACCCGGTTCGCCACCGGACGCAAGAACGCGCTCACCATCGAGGTGAACGGCGCCGACGGCAGCGTTGTGTGGAACCTGGAAGACCTCAACGTCCTGCACTACTACGACAACCACCTGCCCGCCGTCGAGGCCGGCTTCCGCCGCATCCTCGCCACCGAACCGGACACTCCCTACTACTCGGCGTGGTGGCCCGCAGGACACACCATCGGGTGGGAGCACGGCTTCATCCATCAGGTCTACGACCTCGTCACAGCGATCGCGGCCGGCGAGCAGCCCACGCCGTCCTTCGCCGACGGCCTGTACGTCCAGAAGGTGCTCGACGCGGTGGAGCGGTCCTCCGCCAGCCGCAGCACCTGGCTGGATGTCTGAGCCGGCACCCCCGTCAACCACCGAACGAAAGGAATCTCCAACCATGGCTCGACCTGTCACCCTCTTCACTGGCCAGTGGGCCGACCTGCCCTTCGAGGAGGTCGCACGTCTCGCGTCGGGCTGGGGCTTCGACGGCCTGGAGATCGCCTGCTGGGGCGACCACCTGGACGTCGGGCGAGGCGCCACCGATGACGACTACATCGCCGACCGGCTCGCCATCCTGGAGAAGTACAACCTCAAGGTGTTCACCATCTCCAACCACCTCACGGGCCAGGCCGTCTGCGACGACCCGATCGACGAACGCCACCACGACATGCTGCCCGACGTGGTCTGGGGCGACGGCGAGCCGGAGGGCGTCCGGCAGCGCGCTGCGGAGGCGATGAAGAACACCGCGCGGACGGCGCAGCGGCTCGGCGTGAAGACCGTCGTCGGGTTCACCGGATCCGCGATCTGGAAGTACCTCGCGATGTTCCCGCCGGCAAGGGAGGACCTGGTCGAGGCGGGTTGGATCGACTTCAAGAAGCGGTGGGATCCCATCCTCGACGTCTTCGCGGAGTGCGGGGTCCGGTTCGCTGCCGAGGTACACCCCAGCGAACTGGCCTATGACTACTGGACGACACAGAAGATGCTGGAGACCATCGACCGGCCGGAGCTCGGGATCAACTGGGATCCGAGCCACATGGTCTGGCAGGACCTCGACCCGGCCGGCTTCCTCGCCGACTTCGCCGACAAGATCTACCACGTCCACGCCAAGGACTCGAAGAAGAACCTGAACGGTCGCAACGGCCGGCTCAGCTCGCACCTGCCGTGGGCCGATCCCCGGCGCGGGTGGGACTTCGTCTCCGTCGGCCACGGCGACGTGCCTTGGGAATCGTGCTTCCGGATGCTGAATCACATCGGCTACACCGGACCGATTTCCGTCGAGTGGGAGGACGCGGGCATGGACCGCCTCCGGGGAGCACCGGAAGCGCTGGGCTTTGTCCGCTCGAAGTTGTGGGAGCCACCCGCCGCGGCATTCGACGCGGCCTTCGCCAACAAGTAGACCGCCCACTCCCGCCTGGTGGCCCGTCCAGCAGGGGCGGGCCACCTGTGCGACGTCAGCACCCACCGCCGATCGGGGTGGGTGGGTACGCACTCCTCGCGTGTCCACGCTTGGACGCATCTTCGCGCCGTTCACTAGGGTGGGGCCAAGGGAGGCCCCGTGGCGCTGGACCAGGTTTTGTTGCTTGGGTCCATAGTCCTGCTCGCAGCGGTTCTCGCGGCACGTCTCGGATCCCGCCTCGGCCTGCCGTCCCTGCTGATCTTCCTCGCGATCGGCATGGGTCTTGGACAGACGATCCTGCCGTTCAACGACCCGTCCACCGCGCACACCCTCGGCTACGCAGCGCTCGTACTGATCCTCGCCGAGGGCGGCTACACCACCCGCTGGGAGGATATCCGGGGGGCGTTGCCGCAGGCCGTCCTGCTGGCAACCCTTGGCGTCGGCGTCTCGGTGGTGCTGGTGTCCCTCTTCGCCGCGTACGTGCTGGGGCTGCCGCTGCCGGTCGCCGTGCTGCTGGGCGCCATCCTGTCCCCGACCGATTCGGCCGCCGTGTTCTCCGTGCTCAGACGGGTGCCGCTCCCGGCTCGCGTCCGGGCGGTCGTCGAGGGGGAGTCTGGCTTCAACGACGCCCCGATCGTGCTCCTTGTGACGATCGCCACCGACTGGTCCCTCGGCCACGGCCCGGACGGCGGCATCCCGGGCCTCGTCGGCCTGATCGTTGTCCAGCTGATCGTCGGCGTTGCGGTCGGCATTGCGATCGGGAAGATCGGCGTGTTCATCATGCGCCGGATCGCCCTGCCCGCGTCGGGGCTGTACCCGCTGGCCGGAATCGGCTGGGCCGTCCTGGCCTACGGCGTCGGTGCAGCGCTGCACGTGTCGGGCTTCGCAGCGGTCTACGTCGCGGCGATGCTGTTGGGCAATGGGCGGCTGCCGCACCGCAACGCCACCCGTTCCTTCGCAGAGGGCATCGGCTGGGTCGCCCAGATCGGGCTCTTCGTCATGCTCGGCATGCTCAGCAACCCCCAGCTGATCTCCCTGCGGGCGCTCGCCTTCGGACTGGGCGCAGGGGCGTTCGTCACCTTTGTCGCGCGACCACTGTCGGTGCTGGCTAGCATCAGCTGGTTCCGGGTGCCGTGGCGTGAGCAGGCGTTCATCTCCTGGGCGGGTCTGCGTGGCGCCGTCCCGATCATCATGGCGACGGTGCCGCTGGCCGCGGGCGCACCCCAGGCCGCCGAGCTGTTCGACATGGTGTTCGCCTTCGTGGTCGTGTTCACCCTGCTGCAGGCGCCAACGCTCCCCTGGGTCTCGCGCAGGCTGCGGATCTCCGACGGCGAGGACGCGACCGACGTCGAGATCGAGTTCGCCCCGCTCGACACCATTAAGGCCGACATGATGCAGGTGCACGTGCCGACGGGTTCGCGGCTGCACGGCGTGACCATCCGCGAGCTGCGGCTGCCGCGGACGTCCGTGGTGTCGTTGATCGTGCGGGAGGGTGAACCGTTCACGCCCAAGCCCGACCAGATCGTCCGCACCGGCGACGACCTGCTGATCGTCACCAACGGCACCGATCGCAAGAACGTGGAGTCAAGGCTGCGCAGCATCGCCGGAGGTGGGCGGCTCGCGCGCTGGCAGGACGGGTCCTGAGCCGCTACTTCTTCTTGGAAGGGCTCGGAGTCGGCGTGGGAGAGGCGGACTCGGTTGAGGCTGCAATCGGCGGGAGGCAGACCGGGCCGTTCACCGGGATCGACGCCACCGGGTTCTCGATGTGAGTGTCCTTGTCGCCCATGATCACGTCGACGACGTGATCGGCCCTGCCGTCACCCTTCGCCGTCGAGCCGGTGAAGAAGCCCAGCATCAGCTTCACTTCCGGGTCGTCCACGGAGTTGCCGACGACGACCGTGTTCGGAACGCGCTCATCGGTGTTGTTGTAGTAGATGACGCGGAACCCGTGGCTGCGCAGGAAGCCTGCCATCAGCTTGGCAAGGCCACCCTTCTCGCCGCCGTTGAGCACCCGGACGGTCACCCTGTCCGGTGTGAGGTTGGCGCCCACATCGGTCTGCACGCAGGTCTCGACCTTGCGGTTGTCCGGCATGGTGACGTGCTGGTAGCCCCACATCGCCCCGTAACCGAGCATGGCGAGGAGGATGATCAGCGTGACCGGGGTCTTGATGACCCGGATGACCTGACGCACACGCACTCCTGAACTCGGCTGTGGAAAGTGAACTCGCCCAAGCCTACTTGAGTTCCAGGACGCGGGCGTGAACGGTCTGACGCTGCTGCAGCGCAGCCCGGAGCGCGCGGTGCAGGCCGTCCTCGAGGTACAGGTCGCCCTCGAACGAGACCACGTGGGCGAAGAGGTCGCCGTAGAAGGTCGAATCCTCCTCGAGCAGGGCCTCCAGGTCGAGCGTCCGCTTGGTCGTGACGAGTTCGTCCAGCCGTACCTGCTGCGGGGCGATCGCCGCCCACTGCTTCTGCACATAGCCGTGCTCGGGGTAGGGACGGGAGTCACCAACGCGCTTGAAGATCACGACCCGAGTCTAGAGGCGCTGCCTGAGCGCTCCCTGAGTGCAACCAGCCGAGCGCTTGCGAGGCGGGCCTAGCGGCCGGTTCCGGCGTAGACGACGGCTTCACCCTCGGCGTCAAGGCCGAAGGCCGTGTGCCCGGCGCGGACGGCGCGGTCGACGTCGTCGATGTTGACCACGACGGAGATCCGGATCTCCGAGGTGGAGATCATGCCGATGTTCACCCCTTCGGCAGCGAGGGCGCGGAAGAACCGTGCTGTCACCCCGGGATGCGACCGCATGCCGACCCCGACGACGGAGACCTTGCCGACCTTGTCGTCGAAGAGGACGTCGACGAAGCCGATGCGTGACTGCGCTGCACGCAGGGCGTTGATCGCCTTCGTGCCGTCCTTCTGGGAGAGCGTGAAGGAGATGTCGGTGGCCTGCTCGTGCTCACGGGAGACGTTCTGCACGATCATGTCGATGTTCACGTCGGCCTCGGCGACGACGGTGAAGATGTCGGCGGCCTCGCCGATCTGGTCGGGGACGCCGACGATGGTGATCTTGGCCTCGCTGCGGTCGTGCGCGATGCCCTCGATCAGCGGCTGCTCCATGCCACTCTCCTCGTAGTTGATGTCTCGCACCCAGGTGCCCGGCTTGTCGGAAAAGGACGAGCGGACGTGTACGGCGACGTGCTCGCGACGTGCATATTCGACGCAGCGGAGGTGCAGGATCTTGGCGCCGTTCGCCGCCATCTCGAGCATGTCCTCGTACCCGATCTCGGGGATCTGACGTGCACCCGGCACGATCCGCGGGTCGGCCGTGAAGACACCGTCCACGTCGGAGTAGATCTCGCAGAACGCTGCGTCGAGGGCCGCAGCCAGGGCGACGGCCGTGGTGTCGGACGCGCCGCGTCCCAGCGTCGTGATGTCCTTCGTTGTCTGTGAGACGCCCTGGAAGCCGGCGACGATGACGATGTCGCCCTCGCCGAGCGCCGTCACGATGCGGCCGGGGGTGATGTCGATGATGCGGGCGTCGCCATGGGTGCCGGTGGTGATCACGCCCGCCTGCGAGCCGGTGAACGACCGTGCGGTCGAGCCGAGATCGTTGATGGCCATCGCGAGGAGGGCCGCGCTCATGCGCTCGCCGGCCGTGAGCAGCATGTCGAGTTCCCGCGGACGGGGCTCCGGCGACACCTGCAGCGCCAGGTCCATCAGCTCATCGGTGGTGTCGCCCATCGCAGAGATGACGACAACCACCTCGTTGCCCTCGGCCTGGGTGGCGACGATCCGTCGAGCCACCCGCTTGATGCTTTCGGCGTCGGCTACGGATGAGCCGCCGAACTTCTGTACTACCCGCACTCGTCCACTCTGCCAGATGGGGCGACCGCAGCGGCACCACAACTCACTGGGTGGGCCGCTCAGGCCGCACCACTGACTGCGTCCATCAGTTCGAGCAGCCACGCCGTGCTCGCGTCGGCGTAGTCGCCCGGAGTTGTGGGGACGGCGCGGCGCCAGCTCTCCGAACGCCCCAGCACGCCGAGCAGCAGCGCGGCAGGCACAGCGCGTCGCAGGTCCGCTGCGGGCGCGAGGTCCGTCCACGGTTCGATGGCCGCTTCGACCATGAGGGCAAGTCCGGCGTCGGCGAAGGCGTCGTCGCCGACGCGGAACTCCCCGCCGCGGGCATGGGTGAGGAAGCGCAGCGGGATCAGCAGGTCGGACAGGGGTGAGCCGACCAGCGCATCCCCGAGATCGAAGAACACCAGCCCTGTCGCGGTATCGAAGACGTTGTTGGTGTGAAGGTCGTTGTGCCACACCGTGTCCGGAAGACCGAGCGCCACAAGCTGCTCGCCGGCCTCGGCCACTGCCGGGAGCGCAGCGGTGAGTCGCGCGGCGTCGGCTGGCTTCAGGTGTGCCGGGTCGTTCGAGGGCAAGTCGGCAAGTTCGGCGATGCGTCCGCGCAGGTACTGCTCTGCTTGTGCCGGGCCCAGCCGGGGGACGCCGATCGCCTCCAGCTCGTCCGCCGCGCCGGCCAGCGTCCGGGTGGTCCGCGACCACTGCGAGACGAGGTCGGCCCACAGCGCCGGATCGTCGTCGCGCGCACGGGCGCGCAAGGTGGGGCCATGGTCGGCGAGCAGGAGCCAGCCGCGGCCGGGATCTGCGCCCAGCGGGGTGGGCACCCGTCCCGGCACCCTCTCCGACAGCAGCTGGAGCAGTGCCGGCTCGGGTCCGAGCGTTGGCACGTTCTGCTTGAACCACACCGGGCCCTTGTCGGTCGGCAGCTGCAGGACGATCGACCACGGCGCCCGCTTGTGGACGGTCGGCGGGCCGGTGATCGGCCTGCCCAGCTCGGCAAGGACGCCCGAGGCCCAGTCCAGCGCGTCCTCACGCCAGCGGCCGGCGTCCGCTGTCGGAACCCAGGCTGGTGCCTGCAGCGCGTCCATGGCCGAAAGCCTAGGTGGCCCCG
>Ga0302262_10000865_pt1 | contig 12889 bp, 9 predicted proteins | sample II_Fen_E3_4_FD_194557 | JGI IMG/M metagenome (GOLD analysis project Ga0302262, IMG submission 194557) | Peat permafrost microbial communities from Stordalen Mire near Abisko, Sweden - II_Fen_E3_4 | ecosystem: Environmental > Terrestrial > Soil > Wetlands > Permafrost | place: Sweden: Abisko...
TGCGCCGCACACCGCGTCGTAAAACAGCTTGCCCCGCTCCAGATCATTGGTTCCCAAAGTCACATAGCCGATCATAGCAAGCATCCCTCAATCATCGAATCGCACCAGAACCATACCACGATCACAAGGGCGCGCATTGCGCCTCCAGCCAAGCCAGCGCCGCCCCCGACACCTGCGGCCCGACAATCGCCAGCACCTGCGCATGATAGTCATTCCACCATGCCCGCTCTTCGGCAGACAGCAGCGCAACCTCCACCAAAGCCCGCTCGATCGGCACATGGGTCAGCGTCTCAAACCCGAAATAGGCCCCTTCAGCCCCGGCGATCTCGCGCGGCTCGACCAGCACGAGATTCTCGATCCGAATGCCAAACGCTCCGGTCTTATAATAGCCCGGCTCGTTGGAGAGGAACATCCCCGCGACCAGCTCCTGCCCAGTCCCAGCCTGCCCCCCGCTCGATTTGGCAATCCGCTGCGGCCCTTCATGCACGGACAGGAAGCTGCCCACGCCATGCCCGGTGCCATGCTGATAATCCACACCCGCCGCCCACAGATATTGCCGGGCCAGCGTGTCAAGCTGGCTGCCATTCGTCCCGGCTGGAAACACCGCCCGCGCCAAGGCGATATGCCCCTTGAGCACCCGCGTGAACCGGTCCTTCACTTCTGCCGAAGCCTCACCCGGCGCGATCCATACCGTGCGGGTAATGTCGGTCGTCCCATCGGGATATTGCCCGCCCGAATCCACCAGATAGACGCTGGATGGTTCCAGCCCCCGGTTCGTCTCGGGCGACACACGATAATGCACAATCGCCCCATTCGGCCCGGCCCCGCTGATCGTGTCAAACGACAGGTCGCGCAGATCGCCACATTCCCGCCGAAACTGGTGCAAAGCCTCCGCCGCGCTGATTTCGCTCACCCCACCCTTGGGCGCCTCCACGCTCAGCCAATGCAGAAACCGCACCATCGCCGCCCCATCGCGCGCTTGGGCGGCGCGGTGGCCCGCCTGCTCCACCGGATTCTTGATCGCCTTGGGCAAGACCGCCGGGTCCAAAGCCTCGATAATCTCCGCCCCGGCCAAAGCCTCAAAGATCGCCGCCACGCTGCGCTCCGGGTCCACCACCACCCGCTTGCCCGCCAGCGCGCCCAGCGCGGGCACAAAATCCTCCCGCGCGGCAATCCGCACCGCATTGCCCAGATGCGCGCGCAGCTCCGGCGTCACCTTTTCCGGCGCCATAAACAGATCCGCCGTCCCATCGGCATGGGCGATCAGGAAAGCCAGCGCCACCGGCGTCCGCTCCACATCCTCCCCGCGAATATTGAGCAACCACGCCAGCGAATCCAGCGCGGAGACCACCGCCGCATCCGCCCCCTTCGCCACCAGCCCTTCGGCCACCGCCCCGCGCTTGGCCTCGCTCGATACCCCCGCATAAGCCAAAGGATGCACCGCCGCCGCCGCCAGCGAGGGCGCAGGCCGATCCGCCCACACCGCATCCACCGGATTGCCCTCGACCGGCACCAGCGTCACCCCGCGCTGTTCCACCGCGCGCACCCAAGGCCGCCCATGCAGCCAAGCATCATAGCCAATCCGCGCGCCCTTGGCCGCATTCTCCGCCAGCCAAGCCGCCGGGCTGGTCGCAGGCACATTTTCATAGGCATACAGCGCGCCATCCACCTGATCGCGCACCTGAAGCGTATAGCGCCCATCCACAAAGATCGCCGCCTTGTCGCGCAACACCACCGCCGTCCCCGCCGATCCGCCAAACCCGGTCAGCCATTCCAAGCGCTGCGCATAAGCGCCCACATATTCGCTCATATGCTCATCCGAAATCGGCACGACAAAGCCATCCAACCCTTGGGCGACCAGTTCGGCGCGCAAATCAGACAGGCGTTGGGCGTAAATGCTGTGCGACATGGGGACAATTCCTTCATTCTCGCCGCGCTCTTGCTTGCGGGCGAGGGCAGGGCACCATAGAGGCAAGCCATGAGCATTTCCAGCCAAGCGCCTATCGCCGCCAAAAAGCCCCACAGCTTCACCCATCACGGCATCACCGTGCAGGATGATTACGCTTGGCTGCGCGACCCCGGCTACCCTGAGGTGACCGATCCAGAGATCCTCGCCCATCTCGAAGCGGAAAACGCCTGGTTCGAAACCCGCATCGCCGGGCAAAAGCCCCGGATCGACGCGCTGTTCACCGAAATGCGCGCCCGCATCAAGGAAGCCGACAAATCCGTCCCGCAAAAGGATGGCGATTACCTCTACTGGATCGAGTTTGAGGAAGGCGCCGAATACAAGAAGTGGTGGCGCAAACCCGTCGCTGGCGGCCCGGATGAGCTGGTGCTCGATGAAGTCGCGCTAGCCCAAGGCCACGATTATTTCCGCCTCGGCGCCATCGCCGTCTCCAATGATGGCAAGCTGCTGGCATGGAGCGTGGATGACAATGGCTCCGAACGCTTCACCGCCCGCATCAAGGTGATCGCCACCGGCGAAGTGCTGCCCGATGTGATCGAAGGCACGCTCTCGTCGCTGGTCTGGGTCGCGCAGGATCGCGCGCTGGTTTACAGCCTCGCCAACGAAAACTGGCGCACCGATAATGCCCGCCTGCATTGGCTGGGCCAGCCCAACGATACAGACATCGAACTTTACCACGAGGATGACGAAGGCTTCCGCGTCGGCTCCTCGCTGTCGGCCAATGACCAATGGCTGATTATCGCCACCAGCGATCATGAAACTAGCGAAGTCCGCCTGATCCCCACCGCTGATCCGCTCGCCCCGCCCATTCTGGTGAAGCCCCGCGAGGAAGGCGTGGAATATGATGTCGATGAACGCGATGGCATCCTCTACATCCTCACCAATGACACGCACGAAAACTTCCGCCTCGCCACCGCGCCCTTGGCCGATCCGGGCAACTGGACCACGCTGATCGAAGGCACTGACGAGTTCTACCTCACCGGCTACGACCTGTTCCGCGATTTCTACGTCATCGAAGGCCGCATTCGCGGGCTAGACCGTATCGAGGTCCGCTATTACGACGACCCGACCCGCATCGAACCCATCACCTTCCCCGAAGCCAGCTATGAAGCAGGCCTCGCCGACAATCCCGAATGGGCGATGGACAAGCTGCGCGTCAGCTATGAAAGCATGGTCAGCCCCGCCAGCGTCTATGATTACACCGTGGCCGATCAATCGCTCGAATTGCTCAAGGTGCAGGAAATCCCCTCTGGCTACGACGCCAGCCTCTACACGACCGAGCGACTCGAAATCCCCGCCCGCGATGGCACGCTGGTCCCGGTCAGCATCGTCTACCGCCGCGACCGCAAGCCATCCGGCCCGCTCCACCTCTATGGCTATGGCGCCTATGGCATCGCCATGACGCCGGGCTTTTCCACCACGCGCCTGTCGCTGGTTGATCGCGGCTTCGCCTATGCCATCGCCCATATTCGCGGCGGCGATGACCTTGGCCGCGCATGGTATAAGGCCGGCAAGCGCGAAGCCCGCACCAACACATTCAACGATTTCGTCGATGTGGCAAAGGGCCTGATCGAGCGCGGCTTCACCACGGCGGGCCAAATCAGCATCTCCGGCGGCTCGGCGGGCGGCGAACTGATGGGCGCGGTGATCAATTCCGACCCCGCCCTCTGGGGCGCGGTCGTCGCCCATGTGCCCTTCGTCGATGTGCTGGCCACCATGCTGGATGAAAGCCTGCCGCTCACCCCCGGCGAATGGCCCGAATGGGGCAACCCCATCGAAGACCAAGCCGCCTTCGAGCTGATCCGCAGCTACTCCCCCTACGACCAAGTCAGCGCCCAAGCCTATCCCCCCCTGATGGTCACCGCCGGGCTCAACGACCCCCGCGTCACCTATTGGGAACCGGCCAAATGGGTCGCCAAACTGCGCGAGCTGAAAACCAACACCAACGAGTTGATCTTCAAAACCAACATGGGCGCAGGCCACGGCGGCAAATCCGGCCGCTTCGAATCGCTCACCGAAACGGCGGAGGAATTCGCATTCATCCTGTGGCAGTTGGGGGTGGAGAAGTAAGGGGGGCCTCTGGCGGGAAAGGGGCTGACCCCTTTCATCCCCTTACCTTTAGGCGTTGCGCCACGCCTAAGCGCCGCAGGCCTTAAAGTCGCTTGCGCGACGGGTGAGACAACAAGCGTTTAAGTTAACTTCGCGCCGGAAGACGGAATGGGATCGTTAAGGGTGTAACACCCTTAACCCGCCGGAGGCCCTCAAACCTCCCGCAAACCTCAATCCCGCATCGCCATCCGCGTGCCAACGGCCTTATCCGCATAGATAAAACCAAACGCCGGCGAGGAGCGCTGCCCCAGCTTGCCGATGGGGGCAAAGAACACGCGAACCTCGCTCCAGTCGCCCTTGGCCGACACGTCTTCAGCCATAGCGTTGCGCTCGATCATGCCGGGGCGCGACCAGTTGGCGTGGTTGAGCAACACATGGCGGTCATCAACCACCTTGGCGACGGTGGCAACATGCCCAGCGCGCATCGAATGGGTGGCGCGAAACGCCAGCACAGCGCCTTCCTTGGGTGCATTGCCGCGCGCATAGCGGCCCTCGGCCTGATCCCACCAGCCAGCGGCGCGGCCAGAGAGGGCGATGCCGGAAACCTCGCGCGCATAGGGCGCGCATTGCAGATGGGCCGAAGCAGTGGCGGGCAGAGCGCCCAGCGCGAGGATCGACAGGGCGGCTGCGGCGCGGAAGTTGTCGAAAGTAAAACCAAATTTCCGCAGCACCGTAAAACCCCTATCCGACTTGCGTCCTTGGACCAAGGTGTAGGGGACTATACCGCTCTAGGGAATTACCCCCAGCCGCCGGTCATCGCGGTGCAGCAACGGTTCACCGGCTTTCGCAATCGCAGCATGGGGATAAACGGTTAAACACCGGCCTTACAAAGGATTCCCATCCTTATCCCGATAGACCTCGCGCCGCCCGACATGGTTGGCCGGGCCAACAAGGCCATCCTCCTCCATCCGGTCGATCCATTTGGCCGCCGTATTGTATCCCACGCCCATCTGCCGCTGCACCCAACTGGTGCTGGCCTTCTGGCTTTCGAACACGATGTGGCAGGCCTGCCGATACTTGCGCTCCTCGGGGTTGTCGCTGGCGGTCGCCTCCAGATCGTCAAAGCCATAGGAGCCTTCCTCCGGCTCCTCGGTGACCGAATCGACGTAATTCGGCTTGCCCTGCGCGCGCCAATGGTCGGCCACGGCTTCCACTTCCTCATCGCTCACAAACGGCCCATGCACACGCAGGATCGCGCCGCTGGAAGGCTTATACAGCATATCCCCCTTGCCCAGCAGCTGCTCGGCCCCCTGTTCGCCCAGAATGGTGCGCGAATCGATCCGGCTGGTCACCGCAAAGCTGATGCGCGTGGGCAGGTTCGCCTTGATCACGCCGGTGATCACATCCACCGAAGGCCGCTGCGTCGCCATGATCAAGTGGATCCCCGCCGCGCGCGATTTCTGCGCGAGCCGCTGGATCAACACCTCGATCTCCTTGCCCACCGTGACCATCAAGTCGGCCAGCTCGTCGACAATCACCACGATCAGCGGCAAGACCTGATAATCAAGCTGCTTGTCCTCAAACAGCTCCTCGCCCGTATCCTGATCAAACCCAATCGACACCCGCCGCCCCAAAGGCTTGCCCTTGGCCGCGTTGCTTTTCACCTTCTCGTTAAAGTTCACAATGTTGCGCACATTGATTTCGCTCATCTGGCGATAGCGGCGCTCCATCTCCTCCACCGCCCATTTCAGCGCGCGCACCGCCTTGGCCGGTTCGGTCACCACCGGGCTAAGCAGATGGGGAATGTCCTCGTAAGATTTCAATTCCAGCACCTTGGGGTCCACCAAGATCATCCGGCACTGCTGCGGCGTCAGCCGATAGAGCAGCGAAAGCAGGATACAGTTCAGCCCCACCGATTTGCCCGAACCGGTCGTGCCCGCCACCAGCAAATGCGGCATCGTGGCCAGATCGACCACCACCGGCTCGCCCGCGATATTCTTGCCCAAAATCATCGGCAGCAGGCCCTTGGCCCCCACAAAGGCCTCGCTGGCAATCATCTCCTTGAAGCTGACCATCTGCCGGTCGGCATTGGGCAGCTCAATCGCCATCACCGTCCGCCCCGGAATGGGCGAAACGCGGGCGGAAATCGCGCTCATGTTGCGCGCAATATCATCGGCCAGGCCAATCACCCGGCTCGCCTTGATCCCCGGCGCCGGTTCCAGCTCATAGCTGGTGACCACCGGCCCAGTGCGCACGCCGGTGATCTCGCCCTTGACGTTGAAATCCTCCAGCACCGTCTCCAGCAGCTTGGCATTGCGCTCCAGCGCCAGCTTGTCCACCTTCACCGCCGAATTGGCCGGCGCATCGGCCAGCAAATCCAGCGTTGGCAATTCGCAAGCCTCAAACAGATCGCCCTGCTTGGCCAGCGAGGCCAGCGTCGCAGGCTTGGCCGCGCGCAAGGAATCGCTGATTTCCGGCGCGCGCCGCGATGGGGCATCCATGGAAAATGGCAAATCAAGCGCATCCTCCTCTTGCACCGCCGCCTTGGCCACCCGGTCGCGGCGCGGCTTGGGTTCCGCGTCATCCGCCGCCTCATTCTCTTCCGGCTTGGCGCGCCAGCGGAAGGACAGCGCGATCAGCCCGCCCCAATCAATCGCGAACACCAGCGTAATCGCGGCCACCCCGCCGATAAAGGCCAACACGCCACAGGCCAGCGCCACATAACCCTGCTGGGCTTCTGGCACAAAACTCGCCAGCCCGTGCACCGCTGCCGCGCCCAACAGCCCGGTGATCCCCCCCGCCGAAGCGGGCAAAGCCACAGCGCTATCGCTAAAGCCCAGCGACAGCGCCGTGGCCAGCAATCCCATGCCCAGCACCAGCACCGCCGTCGGCCGCAGCCAATGCTGGCGATGCAGCGGCACATCGTCCTCTTCGTCCTCGTCCCCCGCCTCGGCCACCAGCCAAAGCTGCCGCGAAAACACCAGCAACAGCGGCACCAGCAGCCCCGCCACCGGCCCAAACACAAACAGCCCCCGCTCCGCCAGCCATGCCCCCGGCCTCCCCAGCCAGTTCAGCACCGGCCCGGCGGCTGCGGTCGAGGGCGATGGGTCTGCCTGATGATAGCTGGCCAACGCCAAAGCCAGCGCCAGCGCCAGCAGCGCCAGCGCCCCCGCGCCCAGTAATTCGGCGCTGCGCAACACACTGCGGCGCAGGATCAGGCGCCATTGCGCATCGCTGTGGTGGTTGGCCCGTGTCGCCATGGCGGGGTGAATCGCTTTCGTGGATGGGATCAAAACGTGCCCATTTATGCGCCCGCCGTGGACTCCGCGTCAAGAAACCTGCTCGACTTAACCCCGACTCAACCCATCAATCGCCGCCCAGCGCAAGCCCCGCCCACGCCGCGCATCCATCCCCCCCAGCGCGATCACCGGCACGCAAGACCGCCCCGCCATCACCCGAAACCGCACAGGTCCCAGCACCTTGCCCCCCGGATGGCTGCGCGTGGGGAACACGGGCGAGAGCAGCACCGCATCCGCCCGCCGCGCCTGCCGCATTTCGCGCAAGCCATGCACCGTGGCGAGCCGCAAACCCCGCCCCCCCGGCCCAATCACCCCGCCCGCGCCATAGGCCCCATCCGCCCCCCAGGCCCGCGCCTGCGCCATCCCCCCCGCCAAAATCACGCAGATCCCCCGCGCCCGCGCCAGCCTTGCCAGCGCCGCAAACCGCGCCCGCCGCTCCCCCGCCGCCAGATGATAATGCCGAAAGATCAGCCCGCTCCCCCTCGGCAGCCGCCGCAGCCCCCCCTCCAGCGCCGCATCATTGCGCGCATCGCTGATCAGCCAAATGGTGGGTAGGGGGTGGCGCCAGAGCATCATCGCGCTATAGCACCGCCCCATGACCGCGCCAGAGACTCTGCTAGCAGGCATCCGCGACCGGATCGCCACCGCCGCCAAAATCGCCCGCCGCAAGGCCAGCGATGTCACCCTGATCGCCATTTCCAAGACCCACCCGGCAGAGGCCATCGAACCTCTGATCGCGGCGGGCCAATTGGTCTTCGGCGAAAACCGGGTGCAGGAAGCGCAAGCCAAATGGCCCGCGCTCAAGGCGGCCCATCCGGGGATCGAGCTGCATCTGGTGGGCCAGCTCCAGTCCAACAAAGCCGAAGACGCCGTCGCCCTGTTTGACGCGATCCACTCGGTCGATCGGCCCAGCCTCGTCACCGCGCTGGCCAAGGCGATGGAGAAGCTCTCCCGCCGCATCCCGGTGTTCATCCAAGTCAACATCGGCGCCGAAGAGCAAAAGGGCGGCTGCCCCATCGCCGATCTGCCCGCCCTGCTCGCCCAAGTGCGCGAGGCGGGCCTGCCGCTCGCTGGCCTGATGGCCGTGCCGCCTGCTGACATCGAAGCCGCCCCTTTCTTCGCCCTGCTCGGCAAATTGGCCGATGACCATGGCCTCACCGGCCTGTCGATGGGCATGAGCGGCGACTTTGAAACCGCCATCCAATTGGGCGCCACCCATGTTCGCGTCGGCTCGGCGCTGTTTGGGGCGCGGGGCTAAACCATGGCCGACCCTTTCGCTGTTCAGCGTGCCGACCTTGCCGGTTTGGCCGAGCGTAGCCGCCTGCGCGCCCTCTCCCCCCGTGCGGGCGTCGATTTCGCCTCCAACGATTATCTCGGCCTCGCGCAAGGCCCCGAATTGCGGGACGCCGCCGCGCAAGCCCTCGCGCGCGGCGTCCCCCCCGGCTCGGGCGGCTCGCGCCTCTTGCGCGGCAACCACCCGGAGCATGAGGCGCTCGAAGCCGAAGCCGCCCGCTTCTTCGGGGCCGAGGCCGCCCTGTTCCTCCCCACCGGCTTCACCGCCAATTCCGCCCTGCTGGCCACCATGCCCCAGCGCGAAGATCATATCTTCGCCGACAGCCTGATCCACGCCAGCAGCCACGAAGGCTTCCGCCTCTCCCGCGCGCCGCACAGCCTGTTCGCGCATAATGATGCGCAGGCCCTGTCCGACGCGATCACCGCATGGCGCGCCACCGGGGCCAAGGGCACACCATGGATCACGGTCGAATCGCTCTATTCGATGGATGGCGATTTCGCGCCCTTGGAGGATCTCGCCACCATCGCCGCCAGCCACGATGCCGTGCTGGTGGTTGACGAGGCGCACGCCACCGGCCTCTACGGCCCCGGCGGTCGCGGCTGCCTCGCCGCCCTCGGGTCGCGCCCCGCCAACGCCATTACGCTCCACACCTGCGGCAAGGGGCTGGGCGTCGAAGGCGCGCTGCTCTGCGGCCCTTCGGTCATGCGCGAATTTCTGGTGAACCGCGCGCGCGGCTTCATTTTTTCCACCGCCCCCGCCCCCTTCGCCGCCGCCATGGTCCGCGCGGCCCTGCGCATCTCGGCCCAAGGCGATGACCTGCGCACCGATCTGTTCGAGCGGATGGAGTTGGCTCGTCAGATCCTCGGCCCGCTCGGCGCGCAATGCCACTTTGGCCCGCTCGGCGGCTCCCCCATCCTCCCGCTGGTGCTGGGTGAGGACAAGCGCACCATGGCCATCGCCGCGGCCTGCCAAGCCAAAGGCTTCGACATTCGCGGCATCCGCCCGCCCACCGTCCCCGAAGGCACCTCGCGCCTGCGCATCGTCATCACCCGCAATGCCAGCGCCGATCAGATCACCGCGCTGGGCGATGCCCTGCAAGAGGTTCTCGCATGAAAGCCCTGATCGTCACCGGCACCGATACGGGCATTGGCAAAACCATCCTCTGTGCGGGCCTTAGTGCGGCCTTAATGGCCCGCTATTGGAAGCCTGTGCAGGCGGGGCTGGAGGAAGAAACCGATAGCGAGACCATCGCCCGCCTCGCGCCGGGCACGCTGATCCACCCCGAAGCCTATCGCCTGATCACCCCGGCCAGCCCGCATCTCGCCGCCCGGATCGACGGCGTGATGATCGCCCCCGCCCGCCTGACCCCGCCCCCCGGCGCAGGCCCGCTGATCATCGAAGGCGCAGGCGGTGCGCTGGTCCCGCTGTCCGAAACCCGGCTTTACGCCGACCAATTCGCCGCCTGGGGCCTGCCCGTGATCATCGCCGCCCGCACCCAATTGGGCACGATCAACCACAGCTTGCTCACCATCGAGGCCCTGCGCGCCCGCGCCATCCCCATCGCGGGCATCGCCTTCATCGGCCCCGCCGAGCCGGAAACCGAGCGCATCATCCCCGCCCTCGGCCAAACCCGCCACCTTGGCCGCCTGCCGCATCTCGACCCGCTCACCCCGGAAACACTGGCCGCCGCGATGGCGGATTTCGATCTGGAAGCCCTGCGATGATCCGCTCCCCCGTCTGGCACCCTTTCACCCAACACGGCTTGCAAGCGCCGATCCCCATGGTCGAAAGCGCGGAAGGGGCCAGTCTCTACACTGCCGATGGCCGCCGTATCGTGGATGCGATCTCCAGTTGGTGGGTGGTGACTCACGGTCACCGCCACCCGCGCATCATCGCCGCCATCGCGGATCAGGCGCAAAAGCTCGACCATGTGATCTTCGCGGGCTGGACCCACGAACCGGCAGAAACCCTCGCCCACGATCTGGTCAGCCTCACCGGCATGCCCTACGCGTTCTTCTCCGATTCCGGCTCTACTTGCGTCGAAGTCGCGCTCAAAATGGCTCTGGGCTATTGGGCGCACCGGGGCGAAAACCGCCACCGTATCATCGTGATGCAGCATTCCTACCATGGCGACACCATCGGCACGATGAGCGTGGGCGAACGAGGCGTGTATAATGCCGCCTATGCGCCGTTGCTGTTCGATGTGGGTTTGGTGCCTTTTCCGCACCACGGCGCCGAACAGGCCACCTATGACGCGCTGGAGGCGCATTGCCGGGCGGGCGCGGCGGCCTTTATCGTCGAGCCGCTGATCCTCGGCGCGGGCGGGATGCTGATCTATCCGCCGCAGGTCTTGGCGGAAATGGCGCGGATTTGCGCCGCCCATGGAGTGCTGTTCATCGCGGATGAAGTGATGACCGGCTGGGGCCGCACCGGCACCCTGCTGGCCTGTGAGCAGGCGGGCATCACGCCCGACATTCTGTGCCTCGCCAAAGGCATCACGGGCGGCTCCATCCCGCTGGCCGTCACCATGGCCAGCGAGGCCATCTATGACGCGCATTATTCCACCGATCGCGCCAAAACCTTCTATCACTCCAGCAGCTATACCGCGAACCCGATCGCTTGCGCCGCCGCCGTGGCCAATATCGCCATCTGGCGCGAGGAACCGGTGGCCGAGCGCATCACTACCCTGGCACAGCGGCAGGCCGAGGGCGCGGCCTGGCTGGCGCAGGTGCCTGGTATCGAGAATGTCCGCCAATGCGGCACGATTCTGGCGCTGGATTATGCGGTGGGGCAGGGGGCGGGCTATCTTTCCGACCTGCAACCGCGTCTATTGGCCTTTTTCCGCGAAAGGGATCTGCTGGTCCGCCCCTTGGGCAACACCGCTTACCTTCTGCCGCCCTATGGCATCAGCGCGGAGGATCTGGCGCGCCTGCATAGCGCTTTGGCAGAGGCCGCCGCGCTGGTGGCATGAAGGGCGGGACCGCACAGCCCCGCCCCGGAACCTCAATCGTTACCCTCATGCTTCTGCAACTCGTCGCCTTTCAGCGTGACGACATGCAGCAGATTGGTCGCCCCCGGCGCGCCAAAGGGCACACCGGCCAGCGTCACCAGCTTGGAGCCGGCGGTGCCAAACCCATGGCGCAGTGCCATGCGCTTGCCCTTGCCGATCATTTCCTCAAAACTGCCGATGTCGCGCGTGAACACCGCATGCGCGCCCCACAGCAGCGCCGATTTGCGCGCCGTCTTCTGGCTGGGGGTCAGCACCAGCATCGGCACCGAGGGCCGCTCGCGCGCTACGCGGCGGGCGGTGGAGCCGCTGCCGGTGAACACGATGATCCCCGCCAGCGTCACCGTATCGGCAATCGAGGAGCAAGCCTTGGCCAGCGCATCCGCGGTGGTCTGATCGGGGTTGATCTCGGCCAGATGCACGCGCTGCTTGTAATAAGTGTCGTTTTCTACCTGGGTGGCGATGCGGTGCATGATCGACACCGCTTCTTCCGGCCACTGGCCCGCCGCCGTTTCGGCCGAGAGCATCACCGCATCGGCGCCATCATAGACCGCATTGGCCACGTCGGACACTTCGGCGCGGGTGGGGGCCGGGCTTTCGATCATGGATTCGAGCATCTGCGTCGCCACGATCACCGGCTTGCCGCTGCGACGGGTCAATTCCACGATACGCTTCTGGATCGGGGGCACTTCTTCCGGGTTCAGCTCCACGCCCAGATCGCCGCGCGCGACCATGATGCCGTCGGACAGCTCGATAATGCCATCAAGCGTTTCGAGCGCGGCGGGCTTTTCGATCTTGGCGATTAGCGCGCTATGCCCGCCCATCAGGCGGCGGGCCTCGGCCACATCCTCGGGGCGCTGAACGAACGACAGGCCGATGAAATCGCAGCCGTTCTCGATCGCAAAGGCCAGATCGCGGCGGTCCTTCTCGGTCAGCGCGGGCACAGGCACCACCGCATCGGGGATGTTCACACCCTTGCGATCCGAAATCACCCCGCCCACTTCGGCGCTGCACAGGATCTCGTTCTCATCGGCGCGGATCACGCGCAGGCGCAGCTTGCCATCGTCGATCAGCAGGCGCTGGCCTTTTTTCAGAATGCCGAACAGCTCTGGATGCGGCAATTGCACGCGGGTTTCATCGCCCGGCTCCGGGTTGCGATCCAGCGTGAAATGGCCCGAATGGCGGATCACCGCGCGGCCATCCTTGAACTGGCCCACGCGCAGCTTCGGCCCCTGAAGGTCGGCCAGAATCGCCAGCGGCTTGCCCAGCTTCTT
>Ga0302262_10000867_pt1 | contig 12874 bp, 12 predicted proteins | sample II_Fen_E3_4_FD_194557 | JGI IMG/M metagenome (GOLD analysis project Ga0302262, IMG submission 194557) | Peat permafrost microbial communities from Stordalen Mire near Abisko, Sweden - II_Fen_E3_4 | ecosystem: Environmental > Terrestrial > Soil > Wetlands > Permafrost | place: Sweden: Abisko...
TCACCACCTCGGCCTCGCCGCTGCTGGCGGTCGAGGCGATGCGCGCGGGCGCCACCGATTATCTGGTCAAGCCCGTCGCCCCCGATCGCCTGATGGCCGCGCTGCGCAATGCCACCACGCGCGAAGCCCCGCGCGACGAATTGCAACCACTGACCGAAAAAATGAGCGGGCCGGCCGATTTTGAATCGATGATCGGCGCCGCGCCCTCCTTCCGCACCGCGCTGGCCATCGCCGCCAAGGCTGCGCGCGGGCAGGGCCATCTGGTGATCGAGGGCGAAACCGGCACCGGCAAGGAAATGCTGGTCCGCGCGATCCACGCCGCATCCCAGCGCGCCAAAATGCCCCTGCGGATCATCAACGCCGGGACCACCCCCGCCAATTCCATCGAATCCGCCCTGTTCGGGCATGAAAAAGGCGCCTTCCCCGGCGCTTTTGATCGGCAAATGGGCGCGATACAAAGCTGCGATGGGGCGACCTTGGTCATCGATGAAATCGACCGCCTGCCGATCTCGGTGCAGGAACGCCTCGCCGAATACCTCGCCCATGGCTCCTGCCGGCCGATAGGCGCACGCCATGCCTTTCGCGTCGATGTGCGGCTGATCGCGGCGTCAAACTATCCACTCAAGGATCTGGCCCAGCACAGCGATTTCCTCCCCGAACTCCACAGCCTGCTCGCCGCAACCACCGTCAGCCTGCCCCCCTTGCGCGTCCGCAGCGGCGACATTCCCGCGCTGGCCCGCCACTTTCTCGCCCGCATTGGCGAGCAACCCGGCCTGCGCCCGCTCGGCATCACCGATGGCGCGCTGGCCCTGCTGGGCGCCTATGACTGGCCGGGCAATGTGCGGCAATTGCAGGCCGTGCTGTTCCGCGCCGCCGTGTTCTGCGATGGCGATGCGCTCACCGCCGACGATTTCCCCCAATTGCGCAGCATGATCACCGCCGATCCGGCCAACTCGGCCCCCCAGCATGAAAGCGCGGGCGTGATGCTGTTCACCGCCGATGGCAATCTGCGCCCGCTCGAAGATATCGAAGCCGATGTGATCCGCCTCGCCATCGGCCATTATCGCGGCCGCATGACCGAAGTCGCCCGCCGCCTCGGCATTGGCCGCTCCACGCTCTACCGCAAGCTGGGCGAACTGGGCATCGGGGATGTGGCCTAATCCACCACCTGCGCAAAATCGGTCAGCGCCTGATCGCGCAAGCCCCGCCACACGCGCAAGGCCTGCACCGTCTCGGGCACATCATGCACCCGGATCACCTGCACACCCGCCTCCATCATCTTGTGCGCCAGCATCAGCGATCCGCCCAACCGCTGATCCGCCGCCGCCTCATGCGATAGCGCCCCGATCATCCGCTTGCGACTGGCCCCCACGAGCAGCGCACAGCCCAGCGCATGAAACAGCGGCAAAGCATTCATCAACGCCAGATTTTCCTGCAAACTCTTGCCAAAGCCAATGCCCGGATCGAGCAAGATCCGCCCCCGCGCAATCCCCGCAGCCTCCGCCGCATCGCGCCGGCTTTTCAGCCAATCAAACACATCGAGCACCACATCGCGGTAAATGCCCGCATCATGCAGATCATCCCCCTGCCCCGGCGCATGCATCAGCACCACGGGCACCCCAGCCCGCGCCGCCCATTGCGCCCCGCGCGGATCATGGCGCAGCGCCGCCACATCATTCCACAGATGCGCGCCCACGGCCAAAGCCTCCTCCATCACCGCCACACGCCGGGTATCCACACTGATCGCCGCGCCCGTGCGCGCCAGCCTCTCGATCACGGGCACCACGCGCGCGATCTCATCCCCCTCCCACACCGGCGGCGCGCCGGGCCGGGTGCTTTCACCGCCAATGTCGATCATCGCCGCGCCCGCTTCCAGCATCGCGGCAGCATGGGCCAAAGCCACATCGCCATCGGCCGAAAATCGTCCGCCATCCGAAAAGCTATCGGGTGTCAGATTGAGAATACCCATCACCTGCGGCTGATCAAGCCGGATCACCCGCTCGCCACACACCAGCGCCGGGCGGGGGGCCTGCAAAGCCGCCCACTGCGCCCGCGCCTCCGCCGGAGCACCCGCCAACACCGCCTCAGCCTCGCCCAAGCCAAAGCGCCGCCGCGCCACCACCTTGCCCCCCTCGCGCAATATCAGCGCAAACCGGCTCGCATAGGTGAGGCCGCCAGCAAGGCGGATCGCCTCGCCCTCCTCGGCTTGGGGGCTGTCACAAAGGGCGATAGGGCGGAGATAGACCTGCATCCCCGCCCTTTAAAACGCCTCAGTCCTCGGTGGCCAGCAGATAAAGCTGACGGATCGCATCAAGCGGCTTGACCGCGCCCTCATGTTCCAGATTCCAGAAGGTCCAACCGTTGCACGAAGCCGCCCCCTGCAATTGCGTACCCACGCTATGGATCGAGCCGGTCACCTTATCCGACACCAGCGACCCATCGGCGCGCACCACCGCGCGATAGCGGCCCTTGCGCGCAGTCAACACCGTGCCAGGCTTGATCCAGCCCGTCTCCACCAGCACACCAAACGCCACCTTGGGCGCGGTGCGCTTGCTCTGCATCGTGGTCAGCGAGCCTTCATCCAGTTCCAGTTCCATCTGGATGCGCTCCATCGCGGCCTCGCGATAGCCGGGATCACGCTCGCAACCAATCCACTGCCGCCCCAAACGCTTGGCGACAGCGCCAGTGGTGCCCGTGCCAAAGAAAGGATCAAGCACCACATCGCCCTTGTTGGTGGTGGCCAGCATCACACGATACAGCAGGCTTTCGGGCTTTTGCGTCGGGTGCACCTTGGTGCCGCCCTTCTTCAACCGCTCCTTGCCGCTGCAAATCGGCAGAACCCAATCGCTGCGCATCTGAAGCTCATCATTGAGCGTCTTCATCGCGCGATAGTTGAACGTATATTTCGCCTTCTCGCCCTTGCTGGCCCAGATCAGCGTCTCATGCGCATTGGTGAAGCGCGTACCCTTGAAATTGGGCATCGGGTTCGACTTGCGCCACACGATGTCGTTCAAGATCCAGAAGCCCAGATCCTGCAAGATCGCGCCCACGCGGAAGATATTGTGATAGCTGCCAATCACCCACAGCGACCCATTGGGCTTGAGCACACGGCGCGCTTCGGTCAGCCATTCGCGGGTGAATTTGTCATAGGTGGCAAAGCTGTCAAACTTGTCCCAATCATCGGTGACCGCATCGACATGGCTGCCATCCGGGCGCGCCAAGTCACCCCCAAGCTGCAAATTATACGGCGGATCGGCAAACACCATATCCACACTGGCCGTCGGCAGGCTGCGCATGGCGGCAATGCAATCGCCCTCCAGTATGCTCCCCACGGGCAGCTTGGGCTGCACCAGCACAGCGGGCAGTTCCTTGGCGATCTTGCGAGCCAGCTTGCGCGGTGCGGGGGCGGAGCGGATACGCTCCTTGAGGAGGACGTTGCCCATGGGATTCCAGTGCATAAATGTGTGGTACGGCCCCCTAAGTGAGTCATTTGCTGACTCACGTCAAGCTCCGACTCGTGAGTTTCTGGCGAGTCGGGCACACCGCCCCGAGTCAATGCACGAGAACAGAAGGAGTCTAAATCTAGGGATGGAGTCTCACGCACCCACCATGACTCAACATCTAGTGGTGTGACATTCGAGAATCAGCGCGCGGTTTTTTCCAAAACCTGCGCCACCGGGCGAAAACTGCGCCGATGATGCACTGTGGCCCCATGCGCCTGCAACGCCGCCAGATGCTCCGCCGTGCCATAGCCCGCATTGCGCTCCCACCCATAGGCCGGATGCTGCACCGCCAAGGCCTGCATGATGCGATCGCGATGCTCCTTGGCGATGATGCTGGCCGCGCTGATCGCCGCCTCGCTGGCATCCCCCCCCACAATCGCCCGCGCCGCCCAGCGCCATTCGGGCACCCGTCCCTGCGGCGTCTTGTTGCCATCGATCAATGCCAGAGTCGGCTCGCCCACCTGCGCCACCAGTCCGGCCACCGCGCGCGTCATCGCCAGCATGGTCGCGGCAAAGATGTTGATCCGGTCGATTTCCTCGGCCTCAACCACGCCCACCGCCCAATGCGCCTCAGCCTTGATCCGCGCCTCCAGCACAGCCCGGCGCTTCGCGCTCAGCTTTTTGGAATCCGCCAGCCCCGCAATCGCGCTCTCGCCCAGCCACACCGCGCCCGCCACCACAGGCCCCGCCAGAGGCCCGCGCCCCGCTTCATCCACACCAAAGATCATGCCCCCGCTGTGCCGCCCACACGCCCACCCCGCAAGCATTTCCTTGCATCGCCCTCCCCCCTGCCCTAACGCGCGGCGGCTATGGCTATCGAACCCTCGCTGATCCCGCTCGACAATGTTGACCCCGCCCTGATCGAGGCGCTGCTTGATCGCGCCTTCGAACCAGAACGCCATCAGCGAACCGCCTACAAGGTGCGCGGTGAAGCCGATTGGCTACCCACCCTGTCTTTCGCTGCGGTAGACGAAGAACAGCACCTGGTCGGCACCATCCAGTGCTGGCCCGTGGCGCTGACCGACGAGGCCGGGCGCCGCCATCCAATGATCATGGTCGGCCCGGTCGCCGTCCTGCCCGAAGTGCAAGGGCGCGGCTTTGGCAAGGCGCTGGTCACCGCCAGCATCCGCGCCATCGATCCGCGCGCGCCGCTGCCGCTGGTGATGATCGGCGATCCGGCCTATTATGGCCGGTTCTGGGGCTTTACCAATGCGGGCACCAGCGGCTGGGATCTGCCCGGGCCTTTCGAGAAAACCCGCCTGCTCGTGCGCAGCGCCAGCACAGTGGTTCTGCCGGAAAAGGGCATGCTGGGGCCATGGCTGGGCTGAACTAACACCAAATTGATCCTTTGGGTGCTGGCGCCCAAGCCCGCGCCACGGCATAACCCTCAGCATGCCTTATACCCCGCCACCTGATCTAGCCGCCCTGTCGCTGGCCGAGATCGCCGATCTGGTCGCCACCCGGCGCCTGCCGCCGGTGGATCAATGGCATCCGGCCGAAACCATCGACAGCCGTATGGTGATCCGCGCCGATGGATCATGGTGGCATGATGGCGCGCCCATCACCCGCTCGGCGATGGTGCGCGCCTTTTCCACCCTGCTGATGCGCGATGATGCTGGGCAACACTGGCTGGTCACCCCGCAGGATCGCCAAAGCATCATGGTAGAGGATGCGGCCTTTCAGGCGGTGGATGTGGTATATCGCAATGGCGCGCTGGTGTTTCGGCTCAACACAGACGACACAGTGATCGCCGGGCCAGACCACCCGCTGATCGCGCGGGGCGATGCGGAAAGCCCCGCGCTCTACCTCGCCGTGCGCCATGGCTGCCAAGCGCGGATCAACCGATCCACCTGGGGACAAGTGGTGGACATCGCGTTAGAAAAGCTTGCGGACAACCCCTGCATAGATGGTGGACTGACTGTGGATAGCCTGGGGATAAGTTTCCCGCTGGTGCCCGCATGAGCGCGCTGCACCGCCGCCTTGCAACGCTGCATGCGCAAGGAATGACCGGCCCCGCCCCCGGCCTGTTCCCCGATCCGCGTTCCGGCCGGGTCGAACGGTTCAAACCCGCCGCCGTGCTCTGCGCGATCACGGATCGCCCCGATCCCGGCCTGCTGCTGATCCACCGCCCCGGCACCATGCGCGCGCATGCAGGCCAAGTGGCGCTGCCCGGCGGGCGCATCGATCTGGGCGAAGGGGTGATTGATGCCGCCATGCGCGAAGCGCAGGAAGAACTAGGCATCGATCCCGCGCTAGTCCGCGTGATCGGGATGGGCGATACATTTCATACCGGATCCGGCTATGAGGTCACCCCGGTGCTTGCCACCGTGCCCGCTGGCATCGCGATCACCCCCAACCCCGATGAAGTCGCCGATTGGTTCGAAGCACCGCTGGATTATGTGCTCGATCGGGCCAACCACATGATCCATGCGGTGGAATGGGAAGGTGAATTACGCTATTACGTTGAAATAACATGGCAAGGCCATCGCATCTGGGGGGTTACCGGGGCGATCCTTGCCAATCTGGCACAAAGATTAGGCTGGCATGACTGAATTTCTCCCTTTGGAAGGCTGGCTGGCGCGGCCAGATCTTGCCACACTGGTGGCCGCGCTGGGCGCGGGCCAATTGCGCTGGGTGGGCGGCGCCGTGCGCGATACGCGGCTGGGGCAGGCGGTGAAGGATATTGATGCCGCCACACCCCTTCTGCCTAATGCCGTGATCGCCGCCTGCGCCGCCGCAGGCCTGCGCACCATTCCCACGGGGATTGAACATGGCACGGTCACCGTCCTGCTCGACGGCGGCCCGGTCGAGGTCACCACGCTGCGCCATGATGTCTCCACCGATGGTCGCCGCGCCACGGTCGCCTTCGCGCAGGATTGGCGCGAGGATGCCGCAAGGCGCGATTTCACCATCAATGCGCTCTATGCCGATCCGGCCACGGGCGAGATCTTCGACTATTTCGGCGGCCTTGGCGATCTCTCCTCCCGCCAGGTGCGCTTCATCGGCGATGCCCGCCAACGCATCCGCGAGGATCACCTGCGCATCCTGCGCTATTTCCGCTTTCAAGCCCGCTTTGGCGCCACCCCCGCCGATCCCGAGGCGGAAAGCGCCTGCGCCGATCTGGCCGCCACGCTCAAAGGCCTCTCGCGCGAACGCATCGGGATGGAAGTGATGAACCTGCTCGGCCTGCCCAACCCGGCACCCACGGTGGCGCGCATGGCCGAACTGGGCGTGCTGCCGGTGATCCTGCCCGAGGCCGCCCCCGAAGCGCTGGCCGATCTGATCGCGCAGGAGCAAGCACAGGCCATCGCGCCCGATGCCCTGCGCCGCCTGGCCGCTTTGCTCCCCGCTGATCCCGCACTGGCCGAGGGCGTCGCCGCCCGCTTCCGCCTGTCGAGCGCCCAGAAAAAGCGCCTCTCCACCGCCGCCGCCCGCAATGGCGCACCCACTGATCCCCAAGCGCTGGCCTACCATCTGGGCCGCGATGCCGCGCTCGACCGCCTGCTGATCGCCGGGGCCGACACCGCCGCGATCACCGATTGGCCCATCCCACAATTCCCGCTGAAAGGTGGCGAAATCGTCGCGCGCGGCATCTGCGCCGGGCCAGAAATCCACCGCCTGCTCCGCGCGGTAGAGGCAGCATGGGTCTCGGAAGGCTTCCCGGATAAACCCCGCGTCGATGCCCTGCTTGATGCGATGCTAGCCCCCTCATGAAACCGCCCACCGACACCACCGATCAACTCCTCTCGGCGGCGCAAGATTTGGCGCATGACATCACCCATCTCATCACTACCCAGCCGCTGCTGCGCTGGGCGCTGGCTTCTATCGCACTGGTGATTATCGGGGGCTGGTTGCATCGCTTGGTGCCGTTTCTGGGCAGTTTTTTGCGATTTCTGGGCAATATCGGCCTGATGCTATCGCTACTGGGCGCGGTCTTCACCGTGATCCCGCCTGCCCAGCTTGGCATCACCTTGCCCGATAGTATCGCCGCCCTACTGCCCGGCACTGAGGGTGAGCAGCAGCTTGTGGAAGGCAACACCACCCGCATCCCGCTTTCACCCGATGGGCACTTCTGGGCGCGCGCTGAAGTCAATGGCGTGCGCCTGCGCTTTCTGATCGACACAGGCGCCACCTTCACAACCCTCTCACCCGCCGACGCGGACAAGGCGAGCATTCAGCTCCAACCCCATCGTGGGCGGGTGGAACTCAAAACCGCCAATGGCCTGTCTCAGGGCACCATGGCCAGAATAGCCCAGTTGCGCGTGGGCAATATTGCCGCGCGTCATCTCGATGCGGTGGTCGCGCCGGGCTTGGGCGATACCAGTGTCTTGGGCATGAATTTTCTCACCCGCCTGAAAAGCTGGCGGGTCGATGGCAAGGTTATGATCCTGATTCCCAACCATCCGGTGCACACGGAAGAAGAAACCCACAAGCCCTGAAAATCCCATGCTGGCACAGTCCCTCGGGCATACAAGCAATGTTGCAGAGCAACAATTCTTGCCATATCCCCCTTGGTCATATACCAGTAAGATCTTGATCTTAGGGGTAGAGCTTTGCCATTTTTGACATTTCTTCTGCAACTGCCAAACCACTTGGTGCTGGGGGCCGCTTTCGCCTTCATGGCGCTGATTCTGATCGGCGGCATCGTGCGGGCAGAGGCCAACCACAGGCTGGGCGCCATGATCAAGACGGTCGGCAATGCCGGGCTGACATTGGCCTTTGGCATTACCATGATGCAACTGGGTGGCGCGCTGATCGGTGTGCCGCTCGTAGCTGGGGTGGCCATGGCGGCACAGACTTCCGCCCAAGCCGTGCACGGCGGGGAAATCCGTGTGCCCCTGGGGGAAGATGGGCATTACTGGGTGGAGGCCGATATCAATGGCGTGCCACAACGCTTTTTGATTGATACCGGCGCCACCTACACCACCATATCCGCCGATGTGGCGCGCGAGGCGATGGTCGGCGGCGACCACAATCCCAGCAAGGTCAACCTGCACACCGCCAACGGAGACACATCAGCCGAAGTGGCCAATATACACCACCTTCAAGTTGGCACGATCACCGCTAATGACATGCAAGCCATCATCGCCCCCGGCATCGGCACCACCAATGTGCTGGGCATGAACTTCCTCACCAGTCTGGAAGGCTGGCGGATGGAGCACAAGGAACTGGTGCTCACCGCCAAGGTGAGCTGACACGGAGCCGATCAGCTCTGGAATTTGTTATCCCGCGGAAAGCCCTGCGGCGGAAAGCTCCCCGCCGCCCCGCGCGCCACCTTCCACTGGCGCAGATCCTTCTCCACCCGAGTGCGGCCTGATTCCCCGCCCATGGCCCAGCTCAGCCCATCTTCGAACTTCAGCGTGATGACATCCGCCAAACCACCATCGCGATAGCGTTGCAGGCCCACCCCCTGCCCCTTGGCCAATACGGGCAGCTCGGCAAGGCTGAAAATCACCAGTCGCCGATTATCGCCCATCACCGCCACATGGTCATGCTCGGGCGGAATTTCGCGCACCACGGCCAGCTTCACGCCCTCCTTGGTGGTCATCACCCCGCGCCCCTTGCGGGTTTCGGCCAAAAGCTCATCCGCCTCTGCCGCAAAGCCGCGCCCGGTGTTCGCCGCCAGCAGTAATTGCGACTTGGGCTTATAAACCATCACAGTGATGATCGAAGCCTCGGCATCCATATCCAGCATCGATCGCACCGGCTCACCAAAGCCGCGCGCACCGGGCAGTTTGTCGCAACCCAGCGTGTAAAACCGCCCATTGTCGCAAGCGATCAGCAGCTTGTCCGTGGTCTGCGCATGGAGCGTGAAGGCCGGGCCATCGCCCTCCTTGAACTTGTAATCCTTATCCAGCGGCTCATGCCCGCTCGCACCCCTGATCCAGCCTCGCGCGGAGAGGACAACCGTTACCGGCGCCTTCTCGATCATCGCATCCATGCTGAACTCGCGCGTCAGCGCAGCCTCTTCCAGCGTGGTGCGGCGGCGCCCCAGCGCGGTCGTCTCGGCATATTCCTTGCGCAGCGTGGTCAGATCGCGCTTCAACCGGCTGCGCTGCTTGGCCGGGCTATCAAGCAGCTTCTGCAACTCGTCCTGCTCTTTGAGCAGAGCATCGCGCTCCCCACGCAACTCCATCTCTTCCAGCTTGCGCAAGCTCCGCAAACGCATGTTGAGGATCGCCTCGGCCTGCCGATCGGTCAGGCCAAATTCGGCCATCATCACCGGCTTTGGCTCATCCTCGGTGCGGATGATCTCGATCACGCGGTCAAGGTTGAGATAGGCGGTGATATAGCCTTCCACCAGCTCCAACCTTGCCGCGATCTTGTCGAGCCGATGCTGGCTGCGCCGCTGCAAAATGTCGATCTGCGAGACGACCCATTGCAACAACAGATCCTTCAGCCCCAACACCCCCGGCGTGCGCGAAGCATCCAGCACATTGAGGTTAAGGCTGAACCGACTTTCCAACTCGGTCAGCTTGTAAACGCTTTCCTTGAGCAGATCGGGATCGACATTGCGCGTCTTGGGCACCAGCACGATGCGGATCTGCGTGTCGCTTTCATCGCGCACATCCTCCAAAATCGGCAGCTTCTTGTCGCCAATCAGCGCGGCAAGCTGTTCGATCAGCTTGCCCTTCTGCACCATGTAGGGGATTTCGCTGATAACGAGCTGCCACTGCCCCCCGCCCAGCTTTTCAATCCCGGTCGGCTCCCACGCCCCGTTCTCATCACGTCCGGTGGAAAAGCGCGCCCGCACCCGGATCGCCCCCTTGCCGCTGGCATAGGCCGCGCTGATCGCCGCCGGGCTATCGACCACAATTCCCCCGGTCGGGAAATCCGGCCCGTGAAACACTTGCATCAACTGCGCATGCTCAGCCTGCGGATTCTCGATCAGCATCAGCGTGGCATCAAGGATTTCCGCCACATTGTGGCTGGGAATGCTGGTCGCCATGCCCACCGCGATCCCGGTTGATCCATTGGCCAACAAATTGGGGAACAGGCCGGGGAAGATCTCGGGTTCTTCCTCCTCGCCATTATAGGTCGGGATGAAATTGACCGTGCCTTCTTCCAGCCCCGCCATCAGATGCATGGCGGTCTTGGTCATCCGCGCTTCGGTATAGCGGTAGGCGGCGGCATTATCCCCGTCGATATTGCCGAAATTGCCCTGCCCCTCCACGAGCGGATAGCGCAGCGCGAAATCCTGCGCCAAACGCACCATCGCGTCATAGACCGAGGCATCGCCATGCGGGTGATACTTGCCGATCACATCGCCCACCACACGGGCCGATTTCTTGAAGGCTTGGCTGGGGTCCAGCTTCAACTGCCGCATCGCCCACAGCAACCGGCGGTGTACGGGCTTTAGCCCATCGCGCAGATCAGGCAGCGATCGCGCGGTGATGGTGGACAGCGCATAGACCAAATACCGCTCGGATAGCGCCGCATCAAAGGGCGCATCAACGATGGCGTCAAACGGATCGGGTTCAAGGATGCTCGGCATAATCGCGCTGTCCTAACAGGCTGGGGCATCGCCCCCAAGGCTTAGTCGCGCTGCATATCCCGGCTTTCCCCCGGAATTTTCACCGTCAGCCCATCAAGAGCCTCGGTCAGCGTGATCTGGCAGGCAAGGCGACTGGTGCGCGCAACCCCGGCGGCAAGGTCGAGCATGTCTTCCTCATCGGCGCTGGCGGGCGGCAACAGCGCAAACCAGTCGGGCGAGACCACCACATGGCATGTCGAACAAGCCATTTGCCCCTCGCATGTGCCCTCCAGCGGAAGCCCTGCGCCCTGCGCGGCTTCCAATAAACGCCCCCCGGCCTGCCCTTGCGCAAAAATGCGCTCGCCACCGGAAGTTATAAATTGCACCTTCACCACTGCTCTTATCCCTATCCGCTTGTCTGCGCTGCTGCGGCAGCGTCGATTCGTTGTAAGGCCTCGGCAAACTCTCCGGGGTCCGTATAGCGCCCGAAGCCGATGCGGATAGAGGATTTCGCCTGCTGGGGCGAAAGGCCCAAGGCGGTGAGCACATGGCTGGGCCGCCCGGAGCCACTGGCGCAGGCCGATCCGGCGGAAAAGGCCATATCGCGCAAATGACTCATCAAGCGCGCCACATCCAGACCATCCCGGCGCAGATTGAGATTGCCATGCCAGCGCCGCCCCGCATCGCCATTCAGCGTCCAGTCGGGCAGCAGGTCACGCGCGGTTTTCCACAGCTTATCCACAAGCTGTCCATCACTTTCCCCCAGCCTTTGGCACAAAGCCGCCGCCGCCCCAAACCCTGCGCACAGCGCCGGGCTGAGTGTGCCCGACCGCAAGCCCCCCTCCTGCCCGCCACCATGGATCAAGGGCGCCAATTCCAGCCCATCGCGCACCCACAGCGCGCCAATTCCCTTCGGTCCATACAGCTTGTGCGCCGAAACCGCGATCATATCCGCGCCCTCCGGCGCCGCAATCTTGCCCACCCCCTGCACCGCATCACACAAAAACAAAGCCCCCGCCGCATGCGCCCGCTCGGCCAGCGCCGCCACCGGCTGGATCGTGCCGATCTCATTATTAACCTGCATCACACAGACCAGATCGGTGCCCGGCGCGATCTCCGCTTCTGCCGAAACCAGCCCCCCCGCCGACACCGGCACCACATCCACCACCGCCCCACTCGCCCGCGCCGTATCCAGCACCGCGCTATGCTCAATCGCCGAGACCGCGATCCGACGCGCCCCACTCCCCAAAATCGCCAGATTGATCGCTTCGGTCGCCCCGCTGGTAAAAATCACCCGGCCACCGGGCGGCAACAGCCCCGCCACCTGATCACGCGCATGGGCCACCGCCGCCGCCGCCGCCCGCCCGGGCCGATGCGCGCTGTGCGGATTGGCAAAGCCACCATCCAGCCAATAGAGCATCGCCTCGCGCGCCTCGGGGGCCAACGGGGTCGTCGCCTGATAATCGAGATAGATCATCGCCGCAGCACCTTGAGCAAGGCCTCCAGATCCTCCTGCGCGGTCCCCCGCCCGATCGATACGCGAAACACCTCGCGCGCCTCCGCCTCGCTGCGCCCCATCGCCAAAATCGTCGGGCTGGGCTTGAGACTGCCGCTCGAACAGGCCGCCCCGCTCGAAATGGCCACCCCGGCCATATCCGCCCGGATCAACACCGAAGTCGCGTTTACCCCCGGCAGGCGATAGGCGCCGATGGTGGGGATACGCTGCGCCCCCTCACCCATGATCTCCGCCCCCAGCGCGCGCATTTCGCCCTCAAACCACGCGCGCAACTGCGCCGCCCCCGCGATCCACCCGCGATCCGCCTCCAAAGCCTCCGCCAAGCCCAGAATATAGGGCACATTCTCTGTCCCCGGCCGATAGCCCCGCTCCTGCCCACCG